>Ga0209940_1000007_pt1 | contig 57827 bp, 46 predicted proteins | sample SalPonF2_B_D1_MG_FD_185726 | JGI IMG/M metagenome (GOLD analysis project Ga0209940, IMG submission 185726) | Salt pond soil microbial communities from South San Francisco under conditions of wetland restoration - Salt Pond MetaG SF2_B_D1_MG... ...
GGGGCTGCCGCGAAGTTGCTTGGCTTTGGAAAACGCGTTGGAAAGATTCCTGCTCTTCCAAAAAAAATCAATAAATTCAGCGGATTCTGAAAATGCCTTTTTAATATAGCGATATTTCATGATCATGATTGCCCATGAGGTGATTGAAAAAAACAGCAAAAGAAGCAGCACAAATTTAACCATTGGGCCGGCATGCATGATCATGTTGAATATGTCGATATTTGTAGAATTCATGTAAAAACTCCGTGGGTTATAAAATTATATTATAATAAATCATCGGTTGTCAAAGGGTTGTACTTGGTTTGTTTTATTGGTGGTTTCGTATAACCTGAAATGGCTCTTTTTGTTTGGACATCAGGACAATTTATGCAAACGCTTTGATTCTTGAATTATATGAACCTGGTTTTGGTGTCAAGAAATTTGGTGGTTCCGACGACCTTCAATCATTTTTAGGTTGCTTTTGGAACGACCTGCAAATACACATAAAAGCTGAAACAACGGCTCCTTTCGAAAAATAGGATAGAGAAAAGAGGAAAGAGGATAAAGGAAACCGCGGATGAACACGAATAAACACAAATTAAAATAATAATATTTATGTTCATTTGCGTCCATTTGCGGTTATCTATTTTCTAATTCCTAACGTTATTGCATTTAAAAAATAAGGATCTTTTTATGAAAAATATCGCAAATCTACTGTTTCAAGCAAACATTTTAAAAGAAATTCCCAGATCGGGCTACCATTTTCTGGGTGCAGGCAAGGAATCCGTGGCCGAACATTCATATAGTGTTTCATTTATTGCGTTTGTCATGGCTCAAATGGAGCCTGATGTGGATGCACTCAGACTCATTACGATGTGTTTGGTCCATGATCTTCCGGAAACAAACACCGGCGACCTGAATTATGTTCAGAAAAACTATGTGACGGCAAATGAAAATAAAGCGTTAAGGCATATCACCAAGAATTTACCGTTTGGTACAACAATCGCTGATCTGATCACAGAATTTAATGAACGCCGATCATTAGAGTCCAAGCTTGCATATGATGCAGATCAGTTGGCACTGATTTTGGATTTAAAAGCACTTTCGGACATCGGTTACGACCCCCCAAATAAGTGGCTTCCGTTCGCTTTAAAGCGGTTGGAGACCAAAACCGGTCAGGCCATCGCCCAAAGTATTATGAAAACAGAATGGGATGCCTGGTGGCTTGAGAATTATGTTGACAGCCCGGCCAAAAAAGAATAACTTTTTTTGTTTAATTTGCGAGCATTTTAATGTTTTTAATGCCTTAAAAGAAGCAGTTAAATACGGTTTTGTTCAGCTGTTATTAATGTCATAATACGTTCAACATAACGGAGGATAAAATGAATTGGCTAACCAATACCTTCGGGAGTTCTGTAGGGAAAAAGCTGATGATGGCGGTCACCGGCCTTTTCTTCTGCGTTTTTCTGGTGTTGCATCTTGCCGGCAACCTGACCCTTTATATGGGTAAAGATGCTTTTAATTCCTATGCCGAGCATCTTCACTCTTTAGGACCCCTCCTTACACTGGCTGAATGGGGGCTTTTAACTTTTGCCATTATCCATATTTCTACGGGTCTATTCCTTTTTTATCAAAATTATAAAGCCAGGCCCACCCGATATGCCGTTAATAAACGTGCCGGGGGTCGAACCTTAGGATCGGCAACCATGCCGTACACCGGCGTTCTTCTGCTTTTGTTTGTTATTTACCACCTGTTCAATTTTCATTTTGTGGATAAAACCCATACCACCATTTTTCAGATTGTATCGAATGCATTTGCACAGCCAGGCTATGTATTGATTTATACGTTTGCCATGATCATTGCGGCGGTTCATGTCAGCCATGGATTTTGGAGTGCATTTCAGACCCTTGGCGCCAATCATCCGAAATACACACCTTTTTTAAGGGGGCTGAGTCTTGTATTCAGTCTGATTGTCGGGATCGGGTTTGGTTTTATTCCGGTTTATGTTTCGCTATTAGTATAAGGAGATAGCCATTATGCTTGACGCAAAAGTTCCTTCAGGTCCACTTTCGGAAAAATGGGATAAACACCGTTTTGAGCTTAAACTTGTCAATCCGGCCAACAAAAGAAAATATAATATCATTGTGGTGGGTACCGGTCTTGCCGGTGGGTCTGCCGCTGCCTCTTTGGCCGAACTCGGTTATTATGTAAAAAATTTCTGTGTTCAGGACAGCCCGCGGCGTGCCCACAGCATTGCCGCCCAGGGCGGAATCAACGCCGCCAAAAACTATCAAAATGATGGCGACAGTATCCGGCGCCTGTTTTACGATACCATCAAGGGCGGTGATTTCAGGTCCAGAGAAGCCAATGTATATCGCCTGGCTCAGGTCAGTAATCATATTATCGACCATTGTGTTGCCCAGGGGATTCCCTTTGCGCGCGAATACGGCGGGCTCCTTGCCAATCGAAGCTTTGGTGGTGCTCAGGTTTCCAGAACGTTTTACGCCAGAGGCCAGACCGGGCAGCAGCTTCTATTAGGCGCATACAGCTCATTGATGCGACAGGTGGCGGCCGGCCGGGTCACCCTGTTTCCTCGCCGGGAAATGCTGGATCTGGTGGTGATTAACGGACAGGCAAGGGGCATTGTTGTGAGAAATCTGGTCACCGGCGATATCGAAAGCCATGCCGCCGATGCCGTGGTCATGTGCACCGGCGGATACGCCAATGTTTTTTACCTTTCAACCAATGCCATGGCCTCCAATGTAAGTGCAACGTATCGGGCCTATAAAAAAGGCGCTTTTTTTGCCAATCCTTGTTACACGCAGATTCACCCGACGTGCATTCCGGTACATGGAACCTACCAGTCCAAACTGACCCTCATGAGTGAAAGTTTGCGAAACGACGGTCGCGTCTGGGTGCCGAAAACGCCCGGAGACAAACGACCGCCAAGTCAGATCTCCGAATCTGAAAGAGATTATTACCTTGAAAACAAATACCCCAGTTTCGGGAACCTGGTTCCGAGGGATGTGGCGTCGCGGAATGCCAAGGCCCAGTGTGATTTGGGTAAGGGTGTCGGCGAGACAGGCTTTGCGGTTTATCTCGATTTTAAGGATGCCATCAAAAGAGACGGGAAAGACGTCATTGCTCAAAAATACGGCAACCTTTTTCAGATGTATGAAAAAATCACCGCTTCGAATCCCTATGAAGAGCCCATGATGATTTACCCCGCGTCTCATTATGTCATGGGGGGATTATGGGTCGATTACAACCTGATGAGCAATCTGCCGGGGCTTTTTGTTTTGGGAGAAGCCAACTTTTCCGACCACGGTGCCAATCGTCTGGGCGCCAGTGCCTTGATGCAGGGACTGGCGGACGGTTATTTCGTGATTCCATATACCATCGGCGGATATCTTGTCGGGATGGACCACACGGAAGTCACCACCGATCATCCGGCGTTTAAAGAAGCAACCCAATATGTCACCCAACGGACCAGCAATCTGCTGTCCATTAACGGAAAACGGACGGTGGACGACTTTCACCGTGAGCTGGGTCACATCCTCTGGGAATACTGCGGCATGTCCAGAAACGACGAAGGCCTTTTGAAAGCCAGAAAGCTTATTCAGGAACTTCGAGGAGAATTTTGGGAAAATGCACTTGTACCCGGCTCGTCGGAAGACTTTAACCAGAGTCTGGAACGTGCCGGCCGTGTGGCCGATTTTCTCGAATTTGCAGAACTTTTGGTGATGGATGCCTTTGAGCGTAAAGAATCCTGCGGTGGTCATTTCAACGAAGCACACCAGACCGAGGAACAAGAGGCCAAGCGCGATGATGAGAATTTCTGTCATGCGGCTGCCTGGGAATATAAAGGGGATGACACGGAGCCCGAACGCCACAAGGAACCGCTGGTTTTTGAAAATGTCGAATTAACACAAAGGAGTTACAAGTGACCAAAAGCATCAACATCACTTTAAACGTCTGGCGCCAAAAAAGCGCCAAAGTGAAAGGCGGTTTTGAAACCTATCATGCCGCCAATATTTCAACAGACATGTCCTTTTTGGAAATGATCGATGTGGTTAACGAGCAGTTGACCCTTGACGGCAGAGATCCCATTGCATTTGATCACGACTGCCGGGAGGGGATCTGCGGCACGTGTGGTGCTGTGGTCAACGGCCGGGCCCACGGCCCGGAAAAAGGGACCACACTGTGCCAGCTTCATATGAGGCATTTTTCCAGTGGTGATACCATTGTCATCGAGCCCTGGCGCGCCAAGGCATTTCCCATTTTAAAGGATCTTGCTGTGGATCGCAGCGCTTTTGATCAGATCATCGTTGCAGGGGGATATATTTCCGTAAATACCGGGGGCGCCCCGGATGCCAATACCATACCGATTTCCCAGGAAATCGCGGAAAAAGCAATGGATGCTGCTGCCTGTATCGGATGCGGCGCTTGCGTTGCTTCATGCCCCAATGCTTCGGCCATGCTTTTTACCGGGGCAAAGATTTCACAATTTGCCCTGCTTCCCCAGGGAAGACCTGAGGCCGCCCAGCGGGCCCTGGCGATGGTTCGAAAAATGGACGAACTCTGCTTCGGAAACTGTTCTAATGAAAGAGAGTGCGAAGCAGAATGCCCCAAGGAGATTTCCATCTCCAATATCGCCCGAATGAACCGGGAATTTTTCAAGGCCGGGATCGGTTCTGCGGTCATGTAATACACAACCGTTATGGATTTTAACGGAATTTGAGACCATTGGCCCGGCATTGTTTAAATTTGATTTTCATTAGATTATGACTTAAGTTTCGCATCCCGATAATGCTAAACAGCCATTGAAGATGCAGGCCGAAATACGATATTTAGGTAAAATACTCCATTGGCGCATTACCGTACGATGCCAAAGATGCCCCTTCTTATTTCTATCCATATTGAATTTTCAGTGCGATGAGAGTTACAAATGATATCACATATTAGGTTTAAAAAGAGTTTATGTTTATATGTCATGATCGCTTTGTTCGGTCTGATGTCGGTGTCTTGGGCCGCGGCACCCAAAGTGCTGAAAAACAAACAAAGCCCTACGGAGGTGAACCATCAGAAGCCATCGCCTGAGATCGATCCTGCCGACATCGAGCTTAAACTCAACGGTGTCAAAAAGAGCGTGGTTACCGCTGAAGCATCGGAAAATCAACAAACATCACAACAATTGGGAATAACCCTGCCCCAGTTACAGGAACGAACAGTAAAGCTCCGGGAATTAAACAGCGTCTATCAGCGACTCTTAACAGCCTTGAAAAAAAAGAAGATCCTGGAAAAAGAAGAAGCCCTTTTGAAAGAAAAAAAGCAGACTCAGCAGCAGGTAACCCTTTCTAAAAATCCGCCGTATTCCTTGAGTTTTTATGACACCATTCTCGATAAGTTGATTACCGACGACCATAAGAAGGAAACCGCCATTTTGGGGATCCGCCTGGCCGAGAAGGCTTTGGCGGACGCCAGAGAGAAGCTGGATGACAGCGGGCAGGATCTGAGAAAATCCAAAGAAAAGTTGGGAGAAATGGAACCCGGGGAGGTGACTGGAAAACTGAGGTGGGAACTCGATCAAGCTCGATTGACACTGGAGACTGCTCAGGCGATTTTCGATTTGCAAAGGGCAACCAGACAAAACCTTTCCATCGAAGTTCGACTTGCCGAACAAAATGAAGATGTTACACAGCAGAATCTCGTTTGGGTCAGCAAAAACTTGCATTTTGACAACGCTGACCTGGAAAAACAGATCGAGGCCATCAATCGGAACAGGGATAACCTTCAAAAGCGACAAAAGGATCAGCTCCGTGGACAGATGAAGGTGGAAACCGCCTGGCTTCAGGCCCAGGAAAGACTCGCGAATGTCAGAAAAAAGACCGATATTGCTTTGGCCAAGGCCAGATTAGAGGCTGCCGACGCCCAGCGGGAAGCCTCCCAGCAGCTCCTGGAACAGACAGAGGATATGTTGAACCTGTTAAATCAACAGGAACAGGTGTGGAGAAATCGCTACGCGCTTGTCAAAGACGGGGTAGATCAAGAAAAAATAGATGCCTGGAAAAAAGAGATTGAAGCCGGCAATGTCAAAATCGAACGAACCTTGCGGTTACAGGAAAGCTATCAAAACAGTCTCCAGCCCCAAATTACATCCCTGGAAAAACAATTGTCCGATCAAGGGTATTCAAAAGATTTACGACGCGAGTTTGAAAATAGACTGGATTCACTAAGGACGTTGGAAAAAGGTGGTGTTGAATATTTGTCGATGTTGCAAGCCACCTTACGGTTGAACCAGCGGCTTCTGGATCAGATTATCCATAAAGGCGAACATTTTGATTTGTGGAAAAAACTAACCAAGGTGACAGGCAAGGTAACGAACATCTGGGATCTGGAATTATGGGTTATTGATGAACACGGGGTGACGGTAAAGAAACTGGTCATGGCCCTGATCATCCTGATTGTCGGGTTTATATTTGTCAAAAGAATCTTTCTTTTTTGGGTTCGACGTCTTTTAGCGCGTGTCCACATGAAGGAAACCACGACGGCGGCCGTTGAGAAGATTATCAATTATATTGTTGTATTCTTGATCATTCTCTTTGCCCTTCGCGTGGTCAACATGCCTTTGACGCTGTTCACATTCTTAGGTGGTGCCGTTGCTATCGGCGTTGGTTTCGGGGCCCAGAACCTGATCAATAATTTCATCAGCGGTTTCATCGTTATGGCGGAACAACCGATAAAAATCGGGGACCTGGTTGAAATCGAAGGGATGTTCGCCATGGTGGAGGAGATCGGCGCGCGCTGTACGCGAATTCGCACCGGCGGCAATGTCCAAATCTTAGTGCCCAACAGCAGTTTTTTAGAGAAAAATATCATTAACTGGACCCTTTCAGACAAAGAGGTGAGGGCGCAGGTGACCGTAGGGGTTATTTACGGGTCTCCGGTTCGTGAAGTAGAGCGCCTTATGCTTCAGGTCGCCGACGAACATACAAAGGTAAGGAAGGCTCCTAAACCTTTTGTGCTCTTTAACGATTTTGGGGACAATTCCCTGGTCTTTGATCTTTATTTCTGGATCAGCATGAACCGCATCATGGATCGGCGCATCATTGAAAGCGATATCCGTTTCCACATTGACGAGCTGTTCCGCGAGGCGGGGATCGTCATTGCCTTTCCCCAAAGGGATGTTCACCTGGACACCCAAAAACCCTTGGAGTTTCGTCTTGTAAAAGACCAAGGCGACCCCAATGCAATTGCAAAAGAGTAGATCCGGCCCGTACCTATTTATCGGCGTTGCTGGAAATTGATGTTTTCGTAAAAATTAAGGGTGCGAAACATGAGTTAGTGTCCGTCCATAAATGAGGATTTTTGTTCAAGATCCCCCGCTGGAGAGAACGGGATAAAAAGGCATGCGAAAAAAATAACCATCCCAGTACGATCTGCCGGACCTACGGGACAGGTAGGCATATAATTGATATTCCGAGGATTATTTATTGAGCATAACGCAGAGATTGGGCCAAAAGACCATTTATGGACGGACACGATTAATACACCTTCCGGGTACCATGCCGTTTTCCGATTACTTCAAGGGTGCTGTTCACCACCACAAACGCTTCCGGATCGATATTGAAGATAACATTTTTCAGCTTGGGCAGTTCGGTCAGCGTGGTAATGGTAAAAATCACTTCTTTCGGGTCTCCGGAATAAGCGCCCTGAGCTTGCAGAAAAGTGGCGCCCCGGTTGACCTTTTTAAAGATTTCTTCAGCAATTTCCTTATACTTATCCGAGATGACCATTGTGGACAACCGTTGGTTAAAGCCCGTGAGGACCGCATCGAGAGCTTTGCTGCTTGTGAATACATAGATCAGGCTGTAAAGCGCAATCTGAAGACCGAAAAAATAGGCGCCGATCATGATCACCACTGCATTTACGAATAAACTGGTCAGACCGGGCCGAAGTCCGAATTGCTTATTCGCATATGTTGCCAGAATATCAACGCCGCCCGCAGATCCTAAAGATCGGAGAACAATTCCGGCTCCTGCGCCGCAAACGACGCCGGCGAATACTGCGACCAAAATGGGGTCTTTGAGAGGAACGGGGGGTGTGTTAATGATTACGGCAGCCAGGGAGAAAAATGCCATCCCGAAAATAGTATACAGCATAAATCTTTTGCTGATGCTGAACCAGCCAATGAACATTAAAGGAATATTGAGTAAAAAATAGGTGATGCCGACATCCGCTGAAGGGAACAGATAGTGGATGATGATGGCCACACCCGACACACCGGCGCCTAAAAGCTTATTGGGAATCAAAATGCTGTTCATCCCTATTACAAAGACGATGATTCCTGCGGTGATCAAAAACAGATTGTACAAGACGGTTTTCCATGTCAAAATGACTTTATCGAGGTCAAAATGGGCGGTTTGTACTTTCGGCTGCATGGCCTTGCCTCCTCTATGGATTCGGTTGTTTACTCATTCGAGGCCGGATTTGTCATCCGGCAGATAGCCCGGATATTTCACGAAAGTGTTTCCTATTGCAAGTGTAATGTTTGGGATATATATATTGGGAACATATATTTTAGAAGGGGTTACGCAAACAATTAAATAGTGAGATGTTAATGGAGCAGGTTGGCACAATGGTTCTGGTTAAGGAATTATTTTCCTGGCGAGCTATTTTAGACATATTTCTGATAGCAGCAGGGGTGTTTTTTTTATACCGGACATTACTCCGGCTCGGCACATGGAAAATCGTGGCCGGGATTCTGGTGGCCATGGCTATTTTTTTAGTTGCAAATTTTATGGATCTTAAGGGAATCGGATGGATTTTCAGCAATATCAGCCAAGTGGCCGTAATCGCCTTAATCGTATTATTTCAGCCTGAATTGAGAAAAATTTTAGAACAGACCGCTTCGGTTAAACGATCTGAACCTCGCGACTTAGATGAAAAGCTTTCCCATTTAGTAGTGGACGCCTTAGTAAAGCTGGCTCAGCAACGTCGAGGGGCGATTGTCGTTTTTCCCGGAAAGGAGCCGATTCAAGAATGGCTTTCCGGCGGATTTGTTCTTGATGCCAAGCCCAGCCTTCCTCTCATTATGAGTATCTTTGATCCGAACTCGCCGGGCCATGATGGTGCATTAGTTATAACAAACGGAGAATTTTCACGGTTTGGCGTACGACTTCCTGTTTCACAGAGTTCAAGACTGCCGGAAGAATATGGCACCCGTCATCATGCTGCTATGGGTCTGGTTGAGAAATCAGATGCTTTGGCAATTGTCGTTTCTGAAGAACGGGGAAACCTTTCAATCTTCCGTAAAGGTCGAATGAGGCAGGTGAGTAATGGCGAAGAGATGGTGAAAACGATCATTTCACACTGGAAAGACATGGCGTCCTTTCCTGTGGTGTTCCCTAAAGGAAAAGCGCGTTGGCCGGTATTTCTTCAAATTTTTGCGAGCCTGGTGTTGGCTGCAATTTTCTGGTCAACGTTGGCTGTTTCTCAGGGAGAAATACTGGAAAAGGTCATAACCGTTCCCGTGGAATATACAGCCTCATCACCAAACCTCACTTTGGTCGGAAATAAGGCCGAGGAAGTTCGGCTGCATCTGTCAGGTCCGAAATCAGCGCTTGACACCGTTAATCCGTCTCATACAATTGTGAAAATAGATCTTTCGAAAGCCTTGCCGGGAAAGCAATCTTTTTTTATTACTCGTGAAAACATCCAATTGCCGAAAGACATACATCTATTGGATGTTATTCCCCCCAGCTTTGAACTCACACTTGCAGAAATCGTAGAAAAAGAGTTAATTATAAAGCCCCAATTGGTCGGAAAGCTTCCGGGCGGCTTGAAGATCCGTTCCTTAGAAGTAAAACCTGGGAAGGTAAAAGTTTTCTCTCCAACCAGTGACGAAATGGACAAATTAATCAGCCTGACAACCACACCCATTTACCTGAACAATATTTACGAAAACACCACAATCTATTGTAAAATCGTTGCGTTGCCGGCCGTTCAGCCAAAGGAAAAGCGCTGGCCGGATGTGGTGGTGGTGATAACAGTGGGGCGGTAATTAACTATTCCCTGAATCTTGCGTGAAAATTGGTGAGGCCGAATGATATTAGGGCTGAGCTTGTGGTAGTAGCGTCAGGCAATTAAAACCAAAAAAAACTTTTTCTCACGTCACCTTATCTCCTGAGTAAGGTTTGACTCAAACTTAACCAAACGGTGTTTAATCTAACGTTCTAAAATCTTACAGCTATTTAAGGGGAGCGAATTGATGACAAATCAAAGTTCTTTTATACTCATTGTTCAGAATTTTTTTGAACATGACATGGCAGCTGCAGTACAAAGTTTAGAAAGTATGATTGAAAAGGATGCTGCCGCAGTACTTGAATCATTGCCCCCATCATTGGCTGTTCGTATCATCAAACATCTGCAGATAAGCTTTGCAGCTGCCCTGTTGAAAGACTCCGGGGACATTTTTCTCCGAGAAACCTTGCCCTTGCTTGAGCCTCACTTTGCGGCTTCAATTCTAATGCATCTCCCTCAGGATGCCCGTGAACGCATAACGGAACACATCTCAGGAGAACTAAAGCAACAGATAAGAGAGGTTTTAGAATATCCGGAGGGGAGTGTCGGCCGAATTATGACGACAGATTTTTTAAAATTTTACAAAGATGTGTCGGTGGAGGAAGCGACTCAAGAAATACGTTTATTGGCCAAAAAACGTTTCCCACAATCTTACGCATACGTGGTTGATGACGATAATAGTCTTATCGGCGTCTTAAACATGCGTGATCTATTGCTGGCCTCACCGGATATCTCCCTTGAATCTATTGCTCGCAAGGATCTTTTTTCCCTTCATTGCTTCATTGATAAACAAGAAGCTGCGAATGAACTGGCGAAAAGAAAGTTTTTTGCAGCACCTGTGGTAGATAGCGAAAATCACATTCTCGGAATTATTAAAGCAGAAAGATTGATTCAGGGAATTCAAGAGGATATGACAAAAGACATTCAGAAAATATTTGGTGCCGGAGGTGACGAACGCGTTTCTTCTACCATTTTATTTTCACTAAAAAAACGTCTGCCCTGGCTCCATGTTAATCTGGCCACCGCATTTTTAGCGGCTTCCGTCGTCGCTTTTTTTGAAGGTATTATCGCCAAGTTGACAGTCCTTGCCGTTTTTCTTCCTGTTGTAGCCGGTCAAGGTGGTAATGCGGGTGCACAGTCACTGGCTGTGGTCATGCGAGGAATTGTGATGCGAGAAATACCCAAGGACAAGGTTTTTAGTTTGATCTCAAAGGAAGCAAAACTCGGTGCCATCAATGGCGTTATCATCGGCGCCGTAACAGCGCTTATAGCTTGGTTATGGTATGGCAATCCTTACCTTGGCGTGGTGATCGGTCTGGGTATGCTGTTGAATCTAGTTTTTGCGGGTCTTTCAGGGTCATCAATACCTCTCGTGATGAAGAGATTCGGTTTAGACCCTGCCCAAAGTTCGAACATCATTTTAACAACAGTAACCGATGTGATGGGGTTTATCGCATTTTTAGGATTTGCTGTTTTATTCCAAAATTATCTGGTATAATATCTTTGAACAAGACATATAAAAAAATATTAATTACAGAATCTTAACTCATCGAGGACAACATCTATGTCAAAGAAAATACTATTATTGCTGGGGATGGTATTGATTCTTCTTTCGGGCAACTCTATCAATGGCAATGCCGAAACCGATCATACGTCCTCTGGAAACGCCGATCTATCCACACGGCAGTTTAAGCGTATTGCCGTCATGCCCTTTCTCGTCGGCAAATTGGAATCACCGGAAGAACCGGTTGAAAAGCCTTTGAGCCAGCCACTGAAACAACTTAATATTGATGCCGCCAATTTGGCAGAAGGGGCAGATCGGATCATGACCCGGCTGGTCAATGATGTGCTGCAAATTCGATTTGAGGATCAAATGGTTTCAATGGAAGAAGCCTCTGCCGTTTATGCGGATGTTATCCGAGATCAAACGCTGGACACGCCACGCAAACGAGCAAAAAAATTCGGTGAGAACTTGCATGCGGATTTTGTGGTGGTTGGCACGATTTGGCGTTTTCGGGAAAAAGGAACTGTTAAAGAGATGCCTGATAGCCCGGCATCGGTTGCTTTTTCTGTCTATCTGATGGAGGTTGCCGGCGGTAAAAGGCTATGGCGCAATGCGTTTGACGGCACTCAAAAAATCTTGTCGGAAGATATATTGGGCGGGTTAAAACAGATCAAAATGGGGCTACGCTGGCTGTCTGTTAATGAGTTGGCACGCTATGGGGTAAAGAGTGTTTTCAGGAAATTTCCGTTGCTTTGAATATTTACGTCCATCGGAGACGGTCCGAACTCGTATATTGAGCCTTCCTGGGATCCGGTTGAAACGGAATTTCTGCTTTTTAATAAAATTCAATTGGTTATATTTGAAAGTGAGCGAGTCAAATGAAAAAAAATTGCCCGATATTGTTAATCAGCCTCATCGTGTTCAGTACACAGATATTGAATGCGCAAACATCCTCCCCGGATAAACTTTATATAAAATCAGAAATTCAAACCATTTTATCGACATTATCCGACAATTCAAATCGATTTGAGTACCTTCAAAAAATGTTTGAAAACACGGGTAAAGACGATAAAAATTATGACGAGTATAAAAATATTTGGATATCGACAACTTTGGCGATTAGCGCGATAGCATCTGTATGTGAATATGAAAATGACTTATTAACCCTATTTATGGATCTAAAGGAAAAAAGGCGGGCTCATTATTTTGATGTAAGAATAAGGAGTTTGGAGACGTCGATTAAACAAATTACCATTATGTCCGAGCAGATACGGATTAACAACAAGCTGATGCCTCCGGACCTTGCCGAGCGTCAATTGTACGATAAGTTGAAAAAAAATGTCGATTCATCCATCGATTTGCTGGAAAAAAGCAAAGATTTAATTATACAATTGAAAAAGGAATAAATATACCGAGGGTCAATAATATTCGAGACCTTCGAAAACGCCCCCTTTTGTCCAATCCCGGCATCCCCGATAATCGGGATTTATCAATAGGCTCAAATTTTAATCCGCCACCGAACTTTGGCGGATTAGACGGTATCATCGGCCTATTGTGTAACCTGTCAATCGATCTTTGTTTTAGCAATTCTTTATGCTAAACTTTAACGTGCTCATCTTGACGATATTAAGCTGTTGTTCTTAATATAAATTATATAGATTTTATTATGGAATTTCGAACATGGATCGTATGATTTTAAAGTAGTAATGGTTCCGATTTAATCCAGAAAAATGGTCCCATCACGCGCTATTCGGCCGGCAAAAGGTAAGCACATCAAAACCTCTAACAGCTTAAAATGATCTTGAAAACAGTCATTCAACGGTTTTGGTAAACAAATTGATTATGGAGAATTATGATGTCCGATACGGCTGAAATCGGACCTCGGAAGTCCTCAAGAGGTTAGATATCGACTCGAATCAGGTATGCGGTTAAGGGAGAGTTATGAACCCCAAAATAATTGTCCATGGCGGCGCAAGCAGATCCAGCGAAAACGAATCTGAGCGCCAAAAAGATGTCATCGACGCCTGCAAGATAGGCTATGAAGTTTTATTGAAAAAAGATGCGGTTGAAGCTGTGGAAATTGCCATTCGAAATTTGGAGGCTTCGGCGTATCTTAACGCCGGCGTTGGCAGTTATCTTCAATTGGATGGAAGGGTGCGGATGGACGCTTCTATCATGAAGGATGATTTGTCTGCCGGTGCCGTCATCGGTATCGAAGATGTGGAACATCCCATATCCGCTGCCAGAAGAGTTATGGAGACCACCCAGCATGTGATATTATCCGGACCGCTGGCCACTGAATTTGCCCATTCCGAAGGTTTTCCAAGGTATGATCCCAGAACCAGACCCAAGATAAACTTATGGATGGAAATCATGGATGAATTCCGCCAAAAAACGACCTATGAGCAGATATTTCACGTAGACAAATATCTTAAGGCCGGAAGATATCATCTTGGAACGGTCGGCTGTGTCGCCATGGATGCAAATGGAAACATTGCTGCGGGTACATCCACAGGAGGTCTCAAAATGAACGTCCCCGGTCGGGTCGGGGATTCGGGAATCATCGGTGCAGGCACCTACTGTTCAAAATACGGTGGGGTTTCCTGCACAGGGCATGGCGAAAAAATTCTGATTTTGGTTTTAGGCAAGCAGGTTGTAAATTACCTGAAACATAAAAAGGCAGCCAACGCAATGGATGCCGCCAAATATGGCATCGAAGAGTTAAACTCGTTGAAGGCGGACGGCGGTGTCATCTGTATCGATGAAGACGGAAATATCGGCTATGCATACAATACCAAGATCATGACCATGCATTATATCGAATAAATTCTTTCCCGAATCGATTCGGGAAAGAATTTATCGAAAAAAAGAAATCCTTTTGATTATAACCGTTCCAACTATAAATCAAATTAGCCAAAATAACTGAGAGTTCTCAATGGCAGAACTTAAGAATATCCAGTTCTCAATATCATCAATTTTTATGGGAGCTTGCGGTCATAGGTAGGGGGAAAGCAGCCACGCGATGGCATCGCGCGTTCGAACCGTCAAAGGACGGGCGTCGATTTCTTTTAGTGAAACTTCCCGTGATCGTTTGATGGTCTCAATAATATGTGAGGTTAAAAGCGCGGCCGTGGGCTGGTGGTAAATTTCGACGACCAACTCGAAATTGAGACGCAGGCTTCGCGGATCGATGTTGGCGGAGCCGATCTGGACGTAATAATTATCCACAATGAACAGTTTGGTGTGTACAAAAGGCGGCGGCTGATAATAGACTCGAATTCCTTTTTGTAGGATCTCCCACAGCATATTGCTGGTAGCCCATTGGACAAACGGTAAGTTGTTTTTTTCCGGCAGCACAACGGCGATCTCCAGACCGCGCAACGCAGCGGTCTGTAAAGCGGCAATCATCTCACGAGAAGGCAAAAAATAGGGAGACATAATTAGAATCCTGCGGCGAGCCGCAGCAATGGCGCCCAGCAAGATTGAGGCGAGTTTGTCCAGATCTTCATTAGGGCCATCTACAATAGTCCGGCAAATCGCCCCTCCGTCAACTTCTTCGGCAGATGCAGACGGCAAGGTTTTTTCGCCGGTGGTAAAACGCCAGTCTTCAAGAAACACATGTTCGATTTGTGAAACCACCGGTCCCTGAAGACGAAAGTGCAAATCATTGACCCGTTCGGGGTTTTCTTGATTTTCGGCCATATGGCGGTCACTGATATTCATTCCACCGACAAAGCCCGTGTGACCATCGGAAACCAGAATCTTGCGATGGTTGCGAAGATTTATATACAACATGGGCGGGATCAACCTGGGCGGCAAAAAGCGGGCGACATGGACGCCGCGCTTTTTCAATAATGTTCTAGCCCGGGGAGTAGAATACATCTCGCCTACGCCATCGACCAGCACTTTGACATCGATACCGCGTTTGGCGGCGCGACCCAGCGCATTGATGAACTGTTTTCCTGTGTTGTCGGTATTAAAAATATAGGAAGACAGGTAAAGCGTCCTTTTGGCATTTTCAATGGCAGCAATCATGGCAGGATAGGCTGCTTCGCCGTTTTGCAGCGGTTCGATGAGGTTTCCGTCCGATAGCGGTCTCCTTGTGACTGTCTCGGATATTTGCGCGATTTCAGAAAATTCAGGGACTGTAAGAACGCTCAAAGAAGGTGATTCATCATCATCGTCGGCGCGTTCGTATCCGATTCTGATCCGAAACGGTGATTTCTGTTCGAGTTTGCGAGCCCGCGTTCGTATCCGGTTGATGCCGAACAGAAAATAGAACAGCGGCCCTGCAATGGGAACAAATAAGCAAACGCCGATCCAACCCCAGGCCGACTGCGGATTGCGTTTGTAAAGCAGCGCGTGTACGGCGGCAGTCAATGCCGCCGGGATGTTAATCACAATCAGTATCCACTTGAGTAAATTCATCGGAACTTAACCTGTATATTCATTGATTTGACCGGAACGTATTGCAGGTGAACGATGAAAAAAAGAGACAGGGATATAAAGCCGGCAACCATTAGTGTGAGAAAGCAGCCGAGCCAGCTTTCTTTTCACCATTCTCAAAATGTGCTTTTATAAAACGACCTGCAACCCTGTTCGCCCTAATCTTTTGATGTTGCAGTTTTTTAAGGGATTGGGCCTCGTTTAACTTTTGAAACGCTCAGAATGCGGAAATACTTCTTTACCTGAGATCATTTCCGTTTTTAAATTGTATTGTTTGCCACTTCCCTATTGACAGCTCATAATTGCAAAGTATTTACTTAGATGTTTTCATTTTAAGGGTAACATGGCAAATAACATAAGTTCGATAATACCAGACTGTGTGAGAACAGATAAGGATGGAGCGTGACGTAAATGGTTTCCGTTGTTCGTCTGTTTAGATACATTTTTTTTAAAAAAATGTCCAGGGATTACTTCCGTGGCGCGCCTTTACACCGACACTGACGGCAACTGCGCCGAATTCGCCATCCTAATAGGAGATTCCTGGTAGGGAAGGGGCGGGCAACCTTCAATTTGTCCGACGTCGGACAAAGGCACGAGTGCTATAATGGTTGCGTTCGTAACCGGGCACAAAACACTCGGTTATAGCTAAACAATAACTGCTGTTACGAATTCGAAGGAGAAAAAAATGAAAGAGGGTATCAGAAAATCGGTTGTGGTACCACTGGACGGTTCCGAAAGTGCATTAAAAACGCTAAAATATTTGACACTCATCTTCGGATCTCAGCACAATTTGGATGTAAACCTGTTTCATGCCGTTCAGGGTATACCCCCCATATTGGCTGAAGAAAGCAAAAACAATCCGGAGACAGCCAGGCAAGTCAGGGAATTGGAAAATCGGAACAAGCGATTGGCGAAAAAAATTCTTACCGCTGGAAAGAAGGCATTGTTGGATTTTGGTTTTGACGAGGATCGGATTCAGGCCGTTGAATTCCATAAACAAATAGGCGTTGCTCGCGATATTTGTGGCTGGTCGGAAAAAAAAGATATGGACGCCATCGTTCTCTGCACTCGCGGGCGAAGTCGGATCGAAGCCTTTTTTATGGGTGAGACGGCCAACAAAGTCTTGGAATTCAGTCGTATCTGCCCGGTATGGATGGTCAAGGAGGATGTCCGGTTAACGCCGGTTCTCATTGCCCTGGACACTTCGGAAAATGCCCTTCGAGCAGTGGACCACGCGGCATTCATGTTGGCCGGAACCGATTGTGAAATTATGCTGTTCTATTCCAAACGTAATCTGTTTCGGTTTTTCTCTAGTGAAGAATTCGGATCTCTGTCAGACTTGGAGGCCAAGTGGCAAACGGCAGCTGGAAGGGAAATCGCTCCCGCGATGCAAAAAGCAGAACAAATGCTGATCAAAGCCGGTATTGAAGAAACAAAAATTTCTGTCCGCATCGTCGACGGTAGTCACAATGCGGCCTCTGACATCCTAGATGCGGCCAATCGTTATGCCTGTGGAACCATTGTCATTGGCCAGCGTGGGGTTACGGGTGTTAAAGAATATTCCATGGGAAGTGTGTGCCGAAAAGTTTTGCAAAATTCTAAAGCTGTGGCGCTGTGGCTGGTACCGTAAAAAGGAGCAATAAAAATGAAACGAGTTAAGAAGACCGGAATTCTCGTTTTTGACCTTTTCATTGGGACCATTGTTCTGCAAAACACCTAAGGCGTTCAGACGAAAATTCTTTTTCTGACGATGACAATGCCCAGGGCGGTTCTGCTTTTTCTAACGGCTTTGATCGGATTCATCCTCGGCGTGCTGCGATCCTGGCGAATGGGAAGAAAAGAATCGAAGACATCGTCCGGATGAATTCCTGGATTTCTATTTTAGGGATCAATCTACCATGCTACCTTATATCCTACTTGCAGTCGGATTTGTTATTTTGATCAAGGGAGCCGATGTTCTCGTTACCGGCGCCTCTTCTATTGCCAGACGATTCCATATTTCCGATCTGGCCATCGGCTTGACAGTGGTGGCTTTTGGCACCTCCACCCCTGAGCTGTTTGTTAATATCATTGCAAGCCTGAAGGGTAATTCCGAAATCGCCATTGGAAATATTTTGGGAAGCAATATCGCCAACATTTTGCTGATTCTTGGTGTGTCTTCCATCATTTGTCCGTTATCCGTCACAAAGGGTACGGTGTGGAAAGAGATTCCTTTCAGTCTTTTGGCTGCCATCGTATTGGGTCTGATGGTAAACGATCAACTTATTGATAAAAATGGCATTTCCGTTTTAACACGAATCGACGGATTTGTTCTTCTCTCCTTTTTTATCATATTTCTTTATTATTCAGTTTCAATTTCAAAAGAGATTGAAGGAATCGAGACCCACGTGCCCTCGAAAGAACTTGGATTGGCGAAATCGGTTCTACTGGTGGTGTTAGGTCTGGCGGGTCTGTGTTTCGGCGGCGCCTGGATTGTTGAAGGAGCGGTGAACCTGGCTTTAAAATTAGGGATCAGTCAATCCGTGGTGGGCTTGACCATTGTAGCGGTTGGCACTTCCCTTCCTGAACTGGCCACTTCCGCGGTCGCCGCCCACAAAGGAAAACCGGAGATTGCCGTAGGCAACGTCGTTGGATCGAACATTTTCAATATTTTTTTTGTTTTGGGAGTCAGCGCGATCATAAAACCTATTCCATTTCACAGCAAAAGCAACGTCGACATCAGCGTGGTGATTCTGGCGAGCGTGTTACTGTTCACATTTATGTTCACAGGCCAAAAACGATCCATCGACCGATGGGAAGGCGTTGTATCCCTGATGCTGTATGGCGCATATCTGGCTTTTCAGATCATTTGATGATCACCGAAAGACGGAGAATAAGAAAGAGATTGAAAAGGAAACGGTCATGCCTGTCCCGCATTTCGGGGGTCAGAGGCCTATGGTTCTGCCGAAATAAATTGATACAAAATTAGAAGCACGAAATCCGAAATAAAGCTGTAAGCTTTCAAGATCTTAAACAAACCCTAATGACCAAAATTCTAATGTTCAAAACAAATTCACCGTTATGAAATGAATACTTTCTTGATTGTTTTGAGCATTTGAGCATTAGAATTTAAGATTTATTTCGATTTTCGAATTTCGGATTTAACCCTTTCAAAAGTAAAATATCCCCTTCCAGGGGTAACCCAAAGCCTATCCCTCCTCCGTGTTGCGGGATCTAAGATGGGCCAGGATATTTACTTCATTATGGTTCATGACATATTCGGTTTGGGTTTATCCTCGGCAGGCTTTTTTTGTTTCCAGCCGGACAGCCATCCGGAAACAAGACCGAGGAAGAAGGTGACCAGCAAAACAATGGCCCGGGACGCCTCGGTGCCCCAGAATAAAAATCGAACTTCCACCACTTGGGCGTTTTGAAGAATAAAAACGGCAAACAAAATAGCAATGATAATCAGGGAAATGCGCTTGGGTGTCATTCCCAGCTCCTTTCAACCGAAGGTTCCTGTAGTTCCGTTAAGAGGTGACAGATCATTTTCAAAACGTCATCGAATACCGGGCTATAGATCATCCATCCAGCTTTTTCTTGATTTTTTGCGTCGATACGGTTCGTAAGTTTTATGGAGAAAGTCTTTATAGTTTTCATAAAGTAATTTTTCAACATACACCAGTCGTACTCTATGGGAGCTTACTTTCTGGAGCTCGATGTAAACACTTTCCTTTTGCCACAAGACCCGGGGATAGTCGGATGTAAAATAATCACCCTCGAGGTTTTTACTCACAAAATCATACTTTTTATCCAACTCCTCCCAAATAACATAGAAAAATTTTGGATCCAAATCAACGATCAAGGCGTCTAATGCCGAGTTGCCATCAAAAAATATCATTATATTTTTAACACCTTCAACATCTTTGGGTTTTACGGACAAAAAAGTGTTTTTACCGCGGTCAGGATCTTTTTTGTCGATCGGTTTCAGTTGTTTTTTTATGTATTCCTGATAGTTCCATTTTCGTTGTTGAAGTGTTTCAAGGGCTTGTGTGTAAGTTGTTTTCCCGATGGTTAGATCGAACGGTTTTGGAGGTTCCCCGGCATAAGCCGTTACCCCCAAAATTATACTCAGGATCATTACATGCGCCAGCAAAATAGACATTTTTCTCATTTTCGATTCTCCTCGTTTATCAGGTTAGCCTTCATTCTTGTTCAAGAAGAGGCTTTCAAGACCTTTGGCATAAAATTTCTCGATATATTCTTTGACCATTCGCCGGGCCGAGAATTTTGCTGCATTACTCTTAATGGAATTTTTCATGACGTTTACCCAGTCGAAAGGAACGCCGTCATCCGATACATTATAATACATTGGAATCACTTCTTCTTCAAGGATGCGGTAGAGTTCGGCCGCATCCGCAGCATCCCGGTTGCCGTCGACTTCTTTGTGGCTGAATGCCCAGCCGTTTTTACCGTCAAAGCCCTCTATCCACCAGCCGTCCATTATGCTTAGTTGGGGTACTCCGTTCAAGGCTGCTTTCATGCCGCTGGTTCCGCTGGCTTCCATGGGAGGCAACGGATTGTTCAGCCACACATCCACGCCGTGAACCATGTATTGCGCCAGTTGTTCCCCGTAGTCTTCCACAAAGGCGATGCGGCCCCCGGTTTCCGGATTACGCGCGGCATTAAACACCCTTTGAATGATCTGCTTTCCGGGATCATCGGCGGGATGTGCTTTGCCGGCAAAGATAATCTGGATTGGCCGCCAGCGGTCGTTGAGAAGTTTTTTCAGGCGTTCCATATCATAAAAAAGCAGGTCAGCCCGTTTGTAGGTGGCAAAACGTCGGGCAAAACCCAGGGTTAACACCGACGGATCGAGCAGCGTTCCGCCGGCAATCACGATGGACGGGCTGACGCGATCTCCGGCCCAGCGAAGGCGTGATCGCTCCCGGACGGCATCGATGAGTTTTATTTTTAACCAGTAATGGGTTCTCCACAGCGCTTCATCCGGGATTTTATCGGTCAGTTCCCAGATAAGGGGATTGTCATGATCGGCCAGCCATTCAGGGCCCAAATAGGTATCGAAAAGACGTTTCATCCGGGGTTCAATCCAGGTTGGGACATGCACCCCGTTGGTGATATGACCCACAGGAACCTCTGACTCGGATGCGCCCGGCCAGAGACTTTGCCACATCTGTCTGGACACTTCTCCATGCCGTTTGCTGACGCCGTTGCGATAGGCCGACATTCTGAGGGCAAAGGCGGTCAGGTTAAATCCTGCCTGGGGTTGCTCAGGGTGGATTCCCAGCTGAAGAAAGGCGTCGCGATCTAAGTCCAGAGTCGGCCAGTAGGCATGAAAATATTTTTCCATCAGGTGAAACGGGATGACATCATGACCGGCAGTAACCGGTGTATGCGTGGTAAAAATAGTGGTATTTCTGACCTGTTCAATGGCTTGTGGATAAGGCATGCCCTCCAGCATCCGGTCACGAATGCGTTCCAAAAGGGCAAAGACGGCATGGCCTTCGTTAAGATGCATCAAGTAATGTTTGATTCCCAGAATTTCCAAAACTTCGGCGCCGCCGATTCCGAGAACGATTTCCTGGCGCAGTCGTTGTTCGGTGTCTCCGATGTAAAGACGGGCCGATATGCTGCGGTTCCACGGATCGTTGTCCTCGATATCCGTATCCAATAGATACAAAGATATCCGACCGACGTTTACTTTCCAAACGCCCACATGGATTGCCGGATCGATAAAGGGAACCTGAACCACAAGCTGCCGACCTTCATTATCAAGTACCCTCGAAATCGGCGCGGCATCCCTGTTGATGGGTTCATGAATATTGTCCTGCCAGCCGTCTTCGCGAATGTGTTGATGAAGATACCCCTGGGGATACATGAAACCAACGGCCACCAGGGGGACACCCAGATCGCTGCATTCCTTGATGTGATCTCCGGCCAGAAACCCCAACCCGCCGGCGTAAAACGGCAAGGACCGATGAAGCCCGTATTCGGCGCTGAAATAAGCAACGGCAAAGGTTTCAGGATCACAAGGAAAATCATTCAAAAATCGGCACGATTTGTCTGATAGATACCGGTGAAACTGGGAAAGCACCACATCATAATTTCGCAAATAATCGTCGTTGGCAGCGGCAGACGCCAAAATTTCAACCGGCATCTCTCTGAGCATCTTGTCGGGGTTGTGTCCGCTTTCTTTCCATGCCTGCCGGTCAAGCATTTTAAACAGCATTCTTGCCGCGGGATGCCAGCTCCACCAGAGATTGTCCGCCAGTTCTCCAAGTCCGCTCAAGCGTTCGGGGAGATTTGGAAACTCGACTGTTTCAGGGTCCATTTGTTCGATTCCTTTCCCAAACAGGGGGATGCAATGATGTTTTCGGGTGATAGAACGTGGGTCAAGTGTTTCAACGGTCTGAATTTAAAAATGGCCTTTGATTGTTCGGCTTTAAAGGAGTCATTGAAGATCTATCCGGAGAGCTGTCGAAATCGCCGTTTTAATCCTTGAATCATCAAAGACAAAGCGCTTATGTCGACGGAACGACAATTACATTGTTTTTCGTGCCGAATCGGTTGGTGCGCGTTTGAATGTTTTCGGGATCATTTTCCCATTGCCCATCCACCATAAAGCGATATTCATATGTTCCGGGAAAGAGAAGGGTCGTTTTTCCCCAGCCCCCGTTTTTGTTTTTTTTCATGGGATGGACTTTTGGATTCCACTGGTTGAAATCACCCATGAGTATCACTTCTTTGGCATCGGGAGAGATCAGGGAGAAGGTTACCCTGCGCCTTTTGGGTTTAAGTTTCGATTTTATTGCGGACATGGATTACCTCCTTTTGTAAAAAAGGTTCATCGACCACTGTTATACAGGGCCATATAATGGTTCACAGCCATTGCTTTTTTTTGAAGAACCCGATCATGATCCCTACAACGACGACAATAATGGCCCAGACCATGACATATCCCCACCGCCATTCGAGTTCCGGCATAAACTTAAAATTCATGCCGTAAATCCCGGCGACAAATGTGATGGGAATGAAGATGGTGGCAATGATGGTCAGCACTTTCATGACCTCGTTCATTTTGTTGCTCAGGGTGGACAGATAGATATCCAGCATGCCGGATAGAATATCCCGAAACGATTCAATGGTGTCGATTATCTGAATCGTATGATCGTAAATATCCCTGAAAAATAAACTGGTGGATTCGTTGACCAGGGAAGATTCCCCTTTCACCAGGCTGTTGATCATTTCTCGAATCGGCCAGATTTGTTTGCGCAGATATATCATCTCTCGTTTCATCTCGTGAAGGGTTTGCAGGGTCTCGGGGCTGGGATTTTCAAGCAGGTCCTCTTCAAGGGTTTCAATGTTTTCGCCCAATTTTTCAAGGATTAAAAAATAGTTGTCTACAACGGCATCGATCAGGGCATAGGCCAGGTAATCGCACCCTGCTTTGCGAATTCGGGTTTTGGGCTTGCGGATTCTTTCCCTGACGGTCTTGAAAACATCGCCCTGGATTTCCTGGAAAGAAATCAGAAAATCGGGTCCCAGAACCAGGCTGAACTGCTCAGAACTGATTTCTCCAGAATTTTCGTTGTAATGCAGCATTTTTAAAACGACATAAATGAAATCTTCGAATTCCTCGGTTTTGGGACGCTGGCCGGTATTTACAATATCTTCCAGAACCAGCGGATGGATATTAAAATGCTGGCCGACTTTTTCGATGATGTCTATTTCATGCAAGCCATCGATATTGATCCAGGTCACTGTGGGTAAATCTTTAAGTGGAAACGCCTCTTCAATGCCGTCGAGCACTCTTTCTTGTAAATGCGCCTCATCATAGTCAATAAGGGTAATTCGGGTGTCATCCACCTTTTGTTCGCCGATATGAACCAGCGTTCCCGGAGATGCCCCTGCCTTCGTCATTTGTTTTTTTATAAATCTCGACATTACTTAATTCCTTTTCCACGATAAAAAGATCAGGGTTCCTGACCTTTGAGCATTTTTAATTTAAGCTGGCGCTTATCGTCGTTGGCTACGTAGATGGTTCGGGACGGAAAAGCAAAATCGATTTCCTCGGCTTCAAACCGGCGCATGGTCTCAAGACAGATATTTTGCAGCCATGCCTGATAATCCCAGTAATCGGGCGGATGATACCAGACAACCACCATTATATTCAGACTCCAGTCGTTAAAGCCGTTAAAAAAGACCCGGGGAGGGAAATCTTCCTTCATCCCTTCGTGATTTTCCAGAATTTCCCGGATGATTTGTACGGCTTTTTCCACCTTGTCAGGGGGAGTGTCATAGGTGATTCCGATATTGGTTAACCACCGGATATAGGGCCTTTCACCGATGTTCTCCAAGGAAGAGTTAACCAGTTTTTCATTGGGAATGGTCACCAGATGACCGGTCAATGTTCGAATTCGTGTGCTTCTGAAGCCGACGTTTTCAACGGTCCCGTCATATTGGTCAATGGTGATCCGTTGGCCCACCTGAAACGGCTTGTCAAAAAGGATGGTGATCGTTCCGAAAAAGTTGGCGATGGAATCTTTGGCAGCCAAAGCCACGGCTAGACCGCCGATGCCCAGAGAGGCAAGCAAGGGGCCGATTTTAAGCCCGGTCATATTCTGAATGATGATCATAACACCGATGAGAACAATAAACAGCCGAATCGTTTTGCCGACAATGGGAACCAACATGTCGTCGATGGTGCTTTCGGTAGCCGCCGCCCATCTTTTCAGATATACGTCCAAGACCCCTACCAGACGGAGGATAAACCAAATAATAGCGATGGTAGCACCGACATATGCAGCCTTCTGCGCCACCAGATGTACCAGATTTTCTCCGGTTTTTGTTTGGAAGTGGGTGTACAAGGGTGATAAGGCGCCGTAAATGCCGTACGACCAGACAAACAGGGAAAGGGGACTGGAGAGAGATTTCAGAAATTGTTTTCTCCATGAGATAATGTCTTCATGCGGCGGTATCTTTCTAATGGCGATATTGATCATCCATCTAAGCATCCGCTCCAAAAGGATCACCAGAAAGGTCAACAATAGGCAAAAGAGCAGTTTTAACCAGGTAATGCCTAAGAAAACTTCGGTATCTATCCATTTGCCAAGTTTTGAAGATGCTTCATCACTAAATTTGTCGATACGCTGTCCAATTCTTTGGCCGGCTTTGTCCACAGCTTTTTCTTTTGGAGTGAGGCTGTCGTTCTTTTCGGCATCAGCCTGAGGGGAATTTGTCTTGTTTTTGCTTGCCTGGGCGGTCTGGGTTGAAACAGATTCCTTAGGGCTCTCTCCCTTTGCAACGGGTTTGGCGAAAGGACTACCGGATGACAGTACCCAGAAAATAATGCTAAAGTAAAGGAGGGTTCTTAAAATTGATTTCAATTGAAAATACATTTTTTATCTTACCTAAAATTAAGGTTGTTCAATATAAAAACAGTTTCCGGATGAATGGTTCCAACATTATAAAATAATGTTGGTATTTTTGAACGGTACAGCGAGCACATTCCTCGCAGCTTTTCGGAACGAAGTGTAGATCCATATCCGTCTGGGTTGAAGCGCAGCGGGAATCCTGTTTTAGCGGGGCTGCGAGGATATTCAATCAGTATAACCGATAATTTTTAAATGTCAATTTTTATAAATAGAGTGACATTTCATATTATTAGGTTGACTGAATGAGGGGTGGAGAATAATATAACGGTGCAACAAATATGTTAATTAAGACTCGAACTTCCTTAAATATCAACAGAAAAAAAGAAAGTATGTCGGCAACACTCAATTTTCAGAGAAAGTTTTCAGCATTGCTGGTTTACGGCAGACCGCCACTTATTTTTGGTGGAATGCTTTGCGCCTTTGCGGTCATGTGGACCCGCAACCCGATGCTTTACACTTTAGGGGTAATGCTGCTTTTTATTTCAATGTGCTTTGATCTGATCGACGGGTGGCTTGCCACCCGTTTCCAACTGCACTCCACATTGGCGCACCTTGCCGACCGGGTCATGGACAAGATTGTCTATTCGACCATTTTTCCGCTGGTTGCGGTGGGCGCCATGTGGCGTCTTCTTTTTACCCCGGTTGCCGGCACCAAAGCGGAATTGCTTCACAGCATTTTTGTTTTGATTCTTTGCGTAACAGTTTTAATTCGCGATAACTTTGCCTATTTTATGCGTTTTTTCGCCATGCGTACAGGACCGGAACCGGAAGTAAAAGAGTTTACACGGCTCAGAACCATTGTGGCGGCCCCGGTCGGCACGCTCTTGTACGCGCATGCTTTTTTTGTAAGCGGGGGACCGGATTTCAAGATTTACACCTGGATTTCCTGGCTGGGGAATCTTCCCCTGCGCGTTTTGTTTTTAATCGAGATCATCTTCTTGATCATAAATTTTGGATCTATCGCCGCATATTGTCGGAAATACGGGACCTATTTCCTGGACGAAATCTGTGATGAGGATGAACGATTACGGCGGAACATTTTGTCTTTTTTCCCAAATACATTAACCATCATGAACGCAATGATGGGACTTTTGGCCGTCCTTTTTGCTTATCAGGATCGTTTTCGCGAGGCCTATCTTTGTTTGATTGGTGCTGCCATTTTCGACAAACTCGACGGCGCCCTGGCACGAAAACTGGGTCTGACAGAACCCCTTCCCGAAAAGGAACGGACATCTCGGATCACCTTTGGAGGCATTCTTGATGACATTGCCGATGCCGTCAGTTTCTGTATTGTCCCGGCCTGGATGTTTTATTTGTCTTTTGCAGATACATCTGATCCCGTGATCCGGCAACTTCCCATTGGATGGGTTGCATTACTCTATGCACTTATGGGGGGCGCCCGGCTGGTTTACTTTACCTTTGACCGCACCCCTGTTCCCGGATTTTTTAAAGGCATGCCGACCCCGGCGGCAGCATTACTGGTCGCAGCCCCATTGATCATGTTCAACCAGGCAATTGTCGCATCTTCAGAATGGGCTCGCCACTGGGGTGTTTTTTGTTTCGGTCTAATGATTTTTACAGCGATCTTGATGAATTTTTATCCCATTCGCTATCTGCATCTCGGCCGTTATATGGACAAGCATTTTTGGTTTGGTCGCTTGAATATAATATTGCTGATTATTTCAATATTTACACCCTATTTGGGATATGTAGCGTTAATGTATATGTTTCTTTATGTCCTTTCACCGCTGGCAACCCGACACATCCTGTTGAAACAAAAATAGACGGGTTGTTGCAAAATCTTTGATAGTGTTCATCCATAAATCAGGATTTTTGTTCAAGATCTCCCGCTAAAAATAACGGGATAAAAAGGCATGCGAAAAAAATAACCACAGGCATATGTTTGATATTCCGAGGATTGTTTTTTGAGCATAACGAAGAGCTTGGGCAAAAAGACCATTTATGGATGGACACTAGATAATGACTTCAGGGTTTCAACACGTCCAATCATCGATTTTCATCAGGTTGGAGAACATATGACAACCATCGGTACCAAGACCGAAAACCATCAAAATAAAGGTAAACTGGGAACTTTTTCCGGCGTTTTTACGCCCAGCGTTTTAACCATTCTAGGCATCATTCTATTTTTGCGACTGGGCTATGTGGTCGGCAACGCAGGATTTGGACGCGCTTTAATCATTATCACCCTCGCCAATGCCATTTCGGTTCTGACCAGTATATCGTTGTCAGCAATTGCCACCAATATTAAAGTCAAGGGGGGCGGCGATTATTACTTGATTTCAAGGACCCTTGGCTCGGAATTCGGAGGTGCCATCGGTTTGGTCCTGTTTTTAGCGCAATCGGTTTCCATCGCGTTTTACTGTATTGGATTCGGTGAAGCCGTGACGGTGCTGCTGCCGCAAAATATATTTGCCAATCCCAGGATTATCGCGGTTTTGGCCATATCCTTTTTGTTCGTCTTTGCCTGGCTGGGTGCCGATTGGGCGACCCGTTTCCAGTATGTCGTCATGGCGCTTCTGGTGGGTGCGCTGTTTTCTTTTTTTGTTGGCGGTATCCCACGCTGGGAGTTTTCGACAGTGGTAGAGAACTGGAAGCCTCCAGCCGAAAGCCTCGATATATGGGTGTTGTTTGCCATTTTTTTCCCCGCGGTGACCGGTTTTACACAGGGGGTGAGCATGTCCGGGGATCTTAAGAACCCCGGGAGCAGCTTGCCGGTGGGAACTTTTATGGCGGTGGGCATCTCGATTATAATCTATTTTGGTGCTGCTGTCGTGTTTGCCGGTGTTCTTCCCAAAGAGATGTTGATCCAGGATTACAACGCAATGAAACGGGTGGCACGTTTTAACTTTCTGATTGATGCCGGAGTCGTTGCCGCCACATTATCATCGGCCATGGCTTCTTTTCTGGGAGCGCCGCGAATCCTTCAATCTCTGGCTTCGGATCGAATTTTTCCCTTTCTGCTGCCGTTTGCCAAAGGGGACGGCCCTTTAAATAATCCACGGCGTGCGGTACTTCTGTCGGCAGCCATCGCTCTTGGAACAATTGGTTTAGGGCAACTGAATCTCATCGCTCGTGTCGTCTCCATGTTTTTTCTCATTTCCTATGGATTGCTCAATTACGCAACTTTTTACGAAGCCCGGACCGCCAGCCCCTCTTTTCGTCCAAAGTTCAAATGGTTTGACCTGCGTCTCAGCCTCTTGGGATTTCTGGCCTGTCTCCTGGTAATGCTGGCCATTGATTTTAAGGTTGGGCTGATTTCCGTTTCCATATTGTTTGCCATCTATCAATACCTCAAACGAACAAGCGGCCCTGCGAGATGGGCCGACAGTCGTCGATCATACTATTTACAGCGTGTCAGAGAGAATCTTTTAAATGCTTATATAGAGCCGGAACATGATCGCGACTGGCGTCCCCAGATTCTCGCTTTTTCCAAGTATGCTGAAAGGCGGCCCGGGTTGCTGCGCTTTGCCTCATGGATCGGGGGAAGAAGCGGGCTGACAACCGTTGTCAAAATTTTAGAAGGAGAAGGGGTCAGGATGCTGAAACTCCAAGAGGAAAGCGAATCGGAACTCCGGTCGGATATCGCCGCGCATGGTTTTGCGGCGTTTCCGCTGGTGGTTTTTGCTCCGGATCTCGATATTGCCTTAAATACCCTGATCCAGTCCACCGGTGTCGGACCGCTGAAAGCCAACACCATCCTGCTGAACTGGCTGGACCCTGAATCGGAAATCAAAAACGACCAAAGAGAAATCAACTTTGGACGAAGTTTAAGAGCAGCGTATCGTCTGGGGCGAAATATTGTGGTTCTAAGTGCCGATGAAGATAAATGGAACACGCTCGAGAATATTCCTGGTGAAAATCGGCGGATCGATGTGTGGTGGTTAAATGATGCCACCAGTCGTCTGATGCTGCTGCTCGGTTATTTAATCACCCGTAGCGAACCCTGGGACGCGGCCAAAATTCGGGTGCTGGCTGCCGGTTATAAGGCGAATACACCGGAAAATTTAACGGATTTGAAAAACAATCTTGAAGAAGCGAGAATCGAGGCTGAACCGATAATTGTCACAAATGCTGATATCGATAAACTTTCGAAATATTCAGCGGATGCTGCTGTGGTCTTTTTGCCGTTTCGCCTTTGGGGTGATCAAGTAACCTGTCCGATTGATGTGCCCATTGAAGAAATCGTGTCTCGCCTGCCGGTCACAGCCTTCGTTTTGGCAGCCGAGGACATAGCACTGGATGCCGAACCTGAAGAGGGGACAGCCGGCGAAATGGCGACAGCCATGGATGCCCTCGCGGATGCTGAAAAAAAAGCTGTTGAGGCCGAAAAGGAGGCGTCCAGAACTCGAGAGATTGCAGAAACAGCCGGGGCAAAACTGCTGGAATTGGAAAACAATACACAGCATACTGAAGAAGACGTGAGGACTAAATTGAAAGCAGCGGCGGTTAATGCTGAGAAAGAGGCCGATAAAGCCTTTCGCAAAGCGGCGAAAGCGAGGGCCAAGGTTGAAGACGCTGCAAAAATTGTAAAGGATCTGGATCCGACGGCGGAATTAAAAGAAAAAAAGGAACAATAGATACTGCATTTTCCATAGACGAGAGTTCATGAAGATACTTCTCCCCGGAATTAAGATGTTCCGGGTCACTATCGCTACTTTTGAGTCGGTTTTAAGTACATCCCTTATATTCTAAACAGCAATGTTGCTCTTCACATAAGCCGACTGGAAGTTTTTTCTTTTGGTTGATGTCAGATCGTACACTAAAAACGGGTTCATGTAACTTGAATCATGGAGGGGAAAATGAATATTTTAAATATACGAAAAAGCCTTTTTTACCTTTTATTGCGTTTAACCCTAATCATGATAACCATTTCATTTTTTATCGGTTGCGCGGAAGTTCCCATTAGCCAACGAGGAAGCCTTCGCCTGGTGCCGGAATCGGAACTGATAACTATGAGTTTCAAAGAATATCAACAAGTTATTGATAAAAGTAAACTTTCCACAGATCAGAACAAGATCCAGACGGTCAGAAAAGTGGGAAACAGGATTGCCAAAGCAGCCGAGGCATTTCTTGCGGATTTGGGCCGTGAAAATCAGGCCCGAAAATATCAATGGGAATTTAATCTCATTGAAGACGATAAGGTCGTTAATGCCTGGGTCATGCCCGGCGGCAAGGCGGCTGTCTATACCGGAATACTCCCTTTCACACAGGATGAAAGCGGTCTTGCTGTGGTTTTGGGCCATGAAGTGGCGCATGCCATCGCAGAACACGGCAATGAAAGAATGAGTCAGGCGCTTCTTACCAATATGGGGACAATGGCACTATCAGCCGCTTTGGCCCAAAAGCCTCGTCAAACCCAGGAACTTTTTATGACGGTATTCGGTGTGGGAACCAACGTGGGATTGATACTTCCTTACAGCCGGCTTCACGAAAAGGAGGCGGACCGAATCGGCTTGACGCTCATGGCAAGGGCGGGATACGATCCACGGGTCGCAATTCCCTTTTGGGAAAGAATGAATCAGAAGGAAGAGGCAAGATCACCGGAATTTTTATCCACCCATCCGGCCCCTTCGACCCGGATCGCCAATATTGAAAGCTTTATTTCCGAGGCAATGCCCTATTACCAGAAATCGTTGAAGTAAAAATATATTTTGAGGCCTGCTCCGATGTATTGGCGTTGCTTAAACCTAAGTTGAGCGATTTTTGCAAAGCCTTTTTCTAAGCCGTTTAACGTATAATCTGATGTGTTGTTTATGCAACGATAGGGTTTACTTGCCCGTATCCTATATGTTATTGCAAGTGCCTATTGGACGATCAAATACTTTGTGGTTCCACTAAATACAGGACACAATGTAAATTTTTCGCTTAGATCACTTCCCAAAAGAGAATTTTTATTAAAAAATAGAGACGACATGGAAACAATTGATTTAATGATGAAGATTCCAACCGGCTTTCGAATTGTTGCCATTGTGTTGCTTGCCGTTCTTGCTCATTTTACGGTTCAGGGACTCAAGCGGTTGACCCGGTGGATGCTTACGTTGAAACTGGGAACAGAAACGTCAACTGCGGAAAGCTTTCCCCGTCGATATCCCAAGGTTGCCACTGTGACCACTATCCTTGTCAGTGCCCTTACTTTTGTCATCTATTTCATGGCCATCGGGTTAATCTTGAGGGAATTTAAGGTTTCTTTGACGGCATACCTGGCAAGCGCTTCTGTTATCGGGCTTGCTGTTGGGTTCGGGTTACAGGGTCTTGTACAAGATATTGTTATAGGGTTAACCTTAATTTTTTCAGACGCGCTCAACATTGAAGATGTGGTGGAGCTGTCAGGGCAGATCGGCAAAGTCGAAAACATCGGATTAAGATTTACGACACTGGTCAATCTGCATGGCCAGAAGATCTACGTTCCCAACCGCAATATCACCATGATCAGCCGGTTTCGTCGAGGGGCTATTCGAGGGTATGTGGATATTCAACTTCCTGATGAAATAGAGGAAAAAATCGCGACAGAAACGGTGAAATCCATTGCTACAGGGTTGTACAATCAACAAAAGTCAATTATTTTGGAAAAACCCGAATTCTTTGGTGTAAAAGAAGCCAAAGGTGGCAACTGGCGCTATCTGCGGGTCAAGTTTCGGCTGTGGCCGGGTCAGTCTGCAATCATAGAGACCACATTCAAACAAAGGGTTATTGATTTCATGAAAAAGCTATATCCAAATTATGCGGATTGGATGATTACCATCGCGTATCGCGTTGAATAGGGCTTTTTCAAAACCAGCTTCCAAAGATTGATCGAAACCCAAACACAGCGCAACATTTAATTCGTCCAAATTGAAATATGTATCTCTAAAAAAGAAAGATATTCAGTCCATCGTCAAAGTGTAGGACGTCATCTATTATGAAGAAGAAATCGAGCTGGTCAAAGTTGGCGGAAAATGGGAACTTTAAGAAGAATCAGAAGTGCAAGAACAAAAAATGCTCAGAGAATCTGAAATCACACACCAACTGAGGAAGCATTTTGTAATTCCATAAAATTGGATAAATTTCGATCGCTTCGGCCCTAAAGGCCTCTACTCGCATATGAAGTTGACGTCTATGATGCTGATTAAAAAAATTTTCCTGGCCTTTGCCATCGCCCTGTGTTTTGTAGTGCTTTTGTTTTCAGGCATCGGCCTTTATCTTTATTATCATCCTGACCAAATAAAGCCGACGATAGAAAGATCGCTTTCTGCATCCACAGGCGCATCATGTACCATAGAAAACCTCTCCTATTCTTTTAAACCGATGTTTTTAGAGGCCAAGGGAATTCTTTTAAAACCCTTGAAACCACAGAAAACCTTCTCTGTGGAGATTCGTTCCATTAGAGCGGATCTGGAGATTGAGGGTCCATGGGGTCACAGAACCCTTGTTCTAAAAAATATGCAGATGAACGGCCTGTATCTTGACCTTTTTCCCGAAGGGTTCACATCCCCCGGCATCTTGCCTGCGAAAAGAGGGCCTTCTTTTTCGGCCAGTATGGCTCGTCGCCTTATCGGCCTCTTTTTCTTTCGAGACATTAAATTTGGGTCAGGGGAACTTCTTGACGGACGTATCTCGGCAGCTATGGGTGATCAAACTTTTCAGGCTCAACGAATCCATGCCGGAGTCAGCGCCGACAAACCGCTTTTTTTATCGTTTGCTTTGGACGTCAATAAGTCTTCCCGCAATATGAATTTTACAGCGCCGAACGTGAACATCCTTGGAAGCACAACCTTTGACATTAACGATCTTAAATTCACCGGCACGCTTGAATCTCAAGACATGCGACTTAAAGACTCGGAACTTGGAATCAAAAAAATAAAGGTGCTCTCGAAATTTACGTATGGCCACGACCCCAAAAATCTCGATATCGAAAGTCTTAACGTTCGTTGCGAAGGGATTGCTTTGGGATCTGATTTAAAAAAGACAAGATCATTGCCCGCCTCAGTGACCACGGCTGAATCTTTGTCCATGGAAACCGGATTTGCCTATAACATAAAACAGAGAAAAATCGCTCTTGCTCCCTTAAAACTTCATATTGGCGGCCTGTCCGTGATGGAAAAGACGGATAAAATTCTGCCGCCTTTGGACATCGACCTCAAGGCTAAGGGAATTTCCGGCATTTATCCTGTGATCGAGATCAAAGATGCCGTCGTACAAATACCCCAGGTAAAAATTAATACCGGAACCCGAGGGACTTTCATCGGAGATGTTCGCGCTCATATCCCGGATGGCCGCATCGATGCAGAAAAAAAATCCGTTACACTTCCTAAGGTTCGATTCGACGCTGCTGGTTTGAAAAATATTATGCTTGGCATTCGTATAGAGGAACGCAATCTAAACCTTACGGCTCAAGGGAAGGAGACGTCGTTTTTCCATGTCGCCGCCGCTTACCACCTGATTCCGTCGGATTGGGATATTAAGGTTCATGATTCCATCCAAATCAACGTCACAGGACCCCAGAACGGACCCTGGCAGGTGAAAGCAAAACTGTCTCTCGATGATCTTGTCTTTCAAAACAAGGATGGGAGCATCATGGGGGAAAAGGTTTCCCTCAACACGAGGATCGAAGGTGTCGTGGATTTAAAGCGTTCAAAGATGACGTTTGCCGCCGATATAGACGCCCAAGACGGCGAAGCCCTTTATGATCGTTATTATCTGAACCTGAAAAAAAACCCCATTGTTACGTCCTGCAACGGGGCCTATGATTTTCAAAAAAAAATGGTAGAACTTTCCAAGCTCCGATTCGATCTGAAAGGTATCCTGCCCCTTGAAATCCGGGGATTTTTTAAGCAAGGTCCCTCGAAAGCCAATGCCGATTTCACGCTGATTCTGCCGAAGGTGCCCTTGAAACCGATATTCCATCATTTTTTAGAAGAGCCCTATAAAACCGAAAAACCCTTTCTGGCAACCCTTGAGACCGAGGGAACCGTTTCTGCTAAATTCCGGATAAACGGATTTCAGGATGCGTGGCAAGTTAAAGGGCGTTTCGGGTGGCTCGGGGGCAATTTTTCTTTGCCGGAAAAGGGTATCGCCTTAAAAGAGATTAACCTCGATCTTCCCGTCTGGTATCGAACCGGCTTCGCCAAAACCCCTGTTAAGACGCTTAGCGGCAAGTTAGAGGTTCAATCCATAACCGTTCCCTTGCTGCCGGAACAGCCGCTAAGCATCCTTTTGGATACCGGTCCGAACCGGATATCCGTGGAAGCCCCGACCGTGATAAAGGTGCCCGGCGGGGATGTTCGATTGGGCTCCGTGCAGGTCGAAAAACTCTTTGGTTCGGATCTTACCATCCATACCCGTCTGGAATTTGACGAAATAAAGCTTCAGCCCCTCTTATCAAAAATATGGACGCGTCCCTTGAAGGGGACCTTAACCGGGAGGCTAAACCCCATCCGATACGAAAATCACGCTGTTACCACCATAGGGGAACTCAAGGCCGAAGTGTTCGAAGGCAACATCATTTTATCCGACTTGGGGGCTTCGGGGGTATTTACGTCGGCACCGGTCTTTAAGCTCAATGTAAAATGGGAGGATCTTTTGCTGTCCGAAATGACAACGGATACCGCATTCGGAACGATAGAGGGGGTCCTGGAAGGTCAAGTTCGTGATGTTGAGATGGCCTACGGCCAACCCCAGAGATTTAACCTTTTTCTGGAAACGGTTAAAACAAATGGAATTTCTCAAAAAATCAGCGTTAAGGCCGTAGAGAACATCGCGCAGATTGGCGGGGGGCAGAGCCCCTTTATAGGGTTGGCAGGCGCCTTTGCATCTTTTTTCAAAAAATTTCCCTATGAAAAGATCGGTATTCGGTCCTCTCTTGAAAATGACGTGTTTACGGTCAATGGCATCATTAGAGAAGGCGACACAGAGTATCTGGTAAAAAGAGGTAGATTTTCAGGGGTAAATATTGTAAATCAGAATCCGGATAACCGTGTCAGTTTCAAGGACATGGTTAAGAGAATCAAAAGGATCAGCTCCAAGGGGGGGCCGGTTGTCAAATGACAAAGGGAGGTTCATATGAAAATGTTTCAAAAACCCATGTGGATGGCAATGGTGTTCGCGATGATCGCCCTGTTTGCCTGCGTGACCATAAATATTTATTTTCCGGCAGAAAAGGTTGAATCCGTTGCCGGGGATATCGTGAATGATATCCGGGGTAAAAAGCCCCCTCAAAAGGACAACCAGTCCAAAAACGATAAAGGATTTTCTTTTAAGGTCAGGTTCGCCTTGTCTCCCGCCAGTGCGTGGGCACAAGACGTGACCACGGTTTCCAATCCAACCATTCGCGCTTTGAAGGAAAAAATGAAAGCCCGTTTTCAAGCGCTGAAACCGTTCTACCAGAAAGGCGCCTTGAACGAAGGGGGCAACGGCTATCTTTCCGTGGCAGATACCGGAGGGCTAAACCTCAAGGAGAAAAGGGACCTCAACGGCCTCGTGGATGCCGAAAACAGCGACCGCAAGACACTCTATTCAGAGGTTGCCAAAGCGCTGAAAATAGATCCGAGTCAGATGGGCCGAATTGCAGGGATCTTTGCCAAAGAGTGGCAGAAGCCGGTGCGGTAGGGTTCGAAATAGGGCATCAGAACAGGTTCGTAGACAAATTCGGGAGCTTTAACTTCATTTCCCTGGTGATGATAGGAGATTTTAGGGATAACGTATCGTGAACATATAAAGAAATATTTATGTGGAAAAAGAAGACGGCCTGCCCATCGAAGCGCAGCCTGTTAAATTGGTGGAGCGAAAAGGCACTGGACATACCGATTCCATGTAGAAATTTTTTTTATAAACAAATTTAAACGGCCGATCCATAGCCGGAAATCAGGTGTTTTTAGGGACTCCCAATTTAGTCAGAATATTTTCCATCAAACACCATTTTGTAAATGCGGATTGTAAAAGGTTGAGACCGACAAATGCCGTGAAAAGATGCCAATAGGGACTGTGCAAATACCCCAAACATAAAGACAACAAGACAAAAGTTCCCGCAATAGCTCTTATATATTGTTCCATCTTCATAAATGATCCTCCAATCAATAGCAAAAACGACCATTAAGGGGAACGTATACCGAAAAATCTTTGAGTCTAACAACACCATCATTATTTTGTCTGCACATGATTCCGGTGTTTTCCCGATATACATCAATACAATTATACAACGTATTTAAATGTTTGTCAGTTGGTTGATTTTAATAGGATTAAATCCGGCCGTACAGCATGTCACCAACTGAATTAAACCGACCGAGCCGCTTGAGGCAGTGTAAATGTAAAGATGGAACCGATACCGACCTTACTCTCCACCCATATTCGGCCGCCATGCAACTCGACGATTCGTTTGACGATGGCAAGACCCAGGCCGGTACTTTTCTCACCTGCGGTGGGTCGAACGCTGGTTTTGCCAAATTCCGTAAATAGTTTATCAACCTCTTGGGGCGGAATCCCTTGTCCCTGGTCCTGGACGGAAATCGCGACATTTTGATCCATAACTCGTGCTCGCAATGTGATGGTGGTATTGGGAAAGGAAAATTTAATTGCGTTGTTTATGAGGTTATTCATTACCTGATCTATCCGATGGGGGTCCATGACAATCACCGGAAGCTCCGGTTCAATATCTAACGCCAGTTCAATAGACTTGGCTTTTGACAGCACAAGATTTTCTTCATAGCATTCTTTCAAATACTTTGTCAGGTCAACCGGATGCATGAACAGTTCTAGCCGACCGGCTTCAATGGCATTCACGTCTAGAAGTTCGTTGACCAAATTAAGCATTTTATCACTAACCTTAAGCATTTTATTCAAAATATTATCTTGAGATTCCGTGATCTTGCCTGGATGACCTTCTAAAAGATACTCGATATAGTTCATGATGATAGCAATGGGACTCCTCAGGTCATGCGCCGCAACCCCCAGGAATCTGTTTTTCATCTGATTGAGTTCGATTAACTGCTGATAAAGCCGGCTTTTTTCCACGATCGTCGACAGTTGGCCTGCAATCTGGAGAAAAAGTTCTACATGGGAATTCTGGTAAGTGTTCAATTGCCTGCTGTTAAAAAATATGAATCCGATCGGATGGTGCATGCCAACCAGAGGAAACGTTAAGCTGGAGCGCATTCCTTCTTCAACAATCAGCCTTGTTGATTCAGACTTCTGATGCGCTTGCAGATATGCCGGCAGATCATTAATGATACGCGGCTGACCCGTTGCGACAATACGCTGCAAGTTGGTTCCTTCCATGCGTGCTGTGTAGCCTGGCGTGATATTGACTGTGGCTGTGTTGGATCGTACCCATTGCGTCCGAACGATCCGTCCATTTTCTTCGAGCAGTGAAAATCCAATTCGATCGTAAGGTATTAGGGATTTAAACGATTCAAAGATCTGATTTAAAATCTCGTCTAAAGTCAGTCCGGCATTTATTTGAGCGGTAATTTTGCATAACATGTGAAACTGATCGAATTGTTTTTTCAGCGCATGCCCTAATTCGAGCAAGACCTGGCCGAGTTGGCCGATTTCATCCTCCGGACCGGCCGGAACCTCAAAATCAAACATCCCTTTTTTCATGTCATCGGCAATATCGCGGTATTTGACAATCCGGGGATCAATCACGACGAAAACCTCCGTTTACAGTTTTTCTTATGGGTGCAATTTTATGAGAAAGTTATATTTTTATGATTCAAAAATCCTTTACCCTTTAAATGGAAGCTTGTTAAAGGGAGATCCAAATGAGACGAAAAAAGCAAAACAGCTATCACGCTTTACGATTCGATACCTTTAAGTTTTTCAACTCCCAGCATCTTGAAAAGGGCCTTTTCGTAAAATGGTTCCGTAATCCCCTCACGCAGTTTGTGGAGGAAATATTTTTCAAAAGCGACTTTTGCCAGATGAATATGTTTTCCTTTGGAGGACCAGTTGACGTTCCTTGGCGGAATTTGGGGGATGGCCACGAATCCAACCCCGCTGTCACCGAAATCTGCGAGACAGACGGCGTTCCAAGTCGCTTCATGAAACGGTTTTTTATTGTCGATCAGTGCACGGATGTTGCGAGCGGTTGCCGCCACCATCGATTCAATCATAAAGCCTGTTTTGGGGACGCCGGTGGGGACCGGTGTCGGCTCAACCGGCGGGATGGCCACACAGACACCCACGGCAAAGATATTGGGGTATTTGGGGTTTTGCTGGTATGGGTTGATGAGCACAAACCCGCGTGGATTCACCAGGCCTTCGATTCCATTCACAGCGTCAATGCCCTTGAAAGAAGGCAGCATCATGGAATATTTAAAGAAAAGTTCATGTTTTTTCTTTTCATTACCGGTGTCGTCCAGTTCCGTAACGTAAACCTTGTCTTTTTCTACGCCGCAGGTCGGTCTCCATGATCATGGCGAACTCATACGCCGGTCCGAAACAGGAGGCCCCCTGGACCGCACCGACCACGATGGGCCCGGGGTCTTGGACAAACGACTGCCAGGCGTCGAAGGCTTTGAGCGCATGGTCGGTTCTACAGATCGATTGGGTGAATCCACTTTCAGGACCCAGCCCCTCGATTTCGTTATAGGCCAAAGCAGGTCCGGTGGCGATGATCAGATAATCGTAATCAACCATCCGACCGTCTGCCAGCTCCACCTGGTTTTTTTCGGCCAGGACGCGTTTGGCACCTGTGGGGATAAAATTTATCTTTCTTTTTTTGTAGATGGGCGCCAGGGGGATTTCAATTTCCTGGCGGGTTCGCCAGCCCACGGCAACCCATGGGTTGGAAGGGGTAAACTGATACGTATCCATATTGCAGATAACGGTCAACTCATCCGAAGACCTTAAATGTTCTTTCATTTCCAGTGCCATGGGGATTCCACCCAGGCCGGCACCGATTATCGTAATCTTAGCCATTTTTCTATACCTCCGTGATTATGAAATGGGAGAGAACCATCACGATGCTGAAAAGCGCGGCGTAATCAACACCGGGCATGGGGCATGCCGCGCCACCAATTCCGTGGTTCTCCCGAAAAAAGTTGCTTCCAAAAACTGCTGATGACGGGCACCCAGAACGATAAGATCGTTTCTGTTTCCCCTGGCATAGGAGATGATCTCCTCAGCGGCGTGCCCATTACGAACCATCGGTTTAACATCGCATTGTACCTTTACCGTATCTGCTATCCATGCACATAATTTTTCCTCGTCTTTTGAAATGTCTGCATCTTTGTCTGTTTCCCTGATATGGAGCACGGTTAGAACCGCACCAAAGCGCTCGGCAAGGGCCGCCGCATGGCGCAAAGCGGTGACGGCTGTCTTTGAAATATTGGATGGACACAGAATTTTCTCCAGAACAGGTATTGAATCGGCACGCGTTACGTCAATAAACAGATGGGTTTTTTGCCTTACCGTGAACACGGGGACGGTTGCATTTGCCACAGTATTTTCAGCCACTGATCCCAATCTGAGCCGTTTCAGCCCCCCATAGCCATGAGTGCCCATCACAATAAGGTCGATGCCCGCTTGTTTCGTGAAGTCCAGAATTGCCCCCACCGGATGTGTTTCAATGACTTCGAATTTCAGATCAATTTCCTTAGCGTGGATTCCAAGGACTTTTTGGGCATGTTCAGCAAGATGATTTCGAAGGCTGGTTTTGACCGTTACCAGCTCTTGAATCAGATGATCGCTTTCTTTTCGGGAAAAATAGCGGGGCAGTTCAAATGTTTCTGCATGCAAAACATGCAAGGTTGCTTTATACTCCCGTGCCGCTAATGCGGCGTACTTGAGGGCCAGATCGGACAGTTCGCTAAAATCCAGCGGACAAAGAATACGTTTGGGCTCGAATGAAAAAATGTCAGTCATGATGTCCTCCATTGAAAAAACAACTTTAATTTCAGATCGAATTCATTTTTGGCGTATTTATATCAGCATTCGAGGCCGCGCTCTGCTCCGTTAATCCTGTATACGTTCAATTTTGTTAGACCCCAGGCGGCCCTGGTAGTCTCGAATTCTCTGGCTGAACACTTTGCACAGGTTCAGCGTTAAGGTCGGGGAGTTCTTCAATAGCAACCAAAAATCATCGGCCTTTAACATCAGTATCTGGGCATCGGACTCGACTTTGGCGGTATAGGGATGATGTTTACCGTCGATAAGGGCCAATTCGCCGAAGAATCGGTTTTTCCCGATATACTCCAGTACCTTCTGCCGGTCTGTTTCAGCACCCGTTATCAGCGACACCTGACCTTCGAAAATAAGATATAGGCAATCGTAAGGCATGCCTTCCCGGAGCACAACGTCGTTTTTCGAATATCGCTGAACCGCCATTATGGAGACAATGGTGAGAAGCTCCTGAACGCGCAGGTTTGTAAATAACGACATTTGGCGTATCCATCGGATTTTTTCCACTATGGGCGAGATGGCTGTTGAACGGTTTTTTGTGCTAACGCCGACCTCAAAAGCACCCAGCGTCCATCCGGCGGCTTCCTTTACCATCTGGTTTTTTGAATCTGAGTACCTTTGAATTTCAGGAAGCAGAGAATCGTCTTGGGCTGATTCTCCCAACGCATAAAGGCCGAGGACCTGGATCATGGGATCCGGGTCGCCCGCCAATTCCTTGAGGATTTCTCCAAGCGAGGATACCATCGGCAGATCATCTTTCAACCTTTCCCGGGCAACAGCGAGCTTTTCTTCCATCGTTCCCACACCCAGCAACGGAACAAGCAGACGTCGAATATCGGAGTGCAGGCTGCTTTCCAAAGCTTCGATGGCGTTATCTGCATCCCGCTTTTCTCCGGACTGAATCGCTCGTATAATCAGTTTCATTCGATCTCCGAAGACCGTAGACCCGAGCCCTCTTAGCACAATTTCGATGATTTCATTCTGTTTTTCCAACAGGTGATCGCGGCAGAGGGCGAGTGCAGGGCTTAATGGGCCGGATTCTAGGATTTTCACCTGGGCCAGACAACCATAAGCGGTTTTAAGCTCATTAACGATAAAAGAGGAAAGCATTACGGCAGGCACACCGATGTCATCAAGAAGCGCAAGGACTTCGTTTTTTAGAACACGGGAGGGGAGACGAAGGGCTGATAATAGATCGGGCAACGCATCTTTTTCTCGCTGTTTAATCAACAAAGCGGCTTGGGACCGAATGCTCAAATCCGAATCCGTTAAGCGCTTTATCAACATCCGGACAGGGATGTTATTTCCCAAAACGCCGATCGCCTCAACGGCGGCTTTACGAACCTGGTGCGAGGTATCTTCAATCGACGCCTGAACGATGTCAATGACAGCCTTGTGCTTCATCTTTGTCAGTCCGGAAATGGCCCATGCTTTTAATTCCGGATCTTCTCCGGCCGAAAGCTCGAGCAGGATGTTGGAAAAAGCGTTATCTCCGGTTTTGCTGAGGATCTCGACCCCCATTCGCAAGTCAGAGTCATCCCCGTTGAGTAAGTTGTTGAGGCGGTTTCGGAAAATGGGCAAATTTCGAGGGTCTTTTCCGAGGTAGAAGCCGGACAACGCTTCGATTTGAACCCGGCGGTCTGAGTGATCCAAAAAACCCTCCATGACTGACGAACATCTTTGAGGGGATATTTTGGCCAGCGTCTCCAGCAGGACCGACAAAAGTTCCGGCGAAGCCGAACGGGTCAAAAGGATAAGTCTGTCTAAAGCCGATACCGTATCCTCAGAAACCAGCAGATCCAATATTCGTTTTTGAGTTTTTAAAGGCTGGGCTGGTAAAGCATCTATAAGGGTATCCGCCCATCCCGGCGGTTTTGCCGCTGCCAGGATTTCTGCATGAAATTCAGCGAGTCTTGGCTCTGCAGCGGCGACTTTTTGCTTAAGTTTGTTCAGCAGTCGCTTATCTTTGAACAGCGCCTTAAGGTTGACGTCTTCGAGATTTGACCAGTCGATGTGCTTTTCAGCAAGTGTTTGTAGTAAAATTGACGGATACGCTTTTTTGAAACGGATATTGGTAAACAGCCAGATGAGTGTTAAAGGGGCCGCCACTATTGACAACCAGCGTGGGTCGACCAGACCTTTGATAAGAATCAGTAGCCCGGAACCGGTAAAATCGGAAATCCTGACCACGGCGCCCCTTAAAAAAACTCTTATTAGCGCCCGGCTTTTTTCGGGGAAAAAATTGTACAAGACGGTTCGAGCCGGGTTGTTGAGGGTTGTTTTAAGAGTTTCGGTGCTAAAGCGTGCATAAATTCCTGATATGATGTCGAATCGAAGAAAGAGACTGCCGAATGCCAAAAAATAGTTCGCTGGGTGAAACAGCAAACTGGTGGTGACGCCCAGGCGGGTAATGATCCGTCCGGAAACCATCAAAACGACAAACATGACGGCATTGGAGATACCGCGATACAGTCCGAAAAAATGAAGCGTCGCTGCTTCGGTGGTGAAATGATTGTCCACAACAACATTGAACTGGTAGTCCATGATGGGAAGCAGAATATTCGGTATGGCGATGATGAGGATCATATATTTCAGCAACACCGATTGACGGGCATTGGTGAGAAATTCCAGGAAGTTATCGATAAATTTCCCCTCGAGTTTGCCTTTTCGCCTATCGACTCGGGTTTCCATGGGAGCGGCCACGATTTTTTCAGTCAATTCGTTCAGAACAGCGGCCAGCACCATTCCGGCAACGAATATCAAGAGGAGGTTGTTAAGACCGAGCCAGCGGGCGAGTCTTCCTGTCATCAAACTTCCCGCCGTTGTACCCAGAACACCACCGGCTGTAACCAGTGTGAAAAGGCGTTTAGATTGCTGAGTGGTAAACAAGTCACTTAAAATATCCCAGTATAGAATCGGCAAAATGGCAACAGATTGGCTTTTGAGAATGAAGAGTACCGGATAGATCCAGACAAACTGTAAGGGCAGAAGCAATCGAATCAGACCGATACAAATACCAAAATAAAGCAAAACCACCGTAAAAACACGAACGTTGCGATAGCGTTCCATAAAAATGCCGACAAGTCCGGAAAAAAAGAAAGTAATGATCGCTTCTGCGAGAAAAACGGTGGGCAAGGATTGGACTCCGAAACGCTTGAGAAAGGCAGTCTGGGCGAAATTATTGATCTGGATGGCACTGCTGCTCATCACCAGTTGAATGGCGGTAACCCAAAGCAGCGGTTTTATCTCATTCGGATAGACCCTCAACGCTTTCCGAAGGAAGATTACGGGTTGGGCCCACTGCATCAAATTGCGATGCCGGGTCGGCAAAATGGGGGTATAATCGCTCATGGGCATAGCGGCGAAAATTTTAAAGTTTTAGAGAATGAATGGAACCATTTTCTTCAGTCAAAATTTACACCCTGACCGATAATCGTGAAACTTATCGTTGCCTGTTGTCAATATCTTTTTATCCAAATCAAGCAAAATGTTTAATGGGGATGTTGTTGGTTATAAATATAAGGTAATGACTCAAGTTTTGCATTCATATATTCGACTTAAGCCTGATCTGGTGAAATCTGGAAAGGCTTTCTTCCGGCAAATGATGATCGCCATATATTTTCAAAAAAGGCGATATAAATCTTGCCGTGGCAGCGTGCCCTGATAATTTTATTTGCGCTCAATTTGAGGTGTAACGATTATGAGTCATGCCGAACGTTTATGTCGATCACAGATGATGTCATATTTTTTTCACTAAGCCTGAACCCAATTTCGATTTTCGGTATAGTTCGGCGTTTTTAGGCGAAAGGGGCTTGACGGACAAATAAGAAATGTCATATTTGATGAATTCTTTAAATGGCAAGCGCTTGAATTTTTGGTGTTGAGCATTTTGTTTTTTAAATTTAGTGAATATATGAATCAATTCTTAGGTTTTCAAACACGAAACACCTCACAAAGAAATGTTTTTATGAGTTTTTACAAGGTAATTCAATATTGAGGAAATTATGGAATTTATTTTTGCTTTTCTGGAGAAAATATCCACGACATCCGGTATAAAGGCGGTATACATTCATCTGGTATTAAAGACTCTGGGGGCTATTGCCGGCACCTATATCGTCTGGATAATTTTAAAACGCATTCTGGTTTCTTTTGAGAAAAAGACCCAAAAAAGCAATTTTCTTAAAATCAATATCGAAATTATCAGCGTTGTCCGCAAGGCGCTTTTCTGTGGTCTGATACTTGTCACCGGTACGTATCTCATCAGACTTTTCGATGTTTTGCTTTTGGAAAAAATCTTTCACGCAATTGTGATCATACTCCTGGCATCTCCAGCCAAAGATTTCTTGTCAATCCTGCTGGGATACTTTGAAAAAAATATCATCGACAAAACAAAAACCAAAGTCGATGATATCATTTTCGACCTTATCAATAAATTTTCAGGGGCGATCATTTATGCGACTGCCATTGTTCTGGCGTTGGATATCCTGGGTGTCAATGTCATGCCTTTTATTGCAGGTGCCGGTGTGGCCGGTATTGCCATCGGCTTTGCCGCCAAAGACACCTTGTCCAACCTTATCGCCGGTGTGCTTTTGATTATCGATCGGCCGTTTGAAGTGGGTGACCGGATCGAAGTGTGGAGTGCTCCGGCAGGAAGTGCTTCTTGGGGAGATGTCATCGATATCGGTCTGCGGGCTACCAAGATCAAGACGACGGATAATATTGTGATCATCATTCCCAACAATGAAATCATGAAACGGGATATCGTCAACTACACCATTCTTTCAACAAATATAAGGGTTCGCATCAACATCGGAATTGCATATGATGCGAATATTGAAAAGGCAAAAGCCTTAATCCTTAATGTTGCAGAATCGGTGGCCTGGATTTCAAAAACACCTGCACCAAAAGTTGTGGTAAGAAACTTTGGGGAATCGTCGGTGGATCTTCAACTCAGGGTATGGATTGATGATGCCAGAAAGCGCATGGATACCATTTCCCATGTCACCGACAAAATCAAAACAGCGTTTGATGAACACGGTATTGAGATACCCTATCCGAAACGCGACATTACCATCTCCCATCGGTCGGCATCGGAATTAGAAACCCAGCAACATGCATCAAATGATAAAACGTCTTGATTTAGAATGACATTCAAGTTATTAAATAAAGTTTAAATTTGAATTTCCCTGCTACTTATAGAAGATTCTGTCTCTCAAGGTAACGCGAAATGAATTCAAATGAAAATCGTAACATGCTTTTATTCTTATGAAACTCACAATAAACGAAGTCGCCCAGTGTCTTCGTCTTCCGGTAAGCACCGTGGAGCGATGGATTCGCCAGGGCAGGATACCCATACAAAAAACCGGAAACAGATATCTATTTAATGAATCGACTCTGGAAAAATGGGCTGCGATGTATAAGCTCCCGTTTTCAATTCCTGAAAAAGTGAATAAAACACCACGGCAGACAAAAATGGAAAATCTTCTGCCTTCAATGAAACGTGGTGGTCTTTTATATGATATAAAGGGAGATGATGTTGAAACGGTGTTGAAAAACGCTGTTGAAAACATCCATTATTTATCCAGCAGTATCAAAGAAATACTTTATTCAAGCTTGCTTGAAAGGGAACATTTGACATCAACAGGTATTGGTAAAGGGGTTGCCATCCCCCATCCCCACGATCCTTTGAAGGATACGATAAAAAACTCTTTAATATCCACCTGTTTTCTTGAGAAACCCATCGATTTCAAAGCCGTTGACGGTAGACCGGTGTTTGTTATGTTCATCCTTTTAAGTTCGTCAAGGAAAATCCATCTCCACCTTCTTTCAAGGCTTTCTTTTTGTATCCGTGAAAACGCATTTGTGGAATTTTTAAAAATCACCCCTGATTCAACAGCGTTTTTTTCAAACATTGTCGACTTCGAAAACCGACTCGTAAAAGGAGAGGGTTATTAGATATTGAAAAAAATGCGCATTTTAAGATCGTGGCGTTACCCTGGAAACTGGCCGATTTTCCGATTTGATGATCGACTTCTGCTCATATTGATGGCCGCGATCGTGGGGAATTTTTCCGGTTTGGCTTCGGTGGCGCTCAATCGGAGCCTTGTGATGATGTCCGAGTGGATTCATCATTTCCGTCATTACTGGTGGGTATTTGTTCTTCCTGCCGTCGGTGCCGCCCTTTCTTCTTTGTTTCTGGAAAAAGTCGTCAACGAAGGCGCCGGACACGGTGTTCCGGAAGTGATTTACAGCGTGTCTCGTTACGGCGGTCTTTTGAGGTTCCGCTCAAGCTTTTCCAGGCTTATATCGAGCTGTCTAACCATCGGCAGCGGCGGGTCGGCGGGCCCAGAAGCACCTGTTGTGATCAGTGGAGCGGCTATCGGTTCAAATATCGCTAAGTATTTTTCCTTAAACGATCGGCAGCGGGTAACTTTGGTGGGGTGCGGCGCCGCCGGTGCCATATCTTCCATCTTCAATGCACCGATTGCCGGAATGGTTTTTGCCGTTGAAGTTATTGTGGGTGAATGGAAATCGGTTAACATTGTCCCCATTGCCATTGCTTCGGTTGCCGGTACAGAAATCAGTCGTCTTCTTCAAGGAAATCAGATCCCGTTTAGCCACCACCTCTTCAATATCGACCTGCTAAATATCTTTGCCTGTCTCGGTTTAGCCGTCATGTCTGCAGCGGCATCTATTCTCCTTACACGCATGTTAAGGTCCATGCATACCGTATCACACAAAGTTTCAGCACCCATATGGATTCGGGCCGCCATGGGCGGATGCGCGGTGGGTGTCATTGGCCTTTTTCTTCCCGTGGTACTGGGGGAAGGGTACCATTCGGTTAAAATTCTGATCGAAGGGGAATACGGCCAGGTGCTTGCCGTTGTGGCACTGGCCTCATTTGCCAAGATTGCAGCCACTGCTTTGACTCTGGGCTGGGGAGGTTCCGGCGGCATATTCGCACCATGCCTGGTTATCGGGAGCCTTGTCGGGGTGACCTATCATCATCTTCTCGCACTGTTCTGGCCGTCCGTATCATGGGTCAACGAAGGATATTATGCACTTCTGGGGATGGCGGGGCTGATCAGCGGCATGCTGCAGGCGCCGTTGACCGGAGTTTTTCTCATCATCGAGATCACCGGAGGATGGGAAGTCATTCTCCCTTTAATTATGGTGTCTGCGGTGACGACCACGCTCTGCCATTATTTTGAGCCGGCATCCTATTATCTGAAGGATCTTGTGGAACACGGTCATTTGTTAAGACCTGGCACCGACGCCCGGGTTTTGTCAGATCTGAATGTAACGGAACTTATTGAAAAGGATTGTATTATCGTCAATCAGAATATGCTTTTGAGGGATTTTGTTGATATTATTAAAATTTCCCCCCGGAACTATTTTCCGGTGGAAGACGACCAGACCGGTAATTTTTTGGGAATTATCCATTTGGATGATATTCGGCCATACCTGTTTGATCCGGTGATGTATGATGCCGTTTTTTTAGGACAAATCATGAATACCAAGGTAGAAGTGGTTCATCCGGATGATGATTTGTTAGATGTTGTTCGCAAAATGGATATGAAAGGCTTGTTTTCCATGCCGGTGGTAGTTAACAATAGGTTTTTAGGTCTTATTTCCAAAGCGACCATCCTGGATCAATATCGAAAGGAGTTGATGGTTCAGACCAGTCACTAAATGGGATGAAGAAGTAAAAATTGATAGAAAGGAGAGCCAAATGGAGAACCGACTGCTTCATATTTTTAGAAATAATCCCTTTGGGAGAGAAACGCTGCTTCAATCGATCTATTTTTGCAACAAGGTCGGGGCTTTTCCGGTAATATACATTCCCAAAACCACAAAATTTTTAATGTATTTTGACAACGATGTGGTCCAGGTTGATCTTGACAAATCTTACCTTATATCCCCGGAAACCGCTTTAAAACGTGCAACCGAATTGCTTGAACAGGGAGGAATAAGTGCACGATTTCTGGATCCAAAGCACTTTACGGCCTCAACGCTGCCGGACATACATACGAACTTTGATTATATGTGCTGCCCCAGGAGCGTTAGTGACATGTCTTCAAAAATCGGCCTTGGATATATCGGACCCCGTGTGAGACGGATTGTAAGGTCTGCTCGATTTCCGGTTTTGATCACAAGCCCTGTTTATAAAGAGTGGAAAAGTATCGCGGTTTTCTTTGGCGGTTCGGCCAATGCGATCAAAGCCCTCCGGCTGGGGTTCCATATCGCCAGAGCTTCAGGCATACAACTGGATGTTTTTACGCAGACGGAAAAGTTCTCCAAAGAAGACTACCAGCAGATCATTAAGGACAGGAATCTAGAAGAAGAAATGGAGCTTTATGTCAAGCAGTGGCATTTTTTTGAAAACAGGGTCTTTGAAGAAAACCTTTATGATGTTCCACACGATGCACTCGTAATTCTGGGTGCCTTTGGACATGGCGTCATTCGAAACTTTGTTTTTGGAAGTAAGATGGAGAAGATACAATCCACGATTTCCAACAACCTGTTAATCGCAGGGCCTAATTACACGACAATTCGTTAATTCTCAATTGAGCGTAAACAAAATACTGACAAATATAAAAAAGAAAACATACATACAGGCTTTTACGCTGTTATAAATTGGTTGAGATAAAACGGGTATAGAAGAGTTGTCGTCAGATGTTTATTTCATTATTTTGTTTATCCTACAGAAAAGCCGATGATCCCCCATCTCTTTTGTTATCAAGAACTCGCAGTAGGCGACTACGGCTTCGCCCTTGATGCCGCAGATATGGAGCATCCTCGACTTTCGCTCAATTGAGATAAAATATGACAAAAAACCATATTCTTGTTATCCATCACGGCGCACTGGGTGATGTTGTCTCCACCTTCCCGGCACTTTTAAGACTTAAAAAATCATACGGTTCCATAGCAATTATCTGTCAAAGCAGCATTGGACAACTTGCCGAGGAACTCGATATTGTAGATAAATGGTTTCCATTAGAGGCTGCAGCCTTTGCAACCCTCTATTCGAGTCATATCGATCCGATTGTAAAAAATATTCTGCTTTCTTATCGTAAAATCATTCTTTTTTCCCGTTCCCGTCCGCTTGAAAAGACGCTGCTTTCAATTTCGGAAAATGAAGTTTATCGTATACCACCCCGCCCGGATTTGGGTGAAAAAATCCATGTCACTCGACACATTTTGTCAAATATTGTCAGAGAAAGGTTGCTTGAAGAATCTGATAAAAACACCCGTATGATGTTGTCTTTATCCGTTTATTCGGATCGGAGAACCCCTCAATACGACCCGTCAAAAATTATTATCCATCCCGGATCCGGAAGCCGAAAAAAATGCTGGCCCATTTCCAATTTTGTCAAAGTTGCTTCGTCAATCGACGCAAACGGCAAACAGCCGGAGTTTATTCTCGGCCCCGCAGAATATGATTTGTACGACATTTTGCTGCAGTCCAAAAGGCTCAACGCAAAGGTTCATAAAATAGAAAGGTTGACGGAACTGACCGGACTGCTCAAAACCGGCGGCGGTTTTATTGGAAATGATTCCGGAGTCAGCCATCTTGCAGCATTTATAGGCCTTCCTACGGTTGCCGTTTTCGGTCCTTCTGATCCTGAAATATGGAAACCGATGGGTCGAGCCGTAAACGTTGTTCGACCTGACGTTGACTGCAGTCCCTGTTTTGAAACAGGAACGGTTGGATGTGAAGACATGGAATGTTTTAACGGAATAACTCAAGAAGATGTTTTGGCGGCGTTTTACGGGCTGGTGCGCTGAGACGGTATTTATTAGTCCTGAAAAACCTGGTCTTTTGGGTTAGATCAGAGGCCTATGGCTCTGCCGAAATTAATTGATACAAAATTAGAAGCACGAAATCCGAAAGACGAAACAAACTCTAATGACCAAAATTTTAATATTCAAAACAAATTCACCGTTATGAAATGAATACGTTCTTGATTGTTTCGAGCATTTGAGCATTCGAATTTCGGATTTAATCCGTTCAACAGTAAAATATCCCCTTCCATGGGTAACCCAAAGATTGGACAAAAGGGGGCGTTTTTCAAAGGTTTCAACGATCTTTTAGGCAATCATATACATCTTTAATCATCTCTTCTGAAATTTTAGACAGTGCCTGACTCATGGCTTCGGCCACTGCTCTCGGCTTTTTCTGCTGACATACTTCTGCTTTCCGATAGGTTTTCTGATATAAAATCCTATTTTTGATATCATTTTTGTTTTTCTCGGTTAAAATAATGCTGACCGTAAGGATTGCTTTCCATTCATTTTGAGTATCCCATTCGAAAAATTCATCTACCGTCCCTTCAATCATATGCGAAGACGAAAATCGACTGCCAGGTTCTAACACAGCTTTAAAAAGGCCTGAATTTTTGATGTCACGGTTTAGCAGCGTGGTTACGATAGCCCCGGGGTTGGGCTGCCATCTATAATAAACATATGTATCTCTTTTAAAAGATCGATCCCTGTAAATGATTTGACTGGTATTATATGGTGGTGCCACTGTGAAACGGTCCATTCGGATGACATGGGGCAAAGGACTTAAGGTTTTCATTTGTGGAGGAGGATATTCCAGCGTATAGTACTCGATTTTATTTACCGGTTGTTTCAGACTCACGCAAGCCCCAAAGAGTATGGGAAGACTGATAAATATGAGAAATAAAAGATAGATTTTATTGAACCATTTCATAAAACTGTTTTTACCTTTCGCCGTCGGTCTGATCCACTATTCTTGGAGCCGGCGGTTCTCCAAACATGACTTGAGACGGATGATCAGCAACAATCTCGATTAATCTGTTCAGGTTTTCACTTGCCTTTTCCAAATTTTGGGTAATGATTAAAATTTGTCCCTTGAGTTGTGATATTGAATCGTCTGTTTTGTCTGTCAGAAAATTACCTTTCTTTAAAAGTGTGTTGGCATTTTCCATGGATAGTCTAAAATCTTCAATGGCGGTTTTAATGCTCTGTTCCTTTTCAACGGTGATTCCTTCCATTCGAAGAATGGTGTTTTCAACATGATTCATGCTGTTGCTGGTTTTATCCATTATGTCATTAAGAGATTGACCGGCTTCGTCCGCAGATGCCATGATGCTGTCCCATCTTTTATCCTCCAAAATTTGACCGGCACGATCAATCGATTTTTCAATTTTTTCAGAAATATCTTTTACATTGGCATGGTCTGTCACCTGCTCTATACTGTGGAGCGTCAATTGAATTTTTTCAGAGATTTTTTCTAAATCCATTGCCCTGATCTGGTTAAGTGCGTCATCTATGCTATGTAACATTTTGGAGATATTAGATGGTTTTGAGGCGACGATGGGATATTCCGAAGGGAAACTTAAAGGTGGTGAAAGATCAGGTGCACCATTTGTCTTGCGATCCAGTTCTACAAACATACTTCCGGTAATCCCAACGGATTTCAACTGAGCAAAGATATTGTTGTCAAGTTTTTGATCGGACTCGATTTTTAATACGACTTGTATCAAATTTGCGTCAGGGGCAACAACAATACGTTCCACCCGGCCAACGGATACACCCCGGTATTTTACCGGGGAATCCGCATCCAATCCCTGAACGGACTCATTAAAATAGGTCGCGTAATAGTGACCCTTTTTAAAATATCGTGACATGCCCAACCATATGACGGCTAGAAAAATCATGCCAATGCCACAGGTCACAAATAATCCAAGGGCAAATTTAGTTTTTTGAGAGGCCATTAAGATATCCTTACAAAAGCGGTATTAAACCTTTCAGGTTCTTTTTTTTAATTTTCTGACTTACGGTTGAAAAAGTTCCTAACAAATAGATTTTCGCTATGATCTTTCAGATGCTCGGGATTACCTTCGGCGATGATCCCTTTGGTTTGTTTGTCCAGCATGATGACCCTGTGCGCTACATTAAAAATGCTTTGAAGTTCGTGTGTTACGATGACCATTGTCGTCCCGAGACTCTTGTTGAGATGTATAATAAGGTTGTCGAGTTCGACAGATGTTACTGGATCGAGTCCGGCAGAAGGCTCGTCGAAAAATAGAATTTTAGGGTTAAGGGCCATTGCTCTTGCCAATCCTGCCCGCTTTCTCATTCCTCCACTGATTTCAGACGGTAAATGGTTTTCATACCCTTTTAGATTCACCATATTTAGCTTCATTTTGACCAGTGTATCCACTGATCTTTGAGGCAAGTCGGTGTATTCTTTTATAGGAAGAGACACATTCTCAGCAATTGTCATTGAGCCGAAAAGGGCTGTGCTCTGGTAGAGGACGCCGATTTTTCTCAAAATATTTTTAAATGCTGTCTCATCACAGTTGGATAGTTCTTCCCCATCAATGTTTATCTGGCCGGATAGAGGGGGTATTAGTCCAATCAGGTGTTTCAGTAATGTGCTTTTTCCGCACCCACTTCCCCCTAAAACAATAAATATTTCTCCCTCCAGAACATCAAATGATATATTTTCAAGGATAATATCGGTTCCATAGCCGACAGTAAGATCTCGGACTTGGATTATTTTATGTTTTTCCAAATTGTCATCTCCACGTTATTAAATACCGATTATGAAATACATATGGTATAGAGTAGCTAAATCAGCTCAAGTACGTCAATATAACCGCAAAAATTGAATCAAAAGCGATGATCAAAAAAATACTGCTGACAACGGCAGAGGTTGTCGCATGGCCCACAGCGGCCGCCCCGCCTTTAACGCGAAAGCCCCTTAAACACCCAATCCAGGATATAAGCAGTGCAAAAACACCGCTTTTGAAGATTCCCAAAAGGATGTCAAAAAGGCTCAAGGTCTTAAGCGTTTGTAAAATGTATGCGTTTGCTGTCAAATCCAGCATGAAGACACCCACCGTCATCCCTCCCAATATGGCAAAGACGTCGGAAAATAAGGTCAGGATGGGAACCACAAGAACAGAAGCCATGATCTTGGGAACGACCAGATACCGTGTAGGGTCAAATCCCATGGTAAAAAGAGCGTCGACTTCTTCGGATATCTTCATTGTACCTATCTCTGAGGCAAATGCTGAACCGGATCGTCCAGCGACAACAATTGCCGTCATAATGGGACCTAATTCTCGAGTCATCGCCAGACTTACCAGTGAAGCCACATAAATATTAGCACCAAACATCTGGAGTTGAATTGATGACATAAAGGCCATGATGAGGCCCATCATAAAACTGATCATTCCCACAATCGGAACGGCATCAACCCCTGTTTTTTGCATGTAAAGAAACGTGTTGTCCATCCGCAATGTTTTAGGATGAAGAATGGAATAAACAAATGCCAGACAGACAGATCCCACAAATGAAATCTGATATTTAACCTCTGTTGCAAACTTTAGAATAGCATCTCCAAACCTGATAAACATAGAAGGAGGGCGAACTTTGATCAATGGAGGTGTTTCAGCCAAAGCGCCTGAATTGAGAATAAAAAGCACTTCTTCTCTAGCGTTTTTTAAATTAAATTGACCTTTTGCAGCGGTCATCATATCTTTTAATTCAACAAGCACGAGCGCCCCGAAATCATCCAGGTAAGTCACCTTTTTAAGATCTATGGTTAGTGAAACAGGTTTCCGATCTTTTATCAGCGAGCCAAACAATTCGATCATTTGAGAGGCATTGGTAGAATCGATTCTACCCTGGAGATAGAATGTAATTTCTCCATCATTGCTTTCTGAAATTTCATATTGGCAAGACTGAATATCTTTAAAACTATCCATGTAAGACGTTGTCCTATCAAATTGTTATGTTTCGTCCGCCATAAATCCGATTCTAAGGATCCTAAAAAATAAATTGCTTTGAGCCTGACACATCCGTGCCATAGTCCGTCTTCAATCGATGAAGATCTAATTGAAAAATCAACCAGCCGATTCGACGATTGTTTTTGTTCACTTCAAAGGCGATCTCAATGCTTTTCTGGCCCATGGGATGATCTTTGTCTGCTCGATAAAGGGTGAGTACGCTGTGGGTAGCGTTCTTGCCGTCTTCAAAATCTATCCCTTTATAACTGCCTTTTATTGTTGGCGAAATATTTGTACCGGTGCTTATTGAACATGCATCAAATACGGTCTTGTTCTTATCCAGTAATACGAGACCGTTATATGGCACTTTGTCCGGTTTTTGAATGTTGAGAAAATCCTTCATCAACCGGCTTGTTTTTGACCGGTCGCCGGATTCAAAAGGATTTACCAACATTGATTTCAACAAAAGGTAATCTTTGTTTAATCGGTTTTTCAATCCCAGATGATTAACATCCATTATCCGGGGTCTTTTTGAGAAGTGCGAATGACCCCAAAAAACACCTAAGGCCAGAAGAAAAATTAAAATCAAGGATGGGAAAAGCCAGTAACGGGTCTGACGGTATTTCTTTTCTAAAGTTTTAACAGATGTGATATCGCGACCCAATGAAAGAATTCCCTGAAAGTTATCGTGATCGTCGTGAAGGAGGGTTGAGCTGGTGGATATAAACCGAACCCCGTTTTTAGGATGTCTGATACTAAGGATTTTTTCTCTTACAGAATGTTTTTTCTTAACCTCTTCAAGCAATTTTTTATAAACTTGTGGTTTTTCGTAGATTTCTTCCACTGACTTGTTGCACATCTGATCCCAGGACCTGCCGTATACTTCTTCTGCCGCAGCATTCCATGTGATGATTTTTCCTTCTTTATCGGTTGCAATAACCGCATCAGGCAATTGGTCGCAAAACTCTTTGAGCCCATAGAGTATCCGGCTCGTTTCATCAAGACGTTTGGCCAGAAGCTTTGATATTTCTCCAGCCACTTCGGGAAAATCATGAAGAAAGGCAGTGATCTCATCCTTGGGTATTCGGATCGCGGTTACATTCTCCCCTGCTTTTATCGTTGCCGTTCGTTTGGCTTTAAGAAGGAAAGACATTTCTCCAAACAACGATCCCTTCTCGGTGATTTCGGCTATTTTTGTATTTCCTTTGAAGACATTGAGCTGGCCGGATACAAGAATAAATAGATCCTGTGAATCATCATTTTCCAGAAATATCGCCTTTCCTTCCTCAAAAGGGGTGATATATCGATTTACTTTAACATTTTTGATAACTTCTTCTAACATAAATTTGCGTTTTGACTAATGGATTGATCTCATATCAGGTGTATTCAAAAAATTCAGATCTTACTGTGAAACATGAACATCCGATGCAATAGATGTGCCACAGTTTGGATGAAAGAGATAAGTTTGATAACATATTAAAAAAGGATATCAATTCAATGTGATACGTAGATAAAACACGAAGCTTTTGAAGGTGTGGGAAGGTGTGTTGAAATGAAAGGGCATTGGGGTGCCAAATTTTTGACAGAAATTGTTTTTAATAATTAAACTTCGTCGATGAAAGACTGAATTTAAAAATCGCTTTTTTCCTCCAAAGGCGGGTTTCCGTCATTTTGGGTCTGAATCATTTGTTTTTTTAGAAAGAGAAATGGTTTTTAAATAACCGTCGATAATTTTCTGAGGATTTATCTGTAGAACTTTTGCATAGGATCTCAAAAAACTTCTTAAGTAAGTATCCGGAGGGAGCTCTTCAAACCGGTTTTCTTCGATGGCTTTTAAAACAGAGGCGCTTATTTTAGTAATATATTGAATTTCTGTTATTTTGACGCCAACGGCGTTTCTTAGCTTTTTTAAATCATCTCCTGAAAGACGCTCTTTTAAAAGAATTTCATCTGATAGTGCTTTAACGTCTTTTGTGAGAAGCTTATCTTTAACCCTGGAATATAAATGGTTCTCATTTACACTTGCATGCGTGGAGGATAGAGGGGATGATGAGTCTTGTTTCTCCCTGGATGGAATCGACGTTTCCACTTGCCCTGAATCGACAAGCATCCGATCGTATGCCGCCCTTCTTTGGTCATCAGTTAGCGTCGAAAAAGCATTTTTGATATCTTCTATGATCTTGTCCCTTTCCTCATTTGAAAACAAAGAATATGTAACAATAGAATCTTCGTTATATAACGAAAGTGCATCTTTATATGCCCGCTTTATTTCAAAATAAGATGAAGTCATCGGAATTTTCAATATTTCATAATAATTCAATCCGTCAAATTTTTTCATAACATATCTTTCGCGAATGATGCAGATGGTATTTTGCTCATCATCTGGGTTGCGATTTTTTTTAAATCGGCAGCAGATTGTGTATGAGGATATTTATGGATATAAAGTATTTTTGAAAAAATCGCATCATGAATCCGACTGTCATAACTAATATTGCCTAGAAATTGAAAAATAGAATAAAAATGCCGATTGCAGATGTTTTCAAATTGAGCGCCCAGGGTTGCATCTACGTTGTTGCGAAATTGATTGAAAATAAGCTTGAATTTAAATTCGCTTAATGTGTTTCTCAAAAACGCTTCCTTCCCAGGGTCATATTTTAAAACAGTTTCTATAATATCAGGAGGATTAATTCTTGATCCATTTAAATCTGAAGAAGGGTCTTTGAACACCGAATCAAATGTGTTTTTTTTCATCATTTGTTTTAATTTTCTAAAATAGACGGTTTTGATAAAACGAAAAGAATTTTCGATGGAGGTGGGTTCGGGTGTGCAGATCAGGATTCCTTTTTTGGAAGTTAAGAAAAAATCCAGCGTGTTAAAGTTTGTCCCGGGACCTAAATCCAGAAGAATATAATCAAACGGAAGTTTTTTTATGGCATCAATTATTTTCAGCTTTTGTGCATAAAATAAATTTGCAATTTCCATGTAGCAATGGAAAGAACTGATAAGAAATAAATTGGGGATCATCGTTGGAACCGCCGCGCTTTCAAGATTTTTCACGGTTTTGTTTAAGAAGCTGTTTAAACCGATTTTCGGGCTTTTCATTCCCAGCAAGGTATGAAGGTTTGGAGCGCCCAGATCCAAATCGATAAGCACGACTTTTTTACCCCATTTAGCGAGTAATACGCCGAGACTGGCCGTTATGAAACTTTTTCCAACACCACCCTTTCCACCACCGATGGGATATATTTCTGCCATATAAAATTTTCCAGGCCTGTGACGCTTTATTGACGTTGCTGAGAATATAGGGCGTTAAACTTTAGTCATAATTTTCGGTCACAATTTGAAACACTCAGTTTAGGATTATATATCTTCTTGAGTTTATAGTATATATCAAGCAAACGTACGGCAACGATTGCCAGGATAAACCGGGGCACCCAGAGCCAGAAGGCACTCAGTCCCAGTGATAAGAACAACGCCGGATCCTCAATCATGGAATGATTAATTCCGATGGAAAGATGAAGTTTTTCAAGTTCTTCTTTTTTAATATGCCCTTCCTTTGCTTCTTCTACAATGACGGCGCCACCGTATGCGAGGCCGAAGACAATGGCTGTAAGCCATAACAAACCTACTTTTTGATTGAGTCCCATGGCCTTTAAAAGAGGATTCAAAACCTTAACGATATGATGAATAATATGAAAAGCTTTCATTATTTCAAGCAG
>Ga0209940_1000008_pt1 | contig 50728 bp, 48 predicted proteins | sample SalPonF2_B_D1_MG_FD_185726 | JGI IMG/M metagenome (GOLD analysis project Ga0209940, IMG submission 185726) | Salt pond soil microbial communities from South San Francisco under conditions of wetland restoration - Salt Pond MetaG SF2_B_D1_MG... ...
TTGCTATCATTCCGGGTTTTCCATCGGCAAGTTTATTACAACAAGGTGTATCCTTCTTTTTTTGATATGCTCTACTTGGCGAGGTATCATGTTCCTCAAATCACCGTCACCTAAGGTTTTGAATCGTAGAAAACTTTCTTGTTTAATCGTCTGCCCCTTTAAATAAACGGCAAATATCCCCATTCCGGCCAAATCTTTGTCAAAACCATCATAACTCTTGTTATCAACTTTGACAAATTGAAAAAATTCTGATTCATTCTCAACAGATAGATGTGCTGTCGATTGGTCTCTATTTGTGTTTTTCAAAAAAAAGCCTATGGCTTTCCATTTGCGATATCCCGCAATAAGGCTCGAATCCTTGATGCCCAAAAGTATGAGAGCATCACTTCGGGCGTTCTGTACATCACATTCAAAGATTGCAACAGGTTCTGAGCGTAAAATTGCGCTCATGTCGGTTTTCAGCCAATCTTCAACACCGGCACAACCTGAAAAGATCACCATCAAAACAACGGTGGAGACGAGTGCTGCAATTGTTTTTAATTTTATCTGCACGCTCAATGATTGAGTCCTTGAATTAATGAAAAGCCCTCTTCTTTTTTTTCTTAAAATAAAATAAGGATTCGAATGTCAACCATTAGCGCATCCGGTTTATCGGATTCGAATTCCGGAATAACCTATAATTGCAAATCGCCGCCAATGCGGACATAATTGCAAAAAACCACCAACTGTACATTTTGAAGTTATTTTTTAAGTACTCCGGATTACCTTCCTGGCGTATTTCAATTGCTTTAAGTTCGAATCTTCGTGCCATCAGTTCGGTATTCAGTCGTGACAAGTGATTCTTGATTCGTTTTGAATCTTCAGGAGAAGCGTTCTGAAGTTTAGCCTTTTGGTCTAATTTTTGCATTGTTAAATCTATTATCCGATCCGAAGCTCTCTTATTAACACGGTCGGGGTGAACATACCATCCGATAAGAAAACAAACACATGATACAGATGTGAATAACGCAACCGTGGCCAATCGACATTTTTGTTTTTTCTTAAAAAATATAGCAAGCCCGGTAAGGCCCAATATTATGATTTCGAAAATCAGAAGAAAATTGGCTGTTTCTTTGCCGAAAAATGCTCTCTGATCCCCAGCAAGAATCATGGCAAAGAAGAAACCATATATAGCTGTAATAATTAATATGGCATTAAGAAGTTTATTTGTCTGCATTCTCTGCCGGAACATTCGATGTATGCTTTGGTCACTCTTTTTATCAAGGTGCCATCAAATCTGTTTTGTGATAACCCAGCATTGTAATATCAATCAAATTTACAAGAAAACCCTAACATTATTGGAAGCCGTTGATATGCGACGCTTCCCTGAGGTCAATAATTTCATATCCTATTGACAATTATTAAATCACCGCCATCCGTAGGCACATTATTTCATGTTTAAATTAAAAATCAATAGGTCTTTAAGAGGTGGAAGCTTAATATATCTTTACCGTATATTGTACCAACAATGTTCTAAAATCAAGTTGGGAAATCACCAGGTATTGGCAGGTGCATATGCCGTTGGTTTTTCCATTGAAGCACCACTATCGGGCGATGTTTGGCCGGCAAATATGAGGGGGAATGCATTGTGAAATGGTTTGCAAAATTCTGACGGGAAAGGTACTCTTAAAAACACGTAGAAAGGCTGTCAGGCAACGCCTGGAGCCGTATCAAAGGCGTTTTGGGCGGTTCGGTTTCGATTTCCCGGTTTGAACAAAGGAAAGTCCATCTAAAACTTGCAAGCATGAACACAGGATAGCTTTTTGATGGAGAATGCCGCACAATCTGGAATTAAGGGGTATGCATTAATAAACACATAAAGGATATGATAAGTGGAACCTGTACTTCTTGTTGTTATTATATTTTACATGTTGAGCACCATCGGATATCTTATTTATCTTTTTCTTCAGAAAGATTACCTTCAGAAATCCGGTTTTTATCTACTGGCTACCGGATTTTTATGCCATACGGTGGAATTGGGTTATCAATTTGTTCAGTCAGGACACTTTCCTGTCAGTAACCTTTATGAAACACTCTCATTGGCAGCTTGGGCCATTGCAGGCGTTTTCCTGCTGTTTCAATACAGGTATCGTCTGAAAATTCTGGGGATTTATGCCGCTCCTTTAGTTACGTTTGTGATGGTCATTGCAGCCCGTTTACCGAAAGTACCGAGCGAGACCCAAACGATCTTAAATAGCGTTTGGCTTGTTGTGCACGTTGTTGCGATCTTTATCGGCGAAGCGGCATTGGCCCTTGCCTGCGGCGCAGGACTCTTGTATCTTTTACAGGAGAATAATATTAAATCCAAAAAGCGCGGATTCTTCTTCAAGCGCCTTCCGTCCCTGGAACTGCTGGACCACACCGGATATGCATGCATTGTTACCGGTTTTACCATTATGACGTTTGGGCTGATAACAGGTTTAATTTATGCCAAATCGATTTGGGGAAGATTCTGGAGCTGGGATCCCAAGGAAGTCTGGTCCGGTATTACCTGGCTCTTGTATGCTGCCCTCCTCCACCAGCGTCTGACATTTGGGTGGCGAGGACGCCGGGCGGCGATTATGGCCATCATTGGTTTTGCTGTCATCTTATTTACGTTTTTAGGGGTTAATTTTTTCTTAAAGGGTCATCACGGAGACTTCACCAGGCTGTAAATAAATTATGGGAAGTATGCTAGACATCGTATTACTGGGATTGAATCATAAGACAGCGTCGGTGGCGCTGAGAGAATGTCTTGCCATCTCGGAGGATGAGACATCCGTTGCCCTCAAAGCATTTCAAGAACTCCCGGCTATCCGAGAAGTGATGCTGTTTTCCACCTGTAATCGTGTGGAAGTTCTCATGATTGTTCAGGAGAAAAAGAATGCAGTAGGTGCCGTTAAAGATTTTCTTTCCGAATTAAAACAGCTTCCGGTTTCCGAATTTGAAAAATCTCTTTATATTCATGAAGGTGATGATGCCGTCAGGCATGTATTCAGGGTTGCCGCCAGCCTCGATTCCATGGTGGTGGGAGAACCACAGATCCTGGGCCAGATAAAAGAAGCCTATCAAATGGCCGCCACAAAGAAGACCTCCGGTGTTCTTTTGAACAAACTGCTCCATCGGACTTTTTTCGTGGCCAAACGGATTCGGACCGAAACCGGGATCGGAGATAATGCAGTATCCATAAGTTATGCGGCCGTTGAGCTTGGGCGAAAAATTTTCGGAACCTTTGAAGGAAAGAAAGTGCTGCTTATCGGCGCCGGTGAAATGGCGGAGCTTGCGGTGGAACACCTGATTCGAAACAGGGCAGAGGATATCCTGGTTGCCAATAGAACCTTTGAGACCGGCGTTGACCTGGCCATGAAATTTAAAGGACAGGCGATCCGGTTCGATGAAATTGAGAACGCATTAAAACAGGTAGACATCATCATCAGTTCAACCGGTTCTCCCAATTACGTGGTGACTCGAGATCATGTCAAGGGAATCGCACGCCGCCGTCATAATCGCCCACTTTTTTTTATCGACATTGCCGTTCCTCGTGATATCGATCCGGAAATCAACCGGCTTTCCAATTCATATGTTTATGATATTGATGACCTTCAAGGAATTGTTGATGAAAATGTCGAGGATCGCAACAAAGAAGCAATAAAAGGAGAAAGAATCGTTGATGAGGCCGTAATCAGCTTCCGTCGCTGGTATGAAAACCTGGAAGTAACGCCAACAATTGTCGAATTGAGAAAAAAGATAGAAGAAGTTGCAAAAGGGGAGTTAAAAAAAACACAGCATACACTCAGGCACCTATCGGCTGACGACATCATGGCCATCAACAGAATGACAGATGCAATGGTCAATAAAATACTTCATGATCCAACGATGCTGCTAAAAAGCAACGAACGACACCAGGAAAAATCCGTTTATCTCGACGTTACCCGAAAGCTGTTTAAGCTTGATAATAATACAAGCTAGTTCGATTTGGTCAAAGCACACGTGGCGTCCGCTTTTTATCCTTCTCTCTTGACCAGGCAGCTTTTTTAACATTAGACGGGATCGGGGGATGGACCACTGCAAGTTATGGTTTCGCTGCGAGGCTAAGGGGATAGGAATTTTAGGTCGCCGAAGATAGGCGGGGAAATCCTACAGGGGCTGGAGTTTCATAAAATCTTTACACGATTATATTTTGGAAATTAAAAGGGGGGCATGGTGGCCACGTTTCAAAATGATTTGTTTTTACGCGCTTGCAAGCGCTTGCCGGTTGAAAGAACTCCGATATGGGTTATGCGCCAGGCAGGGAGATATTTGCCGGAATATAGAGCGGTTCGCCAAAAATATGATTTTCTTACCATGTGCAAAACGCCTGATCTTGCGACCGAAGTAACATTACAACCGATCGATTTGATCGGGGTTGATGCCGCTATCATTTTTTCCGATATTCTGGTTATTCCTGAAGCAATGGGTATGCATCTTGAAATGCATGAAGGCATAGGGCCTGTGTTTCCACATCCAATTAGAAATGAAAGTGATGCCCAAACCCTTAATAAAATCGACCCGACAGTCGACTTAAAATATGTGCTTGATGCGGTAACCTTGACAAAAAAAGAATTAAACCGACGTGTTCCATTGATCGGTTTCAGCGGTTCTCCATGGACTTTATTGGCATATATGGTTGAAGGCCAAGGATCCAAGACATTTTCAAAGGTTAAATATTTGATTTACAATAATCCAAAACTGGCCCATCGCCTTTTGGATAAAATTGCGGATGCCGTCGCAATCTATTTATGCGCGAAGATTGAAACTGGTGTAGATGCTGTTCAAATATTTGATACCTGGGGCGGCATTCTTTCCCAAGATGATTTTGAAGAATTTTCTTTGAATTACATTAGAAAAATAATCTCCGAGGTCAAAGGCAAAGGTGTGCCTGTCATTATGTTTGCCAAGGGTGTGCACTATCATCTAAACAATCTTGCTGAAAGTGGCGCTGATGTATTGGGTCTTGATTGGACAATGAATATCGGAGACGTCAGGAAAGAGGTTGGAGATAAAGTTGCTCTTCAAGGGAACCTTGATCCCACGATTCTTTATGCCGACCATGAAAAGATAAAATATGAAGCGAGGAAAATATTAAAATCGTTTGGTAAGGGAAGCGGGCATATTTTTAATCTCGGTCACGGGATATTGCCTGATGTCCCCCCTGAAAACCTTAAGGCGTTAGTGAATTTTGTTAAAGAAGAGAGTGTTTCTTATCACATGGATGATTAAAACCACTTATAAAATTTGAAACGCTCCATTTAGGAAAGAATCACATTGGAGAAGAATCGTGTTTAATATCGATATTGATTTAATAAAAAAGTATGACAGGCCCGGACCGCGCTACACAAGCTATCCGACAGCACCTCATTTTAATGAATCGTTTACCCATGAAAATTATCTTGATGAGATCATCAAGACCAATCAGGGGAAGGATTTGCCTGATTTGTCGTTATATTTTCATCTGCCATTTTGCGACACACTCTGTTACTTTTGTGGCTGTAATATGATTGTAACCAGAAATAGAGACAGGATCAAAAAGTATATTGAATATTTAAAGCGCGAGATAGACTTGATTACATCCCATATTTCACATGATAGAAGAGCCACCCAACTGCACTGGGGCGGCGGCACACCTACGCATTTGAGTCCGGAGGAAATCGCTGATTTAAGTTCCTATATTCATGACAGGTTTGATTTTAAGGCTGATGTGGAGGCTGGATGTGAAATTGATCCCAGAGAATTAACCAAAGAGCATCTTGCGGCTTTGAGAAACGGCGGCTTTAATCGCATCAGCATGGGGGTGCAGGACTTCAACGAAAAGGTTCAAAAAGCTGTTAACCGGATACAGCCGGAAGCTCTCACAAGACGGGTCGTTGATTGGGTGCGCGAATTTGGATTCGACAGCATTAATCTTGATATAATGTACGGACTTCCTTTTCAATCTGCAGAAACGTTTGAAAAGACAGTGGATACCATTATTGATGTTGATCCTGACAGAATCGCGCTGTTTAACTTTGCTTACGTCCCGTGGATGAAAAAACATCAAAAAGTAATCCGTCCGGAGGATTTGCCTGTTCCTGAAGAAAAACTTAACATTCTCAAGATGTCGACTCAAAAACTGACGCAAGCAGGTTACGTGTTTATCGGCATGGATCATTTTGCCAAACCCGACGATGAACTCACGCTGGCACTGAAAGCAAAAAAACTTTACAGAAATTTTCAAGGCTACAGCACCCATGCAGGTACGGATCTTTATGCCATGGGCATTACCAGCATTGGTCAGTTTGGACGAATTTATGCTCAAAATATAAAAAAAGAGAGACAATATCATGTTTCACTTGATAAGGGAATTTTACCGACAGCCAAAGGATGTTATTTGGACGATGATGATCTGTTGCGGCGGCATGTTATTATGAAACTCATGTGTGATTTTGAACTCGATTTTGCTTCAATTGAAAATGAATTTAACATAGATTTTGAAACCTACTTTGAATGGGGGCTCAACAACTTTGATGAGATGATGGCCGACAACCTCATGTCCATTGAAAACAGAACGCTGAAGATAACTAAAATGGGCAGGCTCTTGATCAGAAATATAGCCATGAATTTTGACGGTTATATTGAAAGAAAAGAAGATCACGCGCGTTACTCAAGGACCGTATAACCCTAATTGGTCGTAAACGAAACGGGAAACTATATTCAGTCATTTAGAGCATAAAATATCAGCCTTTTTTTCTCTGCAACGTTGGGATAAATGTTTATATGAATAAATACGCGGTAGTTCTTTTTAACCTGGGTGGTCCGGACTCTTTGGAAGCCATAAAACCTTTTTTGTTCAACCTGTTTAGTGATCGCGATATTTTTAAGATACCGGTTGGACAAAAATTGTTTGCAAAAATAATGTCCGTTTTTCGCGCACCAGCAGTGAGGGAAAAGTACAAAAGAATCGGCGGGAAATCTCCCATCAATGATTGGACACAATTGCAGCGGTCAATGCTTCAGCAAGAACTGCAAAAAGAGGTTCCCGGTGTCGAAGTTTATAAAGCAATGAGATATTGGAATCCAACAATAAAAGATATCGCCGAAAAGGTGTTAGAAAAAGCATTTGATAAGATAGCACTGCTTCCTCTCTATCCGCATTACTCAATAACTACCACCGGATCTTCATTTAATGAATGGAAGCGAGTGTATAAAGGAGATGTCGGAAAGTTAACCTTTATTGACGACTATTTTGATAACCACCGATATATTGATGCTTTAAATGAAAGGATCGATGAAACGATCTTACGATTTCCTGAAAATGTCCGGGACGATATTCAATTATTGTTCAGTGCTCATGGTCTGCCTGAAAGCTTGGCCAAACAAGGGGATCCATATCCAAAGCAAATAGATAAAACGATTGCGTGTGTGATGAAAGCTCGCAATTTTTCGCATGAATACCATTTGTGCTTTCAAAGCAAAGTCGGTCCTGCCAAATGGCTTAAGCCGTCAACCGATGAAATGATCAGAGGACTGGCTGTAAAAAGAAAAAAACAATTGCTCGTTATCCCGATTAGTTTTGTATCCGATCATATTGAAACCTTGTTTGAACTCGACATTGAATACAGGATGATTGCCGATGAAGTTAGCATCGAAAATTATATTGTAATGAAAGGGTTGAACAATTCAAAAACGTTTGTTGCAGCGCTTAAAGAATTGGCCGTTCAAGCGCTGCAAATACAACGCGTAATAGAACCAGAAAATTTTGAAATAAATGGATAAAAACACAATTGACATTACGATTCTTGGTGCAGGCATATCAGGGCTTACAACTGCTTTTTGGTTAAATAAGCAGGGATTTGAGATAACCGTTCTTGAGTCAAAAAAAGAGCCCGGCGGATCCATGGTCACCAGGCATGAAGACGGGTTTCTGATTGATTATGGACCTAACAGCGGATTGGAAACGACACCATTAATCGGACAGATTGTTGAGCATGTAGGTCTAAAAGGGGAAATGATTTATGCTTTGGAGAAAGCTAACAAAAGATATATTTTAAGACAGAATCAACTTCATGCTCTGCCGACCCATCCGGTTGCTTTTTTAAAAACAAAACTGTTTTCACCTAAAGCTAAGCTGCGTCTTTTGGCGGAACCGTTTTCGAGAAAATCTCATGAAGGATATTACCAAAGCATTTCTGAATTTGTAAAAAGACGACTGGGACAGGAATTTCTTGATTATGCAGTAAATCCTTTCGTTGCCGGAATATTTGCAGGAAATCCTGACAATTTAAGCGTTAAATCTGCTTTGCCCAAGTTATATCGATTGGAAGAATTATATGGCGGTTTGTTCAAAGGATTTGTCTTAGGTGCAAAAGAAAGGAAAAAAGGGGCAGAGCAATCCAAACAAAGCGCAAGAATGTTTTCATTTAAAAAAGGGATGCAAAGTTTTCCCGAAGCCATTGCCACCAAATTAGGCGGTAACGTCAGATACAATTGCAAGGTTGAAAGCGTCGTAAAATCAGGGTCTAAATTTAAAGTATTATACCGTCATGGCGATAACTCAGAAGAAATTGTTACGGATATTGTGCTATCTACAGTTCCGGCCTATCATGCCGCGTCTATTTTTGACGATCCGGAAAATAAATTGGTCGACCATTTGAATAACATTTATTATCCTCCTGTAAAAGTGCTGTATTTAGGATTTAGGAAAGAGGTTGTCGGTCAGGTTCTCGACGGATTTGGATTTTTAATTCCAGAAAAAGAGAATAAAACTTTTTTGGGAGCCATATGGAATTCAGTAATATTCCCTTACCGGGCAAAGGACGATATGGCAGCGTTTACACTATTTGTCGGAGGAGCTCGGTCCCCCGAACTGTTTGATAATGGGAATGACAAGCATGTCAATAGCGTGATTAAAGAGTTCAAAGAAATAATGAATATTGGTGAAGACCCCGTATTTATCAAAGAAAAAATGTGGGCGAAAGCCATTCCACAATACCGCCTTGGATATATTGAACACGAAAGATACTTTGAACAGTTTGAGTCGAACAACCCCGGTATTTTTTTAAGCGGTAATTACCGGGGAGGCATTTCCGTGGGTGATTGTATAAAAAACTCAGAATTGACGGTTAAAAAGATTTGCGAATACATAAACCGAAACGCCATTAGATAAGACGGTTAGAGATGGCTTGCGGTCAAATAAAAAAGTAGGTGTTAAAACCTGAATCTTGCAAGATTCAGGTAAAAAGATAGGGGTTTTAAGGAATCAATGATTAAAAAAATGGAGGTATATTCTGAATAATTCAAATATAATATGGAAATTTTTTACATCTGTTAAGCTCTCTGTAGTTCTTCTGCTGTCTCTTGCAACCACTTCGATTGTTGGAACGATCATTCCGCAGAACGAAAACCCGTCTGCGTACTTTCAGGCATACGGTGAGTTTCTTTACAAATTATTTAATGTTTTTGACTTGTTCGATATGTATCATTCCTGGTGGTTTCAGCTGCTGATTATTTTGCTGACCGTAAATATCGTGGTCTGTTCAATAGATCGGCTTTCCACTACATGGAAGATTGTTTTTATAAAAAAACCGCCTTTTATTCTTTCAAAGTTCAGGAACCGCGCTGACAATGAATATCATGTTGATAGTCGTTCGTCTGGACAGTTGAAAGATATCTATGAACCCTTTGTATCTAAAGGCTTTGGATATATCAGGACCGAACAGACGGACAAGGGGTATTGTATTTTCGCTGAGAAATGGCGTTGGGCCCGTCTGGGTGTTTATGGTGTGCATTTGAGCATTGTTTTGCTGTTAATGGGAGCACTCATCGGATCTTTTTTCGGTTTTGACGGATATGTCAACATCCCGGAAGGCGAGGTGGTCAACAGCATCAGAATACGTAATCCAGGACGGGCAGAGGCTCTGGATTTTGGGATCTTGTGCGAAGATTTTAACGTCAGTTTTTATGATTCAGGAACACCTAAAGAATTTCGTTCCAGTTTAACCATCATTGAGGATGGCAAGCCGGTATTTAAAAAAGATATTGTTGTAAACGACCCCCTTCGTTACAAGGGGATAAATATATTTCAATCGAGTTATGGTCCTCTTCCTCCAAAAGAAGCCACGCTGAATTTTACAAGCAGAAAAACAGGGAAAGAGTATAAGAAAAAGGCGTTGGTCGGTCAGCAGATTGATATCCCGGAAAACGTGGGGAAGTTTGTTCTCAAAGATTATGCCAATTCCTATAAATTCAGAGGCCAACCCATTGGAGAAGCCTTTATCGGAATTCTTACGGATAATAATGGATCGTCCGTTGAAGTCGTTCTTTCCTTGCGTTTTCCGAATTTTAATCGGATGCAAAAGGGGGATATGGTTGTTTCCGTGTCAGAATACGATCAGCGTTATTATACCGGTCTTCAGGTTACAAAAGATCCCGGTGTTTGGATCGTTTACTCCGGATTTATTATATTAATTATAGGGTGTTACATAACTTTTTTCATGTCCCATCAGCGACTTTGCATCGATATCGAAAAGAAGGGGAAAAAGTGCAGAGTCATGGTTTCAGGTACCGCGAATAAGAATAAACTTGGCATGCAGAACAAGATAAAGAGGATTTCTGAAAAACTGATTGATTTGAAACACAGCACATAGAGCTTAAATCCTGAATTGAAAAAAAGACGACAATACAAATAGAGAGGAAAGATAATGAACAGTTCATTCTTGTTATCCATCACAACATTTATATACGGTTTGGCGGCTTTTTTATATATCGCCTTCTGGGTTTTCAAAAAACCATTGCCGGGTCGGCTGGCAACCTGGACGGTTTTTTTAGCGGTAATCTGTAATACGATTGGTATTATCATGCGATGGGTGGAATCTTATCGCCTTGGTATTGGTCACGCCCCACTCTCAAACCTCTATGAGTCCCTGATCTTTTTTTCGTGGACCATTGCCGTTGTTTATCTGGTTATTGAGAAAAAATACGGAAACCGCATCATCGGTGCATTTACGACGCCACTTGCTTTTTTAACAATGGCGTATGCCTCGATGTCCCCAAATATCAGCGATCAAATACAGCCGCTGCTTCCGGCATTGAAAAGCAACTGGTTGATTGCCCATGTTATGGCGTGTTTTATCGGGTACGCCGCCTTTGCCATTGCTTTTGGTATGAGCTGTATGTATCTTTTCAAACAAAGGGATACCGAGGAAAAAAACAATTTACTCGCACACTTCCCGAATACCAAAATTTTGGAAGAACTGAACCATCAAATGATAATGTTCGGGTTTCTATTTTTGACAACCGGCATCATAACCGGAGCGGTCTGGGCCAATTCAGCCTGGGGCCGTTACTGGGGCTGGGATCCCAAAGAAACCTGGTCCCTGATTACTTGGTTCATTTATGCGACATTGCTGCATGCCCGGATGATGAGAGGCTGGGGTGGCAAACGCATTGCATATCTTTCCATCCTTGGATTTATTGCTGTACTCTTTACATATTTCGGAGTAAATTATTTGCCTGGTTTACATAGCTATGGAGCATCATGATGGAATTCAAATTAAAAAAATTTGAGTTTCGCATCAATATTTTTTCTTGACAACGAATCGCCGTTGTTGTACTACATTGTATCACATTCAAAATGGTAATTGTCATGACAACGAATCACCCATCCATATCGAACGTTTACAGCATGATGTCCATGATGCCCACCCGAGGTGCACCCATGGATTGATCATTTGGAATTTCTGATCATTAAAGCCGTGGGTGTAAAAAAACCCACGGCTTTTTTTATTTCTTTAAGAAAGAATCATCGAATGTTTTTAACGCCTTTTACATCAAATATCCACTTTGTCTTTATGCATATCCGGGTATGCCTATGGATAATGTCCAGGCTCCTTCTGGAGTCGTTTCATCAAAGTTTATCCTGCTTTCATTAATTTAACTTTCAAGTTTCGCACCTAAACATGGATAGAAAGCCCTTGATGGTGCGGACCGGAAAAAATTTTTTAAGGAGACACACCCATGGCCAAAACCATAGAAGAAATCAATGCCAAAATCCGATCCGGGAAGGTGGTGGTGTTCACCGCCGAAGAGATTATCGATGTGGTCCAAGAAAAAGGGGTCAAACAGGCTGTTCGTGAGGTGGATGTCGTTACCACCGGGACCTTTAGCCCCATGTGTTCCTCGGGCGCTTTTTTCAACGTAAAGCAGCCAAAAGAAAAGATGAAGCTCGGCGGCGGATTCGCCACGTTGAACGGTGTCCCGGCGTATGCCGGTCTGGCAGCGGCTGACATTTACGTGGGCGCAACGGCAATTCCCGACGGCGATCCTCGCAACAGCAACGGCCGTCCCGGTAAGTTCCGGTATGGCGGCGCTCACGTTATCGAAGATCTGGTTGCCGGAAAAAAGGTCCTGCTAAGGGGCGGTGGTTATGGTACCGATTGTTATCCGCGAAAAACCCGCGAACAGATGGTCGGCTTGGAGGACATGAATGATGCGTTTTTGTTCAACCCGAGGAACTGCTATCAGAACTATAATGTTGCCGTCAACCTTTCCGACAAACCCATATATACCTATATGGGCAAACTCAAACCAAAACTAGGAAATGCCTATTACTGCAGTGCCGGTCAACTGTCACCCCTGTTTAATGATCCGTATTTTCGTACCATCGGTATCGGTACTCGGGTGTTCCTCAGTGGTGCTGAGGGCTATGTTGCCTGGCCCGGTACCCAGCACAATCCCAATGCGCCGCGACTGAAAAACGGCACCCCCCAAACCCCGGCCGGAACCGTTGCCCTGATCGGGGATATGCGACAGATGACCACCGAGTGGCTTCGGGCGGTTTGCTATACAGGATACGGCGTAACGCTGAGCTTAGCCGTGGGTGTCCCCATTCCCATTCTGGATGAAGACATGTTGCGTTCGGTTTCAATTACCGACGAACAGCTTAAAGCACCGGTGGTTGATTACAGTGAATTCTATCCAACCGGTCAAGGGGAAGCAAAGCTGGGTGAGGTCACTTATAAGGAATTGAAATCCGGAAGCATTCACATAAAAGATCAGGATGTGCCGACCGGGTCTTTTTCCAGTTATGCCCTGGCCCGCAAGGTGGCCCATCACCTCAAACAACTTATCCAGGACGGCGATTTTCTACTGACACAATTCCAGGCGCCGTTTCCGGGTGCTGTCATAGAAAAGGAGACCGCAAAATGAAACAGATGAAGCTTGTTTTTGTTTTTCCGGAAAATATTGTTGAAGAGCCCGTAACCTACCATTTAATTGCCGATTACGGCGTCCGGGTCAATATTTTGCGCGCCAGCATCGACCCTGGGAAGCAGGGTCGAATGGTAGTAGAATTGGTCGGGGAGGAGATCCAAATTTCTCAGGGACTGAACTATCTTGAAAGCGTCGGAGTGCTGGTTACGCCATTGGCAAAGGAGATCCGGCATCTCGACGACCGATGTACCAGCTGCACATCCTGTGTGCCTCACTGTCCGACTCAGGCGCTGGAGGTAGATCGTGAGTCCTGGAATGTATCCTTTGATCCTGAAAAGTGTATTGTCTGTTTCTCCTGTCTGGAGGTCTGCATCTATCAGGCCATGTCGGTGGAGGAACAGTTGGCATAGGGATTCAATGTTTATTACCACGCCGCAGCCGCTAAAAACGGCTGCGGCGCTTGTCTGGCTCAACTGGTTGATCAGAGCGTTTGTTGAAGTTTTCTATCACTACGTGATCCCTACGGCTTGATGCTGTAGTAAAATTGAAAAATTAAAGACATATGAATAGCCAATATTTGTTCTGAAAAAAGCTATGCTAAAAGAACGGTGATATTTGAAAAGGATGAGGAATCCGATAATCCCGATCGATAACCAGAATGTCCTCATGGATGTGATTGAGTAATGAACGATAATAGTGCTTACTTTCTCGCAATTCCTTTCCCACCAACTTTCGCTCATCAGATTCTTTCTCTAACTCCTTGACTCTATATTTCAATTCCTCATCGCTTGGATTTTTGGCCATTAGAAAATCCTCCAAAAACAACAAAACAAAAAGTACAATAAGGAAGACAGAATCCACTCAGACGGAATGTGGTTGTTCTTAACTTTCAATTAGCCATGCCATTAAAAAGTTTGGACCGTATCGGAGGTGGCTACATTTTCTCACATAAGTTATCGGTTTGCGCCCAGGCTGTTAATGCAATTGATCCCTCAAAAAGAAACCTTTGGAAAGGGTTGTTTTTTCCAGGGGTATCGCAATAGTATGATGAATCTTGTTTCGAGAATCATCCGTATACGTCTCTTACTGCTCAGGCTGAGGTGGAAACCCACTGGTTTTCAGATCACCCATTGCTTTGGTCAACTCTAATAAAACACCCAGCCCTCTTTTGCTTTCCGGTCCTGAGCAGGCAGAGAAAAACCCGAATGGACCGACATCTTTGCTTTTGGCCAGATCCACACTTGCGCCCACTTCGGCGAGGTTTTCCATCAGCGTTGCGAGCTGGGGATCGGAAAGCTTTTTGGCAACGCCGAGTAAAGCGACAAGACCGTCTCCGATCTGCTCGATGTCCTCAGCGGTATAAGCTGTCGCTATCTTGGCCCGAATATCATACGTCGCCTTAATGATGCGGAAGACACCGCTTTCTTCCAAGCCATTCAGATACGCGATGAGTTGAGGAACCATCAGTCTAAGCACGGGTTCTATCGTTGTGACAAAGTCGATAATATTTTCCAGTTGATCCAAAGAATAAATAATGTGCTTAACACTTCTGAGCATCCGCTTGGACAAGACCCCCAGATCTTCCAGCTGAAAAGCAGACTCTACACTTTCCAGTTCTTTGATTAACGATTTGGAAACCGGTTGGGCCATTGCCATCAAATCATTTTTAAATTCCTTCATACTCATGGCGGTTTCAGCCAAAGGGTCAATCCGGCTTTCAATGCGATCAAGTCGCTCAAGAATCAATTCTTCATTAGTCATGATGCCTCCTTTTTAGTAACTCTGACGCATCTTGCCAGCTATGTTGAATTGGGGTTCAAGCGGTAATTCATAACCTTTCAACATCATATTCCAGTAGACCCACTTGAACATCATCTTCCCTAAATAGTTCGATTGGCTTTCACCGAGAAGAGAAAAAGGGCCGAGGCCGGGGAAGGGAAACTTTCCGGCAAGGGGCTCCGTGTCGTAGCTGAAATCGATCAAATAAGCCATACCATGGCTTGAGACTATAAATCACGTTGAATGCCCGTCATATTCAGGTTTTGGCGCTTGCCCCTCTATCTCGAGGAGGATGTTCTCTACAACGATGTCGGATTCGTAGTGCGCCACCGCACCGGACTTGGATGTGGGTACATTGGTTGCGTCACCGATCACATAGATATTGTCGTGGTCAGCGGCCTTCAAAGTACCTTTATCGGTATTGACAAAACCCATGGGGTCACCGAGACCGCTGTCCGATATCACCCGTGCGCCGGAGTGCAGCGGGATGGAAACAAGAAGGTCATAGGGAATCGCATCACCCGTCACGGATTCGATGGTCTTTTTGCTAACATTCACATTGTCAATAGACCAGTTGGGAGTGATCTTGATGTTCTTTTCTTCGCAGACATCCCCAAGAACCTTTGACGCCACAGGCTTTGTGAAAGCACCATCCAACGGCGTGACCAATTCTATTTCGATGTCGTCCCGAACGCCATTTTCTTTAAAAAACCAGTCCGCGAGAAAGACGAACTCCAGAGGCGCGACAGGGCATTTGATGGGCATATCAGCGATGTTGACAACGACCCGTCCCTTTTTGAAGTATTTCCATCTTTTGTAGAGAGCTGTAGCACCATCCAGTGAGTAGTAGTCATGGACGTCGCCTCTCCAGTCATCCATCATGCCGTCGGTTTCTTCCGGTACGATCCTGCAACCTGTTGCAATGACCAGCCAGTCGTAATCGTACTGCCCCCTTTTGGTCTTGACCTGCTTTTTCTCGCGGTCGACATTGACGACCTCGTCTACAACTAAATCGACTCCCGTCGGAATAAAATCAGCTTTAGGCTTTACGCATTCTTGAGGCGTATAAATTCCAAAAGGGATGAACAACCATCCGGGCTGATAATGGTGGAGCGGATCCTTGTCGATGATAGTAATTTGCCATTCTCTATCAATTAACTCTTTGCGCAACTTGGTGGCGACCATCGTTCCACCGGCTCCTGAACCTAAAATAACAATTTTTTTCATATGTACCTCCTCAAATTATATTTATTTTTAATCGAAGCCCAAATCATAGCGGCTGCCAGACAACATCGGTAAGGCTAAATTAAATTATCGAAATTTTGTTTCCAACAGATTTGCGATGGAAATGGCGTCTAATTCTTTGTAAAGTGCGATAGTGGCTTTTTGCCAGCCCAGTCGAACCACGCAATCATCACTCTTTAGGCACGTTTCGGGTTCACTGATACAGCCAACAAGTTCAGACTGATCCTCAAACAATCGTGTGATGTCGCCCAAGGTAATTTTTTCCGGTTTTTTTGCCAGCATGTGACCACCTTTAGGCCCACGGAAGCTCTTGACAAACTTGGCTTTTTTAAGAGGACGGATGATCTGCTCGAGATATTTAACGGAAATATTCTGTCGAAATGAAATCTCCCTCATTTGAACAGCACCTTCGTTCTGATGTTGGGCCAAATCGAGCAACAATCGCGTTCCGTAGCGGGTTTTTTTTGTAAGTTTCATCTGCCTAAAAATAATGGTTGAATTATAGATTAAATTAATATATATAGTTTTAGTATGATATAGTGCTAAAAAAGATATCTTGTCAAGCAAAAAGTTTCCGATTGATCACATTTTAATTTAAATATGAATAAATATCAATTGGTTAAAAGTTTTTCTTGTGTTTTAAAATTGTTTTGTTATAAATGAATATGAACACAGATTTCGTTGTTATCGATCGGCAAAAATTTAAATGAAGGACTGTTTCTGAAGCGTTTTTGATACATATAGGGCTCGTTTGGGGCAATTCGAGAATACGTTCTTTTGCCCAAACAGACGGAATCAAACATCCTTCTCTTTGCCACTTTGCCAAGATTTATAAATAAAAAACGTTTCCATAAGTGCTCAAAAAGATTTTCATTTGGACAACCGTCCGTTGAAGATAAAAAACATATTTATTGGCGAGTCAGATGACAAAAACAACAACAGAAAATGGACCAACATCCGATCTTGAAAGATGGGTGAATTTACAATTGATTGAAACCATCCCTTTGGGAATCGCCATAATCGATCCGAAGTATAATCTGGTTTATGCCAACAACACTTTTGAACAATTGTTCGGCGATTGGAAAAATCGTAAATGTTACAACGCCTATAAAAGCCAAAATGAAATGTGCGCTCACTGTGAAAGTTCATCAACCTTTACAGACGGCACTCCCCGTGTAAACGAAGAAGTGGGGTATGACAAAAACGGCCGGCATATAAATTACTTGCAGCACGCTTCCCCTATCGTGGACGAAGATGGTAATTTCCCCTATATCGTCCATATTTTCACCAACATTACAGAAGCAACTCAGATTCGAGATGAACATCAGATTCTCTTTGACCAGGTTCCGTGCAATATTCTTTTAATTGACAAAAACTTCCGGATCGTAAAGGCAAACAAACGGCTCAGAGATTCCATCGGAAATCCCGAGGGCAAACTCTGCTTCGAAACACTCAAAGGATTGAAACATAAATGCAGCGAATGTACGGCCAGACAAACGTTTGAAGACGGCCAAATACACACCGGGTATCATGCTTGGAAATCCAAAGGAGAACAACCCCTCCATTTACATGTGATCACCGTACCGCTGAAACGCAAAGACGGCAGTTTTGATGTCGTATTGGAGATGGCGGTTGACGTTACGGAAACGATGAAACTGCAGGATGGATTGAAATTTGCGCATACGTATCTGAATACCATCATTTCAACGTCTATGGACGGTATCTTTGCGGTGAATGAAAAGGGAAAAGTGACTATTTTCAACCCCGCAGCCCGAAAATTTTTTAAAATCAAGGATAACCAAGTGGTTTCGAGAGAAGATTTTACCGCTATGCTCCCTAACGATTTTTTGGCCAAGGTTTTCGAGCAGCGCGAACATGTTTATTTGCCGGAAGCGGAGGTTAAAACCATTGACGGTAAGACTTTTCCGGTACGTCTGGTGGGCAACAAGCTGATGGTTGACGACAAATCAATCGGCATGGCCTTTTCAGTTCAGGATCTAAGGGAAATCAAACAGCTTGAAAGAGAAAAGCTAGAAGCCGAACGCCTTTCCGCTGTGGGGCAAACGGTTGCCGGACTGGCTCATGGCATTAAGAATCTGAATACCGCCCTTGAAGGCGGTATGTATATGCTGAAAACCGGTTTGGCTAAAGGAAACATCGACCGCATTCAAAAAGGCATGGAAATGTTGGCACGGAATATCGAACGGATTTCAACATTTGTAAAAGCATTTTTAAGCTTTTCCAAAGGCCGTGAAATTCAAGTTAAAATTTGTGATCCTGCTGAAATTGCAAAAGAGGTGGTCGATTTATACGTCGTCAAAGCCGATAAACTGGGTATAACGCTAAAATACGAAAAAATAGGGGATATCGATCCAGCTCCCATTGATTTTGAAAGCATGCACGAATGCCTGACAAACCTTGTGGGTAATGCCATAGATGCCTGTCAGATGAGTGACGAAAATTCGTGTTATGTAACGGTTCGGACGTTTGAAGAGTACAATACGATTATATATGAAGTGGCTGACAACGGATGCGGTATGGACTATGAGATAAAGCGTAAGGTTTTTACAACCTTTTTTACCACAAAGGGTTTGGGTGGTTCCGGCATAGGACTGTTAATGACCAAGAAAATTGTTCACGAGCATGGTGGAACAATAGATTTGAAATCCAAGCCCGGAAAAGGAACAACTTTCAGCATCAGACTTCCACGAAGGCGTTTGCCCAAACTAGTTGAAAAAGAAGCCTGACCCGAATTTCTCATGAAGAACATCAAACAGAAGAGCAAAACAAAACGATATCAAAAATTATATCGAAAAGGAGGATATTGAAATTAATTGCGGAAATATTATCCGATTAAAATAAAACCGTAATGTCTTTTCTTGAGGGAGGTCGTTTAATAAAGATCCACGAACACCCCCTCTCTTCATTAACATTCTTTTTAATGATATCGTCCAAATAATGCTAATTTCTTCACATAAAGGAGATGAAAATGACAAAAGCATCTGAAAAAAGAATTCTGGTCGTGGATGATGAACCGGATGTTCGTAATTTTCTAGCAGCCTGTTTAGAAGATGCCGGTTTTATCGTCGAAACAGCTGTTGACGGCATAGATGCCCTCGAAAAGGTTGACGTGTTTTCTCCTGATTTAATGACCCTCGATATGGTCATGCCGAGAATGCCCGGGATCAAGGTTATTCGAGAGCTGAGAAAACAAAAAAAGTGGGCCAAATTGCCCATCATTATCATCACCGCTCATGCCCGTGATGACATGGGAAGCGACCAAATTAAGGAATTTATGGCCTTGACAGCGAACGTGCGCCCAAGAGTAATATTGGATAAACCGATCTCCACAACCAATCTGATTAAATCGACGTGTAAAATTTTGGGGGTAGAGTGGGAAGGTAAAGAAGATATAACCGAAGACATGTCAGATGAACGCAGTAAACTTGCTAAATTAATTCATCAGGCCGATTCGGATACATTGCGAAAAGTACGTGACATGTTAAACAAAAAGAAGGATAAAGAACCTTATTTTTTATTTGAGTAGACAGGAAGTTTCAACAGATTATTTCTCAACCAGCCAAATGGTTTTAGGAGATTTCTGTTTTTTGTCGGTCAGTACTTAGTCAAATCCATTAACGTTTTTCACCGCTTTCATATTGACCGGCCCGATCAGTCCGCCTCAACTGCCCCTTTTGTTCCATCCCTGTCGGGAAATTGCCTCTCAGCGCTCTTCCGGTACTTCATCGAAAAATTACCGGTATTTTTCAGCCGAACGTCTTCCAGGGTTGATTTTCTTTGTAATGTTTTGTACTACTTTTATAAAAGGCTGTTTCAAAACCCACCATTCGCTAATTTAATTTTTTGCAAAGCGCTAAGCTCGCTTTATTAAAATGAGGGATTTTCTATCGTAACGGATATGTTCATTTGGGCGCGGTTCGTTTTACTGGCCATCAGTGCGCTGCTGTTGATTTTCGCACTGATACGGATGAGATCAAATGGGGATTCCAAAATTGAACAGGCGGTCCGCGATGAACTGCGTTTCGGTCGCGAAGAGTCCGCAAAAGGCGCAAGGGATCTGAGAGAAGAAGTATCTGCAAGTCAAAAGAATATCGTGGACACCATGGTGAAAACCATCGGTGAAATGGGTAAATCACAAAACGATCAACTTGAATCCATTGCCAAACGTATTCAGGAACTGACCGAATCGAATACGAAAGGCATCGAAAAACTTCGAACCACCATTGACACACAGCTAAAATATTTACAGGAAAGCAATGAAAAGAAGCTCGATCAAATGCGTGAAACGGTGGATGAAAAACTTCAAACCACCCTTGAAAAACGACTTGGAGAATCCTTCAAGCTTGTCAGTGAACGCCTCGAGGCAGTTCAGCATGGCTTGGGTGAAATGCAGAATCTTGCTACAGGAGTGGGCGATTTAAAGAGAGTTCTCACAAACGTTAAAGCACGGGGCACCTGGGGAGAAGTCCAACTCGGTTCACTTTTAGAACAAATATTGACCCCGGATCAATATGGTAAAAATGTAACTATTAAAACCGGATCACAAGAGAGTGTTGAATATGCCGTCCGGTTGCCCGGAAAAGACGATTCCTTTGAATCCTGTGTTTGGATGCCCATTGACTCAAAGTTTCCCCAAGAAGATTATCTGCGGCTTGTGGAGGCTGCCGATGCTGCCGACGTCGATGCCGTACAACGGGCTACAGCCTCGCTCATCCGCGCCGTTCACAGTTCTGCAAAAGAGATTCGTGATAAATATATCGAACCACCGAAAACCACCGACTTTGCCATCATGTTTTTGCCAACAGAGGGGCTTTATGCAGAAGTCCTTCGGCAGCCGGGTCAGGTAGAAAAAATTCAGCAGGATTATCGGATTGTGATCGCCGGGCCCACATCGCTGTCGGCAATTTTGAGCAGTTTACGCATCGGTTTCCGCACATTGGCCATAGAAAAGCGGTCCAGTGAAGTCTGGAAAATCCTTGCAGCAGTCAAGACAGAATTTGGGAAATTCGGAGATGTTTTAAGCAAAGTCAAGAAACAGCTAAATACTGCTTCCAATACCATTGATCAAACCGGTATAAGAACCCGTGCCATGGAGCGCAGGCTGAGGGGGGTGGAGGAACTGCCGCTGGAATCAACAGCAAAAATTCTGGAATTGCCCGACGATGATGAACAAGAGGTTAATGATGAGTCTTAACCCGTTAAAGATCTATACAGCAACACGAAAAGTGGTATAGCGATACTTGAGATAAACAACAATCCTTCATAAGAGGTCCAAGCTTCATACCGGGTCTTCCCTTTATTCCGAACGGTTACATACTTAGAAAGAAAACCCAAACCCATTACCAGCCAGAATATCAATAGCGTTAAAACGATTGTCGGTGTGTTCATCTCTGAAAGTGTTCCTTTATTAAACCCTGTCTAAATCAACCTGGCTGCTTTAAACCGCACAATCCTGTAGATCGTGGTTGAAGGTAAGTTTATATTAATATAGAATCGATGTGTTTTCAAGGGTATTATAGAAACGTTTCCTGGAGTGTGGGCATAATGCCCAACGAGGCGGATGAAATTGAGTGAATAGGCAACACCATATTGAAATCCATCCGAAAACATTGTAGTCTGAACCAGACATACCGGCAAATGACAAAGTGAACTAAATCCAAAGAAGGTTAAAAATGATTCCATCTTATCCGGCTTTCTCTTATCTGTTTCGTGTTCCACCTGAAAATCAAGACGATGAGATGCCTGTAAGTGTGGTTGAAGACGAAACCGAAAAGGAAATACTGGAGCAAGAGGAATATATCCGCTGCCGTCAATGCCGAAACATCCTCGCGAGCTCTGATGACCGCATCAGCGTCCAGGGGTCCCACCAGCATACGTTTGCCAATCCACATGGCATCGTTTTTGAAATCGGATGTTTCACCGCCGTTAAAGGATGCGGCCATGTGGGTCCTCCATCAGATGAATTCAGCTGGTTTGCAGGATATGGCTGGCGGGTGGCTGTTTGTCTCATCTGCCTTACCCACCTGGGTTGGTTTTTCTCCTCTCCTGGAAAAGAAAGTTTTCATGGGCTGATTCTGGATCGACTAATAACTCAATAGTAAGGGTAAGATCATAAGGATTCAAGAAGTCAAGGGGTCGAGTGAAATGCTTACGTCAGAAAAAGATTGTCCATTCCGATGATATATAACCGGTTGCAATAAAAACTCCCCGACCCCTTATTTATTTATAATTATAACTTTTTTATATCCTTGTCACGATTTGAAATGCTCGGTTTAGGTTCAAATTACGCCCTGCTTAACTCGCTCAGAGCCCCTTTGACGGCATTGGCGGCGTCATCGATGCTCAAAATTCCGGTATTGATAATAAGATCGTAATTGAGAGGGTTTGTGATGTCATCATTGAAGTATTTTTTAACAAATGCCTTTCGGTCCGATTCTGTTTTTAACACCCTGGGTTTGGCGTCTTCCGCGGCCACATCATAGTCTTGAGATACGTTTTTTAGTCGCGTTTCCAAAGGGGCAATGACGCGGATACCGAGTCTTTTATCAAGAGGCAAAACAAAATTGGCGCCTCTTCCCACGATCACCGCCCGACCATGTTTCCCGATAGTACCAATGATTTTCATAAGATGCTGGAGATACCGGTCCGGCCAGAGGTGACGCTTATCCACAAGAGATGATATCCACTCTTCGAGTACTGAAACGCCTTTTTCATCTAGCGTTTCAAGGAGGCGAACACTGACCCGGGCACTTTCAGCCATATTGTGGATAAATTCCTGGTAAAAAAGATCGAATTCAAGTTGCTCGGAGAGTCGTTTGGCCAGTATGTTCCCTCCACTTCCAGGTTCTCTGGAAATGGTGATGACAGAAATACGTTCTTTTTCTCTTTTTTCTTCTTTTTGGATAATCTGCCATCGTCTTACTTGTTCTTCTACGATTTGCTCTGTAGAACGTGTTTTTGTTTTCATGATCCCTCCTTTCTTGCCGCCTGTTTACTATGATAATTTTGTAACATCGGGGTGTCAATAAAAGAAAAAAGGTTGAAAAGAGAAACGAGTTCCCTTTGACATGAACCCAGTTTTATCATATGTTATTTTTATATCATTTCTCGACATGCGGTATGCTGTGCTCAAACGATTCCAGCTTTTGATTCTCTATGTCTGTGTTGTTCTGACTTATCTTTTAAATTCGTCCGGATGCTGATTTTCGGATAAAATATGTTTCGGTTTGTCTACCTCCGGCATGATTTATCTACCTTTGGCATGACTTGTCCGCCTCGGGCGTGATTGCCCGGTTTGAAAAACGGAAGGAGAAGGTTATGAGAGTTGAAATAAAAACGATTTTTTGTACCACCGACATTTCAGACTTTTCCAACCATTCGGTTTCCTGGGGAATTGCCCTGGCCCGGGAGTTTAGCGCCAAACTTTATGTGTGCCATGTGGTTGATTTTCCCACCAGCATAACATATGGAGATGGACCCATATTTTTTGTGGATCAGCAGAGCCAGGCCATCGCTAATGCCAACCATCAACTTAAACTCTTGGTGGGTGATAAAGAGATTCAATGGGAGTCCTTGGTCACCATCGGTCATGCCGGCGATGAAATTTCTCGTCTGGCCAAAGAAAAGGGTGCGGACCTGGCCATTTCTGCCACCCACGGGCGCTCCGGACTCAAGCGACTGATTCTCGGTTCGGTCACCGAACGCCTCATGCGCACGCTTCATTGCCCGTTGCTGATCGTTCGTGGCCCGGAACATGATCTGAACATTTTGTCGGAACAGGGGTTAAGATTTAAAAAAATTCTGGTGGGTTGCGATTTTTCAAAAGATTCCGCCCTGGCATTTCAACACGGGCTCAGTCTTGCCCAGGAGTTTCAATCAGAGCTGCATCTGGTTCATGTTATGGAGCCGCCCGTATATATGGACATGTTTAAAATATCTGTTGAGTACGGGAAAGATCTTCAAGTGGATTTACAGACCCAGATAAAAGACAAACTCAAAAAAATGGTCCCCACAGAAGCCTTTAACTGGTGTACACCACAAACCGTTCTTTTGGACGGCCCGTCTCATGAAGAACTGATCCGATATGCCAAGACAAATAAAATGGACTTGATTGTTCTGGGTGTTCGAGGGCAAGGGCTCGTGGAAAGGTTATTTATTGGCTCGACGACGGATCGCGTCGTTCGACAAACCCCCTGCCCGGTACTTTCGGTATGCCTGCCCGAATAAAATCGTGCAACCTGAATCTCGAACGAGCCGGAGGCTTTCATATGCTGCGTTATTAAGGACTCGCAATAGCAGACTATGGCTTCGTCCTTAAGTGCCTTGCTGGAGCGAAGCGGAAATCCCGCTATCGGGGCAGATGAAAGCCTCCGACTCGCCCTTGGGGTAAAAATTGATACGAAAAAAAAAACATCATCCGAGATTTACCATTTGGGCGAAATATATGATGCTATGATGCTGTTTAAACCCGCTTCAATTAAGGATTATAAAGATTCTCATCACTTTTCATGCGACATTCGGGTGTAACAATTTGATGCTCATCTCTTTGTGGAGGAATCATGAAAAAATGGCCCCTGATTCACCCCCCGCTGCCAGGTCCAAAAGCCCGCAAGCTCATTAATCAGGATCGAAAATACGTCTCTCCCTCCTATACCCGCTATTATCCGCTGGTGGTCGAAAAAGCCAAAGGGCTTTGGGTACACGATGTGGACGGCAATATATTTCTGGATTTTACGGCAGGCATTGCCGTTTGTGCCACAGGACACTGTCATCCCAGAGTGATTAAAGCCATCAAAAAACAGGCCGACCTTCTGTTGCATATGTCGGGAACGGATTTTTATTACAGACCCCAGATTGTACTGGCCAAAAAACTTGCCCAAATGGCGCCCGGGAAAGGGAGCAAGAAAGTCTATTTCGGAAATTCAGGCGCAGAAGCGGTGGAGGCGGCCTTTAAACTGGCGCGATGGCACACAAAACGTGAATTAAACCTGGCATTTTACGGGGCGTTTCATGGACGAACCATGGGGGCGCTTTCACTGACGGCGAGCAAGACCATTCAGAAAAAACATTACAATCCACTGGTACCTGGAATCACGCACATCCCCTATGCGTATTGCTATCGCTGCCCGTATAATCTTAGTTATCCCGAATGCGAACTGGGATGCGTCAAGTGGGTCGAAGATACCCTTTTTAGAACCACCATCCCTCCGGAAGAGGTGGCGACCATTTTTGTGGAACCCATACAGGGTGAGGGGGGATATATTGTGCCTCCGCCTGAATTTCATAGAGAAATGAATAGGATCGCCAAAAAATACGGCATTCTTTATGTGGTCGATGAGGTTCAGTCCGGAATGGGCCGAACCGGAAAAATGTTTGCCATGGAACATTTCGGCGTGGATCCGGACATCATCGCCCTTGCCAAAGGCATCGCTTCCGGCATGCCCTTGGGGGCCCTCACGGCACGGGCGGAAATCATGGACTGGGAGGCCGGTTCCCATGCCTCAACATTCGGCGGAAATCCCGTATCATGCATGGCAGCCCTTACCACCATTGAGCTCTTAGAAGAAGGACTCATGGAAAATGCAGCGGTTCAGGGAAAGCGTCTTATGGACGGACTTGTAAAACTTCAACAATCACATGAATGCATGGGGGATGTCCGGGGAAAAGGCTTGATGGTGGCCGTGGAGTTTGTCAAAAATCGTGAGACCAAAGAACCGGCCAGAACGTGGCGAAACGACATTATTAAGCAAGCGTTTAATAAAGGATTGCTTCTTTTAGGGTGTGGTGAAAATAGTATTCGCTTTTGCCCTTCTTTAACGGTGAATACCTCAGAGATTGATAAGTGTCTGTCTATATTCGATGATGTTGTTAGAGAGATAGCGGTATAGAGGAAGTATTTATGTCACGTCAAAATGATTTTCCGCTTGCTTGTAAAAGGTCATGTCCCATTCCCATGTTTCAGAGCTGTGACGAAGAATATAAATGGCGTTATCATCTCCATGGATCTTAAAATATCGGTGGGTCGGCGCCAGCCAGCGATCTTGAATTTCTTTAACCTCGATTTTTCGATTGCCTATCCAGATTCTACGAGGTGTCTCTTCTCCCCGGTATCCGGCATAACATTCCACTTTAATTTCCATAGATTACCCCCAATGGTCGGTAACGATCAAACTCGAAACGAGCGCATATCAATATGCCTTTCTTTTTTAAAAGTAAAGCTGTTTTTATTGTTTAAGTAATAATGTCATGCTTCGCACCCCTAATTTTCAGTCATGTAACTGTCGTGTAGCAGACCAGAAAATTTTGCTTGCATTTTAGGGGGATACAAGGTTAACTCATCATTTTTTTTGGGTTAAAGAATCTAATTAAAAGATACGTCTATGCCTCAAAAAACCACCCCAGTGACCCAGGGTTCAGGATTGGTCTGGAAAGTGTGTGTGGCCACGCTATGCCGCCTGGCGCTCAATACGGCACGGCGGTTTGCCTACCCGTTTGCACCTGCGCTGAGTCGTGGAATGGGCGTGCCCTTAACCGCCGTTACGTCTATTATAGCCGTCAACCAGTCCACGGCGATACTGGGCATGTTCTTCGGACCTTTTGCAGATCGATTGGGATACCGTTTGATGATGCTTTCCGGGCTGGGGATGCTTGTTCTGGGCATGTTCGCCGGAGGGTTTTTACCCTTTTACGGTGTTGTTTTGGCCTCACTCTTTTTGGCCGGACTGGGAAAAAGTGTTTTTGACCCGGCCATACAAGCGTATATCAGTCAGCGGGTCCCTTTTCACCGGCGGGGATTGTTTATCGGCTTGATCGAGTTCAGCTGGGCAGGAAGTACATTGGTAGGTATTCCTTTAATTGGATTGCTTATCGAATATATGGGGTGGCGGGCACCCTTTTTTGCCATGGGCGGCGTCGGGTTGATCGGTATGGTGGCACTGAAAATTTTGCTGCCAAAGGATGAAAAAAAGACCATACGGCATCAAAGCGCTTCCGGTCTTTGGAGTGCCTGGACCAGGTTGTGTCAGGAGCGGGCTGCACTGGGGGCTTTGGGATTTGGGTTTTTTGCCAGTGCTGCCAACGACAATCTCTTTGTGGTCTACGGGGCATGGCTGGAAAAATCGTTCAGTTTGAGCATTGTTGCCCTGGGACTCGGCACCAGTGTCATCGGAATAGCCGAGCTTTCCGGGGAAGGCCTGACTGCAGCCATTTCCGACCGCCTGGGATTAAAACGATCGGTGGCTTCAGGAATGGTTCTGTGCATCATAAGCTACATTGTTCTGCCCTTGCTGGGCCAAACGTTATCCTGGTCCCTGGGTGGATTGTTTTTTATTTTTTTGACGTATGAATTTACAATTGTTTCGGCATTGTCGCTTTGCACAGAATTGCTCCCCGGCCTGCGGGCCACCATGATGTCGGGTTTTCTGGCAGCCGCCGGTGTTGGGAGGGTTATCGGTGCGCTGATGGGAGGCCCGGTCTGGCTGGCCGGCGGAATCCTTATGACCGGGGCTGTTTCAGCCGTTATGAGCGGCTTGGGGCTTTTGTGTCTGATTTGGGGGCTACGGGGCTGGCAGAGGATGGAAAGAGATGAAGGTGAATAAAATTATTTAAACAGGTAATGGTTTGGAATAAATAAAGTTTTTGGCTTATGAAAATTATGAAAATTCCAAGCACAAAAATACAAATCTCAAATAAATCTCAATGACCGAAATTCAAAACAGATAAAAAGACGGGAAAACATCCAATAAGCGATTGAAAGGTTTTGGTCATTGAATATTGGGATTTGGGATTTATTTGGAATTTGGTGCTTGGAATTTGGGATTTTAGCACCCTATCCGGGAAAGCAAATCGCTTATATCTGAATCAGTTAGAGTTAACTTTGACGCTTCCCTGAAACCGTTGGGGTAAAATGTTCCTTTGTCTCTAAAAATGTGTTATTCGTATCAATGCCATGATGAAAAACCTGAATGATCAAAATCTGATTGACGCTCTTAAAAAACTGAGAGGCGATATTCCCCGCGTCATGGACGTGCTTGGGCTCGACCGTCACAAAGAGGCGGAACCATGGGCCCAAATCATCGACAAAAAATTGCTGACAAAGCTGTCTCCGGATTTCCCCTTGATGGCCACCATCTGCGGCGGCGGGTCATCCGGAAAATCGACGCTGTTTAATTCCATCGTAAAAGAGGGACTCTCACCCGTCGGCGGCCGCGCAGGACTCAACCGCCGGGTGCTTTTTTCGGCCCATGGGGAGCTTTTGGAAAAGCCCGATTTTCTCTCCGCTCTGTTTGAGCCTTTCGGCACCTTGCCCCGTCCCCTCAAAGACAAAGATGAGCTGACCACCCCGGGGCATCCGGTGTATGTGTTGAGCAACGCCATTCCTAAAAACCTGGTATTAATGGACACGCCGGATTTCGATACCGGTGCAAAAGGGGTCTACATCAATCGGGAGGTCTCCCGGCAGGCCCTGGAATCATCCGACATCCTGATCTATATTTTCACCAATTCCAACTATAACAACCGCGAAAATACGGATTTTATCTCTGAAATGCTCACCAGCATCGGCATGCGAAAATGCTTTTTAATCTATCGCGTTTATCCAAGCTTTGAGACACAGGAGGTGCAGGAACACGCCATGACCGTTGCCAAAAATCTTTACGGCAGCGCAGCAGATCAATATGTTCTGGGCGTTTACCGCACCGATGAAGACAATTTAGTGGCCTCGGGTGAAAAATACATGACCTTGCGCCCTGCTGGAAAAGAAGATCCGTCGTTTTTCGATGCATTGAAAAGTATCCATACCGAAAAGCTCAGACTCGAATTGCTGTCGTCCATCTTAAATGATGTTTTGGACCGGGCTCAAGAATTTCTTGGACAAACAAAAACCTCCAACCAGGAGCTTCATCTTTATCTTGATGCCCTGCAAACGGCCCAGAGTCACTGCGTTCATGAAGCCCTTCAACACTTTCCCGTGGACCTGGTGATGAAACGTTTTGTCGACATATGGATGTCAACGGATCCTCCCTTTGTCAAGGCCATGCGAAAAGCCGGCAATATTATCGAACTCCCGTTTAAAGCGCTGGTGGGGACGGCAAAAAAGATTAAGGGCACATTTTCTGATAAAGAGAAAACCGTTGGCCGGGGGCATTTTAATGATGCCATCAAAGAAGACCTGCTGAGTGCCGTAAACCGGATGCATTTTCACACGCTAAACTCTGAAATATCGGTGGCCGCCGCCTTAAAAGATCCGGTGACCCGGCGCATGGCAGACGCCGTTGAAGAGCTCAGAGCCCAAAGGGGCTTGAAAAACCATGAAAATCCCCGAAAGGAAGCCGAAGATGAAAAAAGGGCGTTAACATTTATTGTTTCAGCCCATCCGGTTGTTTTTCCGCACCAGGAAACCCTGCGTCGCATGGATTGGAAATCGATACAGCAGTCGATTCTATCACAGCAAGAGATCATCGCAGAGCTGTCACACGACATCGAAAAGGATCTCAGAAACCTCGCCGACGGGTTTAGAAGTAAAATGGGAACCTGGACCAAAATTCGACAGATGTTTGCCGCGTTTTTAAACGTGGTGCCGGCAACTGTTGCCGTAACCTATATCCTTTCAACAGGAGATCCTGTAGGTGCTGTGGGAATCAAGGTGAAGCTCACCGGACTGTTCGGGCTCCATGATCTTTATGCCCTGATTGCGCTTCCAGCCACCACTGGCCTTAAAAAGGCGGATCAGAATCAGCTCAAAGAGATGCTGGGCCCCATTATCCAGACCTGGCTCAACAACAAGCTCAAAGCTGTTCAGGATCTTTTCGAAAAAGAGATCACCGGTCAAATTATTCAACATGCAACAGACGCGCTGCAATCGTCTGATGTTCTGATCACACAGATCCAAGATCAAATTGCAGTCTGTAAAAAGGCGATGATATCATGATGATTTCAAATGTACAGACCGGCCCCATCAAGGCTCTGGGGAAAATAGAAGGCTTTAAACATGACGTTAAAATGCTTTGCAATGCCATTGACCAGGCGCCCATGTGGCAGCCCGGGGCAGGCCTTAGAAAGCAGTGTGATGAAGTGCTCCGCATGATCGATCATTTAGAAGCACGCTTTGAACGCAAGCTCATTGTGACCATCATCGGCCCGTGCGGCTCCGGAAAATCGACACTGCTAAATGCCCTGGCACAAGTGGACAATCTGTCCGAAACCGGACACCGACGGCCCACCACTCAGAGCATCGTTGTCCTCAGCCATGAAGCAAAAGATGCCGATTATTTGAAGGAACAGCTCGGCCTCGGACATGTGAACATGCGATCGAGTCCGGCGGCTGCCTCCCTTGAACATGTCCTGTTGATCGACACACCGGATACGGACAGCACCCAGCAGGAAAAACACATTCACCTGGTCCAAAACGCCATTGCCATTTCAGATATTCTCATTTGCATGTTTGATGCGGAAAATCCAAAAAGAAAGGATCATGTGGATTTTCTGGCCCATTACGTACGCCTGTTCAACGGAGACGCCCTGGTGGTGGTCATCAACAAGTGCGATCGCCAGGACAAGAAAGAACTAACCCAAACCATTGTTCCGGAATTTTTAGAATTTATCAAAACCGCCTGGGAAAAACCCATACAAAAAATATTCTGTGTCTCCGCCAGACAGCATCTGCAAGACCCTCAATGGGACCCCACAGCCCGGCCAAAGCACGATTTCGATGAGTTTATCGACTTAAAGAAGATGATATTCGGCACCTTCAACCAGCCAGGATACAGCATCGATCGCAGGGTCGAAAACGCCCAAAGTCTTCGGGATTACATTTTTGAAGAAGCAGCCCTTGAAATTCAAAAGGATTCAAAAACACTGAAGGAAACAAAACAACACATCCAAGAGGCTGAAAAAAGCGCCTTGAATGCGGCGATTTCAGCCTTTAAAGCGGGCGATTCCAAACGAATGCTTGGCATCAATGTTCTTGTGTATCAAAAACTTGCCCATCGGTGGCTGGGACCGGTGGGCTGGCTCATTGCCATATGGGCTCGAATTTTAATTTTTGGAACCGGCATCGTGGCCATGTTCAGATTCGGCAACCCCATCCGTCAACTGGCAGGCATGGTGTCTTCGCTGTTTCACTTTAAAGAATCAAAAGCTGCCACCGTCGAAGCCGAAAGATCGGACTGGGTCGATTTTGCCATGAGAGACTTTCGGATCTCTGTTTTGCAGGAATGGCCCGACATTGCAGAATCCCTTGTCAACGCCAGGTTCGACACGCGTGTTAGAAAGATGGAACATGTGCTTTCAGACAACACGACCCTAAACCAAGATCTGAATTCTCTTTGGAGCGATGCACTGGATCACACCATGGAGACCGCCTCGCAACATCTCAGCGGTTTAATCCTTCAGTTTCTTTTTAATCTGCCGGTGATCGGCATTCTTGGGCATGTGGGGTGGATCACGGCCAGAGATTATTTTACCGGCCAATATTTGTCTTCTGATTTCTTTTTGCACGCTTTTTTAACCATCGCCATCACGTTGTTTTTAAGTTTTTTTCTGTTTCAGGGATGTGTTCGACTGGCGGCCGGCCCCGAGCGGATCACCCGCAAAGCTTTCGAAAAAATGAAACACCAGGTGGAGAAGTTTCAGCCCATATCCATGAATCCGGTGGGAGAACAAATCGACATCCTTTTGAGTATGGCTTCGGCAGACTCATCTGTTCAATAGATAATTTTTTAACTTTAGGCACTTTTAACTCTTGTCCGCTGATGCACTGTGGCGGATTAGCTCACTTCTAACCTCCCCGTTTAATACGGGATAAATAGGCACTTTCAAAGTAATGCTCGTTTACCTTAAACTCATACTCACCGCCATCTTCTGGGGCGGCACATTCATCGCCGGCAGGGTGGTGGCAAAAGATGTGGGGCCGTTTTCCGCGGCGTTTTTCAGATTCTTTATTGCGTCTATTTTTCTCATTTTGTTTACCTACAAAATCGAGGGCAGACTGCCGGTTTTGCAAAAAAAGCAAATCTTCCCGGTGTTTCTGCTGGGTATGACCGGGGTGTTTTTATACAATGTGTTCTTTTTTAAAGGGCTCAAAATCATCCATGCCGGCAGGGCGGCCGTCATTATCGCCGGGAATCCCATACTCATTACCCTGTTTTCCGCGTATTTTTTTAAGGAAAAATTGAGTCTGATCAAAGTGGTCGGCATTATCCTTTCGGTGTCCGGCGCCGTGATCGTGATCTCAAAAGGAAGTTTCAATGAAATTGTCAGCGGCGGCGTGGGGTGGGGAGAAATTTTCATCTTTGGATGTGTGCTCAGTTGGGTGGCGTATTCCTTGATCGGAAAGGCAGTTATGGACAGACTGTCACCTCTGGCAGCGGTATCTTATTCCTCGGTGATCGGGACGTTTTTCTTGTTTTTCCCGGCCTTTTTTGAAGGTGCCGTGCAAAACTTTCGCCATTACTACCTTGTGGACTGGGTGGGTATGTTTTACCTTGGATTTTTCGGAACCGTCATCGGATTTGTATGGTATTATGAAGGCATAAAAAAAATCGGGGCCATGAAGGCAAGCCTGTTTATTAATTTTGTTCCCATCAGCGCTGTGGTGATGGCATTTTTTATTTTAGATGAGCCGATCACCCTGTCGCTGTTCATCGGCACCCTTCTGGTCTGCTCCGGTGTTTATCTGACGAACAAAAGATTCACCCCGGTTTTTAGGGCCACTAAGACACTAAGGCACTAAAAATATATTATAAAATATCCTCTTTGTGTCTTCGTGGCTGACACAGGTTTATCTGGGAGTTTGAGAATGAATTCTATGGATCAAAAATATCTATCACCCACATCGATCATCGACAGTGATCATCCAACAGTTATCGAATATGCCAATAAAACCGTAAAAAATGCGGGCAGCGATCCTGTTGCCCAAGCCGTAAAACTCTACTATGCGGTTCGGGACAATATCTGGTATGATCCCTATTATCCCTTTTACCTTCCGGAGCATTACCGGGCCAGCAATATCATCAAAAGCGGCCGGGGATTTTGCATCAGCAAAGCCGGGCTCCTGTGTGCCCTGGGAAGGTCCCTTCGAATTCCCTCCAGAGTAGGCTTTGCAACGGTTAAAAATCATTTGGCCACCCCGAAACTTCTGGAATTCATCGGTTCGGATCTGTTTGTCTATCATGGATATACGGAACTTTATCTGTCCGGAAAATGGATCAAGGCCACCCCGACCTTCAATATCGAGTTATGCAAAAAGTACCATGTCACTCCCCTTGACTTCAGCGGTATGGAAGACGCCATCTTCCATGAATTTAATCAGGAGAAAAAACAGTTTATGGAATATCTGGAGTATTACGGAACTTATGCGGATATCCCCATTGACAACATCCTTGATGAATGGAAAAAAGTGTACGGCGAGGATCGTATTCGAAAATGGATGGACAATTTTGAAAAAACAGGAACAACCAACCCGGATTAACAGCCCCGCCCTAAACTCGATTTTACAAAATCGTAAGACGGGTCAATACATTACTTGACAGTTCAATTTTCGGAATATGATATCACAACTTTTTATCAAACTTCAGATTTCCAGAAATATAACAGAACACACAACTTCATCGTTGAGAGAAATTTCAGGTATCAAAGATTCAAAATAGCATGACAGCATGTGAAACCCAAGAGTGTTTTTCGTCGGTAATAACTTGATTTATTTTTCTAAAGCTACCTCAATTGTAAAACTTCCGGAATCGGTCTTGAAAGGAATAGCAATTTTATGACCTTTGGTCATTGGCATAATCTTATGTTTTTCGCCGGTAATGACTGAAGGAATGGCTCCATGAAATACTTTACCTATTTCCTCTAATTCTTTTCTTGCCAGACCAGATATCATATTGGTCAATTCACCCACAGCATCTGAAATTTCATTGTTTATTTCCTTCATCTCCTCCCCGAACATGTTGGAAACAATTTTTAGGATGCATGGTTTATTGAATGTGACGGAAACAGTTCCATTTGATTCACCAGTGAATCCGACAACACCGGAAACATCTCCATGGGCAACGTCGTCTTTTTTGAGGTAAGGTTTTCCTGCTTCAGGCTTAATAAATGCCATTGTTTTAAGAACATTTAACGTTGCATTAATAAATGGATTAATAAGTTTTACATCCATTGCCCTATCCTCCCTTGCCATTAATTGGAATATGAAAACAATGAAGAATTGAAAATCAATTAAATACCTTCTGTAATTTTTCGCTGATTGTTTCTGCCGCAAACGGTCTCACCACGCCATTAGCTACTCCTGACTTGATTTTCGTCTGATACTGTTCGGCCCTTTAATTTCCCTATCTTTGGGTTTATTTGGCAACAAGCCGCACACTTCACTAAATACTCTTCCAGTGAACATTTAAATAAAGCGCCACCCTGTAATCCAAATCCTTCTGATGTGGGTGTTATCTCAATGATTGTCTCGCACCCGCAGTCTGAACATTTACCATTTAATACGATTGTCGATTTCTCTGGGTTAACGTCAAACATTTTTCTTAATATTTTAATCATTAGGTATTGCTTCTTTCCGTTGCTATCGAAGTCTTTTCAAAAAATATTAATTAAATGGTGAATGAAAATATTGCTTTTTTATAACAAGTTGAGAGGAGGGGGTGACCGATGTCCCGCCACCCCCTGCAATGAGAAAATCAGGAAATTAAGGGGCCAATTGAGGGAACTGGCTTTCCTGAAAATATTCAATTTAGTCGATTTTCAACAAAAAAGTCAATGCTGAATAATGTGGAACAAAATACGTAAATATAATACCCATTCAGTGGAGGGATAAAAGGTGAGACCGGAGGTTTCCTCTCTGGCCCTGAAGGCCAATCTTCCTTCGTATATTTTTTCTGTGAGTGTCAATTGTCCTCGGGGATACATTCATAAGTTCTGCTATCTTTTTGCTGGGACTGCCATGCCTTATTAGGTTTGCTATCTGGATTTCTGTGGGTGTCAGGTTTAAATATTCCAAAGACATTTTTCGAGTAAATGGAGATACAATTTCGTTTAGATTTGATTCTATAATACTCAAAAAAGTTTTTTGTTGATCATCCAATTTAGTTTTTTTGATTTTTTTAAAATATGGTTCCATCAGTTCTTTTACGTTTATCAATACATTATCTTCAAGTTCTTCTTTATCTTCCTCCCTTTTTTTCAACAAGACTTTCATTGCTGTATTTACTTCTTCAAGACTATTTTTCTTGATTTTCAGCTCTCTGGTTCGTTCCTTAAGAACCCTTTCCGCCTGTTTTTGCTCTGTGAGATCCCGAATTACTGCCATGCGCACTTTGTGTCCATTGTGGCTGGTCAATTTAATTCGAATTTCCATCGGAAATTTTGTTCCATCTTTTTTCACTCCAGTTGCTTCGTAAGGGCCAAAATTACCTAAAGAAATTTGTGTCTTAATATTCTCTATTGATTCAGGAGTTGCTGTTAATGAAATTGCATCCTTTCCGGCCAATTCCTCTGGATTATAGCCAAACATTTCATAATATTGGTTATTTGCTTCAACAATTACACCTTTATCATGCAATGCAATTGCTTCAAATGATCCTTCTGCTAATTTACGGAAATGTTCCTCACTCTCCTGAAGTGCTTTTTCCGTCAGCTTGTGCTGAGTGATTTCTTCCTCTAATTCCCTGGTTCTTTCTTTGAGTTCCAGGTTGTTAAGCCCGGTTTTTGCAATCATCACAGACAGTTCGCTTAAAAAAGAGAGTGCATTTTCAAACTGATCTTCACTAACGACCGGAACTTCGCTTAAAGCCTCCAAATAGGCGTCTAAATCATAACCATACATTTTGGCTTGCTTTTTAAATCGCTCAATATGCGGCGCTTCAAACAAGATCTGCCCGACAGTTAGATTTGCTATGTATTTCCCCTTGATAACGATTGGTGTTGCTCCATGCACCAACCCATTTTCACATGGTTTTATGTTTAATTCTTGCAGTTCTTTCAATTGCTTCGTCAAATAAATACTGCTATCTTTACAATGTATTGCCGATTCGGGAAAAGCTCGATGAAATTTTGTGCAGATATCCCTCCAGCCTGTAGCTATCAGAATTTCTTGTGACGGGTGCTCAAGAAATCCCGCAGCAAATCCTGTGGCTATGGAAAATTTTTCAAGAATTTTACGTAGACTTTCGATGTCAATCAAATCCTTGATAGAATATTTACCATCAACCAAATGGGGATTTTCCAGCTCTGTATTGGAGAGATCTATTTGCTCTGCATTTGGCTTGAGTGCCCTTTCCACCCGCATGCGTTCTAACGCATCTTGCTCAAATTCCTTAACCCTGCGCTCCAATTCTTCATAGGTTGGTTTTTTAGTCATTGAAAAATCCTCCGCGATCAATCGGAAATGATGATAGAAAAAAACACCCTATATAAGTCGTCACAAGAATAGTAAAAAACCAAGATTCATTGCCGACATCTTCAATTTTCGAAAAGTGACGGTTCATCCGAAATCATAAAAAGTACAGATCACTGGTACTCTTACCAGTATCGACACCATTCACAATAATATTTGATTTACAGATATCATATTTTTCTGGTGTCAGGTCAAGTAAATCCAATTTTTGACAATTGTCAAATCATCTCCGTCCACCGAAAGAGTAGTGAAAAAATCATTCGTCTTTTCCTTTGAACCTTTATCTCTGATCCTTGATCCTTCCTTGTATTTATTAGACCCATTTTCCATCATAAATTTAAGTCTTACTTATCTATGAATATGTTTGTATCTAATTGCAGCCAATTCGGATACTTCCCATTCCATTTCTTATTCCAGCGAATATCTATTCACTTCTATTATTCAAACTGACACTGACGATCATCCAAGTGTCGATCAGAAGTTACACATACTTAGTGCACAGAGAAATGTGCACTTCAAGATACTTAAAAAATAAAATTTAAGAAGTTTTTTCAACATCTGTCTACCGCGTATATGGTTCTCTTGCTGAATTAGCCTCAGAAATTAGCAACCAGATTGATCAGACAAAGACGCCGATTCAATTGAAACCTATTGTAAAAGAAGCGCTTAAGCTGATCAGGGCCTTTATACCATCTACCATTGACATTAATACTGCAGCCATTATAAATAATCAAAACATGAAAGGAAGGTTAAATGTTATCAGGAATAAAAATTTATAAAGTTAATGACTTTATTCGTAAAACGGAGACCGGAAATATCGATCTCGAACGATCAAAAAAGATTGTCAGAGAGCTTGCTACGGCTACCGGATTGCATACTGACCACAATATTCTGATGGATCTGAGAGAAACTAGCGTCTCTGCTGCAAGTATAGAAGATATAATGAAAATCGCTCTTGAGTTTGGCACCTATATTTCCTCTTTCAAAAATAAAATTGCCAACATTATACCTGATGATCCAAAACGAATGATAATTGCCAATCGTTTTAAGGCGTGTATGGATATTCAGGGATTTGAATACGAAATTTTTACCGATTATGAAAGTGCAATTGAGTGGCTGTCGAAGACAGAAGATTTAGATAATACAATCAGTTAGCCCCTGGGAGGACAACAAGATAAGGGCGTTGGGGATAAAGATCCCGGCGTCATATCAAATAGGACTTTGTTTTGTAATTCAGGACGCAATTTTGACAATTTTATTAACAGTCTTTTTCTGATAGTTAACGCATAATCGACCGATATGCTTGATGGCCCTTTCAACCTGCTCGTTCCAAATTCCTGCATTTAAACGCATACAGTTTGAATATTTATCTTTCATCGCAAAAAGACTGCCGGGAGCAAAAAGAATATTTTCTTTAACAGCCTCTTGATAGATGACATCCGTATCGATGGATTCCGGAAGTTCTGCCCAAAGTAAAAATCCACCACTTGGATTCGTTACTTTTGTTCCTTTGGGAAAATATTTCAGTATGCACGCGCGCAAACCAGAAACCTGTTTTTTAAGATCTTTTCTCAGTTTCCGCAAGTGACGTTCATAACCGCCTTCCTTCAAATACCTGGCAACAACAATTTGATTTATGGATGCTGTTGAAATATTTAATAAGGTTTTCATTTTGATAACCTGGTCATAGTATTTGCCAGGAACAATCCACCCAACTCTTAATCCGGGAGCCAGCGTCTTAGAAAAAGAGGAACACAGTATCACATTCCCCTCAGCGTCAAATGATTTACATGTCTCATCACGTGTTTCAAAACACAAATCACCATAAATATCATCTTCAATTAAAGAAATATTATTTTCCGTTAATAGCTCAACCAATTTCTTTTTCTTCCAAATGGGCATAGAAAAGCCAAGGGGATTGTTAACATTGGGAATTGAGAACATGGCTTTAATAGGATAATTTTCTATTACAAAACCCAGGGTATCTAAATTAACACCTTCAATCTGTGAACTCGGCAGTTCGATAATCTTTAGATTCAACTGCTCCAAAAGTTGAAGGAGATTAAAATACATGGGACTTTCAAAAACAACTGAATCGCCAGGTTTGCAAAGAACCATCAATGCGAGGAAAACGGCTTCATGGCACCCATTGGTGATAATAATTTCATCCGGAGATAAATCCAAACCAGATGAAAGCCCTAATCGCGCAATTTGCTCTCTTAGCTGTGAGTAGCCAGGAGACATTATGTAATTATATGATTCTTTTTCCTGATATCGTATCACTTCCTGGAAGTAACGTCCCATTTTTTGAGTCGGCCAAAATTCAGGGTTTAACGTCGCAATACCCAGACTGACTTCCGGCGTACACTGCCCCATGTTTTGAAAAGCGCCGTATATGTGACAAAGACTGACTTCCTGGGGATCCAATCGACTGGGATCGATTTCCTCCTTTGCTGGCGTATCGGAAGACTGCTTTTGAACGTAAAAACCCGATTGGGGCATGGCAAAAATATAGTTTTGGCGCTCTAATTTCCAATACGCTTCTTTCACCGTATTTATACTGACATTCAGCTCCCGGCTTAACTGCCGTATGGAAGGAATTTTCTCACCCGCTTTTAATACGCCGTTGTTAATAAGGTTCAGTATTCGTTCAGCCACCTGACCATATCGAGTTGGTTTCATAAACATCTCCCGGTGCAAGATTTAGATAATATCTTATATTTTAAGTATTAATTAAAGATACACATATTTAAAAATAAAGGGGTACAGTTTCTTCTAAAAACATATTGTGCCGTAAAAAAACTGTGCGATTACCCCTGTTTCCTTACAGTTTTATTAATTATACTTAAATTGAGCGATTGTCGAGGCTTGCCTGCCTCACCGCGTGCGGGATCTTTCGACTGGCGAGATCGCCGGTCGAAAGATCCCGCACGTTGGGAAGATTCAAGTTTCAAACATTAAAATAGGGTTTAATATGAAACTAACTTATTTATTTAAAGACATTGAAAAAGCAACGATTAAGTTATCAGAAAATCAACTGTTCTCTGTCAGAGGAAAAAATATTCAGATTAATTGTTTACATGGGGCACTTTGGGTAACCTGGCCCAAAAGGGGGGAAAAAATATTAAAAAGCGGTCAAACCTTTTGTGTTTCATCTAAAGGAAAGGTTTGCATAGTAGCTCTTTCCAATGCATCTTTTCAAATGAGCAAAAATAGATGGTATGCCAATGCAAAAACCCATCAAAAATCAGATGTAAGAAACGGGGATACAGATATTCTTCCGTCTCCTTTTGAAACCCATGGTTTTTTTGACCGAACAGAAAAGACATAGAAAAGATTTAAGTCTCAAGCCCGGCACCTATTCGTGCCGGGCTTTTATCATGAAAGACTTACGAGTGGATTACATCATCTGTCGTTACTTACTAAGTCGAAAAAGCTGATCTTGATTACCTGTTCTCCGGAATTTTGGTCGACAGGGCGCCCACCATATTTTTCATGTCTGTCGGATCTCCGTTGGGATGAAGCACAACCATAAGCACAGACCACTTGCCGAACGGTGATTCGGAAAGGTGCGTTTCATATATCCCATTTCCATCGGCATCCGTTTTAAACATATACGGCGGGCTGCCTGCTCCTATCTCATGTTTTTTAGGTTTCATATTTACAAACCAGACCGTATAAACTTTGTCGGGTTGAAGGCCTTTGGCCTTTATGCTCAAGCCGTCCTCACTAAAAAAGGCTGTTCCACTTGCGTTTGGATGAGTCTTGGCAGTCATTAAAGGCAGATTCACTGTTGCCAAAGAAAGGGTACCGAAAGTCAGGATACCAAAGACCACCGCCAGTATTATTATATTTTTGGTATTCATAGTTTTTCTCCTTCTTTATTAATATTTTAAAACTCCAATTGAACGAAAATGAACAATGGGGTATTATTTGGAGGTTATGGATTACTGAAACCGACAACATCCGACAAGGAACTGGTAACCCCTGATCGAAGTACGATTCGATATCAGTTGCATTATAGTCGTCTCAAACATGAAGACCTTACATAAATCTCGTCTCTTAGATCGAGGATTCGAAGATGCTTGTTTTTTTCTGGCTTGCGATAATTTCTCTTTTTTTGACGGTTGTTTGTACACTGGAAGCTACCTTGGGAATGCGAAAAATGATCGCCCTCGATAATGTTCCGCCCCTGCAACAGGAAAATGTTCCGGAAGTCTCTGTCATCATCCCGGCATGCAATGAGGCGGCAACCATTGAACCGGCTTTGAAATCCATACTGGCAATGGATTATGCCGATCTGGAAGTCATTGCTGTCAACGATCGCTCTATAGATCGGACCGGCGCCATTCTCGAGCAAATTCAAAAACAATATCCCGACTTACAGATCTATGACATCTCCGAGCTTCCTGAAGGCTGGATAGGAAAGAATCATGCCCTGCAGTATGGTGCCGAACGGGCCCGAGGAGAATATCTTCTTTTTACCGATGCCGATATCATCATGGAGAAGTCTTCTCTTGCCAGAGCCATTCACCATATGCTTGAAAATAAACTGGACCACATGAGCATGTTTTTCAAAAGCATCGCCCCTGGCGGACTATTGAATGCACTTATTCTGGACGCCGGTGGCGGACTCATGCTGTTGCTCAAACCATGGAAGGCAAAAGATCCAAAAAGCAAGCGATATATGGGAGTCGGTGCGTTCAATCTCATCAAGTCCGATGTCTACAAAGCAATAGACGGCCACAGAACCATTGCCATGCATCCAATCGATGATGTGATGCTTGGAAAGGTGATTAAACACAGCGGTTTTTTACAGGATTGCCTTCTTGGTCACAACTTTATACAGGTTGAATGGTACGTTACTGTGCGTGAGTTTATTAGCGGTTTAATGAAGAATACTTTTGCATTTTATAACTACAAGATGACCCATGTGTTGTTTGGTGTCCTTGTTGTTGTGATCATTAATATTCTGCCGGTTTTGGCATTCTTTTTTACTTCCGGAATTACCCGTGGTCTTTTCGGGGCAGCGGTCATGGTTCGCGTTTTATCTTTTGCCAGGGGATTTTCAATGACAGGCATCAACCCATGGTATTCGGTCTGGGCGCTTGTCACTTCTTACGTCTACATATACATCGCATTAAAAGCAGCCATAACCACGACAATAAACAGAGGAATTATTTGGCGGGGAACATATTATTCCCTTGATGAATTAAAGGCGAATCTTAAAAAGGCAAGGATGTAGAAAAATAAAACCTAAACTGAGCGTTTCAAATAGTGTCAGGAATATAAAAAATTAATAATTATAGATAAATATACATTGCCAAATTCGCTAATAGTTCTCATCCAATAGGTGAATGTATTTATGCATAAAATTGACACCATTTGAAACCCTTCGGGATTGCCGATTTTGTCGAATCTGCTGTGTTGCAGGGCGCTTGCGGTAGCCGACTACAGTGGCGCCCCCTGCGCCTTGCAGCTCCGGCAAACTCGACAATCGCTCATTTTAGGTAAAAAAAAGCGTTCAGAGGTTCTGAGTTCACCGTTTCAGGCTATATTCCTGATCCATCGAGGATCCCGCATTGCGGGGAAGAGCATGACTTTCGATGCCTCGATAAACCTGGCCGGAGCTACAGTTGTCGAAATTGTTGCCGGAGTGCAAAATCTCCGATGACAAGTGCCGCCATACATTCGACGATGGGAACAGCCCGCGGGACCACACAGGGATCGTGGCGCCCTTTGGCTTCTAACACCGTTTTTCTGCCTTCGAAATCCACTGTTGTCTGCGGCAGACTGATTGTAGCCGGGGGTTTAAATGCTGTCCGGAAGACAATCGGTTCGCCGTTGGTAATGCCCCCTTGAACACCGCCACTGAAATTTGTCGTTGTACCCAGCCTGCCCTCTTTTAAAACAAAGGGATCATTATGCTGTGATCCGAACATGCGAGTACCGGCAAAGCCGGAACCGATTTCGAAACCCTTGGTTGAGGGTATGGAAAGCATTGCCTGGGCGAGTTTGGCTTCCACTTTATCAAATACCGGCTCACCCCAACCGGGCGGCACATTCCGGCAGACACATGTAATTATTCCACCAACAGAGTCGTCTCTTTCCTTTACGTTATCAATGAGCTGAACCATTTTATCCGCCGCAGGCCCGTCAGGACAGCGAACGATGGTTTGATCAACATCTTCTCTAGAAATTACGCCCTCATCAACATGGGACGCCTCAACTTCTCCGACAGCATGCACCCATGCAACGATTTCTATCCCGAATATTTCATATAAAAATTTATCGGCAATGGCACCTGCCGCAACACGACCGACAGTCTCACGGGCACTGGATCTGCCGCCGCCGCTGGCTGACCGGATGCCGTATTTCGTCTGATAGGTGTAATCCGCATGGGACGGCCGCGGAATCGATTGCATGGTTTTATAGTCGTCCGGTCGCTGATCTTTGTTGGCGACATACAGACCAATGGGCACGCCCAGGGTTTTACCCCTTTCAATACCGGATAAGATCGTCACGAGATCGGCTTCTTCCCGCTTTGTCGTCAATTTGCTCTGTCCGGGACGTCGACGGTTAAGCTGTTTCTGGATATCTTTTTCGGAAAGATTTATTTTGGCAGGACAACCGTCAAGAATCGCCCCCACCCCTTTGCCGTGGGATTCACCAAACGTCGTCACTTTTAAAAGGGTTCCGAAAGTACTGGACATAGTTACAACATCCTTTCACCTCAGATTAGGTTACAATAAATGATGGCAAACAAATTGGCATAAAGTGATATTGGACACTTTCAAAGGGTTAGCATATGCGGGTGAAATCTTCAAATATTTCCAAAGAAAACCTTTCATTGTGTAATTCTTGTTAAAAAGAAGGCGAAATTTTTTATCCAAAAATAAATATCGTGATTGTTTGGAAAATTTTTGATTTATTTTTAGAGCAGAATAACCTATTCTAATTTTATAATTCAAATTTCGCATCTGAATACTGCTAAAACGCCTTTAACGGTGCAGGCTGGAAAAATTTTTTAATAAACTATCTAAATTTGAGGAGGCATTTCGTTATGGAACCAAAAATAGAGCGAGCCGTTTTTCGTGACTTGAGTTACGGCTTGTATATTGTGACATCCGGCAGTGAGGGCCGGTTGAACGGTCAAGTGGTAAACACGGTCATACAAGTCACCTCTGATCCGCCACGGGTTGCGGTCATAATAAACAAAAAGAATCTCACCCACGAATTTATTTTGAAAAGCAAGGTGTTTTCCGCTACGGTGCTGGAAGAATCTACGCCCATGACGTTTTTGGGTCCCTTCGGCTTTAGGTCGGGAAGAGATATCGACAAATTCTCCAAAGTGGCATTCAAAGAGGGTATTACCGGTTGCCCCCTGATCACCGAACATGCTCTGTCCGTATTAGAAGCTGAAGTTATTGATCAGATCGATCTGGGAACCCACACGATCTTTGTCGGTAACGTGGTTAGCAGCGAAATACTGAAGAAAGGCGCACCCCTTACATATCAGTATTATCATCAGGTGCTTAGGGGGAAGTCGCCTCCAAATGCACCAACTTACGAAGCGAAACAATGATGTCTTACCTTAAATAATTTAAAGGAAAATATCATGCCATTCGCCGAAGTAAACCAAACGACACTCCACTACCGTTTCGATGGACCCGAGCAAGGACCTGTCGTGATGCTTTCGAACGCTTTGGCCTCGGACCTCACCATGTGGGAGTTTCAGGTTCCCGCGCTTGTGGAGGCAGGCTATCGGGTACTCCGATATGACAGCCGTGGTCACGGTCATTCGGCGGTACCCGAAGGTCCATACTCCATCGATTTGCTGACGGCCGACGCCGTAAGTTTAATGGATACGCTCGGTTTGGATAAGGTTCACTTCTGTGGTCTTTCCAAGGGCGGAATGATCGGCCAGATGCTGGGCTCGCAATATGGTGACCGGTTAATCTCGTTGACGCTCAGTTCTACATCAGCCTACATGGCTCCTAAAGAAATCTGGGATGAACGCATCGAAACCGTTCAAAAGGGCGGTATGGCTGTCGTCGTCGACGGAACCCTTGATCGATGGTTCACCAAAGCGGGTCAAACGCACCTGGCATCTTCGGTTGAAAAGATCCGACGCGTCTTTTTGAATACATCTGTCCAAGGATTTTGTGCGTGCTGTGCCGCAATTCGAGATATGGACCAGCGAGAAACCATACGCACCGTTTTGACGCCAACGTTGGTGATGGTCGGAGAGCACGATTCCGGTACGCCGGTGTCGGCAGCGGAATACATCCACCAGGGAATATCTTCTTCGGCGTTGACAATTATTTCCGATGCAGCACACTTCGTTCAAATGGAACAGTCAAGCATTTTTAACCATGCACTCTTAGAGTTTATAAAGGTAAATGTAGGACGTTGATGACCAAAAGGAGAAATATATGCAGGAAGGACATTATAAAAGTGCATTAATATTAGGTGTCTGTATTTTATTGGGCCTGGTTTTTTTGGGATTTTTTTTAGGATCTAGCGCCATTAAGTTTAAAGAGTATGAACGTACCGTCACCGTAAAAGGGCTTTCAGAAAAAGAATATCCTGCCGATGTTGCTCTATGGCCTATCAATTTTTCATCCGCAAACAATGATTTAGCAGAATTGTACGCATCCATTGAAAAAGATACCAATGAAATCATTGATTTTTTAAAAGACAATGGTTTTGAAAAACAAGAAATAACCGTATCTCCTCCCGGTATTGGCGATAAACTTTCCCAAGGCTATGAAAAATCAAGGATTGAATTTAGATATACCGCCACACAAACCATTACGGTTTACTCGAAGAAGATTAAAGATGTCAGAGCGACAATGAATAAATTGGCAGAGCTTGGGAAAAAAGGAATTGCTTTTACAGGTCACAGCTACCAAAATTCCACTGAATACCTATTCACGAGATTGAATGAAATAAAACCCGTCATGGTAGAAGAGGCCACAACGAAAGCCAGAGAAGTTGCCGAAAAGTTCGCAAAGGATTCTAACAGTAAGTTGGGAAAAATAAAAAAGGCGAGACAAGGGCAATTTTCAATTAACAACAGGGACAAAAATAATCCCCACATTAAAAAAATCAGAGTTGTTTCAACTGTAGAGTACTATCTGTCTGATTAGCGGAGCTAAAAAATGAAAGAGACAAACGTTCAGTCGGAATCAAAAATCCTGATTCGACGGCAGCATCGGATGACAAGCATCGTACTCAACCGTCCTCGCGCGTTGAACAGCCTCAATCTTGAAATGATCCGTTTGATCCGGAAAGCCCTGGACGAAATAGAGGCCGACGAACGCTGCCGGTTCGTTTTGTTGTATGGCGCCGGTGAGAAAGGATTCTGCGCCGGTGGAGATGTTAAGGCACTGGCCCAGGCCATACAGCAAAAAAGCGCCTTTAGTGCAGATATGATTCTGGAACAAGAGTACGATATGCTCTTGCGACTCCATCGGTTTCCCAAACCGGTGATCGTCCTTGCCGACGGCATCACCATGGGAGCGGGACTGGGAGTGGCCGCTTCGGCCGACATGGCAGTGGCCACAGAGCGCACCCGTATGGCCATGCCGGAGACCAGAATCGGTTTTTTCCCGGATGTGGGCTCAACCGGTTGGATGTTTGACAGATGCCCGGCGGGTTATCCCGAATATCTGGGGCTGACGGGCTATGAAATGAATGGCGCCGAAACCGTGCGGGTGGGTTTTGCCACCCATTTGTCGTCATCGGATCGGCTGCCGGAACTGATAAATATTCTGGAAGGATATGAGACAAACCTGCCGAATTCGAGAATCGAGGCTGCAAAGCAACTGGCCTCGGCACTTGACCCGTTTTTTGAAAAAGACATTAGCGCCAACACCGATATGGACGAATGGGTGGCAGCCTATTTTGATGGAAAAAGCGCTCTTGTAGAACTCATAGAATCCCTGAGACAATGCAGTATACAAACCCACCTTTGCGACCAGGTCTTTGAGCGGCTTGCGGAAAGATCTCCCACGGCACTGGTGGTGACCCTGAAACTTTTACGGCACAACGAGCATCGCCCTCTTGAAGACGTCTTTCAGACGGAACTTTCAGCCGCGCGTTTTATTCTGAATCATCCCGATTATGTTGAGGGTGTAAGGGCGCGTTTGGTGGACAAGGACGACAATCCCCGCTGGCAGCCGGATAAAATAGAAGCGGTCAAAGATCCGGATTTGTCCGTTAAGGGGTCTCCAGCCATTTAATTGCTTCATCCCTGTCCTGAAAAATTTTTCTATTCTCCACGTTTCCGGTCATTTTTTTAAGTTCCATGACCGTCGACATTTGATTCTTTGATAGTTTGTCATCAATTAATACAGCAGTCTTTCGCTCAAGAGAATGGTCACCAATTTTTTGTGCCCCCATGAAGGAATATGAAAACCGATTTTTATTATTAACAAAAAGCCCATAAGGCTCTTTTCTTAAATCATGCCAAAATATTTGTGCTTCCTCGGCACACTGTTCATCAATGGTAACACCCTCATTTATCGTCACTTCAAAAATATTGTCTGATAATTGTTCGATTTCACAGAACGACAATTTATATTTCATAGTTTTCACTACCTCGTTATTTATGCGGGATGGTGGTTTTAAAGATTACTTTAATTAATCTTCATCGCAACATTTTTTTACTTTATTTATTCACTATTCAAGCTTTGACAACATTCTCATGTAAATTTTAATGATATACAGAGGGATTGTAAAATGTGATGTCTTCAAATGTCAAACACATTGCCATGACATGAAATCCATCAAATTGATAGGTATCAAATTCGAACTATAAATATCAAGTCCAGATTGTTTTTCAAGTATCCTTTCTTGATCTCAGCTCTTTCATTTGCTGTGATTATTCTCTTATCAGTGTTTTGGTTACGGCTGTGATCTGTAGATGATATTTCAGGAATCGTAGTGATGATTTGAACCCAATGCTCACTATTTTCAGGGTCACCCTCATTCATCAACGAGGCAGACGCAAAAAAACCGGCAAACCGGTTAAAACTCAGACCACAAGATGTTGATTTTTCCCGCCTCCATCCAGCCAGGAAAATTAGGATTTATTCAAGTGTGATACTCATAAGGTATCAAATTCATTAAGGGATTTTATTGCTCAGCGATAAATTGCAGGTATCTGGAATCAGCCTTCTTATCTGGTATTGAAAATATTACCGGTTTTAAACCAACCCCATAAACCCCATTCTCATTCATAAAATTGAGTGTACAAACCTAAGCTGTATTAGATTTTCGATAGTGGCAATTTGTTTATCCTATTCCTAATTTTTCGACATTTGAAGTATTCTCGGCTTCAATCTTTAAGGGTCAAAAACCATCCTTATTTTTGACCAATTATAAATCTATTGGATATGGAATATAACTTTAAGATCTTATAGAATTTGTCTAATGACCCATAATGATGTAATCTGCATTCTCTCCGGTTATCGTTTTCGGACTGATAGAACCGGAGACCTCCGGAAGAATGACTGCGTAGGAAAGGTTCGAGCGTTTACTGATCTGCTTTGGAATGCCTTTTTTTCTGGCATGACCGGAACCAGTGATGAGAATGATGGTATAGTCCGGATTTTTATCCAAAAACGCTAAAGCGTTGATAGCCATAACATTGTCCCAGATCAACTGAGCTTCGCAGAAATGTGTGAAGTTTAGTTCCCCGTGAGCATGAGCACCAAAGGCATTTTTGATAAAATCCATGTATTCCTTATCGACACGGCAAGAGACTTCCGATAACTTACCTTTTTGTTTTTCGGATAAAGATTTAAACCCCATTTGCGACACTTGCCTTGTAATGTCCCTGGATACATTAAGGCCGACCATGGGGACTTTGTTTTTTCGTGCTAACTCAAAAATAGGACTGTAAAGTTCCCATGGAAAATTCCAGTTCTCGTAGTAAATTCTCTTAAATTCCTTTACGTTCAATTTGCCTGAAACCCATTTATCTATATCTGACTGGCTCTCACTCTGAAACATCTCAAACCCGATAGCTAAGGGTACACCGGATTCGAAAACGGCCCGAATGATGTGAAGCTGGCTTTCGTGATGGGCTTTATTGTTGTGAAATTCGCCCACTAAAATGATCCGATTCATAGTTAAATTGGGCAATACCTCGGAAAGCGTGGTTATTTCTTCTTGAGCCAGGTCATACATTCGATGGTCGTAATAATTTTTTTCGACTTGTGAACAGCCGATTGTGAAAACCGAAAGCATGAATAAAACAAACCATATCCTCATGAATTAATCTCCGTATCATTACAACTGGTTGGAACAGACTATTTAAGATTGAAAACATGGCCATGTGGAGTATGTAAATACTCGAACTGTTCGATTCGTAGAAACGAAATATCAGACAGCACCAAACATCCTTCCAATACGTCCAAAGAAAAGTAGTGATCTAAGAAATCCTCGCCTTCCTTTCAACCCTAATACGGCCAAGTTTAACATGCCGATTTGTGCATACACGGTCCAGCCAAGGTCTGCAAGATTTGTGTTGAGCATAGATATTTTCATAGGCAATCTGTGATGCCTGTCTATGCTGATCAAGGCTCGTAGCCCTGAACGAACAGAGGGCGTGGTAACCGTGATGCTGTCTTTTGCAGCTTTGACAAGAATGTCCTCTCCGTTAAAGGAGAGGACCATCTTTGCAAAGATGTACACGGAATTATCCATTAACACTCTCTTCGTCACCATTTTCTGAGGTTCTAACTTTAAGGGTGCCGTTTAATTTCCAATTTGCATGGGATGCTTCTGATGAAGCACTACTTGGAACGGAAACCTCTAAGTTTTCAAACTCATAAGTAATTTCAGCATCCCTGCCGGTTAGTTTATCATAAAGAGCCATTCCTAACTCAGGCCAAGTCGTTGTATCTTCTGTGTGTTCTATCATTGTTCTACCTCCTGTAAAATAAAATCAAAATTCTCGATATACTTCATAGCTTAGGTGATGTTACCTATCGTTTCGAATATTTTCCGCTTAGATATTGTAATCCAACCATTTTACTGCGTCATCTAAACTCTGTCACGACTGGATCTACAACTTGCAAGTCGAAGATTTTTCTTTAAAACAGCTATTCAAAAAGTAGGCAATAGTAATAATAGTAATGGTTGTTCCGATCATAACGCACCTCCTGTTTATTTAACCATTAACTTATTAATGCTCAATATATGTATTTCATGGTTGGTTTTCCCTTGATTAGAAGGTATGGCTGAAACGTTAAAATGCAATACTGGTTAAATGAGGTTTTAATAATAGGTTATAACTATCATAAAAAGGGTTCAGAGACTTTAATAATGCTTTGGAATTTGTCGTCGAAGGATTGATATGGAGAAGTCGTATGGCGAGAAAACATAACTCTAGAGTTCATTCTTCAGAGTTCTATTTTAAATAGAATAGCGGGCTAAAATTTTAACGTTACTTTCCCTTGCCCCTCACTTGTTCACGCATCTTCAATATGTCTCCAATGGCATGTCGATACAAATTTGGCTGGTTCTCTTTGTCAATTTCTCCCAATCTGTCAAGCTTGGCATTCAAAATAAAAAATTCTTTAGTCACATGCTGAGAGTCGGAGAAGAAATGTCGCATATCATCCGCCAATTCGAGATCAATTGACCATGTCTGTGGAAACCAATCACTGGGTTTATTTTCTTTTTGCCTTAGTGCATTGAGATAAAGTGTAATAAAGTGAAGGTATACCTGCTTGACATAGGCTACCAGTTCCTCCGGCAACGTTGAAATATCGCCTAAATGTTTTTTAGTTGCTGCCTTAAACAATTTTTCTAAATCATCCATCTGATTTATTGACGAGATCATGGCGTGTCCTCTCCTGTAACCCGATTTCATTCCACCCCGGGCCCCGCATGCACCTCCAGCTGACATAGAGTCGGCAAAACAAGGACACAATTAAGCCATGTTCTGCCAGTGGTTGCAATTTGAACACATCAAATCTTCAAGCTGCGCTATCATAATTTAGTTTCCCATTTTTGGAGAGCGTCACCGAT
>Ga0209940_1000009_pt1 | contig 47810 bp, 47 predicted proteins | sample SalPonF2_B_D1_MG_FD_185726 | JGI IMG/M metagenome (GOLD analysis project Ga0209940, IMG submission 185726) | Salt pond soil microbial communities from South San Francisco under conditions of wetland restoration - Salt Pond MetaG SF2_B_D1_MG... ...
CCACGGACGGTGTTTTTGTGTGCGGACTGGCCCATGCGCCCAAACCCATCGATGAATCCATTACACAGGCCCAGGCCGCTGTGTCACGCGCCGTGACACTTTTATCCAAAAAGGTTTTTCTTACCAGCGGAATTGTTGCCGAAACAAATCCGTTTGATTGCAGTTCCTGCGGTGTATGCGTTTCTGCATGTCCCTATTCAGCACCCGGTTTCATCGAAGAGGGACCTTTTACCGGAAAGGCGCAGATCAATCCGGTACTTTGTAAAGGCTGCGGTCTATGCGTGGCATCCTGCCGATCCGGTGCGATTCACCTCAAAGGCTTCGATAATGATCAGATTTTTGCGCAGATTTTTGCGTTGGATAAAACAGGATAAAAAAACAGGAAAGAGTAAATAGAAAATAGGAAACAGGAAATAGGTAATGGGTGATAGGTAATAGGGGATAGGAAAGAGAAAATAGAAAAGAGGAAAGGGTAAATATGTCAGACTGGGAACCCAAAATCGTCAGTTTTTTATGCAACTGGTGCAGTTATGGCGCCGCGGATCTTGCGGGCGTCAGCAGAATGGAATATCCACCCCATATCCGGGTGATTCGAATCCCCTGTACCGGTCGAATGAGTTCGAAATTTATTCTGGCCGCCTTCAGACAGGGCGCGGACGGCGTCTGGGTGTCCGGGTGACATCCCGGAGATTGCCATTACCTGGAAGGTAATTACTATGCCCGAAGAAAATTTGCCCTGTTTAAAAACTTTATTGAATATATGGGGATTGAGCCCGGCCGCCTCCAGTTTTCCTGGATTTCCTCTGCAGAGTCGACGAAATTTGTGGAAGTGGTCAATGAGGTCACTGACATGATCAAGGCGCTGGGACCTCATGAAAAATTCGTAAAAACAGAAGCCAAGGTCGTTTAAGATGCTATCCTACATTGATAAAATAAAAGAAATTTCCCGTCGGCTCTTAAAAGAAGCCAAAGTGGACATGGTGATCGGATTCAGAAAAGGCACCGTTGTGATGATGAATGAACCCTGTTTTGTGAAAACAGTGGAGGATGTAGACCATCTGGTGTGGGACAGCAACTGTGGAATTAATCTTGCAAATTATCTGACCAACAGAAAGGAAAAAATCGGTATTGTTGCCAAAGGATGTGATTCTCGAAACATTGTCACCCATATTATCGAAAACAAAATCAAACGGGATCAGGTGGTGATTATCGGCGTGCCCTGTATAGGAATGATCGATCGCCACAAAGTCGAAGCCATGGCTGAAGCTGAAATCCAAGAAGTATTAGAGACCGATGACACCATCCAAATCAAGGGCGACGGCTTTGAAAAAACGCTGGATAAAGAAGAATTGCTCCAGCAAAACTGTGCCATTTGCGTTCACCGAAACCCGGTGATCTACGATGAGCTGGTGGCCGGTGAAGTAAAAGAGCAGACCGATGTGGACCGGTATGAAGACGTTCGTCATATTGAAGCCTTGTCACCCGATGAGAAATGGGATTTTTTCGAAGACCTTTTGTCGACGTGTATCCGCTGTTATGCATGTAGAAACGCATGTCCGCTCTGCTACTGTCCCACCTGCTTTGTGGACGAATCACGCCCCCAATGGGTGGGCAAAAGTCAGGATCCCACAGATATCAGGACGTTTCATTTTTTAAGAGCATACCATTGCGCCGGTCGATGTACCGATTGCGGGGCCTGTGAGCGCGCCTGTCCCATGGGAATCAAGGTTCGGTTGTTGACAAAGAAGCTGGAGAAAGACTGTCTGGAGCTGTTTGACTGGGAAGCGGGGTTGACATTGGAAAAGAGACCGCCTCTGGATACGTATCGGCCGGATGATCCGGATGAGTTTATTAGATGACGAGTATTCAATGATCAAAACCTTTAAGCCAGAAATAGGAAAGAGAAAATAGGAAAGAGGATAAGGGCAAATCACGGATAAACACAAATATTTTGAAAAATAAGAAAGTAAGAAGGCGAAGATCAAGAAGGTGGGAAGGTAAGAAGGTTGGCATGTCTTAGAGCCCCTGACCCCTGGTCGCCTCTGGCGCCGCCGAAGGCGGGTAAACTTCTGATTTTCTAACCTGCTTAACTTGCTGTTTTCCAAGACTTTCTCCTCTTCTAATTGCATTTGCATGCACTTGCGGTTAGCTATTTTCTAATTCCTAATTCCTATTTTCTAAAAAAAAGAGACATTGTTTGGATTTTGAAATTTCGATTATTGGAATTTCAATAAGTCAATGAACTTTCAACAAAGGCGTATACAATGAAGGTCATCAAGATTGACAAGAAAGATTGGGCCAAAGGCCTTGAACGCTTATCGAAGACATTTCAATTGTTCGGTCCAATAGAGCAGGATGCGTTTTTTGTTTTCAAAGCGATGGAAGACGGTGATCTTCCGGATTTGGATGTTCAAAACACCCGGCTTTCGCCAAGAGCTATTATATACCCGCAGTCTGAAAAAATGTTTGAATACACCCTGGATGAAAACCAGGAGGATCATCACGTTTTAAAAGAAATTGACAAAGACTATTCTTCCCGGGCCATCATCGGCATCAGGCCCTGCGATGCCAAGGCGTTTCTGCTGGTCAAGCGGAATTTCGATGCACCGGAATATAAGGATCCTTACTGGATCAAATCTTACGAGGCAACCACCCTTGTGGGCCATGCCTGCAATGTTCCCTGCAGCAGTTGTTTCTGCACCACCGCCGATTGCGGCCCCTTTCATGAGGAAGGGCTGGACATACTTTTAGTGGATGTCGACGACACTTATTTGGCCAAAATCATAACGGAAAAAGGAGAAAGGCTTCTTGCAGCAGCCGGCTGGGATACAAAGGCCGATACGGCTTCAAATGATCGAATTGAAAACATGAAAGAAGCAACAGAGGTAAAGATAACCTCACGGGTGTCCACGGATCAATTGAAAGATAAAAGCACCACAGACCTTTTTGAAGCGTCTTTTTGGGAAGATGTGGCATTTGCCTGCATCAACTGCGGGACCTGCACCTATGTTTGTCCAACATGCTGGTGTTTCGATATTCAGGATGAAACCCATGGACTTTCCGGCATCCGCATGCGCAACTGGGACAGCTGTATGTATCCGCTCTTTACCTTTCACGGCTCCGGCCATAACCCCAGGGATACAAAGACCCAGAGAGTCCGCCAGCGATTTATGCACAAGCTGAAATATTACGTGGACAAGTATGACAATGGCATTCAATGTGTGGGCTGCGGTCGATGCGTTCGTTTTTGCCCGGTGAATATCGACATCAGAAGGGTTTGCGATTTGATGAACAGTTTTGAACTTTAGTCGCTTAATTGTAAATTTTGTGCTTTTAGTGGCAGAACTTTTTTTTCTCGCCACAAAGACACCAAGACACTAAGAACGAATAACAAAATAAAATCTTTCGTGTCTTTGTGCCTTGGTGGCAAATATTTTTGTTTCCCCGATAAATCGGGAAAAAGGAGAAGCAGACGTGCAAAATCCGTATTTGCCGTATCCGGTTCGGATCGAAGAGATCATCACCGAAACCGAAGATAAAAATCTTAAAACATTCAAACTGGTGTTTTTAAACCCGGATGACGAAAAGAGATTCAATTACAATGCCGGCCAGTTTGCCGAACTTTCCATTGCCGGAAAAGGAGAAATCCCCATCGGCATCGCTTCCTCTCCAACGGAAAAAGGGTTTTTAATGTTTACCATCAACAAAGTGGGGCTGGTGACAACGCATCTTCACAACATGAAATCCGGAGATATTATGGGGGTTCGGGGCCCTTTGGGTAACTGGTATCCATGGGATATCATGGAAGGAAAAAATGTTGTCATCATCGGCGGCGGTTTTGCCTTTACCACCCTTCGATCATCCATTATATACATGCTGGATCCGGCCAATCGCTCAAAATTTGGAGACATTCACGTGATATACGGCGCACGCACGCCCGGAATGCTTCTATACAGGGACGAACTGGCGGAATGGGAAAAAAGGGATGATATTCACATGCATATTACGGTGGACGCCACTGATGATCCAAGCTGGAAGTATAATGTCGGTTTTGTGCCGACCATTACCGATCAGAAAGCCCCACCCGGAAACGCAGACACCTATGCCATTGTCTGCGGACCTCCCATCATGATCAAGTTTACCCAACCGGTTTTAGACAAACTCGACTATGCCCATGATCATATCATCATGTCCCTTGAAATGCGCATGAAGTGCGGTATCGGAATTTGCGGTCGATGTAACATCGGGAAAGAGTTTGTTTGCAAAGACGGACCGGTTTTTACGCTGGATCAGTTGAATCAAATGCCGAAAGAATATTAATAGTGTCCATCCATAAATGGCCCTTTTTGTCCTGATCGGCGTTCTCCGCGGCCTTCCGGCTGCGGCGTACAGACGTACGCCTCACCGCAAACCCTTGTGCGGCCTTGATCAGAACAAAAATTGCTCATTTATGGATGGACACTAGCTAACCAGAGTTTTACACTCTAAATAGATAAAAAGCCTTTGCCGGCCTGCTGCACTTTATTGACGTTGCTGAAAATTGAGTGTGCGAAACTTGAGCAAGAATATTGTCTATGCCCAATTTCATCTTGGGATAGTGACTTTTTTTAAACATGAGTTATGTTGTGACGTAGAAAGCATTAAATCCTGAGAAAGGAAACATCATGGCCACTGAACAAGGTGTTGTAACAAAAATCGAATCCACAACCACCGCATGGGTAAAAACGACGAAAACCGAAGCCTGCAAGGCATGTGCTGCCAGAAGCACCTGTCACAGCGTGGGCGGTGGTAAGGAAATGGAGGTGGAAGCGATTAATCACGCAGGGGCACAGGTGGGGCAAAAGGTGGTGCTGAGTTTTGACACATCTCCGTTATTAAAAGCCACTTTTTTGCTTTACGTGTTTCCGATTATCGCCATGATTATCGGCGCGCTTGTCGGTCAGCAGCTGGCGCCTAATTTTAATTTTGACCCATCCTTTTTGCCTGCGATTTTTGGGTTTTCGTTTTTCGGGCTTACCATTCTTTTTGTACGGTCCAAAGGGAATAAAATGGCCCAAAAGGATGAATACCGACCCAAAATTATCAGAGTTATCGGCCAATCCTAAAATCCATTAAAGCTTCTGCTAAGCTTAAGGTCCCAAATTTTTTTACAGCTGAATGAAAGAGCTATGTTCACCGCCCATTCGCTTTGCTCATTAGAGCCGCAGAGAACACAGAGGTTATTTATTTTATTGTTTTCCGTTGAGAGGACGGAAAACAATAAGAAGCATGCCCTGCGGGCATTTAGAACCCAAGAATATCGCGTAGCGATTGATTTTTTTCTTTTGCTGTCCTCTCAACGGCAAAAGAAATAATATTTAACTCCGCGATCTTTGCGGCTCTGCGGTGAATGATTTATTGACTGGATTCTTTCACCGCAAGAGCACCCACCGGACAAGCTTTGACACAAGAATCACAGTCTCCACAAGCAAGCGATGACGCATCTGTTGCACTATACGTGCTGATGACCGTGTCAAACCCTCTTTTAGCAAAGGTTAAAACAGATTGGCCATGTTTTTCCCTGCAAGTATGCACACATTTTCCACACAAAACGCATCGGTTCGGATAGTGGGTTAAGAAAGGATGGGTTTCGTCGATCTGTGTCTCTTTAAGATATCGCTCCAGGCGCTTTGGCTTTAAGCTGACTTTTAGGAATTTGGCAATATTCTGAAGTTCGCATTTTTTATTGGCGTGACAATTCTTGCAATCCACGTCGTGAACCGACAAAAGAAGGCGAAGGGCGGTCCGTTGCAGTTGTCTGACCTCAGACGTATCGGTTTTAACAACCATATCATCTATGACTTGAACGGTACATGATGGCACCGGTTGTGGTATACCCTCAATTTCAACAAAGCACATTCTACAAGAAGCCGAAGGACTCTTTACATTTTCCAGGTAACACAGGTTTGGGATGTAAATCTGGTTGTCAAGGCATGCCTGAAGCAACGTCTTTCCTTCTTTTGTTTCAATCTCTTGGTTGTCCACCCGGAGTTTTAAGATCATTTAACGTCCTTTTTTTCTTTTTCCGGCGGCTTTTCGATGAAAGGAACCAAATCCGGGGGAGATACTTTCCGAACCGCATCATACTCCGGAGGACAGGCGACCAGGCACTCACCACACTTTACGCAAAGGTCCTGGTCAACCCCTTTCTTTCGATTGCTGGTGGTAAACACCGCGTCAACCGGACAGCAGGTGGCACAAGCATCACAGCCGCGTGCACAGAGCTCCAGATCGAAATAAAAAGCGGTCAGCGGTCGGCACATCAAGGCAGGGCAGCGTTTTTCTTTGATATGGGCCTCATATTCGTCCCTGAAATATTTAAGGGAAGTGAGCACGGGATTCGGAGCGGTTTTACCCAGGCCGCAAAGTGACCCGGCTTTTATATCCTGACTCAACGTTTCCAGCAATTCCAGATCACCCTCCAATCCTTCTCCTTTGGTCAATCGCTCGAGTATTTTAAGCAGATGATAGGTTCCGATTCTGCAAAATGTGCACTTACCACAAGATTCCTTCTGGGTAAAATCGAGGAAATACCGGGAGACTTCCACCATGCAGGTGTCTTCATCCATGACCACCATACCGCCGGACCCCATCATTGCACCGGCTTCTGTAAGAGAATCAAAATCAATCGGCGTATCCAGAAAATCTTCGTTAAGGCATCCACCGGAAGGCCCGCCGATCTGAACCGCTTTGAATTTCTTGTTGTTCGGAATACCACCGCATATATCAAATATCAGGGTTCGCAGCGACACCCCCATGGGAATTTCCACCAGACCCGCATGAACAACATTTCCCACGATGGAAAAAATCGCGGTTCCGGGGCTGTTTTGCGTACCGATACCTCTGTACCAGGTGGCGCCGTGATCAAGTATGGGAGGAACAGACGCCAGGGTTTTTACATTATTGATCACCGTCGGCTTGTTCCACAGACCTTTTTGAACCGGATACGGCGGCCGATGCCGGGGCATGCCGCGATACCCTTCAATGGACCGAATCAGTGCTGTTTCTTCACCGCAAACAAAGGCCCCGGATCCTTGAAACACATCAATTTTTAAATCAAAGGTGCTGTCCAAAATTCCTTTTCCCAAAAGTCCCAGTTTTTCAGCCTGTTCGATGGCATCTGTGACGAGTTTGACAGCCAATGGATATTCCGACCTGACATATACCATGGCTTTTTGAGCCCCGACGGCATAGGCACAGATGGCCATGCCTTCCAACACCTGATGCGGGTTGCTCTCCAGGATGGTTCTGTCCATGTATGCGCCGGGGTCTCCTTCATCCGCATTGCAGATCACAATCTTTTCCGGGTCTTCGACACTTCTTGCCAGTTTCCATTTTCTTCCGGCGGGAAATCCGGCGCCGCCTCTACCTCTTAAACCGGAATGCTCCACTTCTTTGATCACTTCTTCAGGATCGAGTTTTAACGCCTTTACCAGGGTTGAATATCCGCCCGCATCAATGTAGTCATATATATCTTCGGGATCAATTTGTCCGCATTTTTCCATAACGATCCGTGTTTCCTGGTTAAATCTGGAAAAGTCGGCCACTGAAGGAATCAAGTCGTTTTCCTCGGTGGCCCCGTAAACGTGTTCGAACCGCGGATCGCCGCCTCCCAAAAAGAGTTTTACGAGCATTTTGGCTTTTCCCGGAGTAACCTCGTGATAAAATATTGGTGGAAATCCGGAATCAGGATGATCGATAATAACCACCGGCTCTGCGTAGCAATGGCCGCAGCATCCGACAGTATGGATCTGGGCGTCAATATTGTTTTCAACCAGGGCTTCTTCAAACGCTTTTTGGGTTTCAAGGGCACCGGAAGCAATGCCGCAGGTGGCCATGCCAATGTGGATTTTGGGGACCGGGGCATCCCGGAATGCATCCCGGCGTTTCTGGGACTCTTTACGGATGGCGTTGAATTTTATATCGATGTTTTTATGATTGTCCGGGCTCATTTTTTTTTTCTCTTTCTTCGATCTCTTCTTGTAATTTAATCCGCAAAATAAGCCCTTCGACCTTGCTGGGCGCCATATGTCCGTGTACGGTTTCATCGATAATGGCCACAGGCGCCAGAGCACAGCAACCGACACAGGCCACCCTCTCTATGCTGAATTCCCTGTCCGGTGTGGTTTGGCCTTCGGGAATTTCAAGTTTACGTTCAAAATTTTCAAGGATGATATCACCCGCTCTGACGTGGCATGCAGTACCCAGGCAAACTTTAATCGGGTGCTTGCCGGGTGGATGAAATCGGAACTGGTTATAAAACGTTGCGACTCCGTAAACTTCGCTTTCGAGGATTTCGAGGTGCTGTGCCACGATTTGTAAGGCTTCAGAAGGGAGATAGGACAGGTTGTTCTGGACCATCTGAAGGATGGGGATTAGATTTCCTCTATGTTTTTCAAAGGCTTCAAGTTTTAAGGCTATATACTTTAAGGCCTCTTTTTCTTCCTCTGTCAACTCTTCATTCATAGAGCAGCCTTTTATCCAACTTCAATTGAGCGTGAACAAAACCGGTTTTTTTTACATCGCGAAAAAGAAAATGTCAATCTAAGTATATAAAGAATTTGAAAGGGGTTTGTTTAAAAATATAGAATTATTACAAATTTTCAATGAATGGGAAAAAATGCAGGGTTAGTTTTTCTGAATGGAAACGAAACTACCTGGTGGTCCTGCGATCCATCAATTGCGAGCATTTCAAGAGCACCCCCCCGCCAAGGGCAATGAAACTGCTGATCATAAAAAGTGTAAATGTTCCCAGTGGTTCAAACAGATATCCATTTATGAAAAACCCGACCATTAACCCAAGCCCATAGGTTACGGCGTTATTTACCGCCTGTCCCAGGGTTTTGGCTTCATTTGGCGTTATTGAATCAATATAGAGAATGCTGGATACATGAAACGCACCGTACGTGACGGCATGTAAAATCTGCAAAAACAGAATGAACGCAGGAGACGTCGCAAAAAAGAGGCCCAGCCATCTGAATACCGCCACCATAAAAGAAAAAAACAGAACATTATCTGTGGAAAAACGCTTAAAGATGATATCGGATTTTATCATCACGATAATCTCTGCAATGGATGCCAGTGCCCATGAAATGCCGATAAATGTCTTACCGTAACCCAGATTTTCAAGATGGATGGAATAAAAACCGTAGTATGCTCCATGGCTTACCAGCATTAAAAAGGCACAGAACAGAAATACAATCACACGCCTTTTTAAAAGCACTTTGGCTTTTGAAGAAAAAGAGGTGTGTTTTTTGATCTGAATGTCAGGGATTTTGATGGAAATGAGCGCTTGTGCCAGGGAACCGAAAAAAATGAGTATAATGATGATTTCGATGGAGTAAATATCTATGATTTTGCCGAGCAAAAGAACCGTCATAATAAATGCAATTGACCCCCATCCCCTCATTTTTCCATAGCTTTTCTTTCTTGTGCCCAATACGTCCATGGTAAAGGCTTCCAGAAAGGAAATGATCGGAGAGTAAAATATCCCGTAAAAAACGGTGATGAACAGCATTGCCCAAAAATCGGTTGTATAGAGATAAAATGCCCATATTGCGGTACTGATAAAACTGCATAATATGTATATGGGTCTTCTGATGTAAAACCGATCGGCCAGCCCTCCCCACACCAGCGGAAATAAAACCAGAGCAATGGATCTGATGGCCGACAGAACACCGATTTGGAACCCGCTAAAATCGAGATGGTAGCAATATAAATTAAAATAGGGTAAAAATACGCCCATAACGCCGAAATATAAAAAATACTGGGAACCGATAACCAGCCTGAACGAATTTTTAGGATAATTGTCCATAAATTTTTAATATTTATTATTAAAGTTTTGCACCCGAATATGGCTTAAACGCCTTTGAAGTCAAGGGCAAAAATAAATTTGTTAAAGTAGAATATTTCATTGGCGTATTATCGTGCGGCACTAAAATACAAAGTAATCATTAATTAAGAAGATCGTTACAGCCTAAAATACAGCCGTTCGAAATATCATTGTATCGTTTTACGAGACCATCAATATTTTATTTATGGTTAAAACACAATTTTTATGTTACCAGTTATATCTTTACGAATCTTTACAAAACTTTACAAGTTTTCTTTACAAACGCTGACTGAGATGTTAAATAATTTAAATTAAAAACAGCTAGACTTTTTATCGCCCTGTCACTATTTGAAACGCTCGGTTTAGGTAATTGTAAGCTTTAACGATTAGGAGCTTTAAAATGGACTATATCAAAATAAGATTCACCAAAGATTTCGATCAGCTCGATTCTAGGTTTGAAAAAACTGTTGAGGATCTATTCAGAACGATAAATCCGATGTTTACGATTGCTGAGCAAAAATGGAAGCCTCAAATGGACATGTATGAAACCCCTGACGAAATAATTATCATGGGTGAGATCGCCGGGGTTAACAAAGAGGATCTGGAACTTGAAATCAGCGGTAAGGCAGTCAAGATTCAAGGAAAGCGTAGCCAATTTCCTCGAATAGATAACGCCAAATACAGACTGGCGGAAATACAGTACGGTAAATTTGAGCGAGTCCTCTATTTTCCTTCGCCAATTGATCCTGAAGTCGTATCAGCATCATACACGAACGGTTTTCTCCAAGTTCGACTTGCAAAGCTCGTACTGGACAAAACCTTCAAAGTTCCAATTTCAGAAGAATAGCTGTTGAATGATTTATTTGAAGCAACGTCTGGAAAGATGACATAAAATCTGGCCTTAATTCTTGACTTTGATTCATAAATGCCGGATCGAATTCGACATAGATTAGTTGGAGGTTCTTATGACAGAAAAGCACAAAACAACTGAAATCAGCGCGGAAAAAATTCCGGAAACTCTTCCGATCCTACCTTTGTTTGACGCCGCTCTTTTCCCCAAAATGGTTTTGCCCCTTGTTGTTATGCAGCCGGAATCGATTCAACTGGTGGATGAAGCCATGTCCCAGGATCGACTCATAGGACTTGTCGTTGCGAAAAAGCCGGTAGAGGGAGAGGGAAAGGTGAACGCACGGGATAGCCTGAATACTGTGGGAACCGTTGCATTGATCCTTAAAATGGCAAAAACAGAAGATAACAAACTGCAATTATTGGCCCAGGGTTTGGGTAGATTCGAAGTTAAAAAGTATGAACAGGAAAAGCCGTATCTCAAAGCCAGTGTCAAGCACATTAAAGACATTGAAACAAAAGACAAAGAGATAGACGCTTTGATGTCCAACATGATCGATCAGTTCTCAAGGGTTGCCGAACTTTCTCCGGGTTTGCCTCAGGAAATCGTGGTGATGGCCAAATCAATACAGGAGCCCGGCATATTGGCCGATATGATTTCTTCCACCATCAATTCCAGTCTTGAGGAAAAACAGCAGGTTTTAGAGATTTACGATATAAAGAAGCGGTTGAAAGAAGTCACACGGCTTCTAAACTATCAGTTGGAAATATTAGAACTGGGTAGCAAAATCCAATCCCAGGTTAAAGGGGATATGGATAAAAGGCAGCGGGAATACTTTCTTCGCGAGCAGCTTAAAGCAATTAAAGAAGAATTGGGTGAAAAAGATGAGGCTGTTGTTGAAGTTGAAGACTACAAAGCAAAAATCGAGGAAAAAAATCTTCCCGAGGAGGCCCGAAAGGAAGCTGAAAGGGAACTGAATCGCCTTTCTAGAATGCATCCCTCTTCAGCTGAATATACGGTGGCCTCCACATATCTGGACTGGTTGACGGCACTTCCCTGGCATGACAGTACAGAAGACAACATGGACATTGCAAAAGCCAGAAAAATATTGGACCAAGATCACTTCGGACTTGATAAGGCCAAACAGCGAATTATAGAATATCTTGCGGTGCGCAAGTTAAAACCGGAGTCAAAAGGGCCCATCCTGTGCTTTGTCGGTCCTCCCGGCACCGGGAAAACATCTCTGGGCCGTTCCATCGCCAATGCCTTGGGGCGAAAATTTTTTCGAATTTCGCTGGGCGGCGTACGGGATGAAGCTGAAATAAGAGGACATCGTCGAACCTATATCGGGGCGCTTCCCGGCCGAATTATTCAAGGGATTAGACGATCCGAGTCAAACAATCCGGTGTTTATGCTGGATGAAATCGACAAGGTGGGAAGTGATTTTCGAGGAGATCCGTCGTCCGCTTTGCTGGAAGTTCTTGATCCGGAACAAAACTTTTCCTTTTCCGATCATTATCTGGACGTACCTTTTGACCTGTCAAAGGTCATGTTTATCACCACCGCCAATATACTTGATACCATTCCTCCGGCGTTGCAGGATCGGATGGAGGTATTGAAGCTTGTCGGATATACCCTTGAAGAAAAAGTAAAAATTGCCGTTCGTTACCTTATTCCTCGCCAACGCGACGCCCACGGACTCAAAGCCGGTCAAATAAAATTTACAAAGGGCGCTATCAAACATATTATTTCCGGATATACCCGTGAGGCCGGTTTGAGAAATCTTGAACGGGAAATCGCAAATATTTGTCGTGGTGTTGCAGCCGGTATCGCTGAGGAAAAAATAAAGTCAGCTACCATAAACGTTGAAACTATCTTCGAGTACCTGGGCCCTGTAAGATTAACCCATGAAGGCAAAGCCAGAACGTCAATTCCCGGCGTAGCCACAGGTCTCGCCTGGACACAAACAGGGGGAGAACTTCTTTTTGTAGAAGCCACCTCCATGAGAGGGAGTAAGGGGCTTACATTGACCGGCCAGCTCGGAGATGTCATGAAAGAATCCGCAACCGCGGCATTGAGTTTCATTCGGTCCAATGCCGCTTCAATCGGCATTCCTGACGATTATTTCGAAAAACACGATATACATATTCACGTTCCCGCAGGTGCTATCCCGAAAGACGGCCCATCCGCGGGTGTTACCATGCTAACCGCCCTGGTATCGTTGCTGACCAATAAGACCGTTAGAAAAGATCTTGCCATGACCGGTGAAATTACATTGAGAGGCCAGGTCCTGCCGATTGGCGGCCTAAAGGAAAAGGTGCTGGCTGCTCATCGCGCGGGAATAAAAACAATCATTATCCCAAAGTTGAACGAAAAAGATCTCTATGACATACCCGAAGAGATTCAAAAGAAAATAGATTTTAAACCTGTGGAAAGGATGCAGGATGTTTTAAAAATCGCAATTGAACAAAAATAATGGCCATTCATTTCTTAAAAAAACATTGGCGAATAGTTAGTAGACGTTTTGTTTTTTGCGGTATTTTAGCTTTTCTTTTATGTGGATGTTCAACAGTAAAGCCTCCCCCAACACTTCCCGGTCACCCCAAACCCTATAAAGTCGGGAAAATCTGGTATCAACCGCTGCCGCACGCAGAGCGCTTCAGTCAGTGGGGAAAGGCATCCTGGTACGGAACAAAATTCCATGGGAAAAAGACAGCCAATGGTGAAATTTACAATATGTATGCCATGACAGCTGCACACAAAACCCTTCCTTTTGACACGGTTGTCAGCGTGAGAAATGTAGAAAACAACACAGCGATAAAAGTTAGAATCAATGACCGTGGACCTTTTGCCAGAAGCAGGATCATCGACCTTTCTTATGCGGCGGCAAAAAAGCTCGGTATCGTCGGACCGGGTACAGCGTATGTCGAAATTGTTGCACTTGCCAGATCCATTCAACCAGACATGTCGAAAAGTAACACAGCGTCGTATCCGGCAAAAGATTTGTATGAAGGCAATTTTACGGTTCAAATCGGCGCATTCGGTGAAATGAAAAATGCTGAAAGACTCCGGAAAGAACTTGCTCGAACTTATGAAAATGTTTACATCACATCCTATTTCAATGGAAGGGGTACCTTCTACAGGGTAAAGGTTGGTAAGTATACAAACCTGGCCCAGGCAAACAGGTTTGAACGCATCATGATCCAAAAGGGATACAAGGGTGCGTTTGCCATCGCTGAAGATTAGTTTCCATCCAGAAATTGCCCTTTTCCGCAATCTCTGCGTTAATCTGCGAAATTACTTGTTCCCGCCTGAGGGCGGGACGCGTAATTCCTTGATCGCCTTGACATTGCGAAAAATTGCTAATTTCTGCATTGGAAACTAACTATTATCCACTATTTTTTCGTGGATGGATACCAACTTTACGAAAAATTAAAAAAGCTGTTTCGAACTATAATACTGATGGCTGGACAAAAGAAAATGAAAAATGTGGTCTTTTTGGATCGGGACGGCGTCATTAATCATGATTCTCCGGATTACATAAAAAGCTGGTCTGAATTTGAGTTTCTCCCCGGCAGCCTGGAGGCATTAAAACAGCTGACGCTGAATGGATTCCACATCATTCTCATTACAAACCAGTCTGTGATTCATCGCAAGATGGTATCCAAAAACGATCTGGATTTCATCCATGACATGATGAAAAAAGCCGTTCGATCGAACGGCGGTGAAATAAAAGACATTTTTTATTGCCCCCATATCCCTGAAGACAGGTGTGACTGCCGTAAACCAAAGCCTGGATTGATTTATAGGGCTAAAAAGAGATACCGGATCGACCTTGAGACGTCGATCATGGTGGGTGACAGCGCAAAGGACATAGAATGTGCTCGGAATGCCGGATGCGGATCTACGATTTTGGTTAAAACCGGCAATGGCGTTACGGCTGAAAAAATATTAAAAGAAAAAATGATCCATCCGGACGTTATCGTTCGAAATCTTTTGGAAGCCGTCAACTGGATCGTCACCCGGATTAATCCGGCAGCGATGCCGGACAACTCGTAATACCGATGAACAAGCCTCTCCCCACAACCATCCTTGAAGGAGAGCTGGAAAGAATTACCTACTTCAATGCCGAGAATCATTATACCATCGCAAAATTAAAAACCAGCAAAACCAAGAGTATCGTTACGATTGTCGGCACCATGTCGGCTGTCAAAGCCGGTCAATTTCTTAAGATCGAAGGAATTTGGGAAATCCATCCCAAATACGGACAGCAGTTTAAGATTAAGGCCTACAAAGAAACCTTGCCTGCAACAATTGACGGTATCAAAAAATATCTAAAATCCGGTATTGTCAAAGGGATCGGACCTTCAACGGCCGAAAAAATGATTAACCATTTTAAAACTGAAGTTTTTGAAATCATAGAGAAATATCCGGAAAAACTTCTGGAAATAGAAGGCATCGGAGACGCTAAAGCCGCATTAATATGCAATGCATGGAAATACAATCATGCGGCAAGAGGTCTGATGCAATTGCTTCAAGAGGCAGGCGTTAAAACATCTTATTGTGCAAAAATGCTTAAACAATATGGCACAGATGCGGTGGATGTTATCCGCAACGATCCTTACCGTATGACCATTGATATCCCGAGTATCGGTTTTTATTTTGCTGACAGGATCGCTCTGAATTTAGGTGTCTCAAGCGATGATCCGAGGCGTGTGAAGGCGTGTATCATCCACGTGATGCAGCAATTCACAAATGAAGGACATGTTTTTGCTTATGAACATCAACTGATTGAACATTGTCAGCGCCTTTATCAGTTGGAACCCGATATCATCGGATATTCGATCGAGACGCTGGCTGCCGAGAAAGAACTGGTCATTGAAAATGCATTGGATTCTTCGGAAAACAGAATTATTTATCTGAAAGAATTTCATCAGGCGGAAAACGGTATATCAAACCGGCTTAAAGCGCTGATGTCCGTCCCGGTTACACCCCATTCCATCGATGCAGAACGTATTTCAACGGAAGTTCAAAAAAAATTGGCCATAGCGCTTTCTAAGGAACAAGTTGATGCGCTCGAAAAAATACTTTCCCATCGGGTTGCGATCATCACCGGAGGACCCGGAACCGGAAAAACAACGTTGATACGGTCTGTCAATGCCATATTTGAAGTGTTCGGGAAAAGGGTGCTTCTTGCGGCACCTACCGGCCGGGCAGCCAGACGGTTGTCCGAGGTGACCCGAAGGGAGGCAAAAACCATTCACAGATTGTTGGGGGTTAATTTTCAAGACGGACAGTTTCATAAAAACAAAGATAATCCCCTTGATGCAGATGCAGTGATTATCGATGAAGCATCAATGTTGGACACACTTTTAATGTTTCATCTGATAAATGCAATCCCCATGACCGCTGCATTGGTTCTGGTGGGTGACGTTTTCCAGCTTCCATCCATAGGGCCCGGCAACGTACTCTCCGACATGATCAAATCAGCTCAAGCGCCTGTTTTTTATCTTAAAAAAATTTTCAGACAGGCCCATAAAAGTCCCATCATCTTGAATGCTCACAGAATTCGCAATGGTGAGTTGCCGGTCTTAAAGTCTATGGACGATCCGGAGGGTCTTTCAGAGTTTTATTTTTTGGAGCAGGGTGATCCAAACAGGGTTGTTTCTACCATTGTTGAATTGTGCACAAAAACAATTCCCGAGACGTTCTCTTTTGATCCGATGCAAGATGTTCAAGTGTTGACACCGATGCATAAAGGTCTTGTCGGCACAACCTATCTCAATCAGGTTTTACAAAAGGCATTGAACCCGAACCCGGTGATGGTTGAAACCACAGGTACAACATTTAAAGTTGGAGATAAGGTCATGCACCTTAAAAACAACTATCAAAAAGATGTTTTCAACGGAGATATCGGAACCATAAACGCTGTAGATATAAAAGAGCATATCTTTTCGGTGGACTACTACGGAAGGACGGTAAATTATGATTTTACGGAAACGGATGAAGTCTCTTTAGCATATGCCATATCCGTCCATAAATCACAGGGGTCCGAATACTCGGCCGTCATATTGCCGATCATGGTTCAACATTATGTTCTTCTTCAAAGAAACCTTTTATACACCGCCATTACACGGGGTAAGCATCTGGTCATTATTATCGGCACAAAAAAAGCCCTGACAATTGCTCTAAAAAACGATATGCCTAAAAAGCGCCTATCCGGACTTGCTTTCAGGCTTATGAAGAATTAGCTTTAAGAAAATGTAACACTTTTAGAAACATTACCGCTTCAGGTATAATTAAATTTTTGCTGAAAGAACTCGTGAATAAGGGCTCGTAATGAATAAACGTGTCCTGGCTATTAATAAATGCCTCTGCTTTAAAAAGGGAATTGCATTCATAAAGTTAAATCGCCGATGGTTCTTTCAAAACGAGCCCTAATCCACTCAGACAGCTTCCAGTCAAAAATTTAATCATACCTGAAGCTTCCTTGAGATCGATTTGTTTCAAAGGACTACACTATTATAAGAAAAATACTCTGTTTTTGACTGCTAAAATAAATATCTATGAAAAATCTTGACAATGCGTATTATTTCAATTAGTTAAACTTCAACCTTTATTGAGGCTCATTTTTTAAAGTATTTAAATAAAAACAATTAATTAGGTGATTACTTATGGCAGTTCCAAAACGTAAAAAATCAAAATCAAAGCGGAATAAACGGCGGACTCATCAAAAGACCTCAGCCCCTAATCTGACCAGTTGTCCCCAGTGCGGTGATTCCAGGCTTCCACACCATGCATGCCCCAGTTGCGGCACATATAAGGGCCGCACTGTAATTAATGTCGAAGAATAATTTTGTTCGTTTCCAAAAAAACATCCTTTTTGCTCGACGGGAGAACATTTTTAGAATTTTTGGAAATGTTATCACTTCAAGTGTAATATGCAGGGTAATATCATGGCCGAAAATAGAACACCCATTGTCATCGGCAGCGATCATGCTGCATATGCTTTGAAAGAAAAAATCAAAGCGTTTCTCATTGAAAGATCCATGGATGTTGAGGATGTCGGCTGCTATAGCGAAGATTCGGTGGACTATCCGGATATAGGAATCAAACTTGCGTCGATGGTGTCATCGGGAAAATTCGGGCGAGGCATACTCATGTGTGGTACAGGGCTCGGTATGTCCATGGTGGCCAACAAATTTCCTCATGTCAGGGCGGCGTTGTGTGCCGATATTTTCTCCGCTATCATGAGCAGACGACACAACAACTCCAATATCCTGGTTTTGGGGGGGCGCGTTATCGGGGACATTCTTGCCATGGAGATTGTGAAAGTCTGGCTGGAAACTCCTTTTGACGGTGGACGACATCAGCGACGATTGGAAAAATTCGATCATATAAATCAGGATGTTACCAATAAAACATAACCCGGACAAGCCGGAAAAGTTACAAGTGATCTAAAGTTAAGGAGTCGCTACGCTCCGGTTGTTTATATTAAATTGACGGAATTCCACAACTTTAGTCACTTTAGTTCACTTTAGTCACTTCACACTTGATAAGTTTAGGTTTTTTTGCCACAAAAAACACAAAATTTACAACTAAGGAAATAGTAAGGGGTACGTCTTTGAACTTCAGACTTATCGAAAAAGTAGATCCCGAAATAGCCCGTGCAATTTCTATGGAGATTGACCGGCAGACACACACGCTGGAACTTATTGCATCCGAAAATATTGCCAGCCCTGCAGTGATGGCCGTACAGGCAAGTGTTCTAACCAATAAGTATGCCGAGGGGTATCCTGATAAACGCTATTATGGGGGATGTGAATTTGTTGATGTTGCAGAAAAGCTGGCGGTAGATCGAGTAAAAAAATTATTCAATGCAGCGTATGCCAATGTTCAGCCCCATTCGGGCTCTCAAGCCAACATGGCCGTGTACTTTGCCTTGTTAGAGCCCGGGGATACGGTTCTTGGGATGAGTTTGTCCCATGGCGGACACCTTACCCACGGAAGCCCGGTTAATTTTTCAGGGAAACTTTATAATTTTATTCATTATGGCGTAAATGCGGATACCGGCACCATAGACTATGAAGAACTGAAACGATTGGCAAATAAGCATCGGCCAAAGCTGATTGTTGCCGGTGCAAGCGCGTATCCTCGTATTATAGATTTTGATACTATTTCGAAAATCGCCGTGTCGATAAACGCTTATCTGATGGTGGATATGGCCCATATCGCAGGCCTGGTGGCAGCCGGACTTCATCCATCTCCCATACCTTTTTCAGATGTAATAACGTCAACAACGCATAAAACCTTAAGAGGGCCTCGCGGTGGCCTGATTTTGGCAAGGACAGATTACAGTACAAGATTGAACAAAGAAATATTTCCCGGTATCCAGGGCGGACCACTCATGCATGTTATTGCCGCCAAAGCGGTTGCTTTTAAGGAAGCTTTGAGGGAGTCGTTTAAGACCTACCAGAAAGATACAGTTAAAAATGCACGGGCTCTTGCCGGCCATCTGATGGACAGCGGTGTCAAGCTCATTTCCGATGGCACCGACAATCATTTGATGATTGTTGATTTGAGGAATCTGAAAATTACAGGCAAAGATGCTGAAGATGCCTTGGGTCGTGCCGGAATTACCGTCAATAAAAATTCCATACCATTTGATACGCTCAACCCGACACTCACCAGCGGCATCCGTATCGGGACTCCCGCCATTACCACAAGGGGCATGAAAGCACCGGAGATGGAAACCATTGCAAAACTTATCGTCAATGTGCTTTACAATCACACGGATGATAACATTATTGCGACAACAAAGAAAAAAGTTTTTGAGCTTTGCGAAGCGTTCCCACTGTATTGCAACTGGCAAAAAGAGGTGGGATAAAATGGCTCCGGGAAGCAGCCGTCCATCATGGGAAGCCTATTTTATGGATATTACGTTTCTTGTTGCCAGGCGTTCCACATGTCTTCGACGTGCGGTCGGCGCGATTGTCGTAAAAGATAAGAGAATCTTATCGACAGGGTACAATGGTGCACCGACCGGCATTAAACACTGTCTTGAAGCAGGATGCCTGCGGGAGGAACTGAATATCGCGTCGGGTAAAAATCATGAGCTCTGCCGCGGGATACATGCTGAGCAGAATGCCATCATTCAGGCCGCCTATCATGGTGTCTCAATAAAGGGTGCATCACTTTTCTGCACAAATCTGCCGTGTTCCATATGTGCCAAAATGATTATTAATGCAGGGATAAACAGAATCTGTTATGCATCCGGGTATGCCGATTCCATGTCCGAAGAAATGTTGAAGGAAGCGGGGATCGACATTGTAAAGATCGATGCCGGTCCATCTGAGCTATTGTCTGACCAGAAATAACCATTTATGGACAGACACGAGTTAAATATGAAAAATCCGGGATAGTACCAGGGAGGGATTCATGAAGTGTCCATTTTGTGCGGAAATTGACAACAAAGTGATCGACTCTAGATTGAGTAAAGATGGGAATGTCATCCGGAGACGCAGGGAGTGCATCATATGTAGCAGGCGATTTACCACCTATGAACATATTGAAGAAATTCCTGTTATGATTGTAAAAAAAGATGGGCGTCGTGAAGTTTTTTCCCGTGAAAAGGTGCGTTCGGGCCTCCAAAAGGCCTGTCAGAAACGAGATATCAGCATTAACGTTATCGACGAATTCCTTGATGAACTGGAGCGTGATCTTAGAGAAGCCGGGGAAAAGGAAATATCTTCTAACAAAATCGGTGAAAAGATCATGGTAAAACTTCATGAAATAGATGATGTCGCGTATGTAAGATTTGCTTCGGTTTACAGGGAATTCAAAGATGTAAACGATTTTGTTTCTGAACTTAAAAAACTTTTAAGCGAGCATTAGTCAGGATGAATTCGTAACTATTCGGATTCGTCCGGGATTGGGTCATCCGTAGTATTTTGACATATACAGAAGATAAACGTTTTATGCAGATGGCACTTGATCTTGCCAAAAAAGGGGAGGGCTTCACTTCGCCCAATCCCATGGTGGGTGCCGTCATTGTTAAAGACCAAAAGATTGTCGGAAAGGGATATCATCAAGCTGCCGGAGAAGCTCATGCTGAAGTCAATGCCATTGACGATGCCGGAGCTTTGGCGCAAAACGCAACCCTTTATGTTACACTTGAGCCGTGCAATCATACGGGGCGTACACCTCCTTGTACCGAAAAGGTTGTCGCTTCCGGTATCCGGCGGGTTGTCGCTGCAATGAATGATCCAAATCCCGGTGTAAAGGGTGGAGGGTTAGACTATTTAAAAAATTGCGGTATCAGTATCACAGTGGGGGTTTGTGAAAAACAGGCAAAAAGACTCAATGAAATTTTTATAAAACACGTCAGAACAAAACGTCCTTTTACCATTGTTAAATGCGCAGCCACTCTAGACGGTCGCATTGCAACAAAAACAGGCGATTCCAGATGGGTTACCGGCGAAGAATCAAGGCAGTTTGTCCACCAACTCCGGCATGCTGTGGATGCCATCATGGTGGGTATAAACACAGTAGAAAAAGATAACCCCAGTTTGACCACTCGGTTGACGACTCGTCAAAAAAAATTAAAACAACTGGATCCAACCAGGATTATTCTCGACACGCACCTTCGAATTTCTGAAAAAGCTAAACTCTTGCAGCTACATTCGGATTCTGATACGATCCTGATCACCGGTCCTTTGGTTTCAAGTGATAAAAAGACCGGATTGGAAAAGAAAGGTGTCAGAATTATTGAATCGCCGGTAATAGATGGTCTGATCGATCTCGACCGGCTTATGGATCTCTTGGGATCTCTGGGCATCACCAGCCTCCTTATCGAAGGTGGGGGGCGGGTTTTCGCTTCAGCCCTATCCGCCGGAATCGTTGATAAGGTCCTATTTTTCTATGCGCCTAAAATTCTGGGAGGAGATGACGGCATTCCCATCTGTAAAGGTCCTGGTGTGGATTTAATGAATAATTGTATTCCGGTTAAGGATATTCGTGTCAGGCGATTCGGCGATGATGTTTTAATTGAAGGATATATTACCTGAATCTTGCACGAGCCGGAGGCGTTCATCTGCTGCGTTATTAAGGGCTCGCAATAGCGGACTATGGCTTCGTCCTTAAGTGCCTTGCATATGAAAACCTCCAACTCGTGCAAAGTCCAGGTATAAAACTCAAGTTTAATCAAGTTTAAGACCCTTAAATTTCAGCAACGCCGATACAGCGGGGCAGGTCGATAAAATTTTTTAACGTAAAATCAACATTTCAACAGGTTTTTTCTTGATTGTTCAACTAACAATCTTGAATTGACAATTTTATGACTTATGTTTACAGGCATCATAGAAGGTTTCGGAACCATTCGTGAAGTTCGGCCGGAAGGTCAGGGAAAACGCATGACCGTTGATGCGGATTTTTTTCTTGAACAGACCAAGATTGGAGACAGTATCTGTGTCAGCGGTGCCTGTTTGACGGTGGTTATGATCGACGATAAACGTTTTACGGTCGACGTTTCACCTGAAACGCTTGCGAAGACGACCTTTAAAAGTGCCAAGATCGGCGATCGTGTAAACCTTGAAAGGGCCCTTCGCCTTTCTGACCGTATCGATGGTCACCTCGTTTCAGGTCATATCGATGGAATTGGAACCGTCACGCTCAAACAAAATATAGGAAACGCGATTATTGTCTCATTTAAAGTGCCGGAATTCATTTCATATTATATGATTCAAAAGGGGTCTGTTGCAGTGGATGGTATCAGCCTGACCATTAATAATTGTGGCCACGACAGTTTTGATATCAGCATCATCCCCCATACGGCAAAATTGACGACCATCGGCTTAAAAAAGGCCGGAGATCTTGTCAACATAGAGACAGATATGATAGGAAAATACGTTGAGCGTTTTGTCGGGGGCAAACGCCATGATGAAAAGAAAAAAGGAGCCGGAAACTCAATAAACATGGAGTTTCTTGCGAAGAGCGGTTTTGTTTAATTTGCGCATTACAATTAAATAGGCTCTATCTGTTTTAGCATCCCCCCCTGCCGAAACAAACACGGCGGGCGCGTGAGACAAAAATAATACCGGTTTGCCCGGGTCAGGAGATCATAGATATAAATGCCACTAATAACCATTGATGAAGCAATTAAAGACATAAAAGCCGGACGTATGGTCATTCTCGTTGATGATGAAGATCGTGAAAATGAGGGCGACCTTACCATGGCTGCCGAAGCAGTTACACCTGAGGCCATTAATTTTATGGCCAAACATGGAAGGGGGTTGATTTGCCTGTCCATGACCGGAGAAAAAATCGATTCCCTCAACCTTCCGTTGATGGTCGAGCACAACACCTCTTCGTTTCAAACCGGTTTTACGGTTTCCATCGAAGCCCGGTGTGGCGTAACCACCGGCATTTCTGCAGCGGATCGTGCCACAACAATTCTTACGGCTGTAGCGGACGATGCCCTACCCACCGATCTTGTTAGACCCGGTCATGTATTTCCTTTGCGCGGCAGGAATGGCGGTGTGATGGTGCGTGCCGGACAGACAGAAGGGTCCATCGATCTGTCACGTCTAGCCGGTTTAAAACCGGCAGGAGTAATATGTGAAGTCATGGATGAAGACGGCTCCATGGCCAGAATGCCGGCGCTTGAAGAGTTCAGTGAAAAGCATGGTATCGGCATATGCACCATCGCCGACCTTATAGAATACCGGATGCGTAAGGAGTCATTCGTGAGAAGATCGGCGGAAACCATTATTCCCACTTCAATTGCAGGAGAATTCAAAGCCGTTGTGTATGAAAATGATGTGGATGATTTATTGCATATCGCTTTGGTTAAGGGGAAAATTGATCCTGAAAAAGCGGTTCTTGTCAGAGTTCACTCTGAGTGTCTCACAGGGGATATTTTCGGTTCTCTTCGATGTGACTGCGGTGATCAGTTGCAGACGGCAATGGAAATGATCGACCAGGAGGGCGCCGGAGTGCTTCTTTATATTCGGCAAGAGGGACGCGGTATCGGGCTTGTTAATAAAATAAAAGCCTATGCGCTTCAGGACCAGGGCCTCGATACGGTTGAGGCGAATGAGAGACTTGGATTCCAGCCAGACCTCAGAAATTACGGAATTGGTGCGCAAATTCTGGTGGATCTTGGCGTGAAGAATATGAGGCTTCTAACCAATAATCCCAAGAAAATGGTCGGGCTTGATGGGTATGGCCTCAGGATTGTTGAGCAGATGGAAATCGAAACAGAACCCAATGAATACAATCGGCGGTATTTAAAGTGTAAACAACTTAAAATGGGACACCTGTTAAATATCGATACTGTGTCGTAGCAATTAAACCAGAAAGAGGAAAGAGGATAAGGGAAACCACGGATGAACACGAATAAACACGAATTAAAATAAAAATATTTATGTTCATTTGCGTCCATTTGCGGTTATCTATTTTCTAATTCCTAATTACCGCCGGTATCTTGCCAGATTCAGGTAGCGAAAACAGGAGGAAAGTTATATGCCAAAAATTATTGAAGCCAAACTTCTTGCTGAGGGTAAAAAATTTGCGCTTGTTGTCAGCCGTTTTAATGACTTTATCACCGAAAGACTTCTTGAAGGGGCTTTGGACGGACTGTTAAGATCCGGGGCCAGGGACGAGGATATTGAAGTCGTCAGGGTCCCCGGTGCTTTTGAAATACCATTGATGGCAAAAAAGATGGCTTCAACGGCTCGATATCATGCCGTTATCTGTCTGGGAGCTGTCATCAGAGGTGCCACCCCGCACTTTGATTATGTCAGCGCCGAGGTTACCAAAGGCATTGGCATGGTCAGTTTGGAATCTGGAATTCCGGTCATATTCGGCATTGTAACCACGGACACCATAGAACAGGCCATTGAACGGGCCGGAACAAAAGCCGGTAATAAGGGATGGAGTGCGGCAATATCCGCCATAGAAATGGCAAATTTGATTGAGGTTGTCGACCAGGCGTAACCATGGGAAACCGTCGCAAGTCCCGAGAACTTGCCATGCAGGCGCTCTTTTATATGGATATGAACCAGAACGACTCTAATGAGTTGCTGGGACGTTTCTGCCTTAATTTTACCTCTTCAAAAAAGGCCCACCCCTTTTTTCTAAAGCTTGTAAAAGGCGTAATTCAAGCAAAACCCGAGATTGATTCAATCATTGAGACCTATTCCGATAATTGGAAAATAAACCGAATGGGCTGCGTGGACAGAAATGTTATGAGAATCGCGGTGTATGAACTGCTTTACTGTCAGGACATTCCATCAAAAGTGTCTATCAATGAGGCCATTGACGTGGGGAAAAAATTTGGCACCGAAGAATCCGGTGCTTTTATCAATGGAATCCTCGACAGTATACATATAGCCCTTAAAAAAAAGAAAATTAAAATAAAGGCAGATATACAAATAAACGGAACCGATTAAACAATGGATGAAAACATAGATCAGCTTGAGCGAAGATGCCCCAGACTGGGTGGCCCTGTTTTATTTGCCTATTGCAAAACGAGCAGTGATGACCATTCCGTTTGCTGGAAAATCTTTGATTGCTGGTGGGAATGCTTTGATGTGGTGGGATATTTAAAAAAAATCCTTCCGGAGGATAAGTTTAAAAAACTTTCAAATTCTAAGCCGAAACAGAAAATCGTCAGTCTTGTAGAACTCGTTGAACAGGCAAAAAAGAGAGTTTCGTGAATGGTGCTTGTGATCTTATTAGTAGGGGTTCACTTTGGCCTTTTCAAATCCATTTGTTTCAGAGGACTATGCTATTACTAAGGAGGATATTTTGATTATTAAAGAATTGGCCGTTGGTCCGCTTATGGCAAACTGTTTTATATGTGGATGTTCGAAAACAAAAGAAGCTGTTGTCATTGATCCGGGAGGTGATGCAGACAGAATCCTGCTTGCTCTTGCCGATGATAAACTTAAGGTAAAATATATCATTAATACCCACGGACATTTTGATCATGTCAGCGCAAACGGGAAGATGAAAGATGCAACCAGCGCCGACATCCTCATCCATCCCCTTGATGCAGCCATGCTTGAAAGTCTTTCATCAAATGCTGCGTTTTTTGGTATTTCAGTGGAAAACTCGCCGCCCTGTGATCAAACCATAGAAGAAGGCGATACCGTTTCTTTTGGTGACGTTACCTTAAGCGTGATTCATACCCCGGGACATACACCTGGAGGAATCTCTCTTTATACGAACGGGGTTGTCTTCGTTGGCGACACGCTTTTTGCCGGTTCCATCGGTCGCACCGATTTTCCCGGTGGAGATTTTGACACATTGAAATCGAGCATTCAGGCAAAACTCTTCAAAATGGATGACAATGTAAAAGTCCTTTCAGGGCATGGCCCGGAAACTAGCATCGGCAGGGAGAAGCGTTATAATCCTTTTGTGGGCCAGTTTTAACCGGGTACCATTGCCTGAAATAAGCGTCGATCCTCTAACGTTTGGATACGGACGTGTTGGTTAGCCCAAAATGGCCTTCAGGTCCTCATCGGGTGTCGCAATCGGTTTGATGTCGAAATTTTTCACCAATGTATCCAGTACATTCGGGGTCAAAAAAGCAGGCAAAGAGGGACCAAGCCGGATCCCCTTGATACCCAAATGCAGCAGAGCCAGCAGGACGCACACCGCCTTTTGTTCATACCAGGATATGATTAAAGACAGCGGAAGTTCATTCACATCGACATTAAAGGCATTGGCAAGGGCCACAGCGATTTGGACGGCCGAGTAAGCATCGTTACACTGACCTGCATCCAGCAACCTCGGGATGCCCCCGATATCTCCAAGATCCTTGTCAAAGAACCGATATTTGCCGCAGGCCAATGTTAGAACAATACAATCTTTCGGCACTTTTTCCACAAACTCCGTGTAGTAATTGCGACCCGGTTTGGCGCCATCACATCCGGCGACCAGAAAGAAATGGCGGATGTCGTTTTTCTTGACGGCTTCAATAACTTTGTCCGCTACCCCTAATACAGCATTTCGGGCAAATCCCACGGTGACTTCGCCGGCGTCTTCATCTTCTTGAAAGCCGGGCAGCGCCAAGGCTCTATCGATGACAGGTTGAAAATTCAAGTCGGAAATGTGCGGAACACCGGGCCAACCGACCATACCGCTCGTAAAAATATTGTCCTTATATTCGTTCTTGGGCCTTTGGATACAGTTGGTCGTCATCAAAATGGCTCCGGGAAAATCCGAAAATTCTTTGATCTGCTTTTGCCAGGCCGTACCAAACTGGCCATAGAAGTGCTCATATTTCTTCAACTTCGGGTAACCATGGGTCGAAAGCATTTCTCCGTGTGTATAGATGTAAATGCCTTTGCCTTGGGTCTGTTTAAGAAGTTCTTCAAGATCTTTCAGATCATGTCCTGATACTAAAATGGCGTTCCCTTTCTTGTGGCCAAGCGGGACCTGGGTCGGCACCGGATGACCGTAAATGCCTGTGTTTCCGGCATCAAGAAGCTCCATGGCCTTAAACGCGGCCTCACCACACTTGAGGGTCAGGCCAACCCAGTCTTCCAAGCTCAAATCATCCCTCTGAATGGCCGCCAGTCCTTCATGGATGTAGGCATACACGTTATCATCTTCCTCTCCTAAAATCTGGGCGTGGTCCGCATAGGCGCTGACTCCCTTTATGCCGAAGAGAACGGTGTGTTTCAAAGAGAGAATATCCGGGTTATCGCCCGGATAGGATTTTAAGCCGACAGTTTCACCCTGCTTTACCAACCCCTCCAACGTAGATTGAGGATTAAACTTGGCAGGTTCATCATGCAGATCAGCATTCCCACCGGCGGCCTTTACTTTTGCTTTCAACTGATCACGTTTTTCTGCGGCCTCATGAATCAAATTTTTGAAGCGGTCGGGATCGAAATCCACATTGGTCAGCGTCGAGAAGGCCGCTTGAACAGTAAATATATTAACATCTCTATCTGTGACACCAACTTTTCTTCCCTCCACGGCAACCTGGGATAGCCCCATTAGCGTGTAGAGTAGGAGATCCTGTAAAGCCGCCACCTCGGGCATTTTCCCGCATACTCCCTGCACCGTGCATCCCGTGCCCTTTGCTGTCTGTTCACATTGATAACAAAACATTGTAGCCTCCTCTCATTTCAGTTGTTAGTTACATCAATCGCTAAATGATACCTGAAACTATAACCTATCTCAAAAACAATCTAAGTGTCCATGGCTTCGTTGTTAAACGGTTCAAAATGCTCACATACTTTGTGTATGCTCCGTTTTTAACCGTTTAACGCCCCCGGATATAGGGATTTCGCAAAGCTCAACTTGCTTTTGAACTCTAATCTTATTTTTGAGGTTCTAATAACTGAAAGCATTCATCCTTTGTTTATTAGCAGGTGAAACATCCTTTCCAAAACTTCTAATTATAGAACAACAATTTATTGGAAAATGTAAACAAATGGCACAAATTTAAGATCTGGGAAAAAATTCAACATATTAGAGAATAAACTATACGGCATGATAAAAAAAAAAGGCAAGGCTTTTTAATTTTTCGGGAGTTTGAAATGGCGGGGTCAGTTTAAAAAGAATGTTTCACCATGCTTGATATCCACCAGTCGGTCACTCAACCCTTCTTTTTCCAGTTCTTTTTTCAGATCTCTGGGTGGGAAATGGATTGGTTCGTCGCCCAGACGAAATGTTCCCCAATGAACGATCATCATCTTTTTGGCATTGAGTTCTTTAAACGCCTGCACCGCTTCCCGGGGATTGATATGGCTGGACGCCATGAACCACCGAGGTTCATAGGCACCAAGATTGATGACAACCAAGTCGATGTCGTAGTCCCGTCCGATCTCTGAAAATCCGTCAAAATATCCCGAGTCCCCCATGATATAAATCGTATGTCCGACGGATGTTTCGATCATATACCCTCCCCATAAAGACCGATTGGGGCCTCGAAAAGGGTTTCGCATGGTCCAATGATTGCCGGGCATAAATGTTATGGACTGATCGCCGTTGCGATATGTGTCATACCAGTCGAGCTGGGTTCGATTCTTCATTTTTAAATCCTGAAATACCCGATGATGCCCCAAGGGGGTGATCACATGGGTGGCTTTATCCAGGGTGGACAGAGAGGGCTTGTCCAGGTGGTCGTAATGGCCATGCGTGATCAAAACGTGATCAGGTTTTGGGATTTGTTTCGGGTTGAATATGAATGGTGAAAAATCATCAATAAACCATGTCAGATCGGAAAACATCGGATCTACCATTAGATATCTGTCGACATCCTTGATGAGAACTCCGGCGTGCTTGAGAAAAGTGACACTGACGCCTTGATGTGCCTGTATCGGCGACCAGTTTATGACAATGGGATGAACGGACTGGTCTTTAAGATAGGGACTGAACTGACTTGGGCTGAATTTCCATTTCAGAAGTTGCAGAAATTTTCTTTTTCGCAAAGGTCCGATGGGATTTATGAAAACACCGTTGCCATGATGCTCTTTTTTAAGCGCAATATCCCTCAAACTTCGTCCATTTAGGGGCTTATAGTGCAATTGATGATTTTCCATTTTTCCAATAGCTGCCAGCACAACAGCAGGGTGAAAAAAACGCATCAAAAGCAGGGTCTGAACGCCCATAAGTATTTTTTTTATAAAAGCTCTTCGTCTCATTTTTCATTGATAAGTTTAAATCGATATTTTTATAATAGGTTACGTTTTTACAATTCATCAATTTCAAAGAAGCTTCCGGTATCATTAAATTTTTTGCTGGAAGCTGTTTGAGTGAATTAGGGATCGTTTTGAAAGAACCATAGGCGATTTAATGTTATCAATGAAATCATCTTTTAAGGCAGAAACCTTTATTAGTAGCCCGGACAGGTTCTTTCATTACAAGCCCTTATTCACGAGTTCTTTCAGCAAAAAATTTAATGATACCGGAAGCGGTAATGTTTTCAAGATACTAAGCATGATTCTCAAAAAGTAAAATCCATTTCTTTCATCTTATAAAAAGAGATTTACGGCAAATCGGTCTCTATCGTTTTTTTGAGAAGTTGCGTCTTATTTTTTTAACAATTCAAAAATTCGGTTAAAATGCGCCTATCTGACAATCCTTTATTTTGACCCCCATGGCTTCGCAAGTAGCGCTGACAGTCATTTTGCCGACCTGCAACCGGGATGCGATGTCCCATGCACCCTTACATGAAAGCCTTCCCTGAACAAGCGCATCGGAAACAGCATCTTTTACATCCTCATTTATATTGTCCTGAGGTTTAATAATCTTTTTTTTAGGCTGATATCCAAACAATCCCAGCTGGCATTTCGTCAATTTAAAATTCATCAGGTCTGCCGTCTTGCCCACCTTTTCCGGAGAAATCTGTAACGCTTTTGCAATTTCAAATGCCACGGCACAGGGAATTTTGTCGTTTTTTGTCTGTTTCAATATTTCATTTTTAATCAAGGTGTCAGGTTTTTCATCGGGTCCATGCTTTGTTGAAAAAGTTTTGCCTTTGCTAAGACTCATAACACGCTCCTTTCGTGGTGTTTTTGCTTCAAAAACGTTATAAATGTGACTGTTTTCGGATCAATCGATTTTGAAACCGATCCAAAATCTGCATTTTGCTTGAATTTCAGGGTGCTGTCTGTTAATTATATGTCTTATTCGCTTTATAAAAAATTATTTTCAAATTTATTTAATATCAGGTCATCATGGCTTTTTCAATAAAACGAAAAAAAACCCGCCAGATTAAAGTTGGAGATGTAAGTGTGGGCGGGACAGCACCGGTTTCCGTCCAATCCATGACCAATACCTTTACCCAGGATGTTCAGTCCACCGTCTCACAAATCCATCGCCTGGAAAAAGCCGGATGTGAAATCGTCAGAGCGGCTGTGCCTGACCATGAAGCTGCTGAAGCGATATCTTCAATTAAGCAACAAATTTCGATACCGATTATTGCCGACATCCATTTCGACTATCGCCTGGCTATTGCTTCGGCGAAGTCCGGCGCCGACGGTCTGCGAATTAACCCGGGGAATATCGGTGGTGAAAAAAAAGTCAAAGCGGTTGTTGATTGCGCAAAGGATGTTAACATCCCCATTAGGATCGGGGTTAATTCAGGTTCTCTTGAAAAAGATATCCTAAAAAAGTATAGTGGGGCAAGCGCGGAAGCCATGGTTGAAAGCGCTATGCGGCATATTGGTTTATTAACATCTTTTGACTTTAATCATATAAAGATTTCAATAAAGGCCTCTGATGTCCATCGTACCATAGAGGCATACCGGCTTCTTTCCTCAAAGACAGATTTGCCCCTTCATGTGGGAGTAACAGAGGCAGGAGGACTCTATTCCGGAGTCGTCAAGTCGTCTCTTGGCATCGGAATGCTCCTTGCAGAAGGTATCGGGGATACGATTCGTGTTTCTTTGACCCGGGACCCGGTGGAAGAAATCAGGGTTGGATACGAAATCCTCAAAGCGCTGGACATCCGCCAATACGGGCCGGACATTATATCCTGTCCCACTTGCGGTCGCTGTAAAATCGACCTGTTTAAAATTCTCGAACAGGTTGAAAACGCTTTATTGTTAAAGCCGCTGCCTGTCAAACTTGCCATTATGGGCTGTGTAGTGAACGGGCCGGGAGAGGCCAAAGAGGCCGATATCGGTGTTGCCGGCGGTGACGGCACAGGAATTCTTTTTAAAAAAGGAAAGGTCATAAAAAAATTTCCTGAAGACAAAATTGTCGAGGTTTTGCTGGCTGAGATTGATAAATTTGATGAATAGCCCTATTGTTTTATTTGTACCTGAACCGGTAATATATATCAGATATAGAAGATGTTACACAAATTAAGGAATTATTAAATGGGAAAACAGATCAAGACTGCAATAACACCAACGCGAGCTGAAGATTATCCCCAATGGTATCAGGAGGTAGTCAAAGCATCGGATATGGCCGAACGATCACCGGTGAGAGGGTGTATGGTCATAAAGCCATGGGGATATTCTCTCTGGGAAAACATCGTTAGGGAAATGGATGACATGTTTAAAGAAACAGGGGTTAAAAATGCATATTTTCCGCTTTTTATCCCCCTGTCTTTTCTTGAGAAAGAGGCCGAACATGTTGAAGGATTTGCAAAAGAATGTGCCGTTGTGACCCACCACCGGCTGGAAAAAGGATTAGACGGCGGGCTTGAACCCGCTGGCGCACTCAATGAACCCCTGATCGTACGCCCTACTTCTGAAACGATCATTGGAGATTCGTTTTCAAAATGGGTCGGGAGTTATCGGGATCTCCCCATACTTATTAATCAATGGGCAAATGTCGTGAGATGGGAAATGCGAACGCGCCTTTTCTTACGAACCAGTGAATTTTTATGGCAAGAAGGCCACACGGCCCATGCAACTAAAGAAGAAGCCATCGAGCGGACGAAATTAATGCTCGATGTTTATGCCAGAATGGCTGAAGAATACCTGGCTATACCGGTTATTAAAGGAAGAAAATCGGCTTCCGAAAGATTTCCCGGAGCGGTCGATACTCTGTCCATGGAAGCGATGATGCAAGACAGAAAAGGTCTTCAGGCCGGCACGTCACATTTTTTGGGACAAAATTTTGCAAAGGCTTCTGATATCAAGTTTCAGACCGCCCAAGAGACTGAAGAATATGCGTGGACCACTTCATGGGGCTCATCCACCCGGCTTATCGGCGGACTCATCATGTCCCACGGTGATGATGACGGTGTCATTCTTCCGCCAAAAGTTGCGTCTTCACATGTCGTCTTGATGCCCATCATCCGAAAGCCTGAAGACAGAGCAAAAGTGATGGAATTTGTTGAAAGCTTGAAAAAAGAGCTGAATGACAAAACCTACCATCATCGTCGACTTAGGGTAGAGATTGACAGTCGCGAGATCGGTGGCGCCAGGGGATGGGAATGGATAAAAAAAGGGATACCGATTCGGGTGGAAATCGGCCCAAGAGATATTGCCGAAAATTCCGTATACGTTGCACGTAGAGACAAAAACCATAAAGATAAAACTTCCCTAAAAAAAGATCATTTTGTTGGAGAAATAACACACATTCTGGATGAAATTCAGGACACAATATTTGAACGTGCCTTGTCTTTTAGAAAAAAATACACCTTTTCAATCGATGATAAGAATGAATTCTATGATTTTTTCACCCCCGAAAATCAGGAAAAGCCTGAAATACACGGCGGGTTTGCACATTCCCACTGGTGCGGGGAAGATGTTTGCGAGACGAAAATTAAAGACGATCTTACGGTTACGATTCGATGTATTCCCTTTGATAACCCGTTAGAGAAAGGCAAGTGTATATGCTGCGGCAGTCCCAGCACCGGTCGAGTCGTCTTTGCTAAGGCATATTGATTTATTTTTCATTTAAACCAGGAATAGGGAAGAGCAAATAGGAAAGAGAAAAGAGGATAAGAGAAACCACGGATGAACACGAATAAACACAAATATTTTGAGAAATAAGAAAGTAAGAAAGTGAAGAGCAAGAAGGTGAGAAGGTTGGCATGCTATAGAGTCTCCGACCCCTGGTCGCCTCTGGCGCCGCCGATCCGAAGGATTCCGGATTCCTGCGGAAAGGCGGGTAAACTTCGGATTTTCTAACCTTCTTAACTTCCTATTTTCTAAAATGAACATTCAGCAAAGCAAATTCCATCTGGGGATAAACAAAGCCCAGTCCTCCCCCGCGTGTCGGGATCTAAGATGGGCCAGGATTTTTCACCATGATCCGTATTAACGACATCATCGACAAAATTACCGAATATTACCCGGATGCGGATCTTGATATTATCGATCGTGCATATATTTACTCCGCCAGAGTCCACGATGGACAGGTTCGTCTTTCCGGTGAGCCCTATCTATCCCATCCCCTTGAAGTGGCCGGCATCCTTGCCGATATGAAGCTAGATGTTGTCAGTGTTGCCGCCGGCCTGTTACACGATGTTGTTGAAGATACACACGCCACCATAGAAGAAATCAATGAGATGTTCGGTAAAGATGTCAGCCTTATTGTATCGGGTGTAACCAAACTGAGTGTCCTCCCTTTTAGCAGCGGCTCCCAGGCACGCCAGGCTGAGAGCATCAGGAAAATGATCCTGGCAATGGCGGATGATATCCGGGTTATATTGATCAAACTGGCAGATCGACTTCACAATATGAGGACATTGAAGTTTCACTCTCCGAAAAAAAAGGCAAAAATTGCCAGGGAAACCCTCGATATATACGCCCCAATTGCCGGCCGTCTCGGTATTTACTGGATTAAAAAGGAACTTGAAGACGCATCGTTTATGTATATCCAGCCTGATGAATATTCCAAGATAGAACAGCACGTAAATCAAGATAAAGAAGAAGGCGAAAAATATATTGAAACGGTCAAAGACCTCATCAAAAAAAAGATGGATGAGCACAACCTTGAATGCGAAGTTCTCGGAAGGTATAAATATTTTTACAGTATATATAAGAAAATGTTGTCCCAGAACCTTGAATTTGAAGATGTCTACGATATCATTGCGTTTAGAATAATTCTGGACTCAGTACCCCATTGCTATGAAGCACTCGGAGTGATTCATTCTCTATGGAAACCGGTTGCCAAAAAATTCAAGGATTATATCGGGGTCCCCAAGCCCAATATGTACCAGTCCCTCCACACAACCGTCATCGGCCCATTTGGAGAACGTATTGAGATTCAGATTCGAACATGGGAAATGGATAAAGTTGCCAAATCAGGTATCGCTGCTCACTGGAGCTACAAGGAAGGTCTTCACTTTGATGAGAAGACAGCCAAAACGTTTTCCTGGATACAGAACCTGGTGGAAAACCAGGAAAATTTTGAAAATCCAGATGAATTTTTGGAAAATGTCCGCATTGATCTCTTTCCGGATGAAGTGTATGTTTTTACTCCCCGGGGAGAGATAAAAACAGTGCCCAGTGGCGCTACCCCTGTGGATTTTGCATACTTAATTCATACAGAAGTCGGAAATCAGTGTGTCGGGTCCAAAGTGAACGGTCGTATCGTCCCTTTGCAATATGAATTGAAAACCGGTGACACTGTTGAAATATCCACATCAAAAAAGAGTCATCCCAGTAAAGACTGGCTCAATTTTGTTAAAACTGTCAAAGCCCGTTCAAGGATCAGACAATGGATCAAAACCCAGGAAAGAGAACGAAGCATTACCCTCGGTCGGGAGATGTGCGAAAAGGCATTTCGCAAGTATCGCCTAAATTTTAATACCCTCTTGAAATCAGATGAGATGGAGAAGGTAGTGGAGCATTTTGGTTTTAAGCAGATGGATGATCTGATTGCAAGCGTGGGTTACGGAAAAATCACGCCTTTGCAGATTATTCGAAAGGTTGAGCCGAAACCCGAAGAAAAAGAAGATTCCGCATCCTTTCTTGATAAAATCATTAGCCGCGTTAGAAAGAAAAAACCGAAAACGGGTGTGACTGTAAAAGGTGTCGACGATATTTTGATCAAGTTCGGAAAATGCTGTCAGCCGGTTCCAGGAGATCCTATTACAGGTTATATTACAAGAGGTTATGGGGTCACCGTCCATCGAACACGTTGTGTTAATGCTATGAAAATGAGCCCTGAACGACAAATAGATGTGGAATGGAGTGTGGATATAGCTGATACATATCCTGTAAAAATTTTGGTTCGTTCTTATGACAGGGTTGGATTGCTGGCGGATATCACTGCAAGTATCAGCAAAAATGGCGCCAATATTTTAAGTGCGAACACAGAAACACGTCAGAGTAAAATCGTCGACAGTGTATTCACCATAGCCGTCGAAAACACCGACCATTTAAACAAGGTTCTCTCGGCCATTAGAAAGATTAAACATATTCAGGATGTCAGAAGAGTTGACAGATGATCCGTATTTGTTTCGGTTTTTTATAACCCTCTTAAAAATCCCCCTTTTTGCCCAATTTCTGCGTCCCCGATAATCGGAATTTATCAATAGCCTCAAAGTCCGGGATCTTCGACTTGAATTTGAACCCCGGTTAAATATTAAATACGGATTTAACTGGGCAGGCAAAAATGAACATTTTTAAAAGATCTCTGTCAGACCTTTTTCGATTTAGGGTGCTTTAACAATATGTCCCGATTTAATACAGCTGGTACAAACCATCATCTTTTTAACACTTCCTTTGTGCAATGCTTTTACCCTCTGAAGGTTTGGATTAAAGCGACGTTTCGTTAAATTATGAGCATGGCTTATATTGTGACCAACGAGGGGCTTTTTCCCGCATATTTCACATATTCTGGACATGGTTATTTCTCCTTTTCAAAAACAAGAACGTGATTAAATATAATATTACAGTATATATGTAAAGTATTTTTATTTAATTATCTGATCTTTTGTCAGCAATTCTTCACATAGGCTGGCATATTTGAGCGCCTGTTGGTGAAATCCGACATCAGGAAAGTTGGATAGTACCGATTTGAAGCGGTTTAGGGCTGCTTTATAATGCTTGCTCTTATAATAAAAGAATCCAACATAAAATTCGTGTCCGGCAAGGCTTTTTATACATTTTTTAATGTTCTCTTCAGCTCTGTAGGCATAACCATCTTTAGGAAACTGTTTTTTTAGACGGTTGAACGTATCGAGTGCGTTCTTTGCAGGGGTCTGATCCCTGTCGATGGTATCGATCCGCTCGTAATGACAAAGCCCGATTTGAAAAATGACATAGGGGATGGCTTCGTTGCGGGGATGAAGATTTTCAAATGCTTCATATGCTGCCACAGCTTCTTCATAATTTTTTATATGGTAATACGCATCCGCAATTTTCAGTTCAGCAAGAATAACATACTTGCTGAAAGGGTACCAGTCTCTAAGTTTTTCAAAGGATTCTATGGAATCCTGATAATCCTCGTTGTTGAATTGATCCATCCCATTGCTGACCAGTTCCAGTGCAGTCTCTTCTTCTTTTGACTTAAACCATGCACAACCGGAAAACACAAACAATAGAATAAGAATTAAAGCAATGATTCGTTTCATTTTTTCAGGTTTTCGATATATTGTCCTGCTGAGAATGCTGCGATAGAACCGTCACCTACCGCGGTTGCGATCTGACGCAACGGTGTATTTCTAGCATCTCCGGCTGCAAAAACCCCTGGGACCGAGGTTTCCATATTTATATCCGCAACAACAAACCCCTTTTCATCGAGTTCGACAACATCTGCAAGAAATTTGGTGTTTGGGATCTCACCCACCCATATAAAGCAACCATCCACGGAAAGCTTCTTTTTTTCACCGGATTTGACATTTTCCACGTCAATGCTTTCAACATTGGTTAACCCATTGATACCGGTCAACACAGAGTCCCACAGAATTTCTATTTTTTCATTATTGAATGCACGTTTCTGAAGAATCGCTTCTGCACGCAGACGATCTCTTCGATGGATAAGATATACTTTTTTCACAAATTTGGTCAGATATAAACCTTCCTTCACGGCGGTATCGCCCCCGCCCACAGCAGCAACGACGCGATCTTTATAAAACGGAGCATCACAGGTGGCACAAGAGGAGACACCTTTTCCGTAAAACATGTCTTCACCGGGAATTCCAAGTTTCTTTGGAGAAGCGCCGGTAGAAATAATGATCGTATGTGTTGTAAGGATGCCATCTATTAAAATGATTTTTTTAATAGGCTTAGACAGATCAAGGGAAACGGCCTCTTTGCTTTCGATCATCAGGCCGAATCTTTTCGCTTGGTCCGTGAACCGCTGTACAAGATCCTGACCGCTGATGCCTTCCGGAAATCCAGGATAATTTTCGACCCAGTCTGAGATAATTATTTGTCCGCCGGTCATCAATTTTTCCAATAAAACGACCTTTAATCCGGAGCGTGCCGCATAAAGACCGGCGGTTAGCCCTGCCGGACCACCGCCGATAATGACAATCTCGTAATCGACATTTTTCATTTGCAAGGTTTCCTGCTAAACTTGAGATATCATTTCTTCAAGCCTTGATTTTGCAACGATACCAATAACCTTGTCCTGGATTTCTCCATCTTTAAAGAAAATAAGAGTAGGGATGGACTTTATGCCGTATTTGGTAGGGGTTGTCGGATTTTCATCAACATTACATTTAGTAAACTTAACCTTGTCGCCGAAATCTGCAGCAAGCTTTTCGACGATGGGTGCAATTGCCCTGCACGGCCCACACCAGGGTGCCCAAAAATCGACCAATACAGGTTTATCTGACTGTAATACTTCTGCTTCAAAGCTGCTGTCGCCTACTTCAAGAATATCTTTTGCCATAAAATTGTTTCCTTTCCGTATTTTTTTTAAATTACAACAGTTAGCTGAAATATAGTGACATGAATGGGGCTTGTCAACCTTTTCAGATGAACGTTACAAATCTTTGAAATGATGTTCCATACCCGTCCTTTTTTAGTGGTGGCACCGATGACGGCAATAGAACGTGGATTCAAAAGTGTTTGAAGATTGGGTGGATCCGTCATGAATCAATAAAAGAGGGTAAGAAGCATAATTGCAAGGCTGTATTATACAGTTAACAACTATCGGTCTAATTTCAATCTGTTCAAAAACCCTAAATATTAAATTCCGGCTAAAATACAACGTACCGGTCACACGATTCAATCATTTCTGCATTTCTTGCCTGGGTGGCAAAGTCCTTGAACCCGACGCCCGGCACTTCACCCGAAAGACCGTTTGCCCGAAAACTAACGTCACATACTGAAAGTTTGGCTTTTTCAACCAGTTGCCCAAATTCCGGCCTTTGTGTAAGAAGAACCCCCTGACCGGTAAAAAATATCTGAACATTTTTGCCTTTATCATGGGCGGCAGTGGTTAAGGCGATGACATAATCAAGGTGCTTGTTAGAGCTTACGAGAATCCCTAATTTATTAGCCATTGTTTTTATTCCTTTTTGTTAAGTTGAATTAAATATTTCAACTCCAGGTCACGATAATACATGGTACAAGGTTCGAATTCCAGATAGAAACAATTTACCACCAACATACAACCTTGTCATATGAAAAGATATCATCCACCAATGCGGACCAGTCTGTATCTCCTTCATAAAGAACGACTTTTTTAGCCCCATCGTCCTTTGAGAAGTCTTCAATAAATGTTTTTGTTATATCGTCAGGTTCTGACCGAATAATATTTAATAGTTTCATGATGGTATATCCTCTAAAAAGGAATAATTAAGTCTGCTTCTTTAAGCTTGACCAGCATTTCCTCGATGGTTATCGGCTTGAAGCCGTATTTTTCAACATTGGCCGGATGATTGGAATATCGTTCTCCCTCCATCTCGTCGATAAATTCCATGTTTTCACTGTAGGCTTCGTCCATATTTCCAATTTCATGATTCAGGACATACATCTGAACAGAAGCCGCTTCCAGGAGCAAACCGAGGCTGGTTCTAAGCCCCTCATACTGCTGGTCCACGTCTTTAATTAGTACGGCGATGTTTTCCATTTAACAAATCACCCCCCTTTTTTGATCAAAAATTTTGTATACCCTGCCTCATCTTCTAAGCCGAGAAACTCGTCCCCATGCTTTTTGGCATAATCGGGTATATCACTTTTAGATCCTGGATCCGTTCCCAGAATTTCCAGGATTTGTCCAGGTTTTAGCTTTTTTAATGCCTTTTTGACCTTAAGCAGCGGCATGGGACAGCTCAGTCCCCGACAGTCCAATGTTTCATCCGGTGTGATATTTTCGACCATAACTATCCTCCTTAATTGTTAATTATAACTGTGCAGCAGCTTTTTATAACATCGCGTAAAGAATTTATAATTCTACAACAAATTTTTCTGTTTCTTCATTCCAGGTGGTGATAATATAGTATGCCAACATGATGACGATGACCAGGATCAAGCTCCATTTATAGGTCAAAAAGTCCGGGAGAAAGACTTTGTAGCCCATGAATGAATTGAGGCCCTCTGAGCTTTTGATCCAAGCTTTGAACAACGACGTCGATAATGCAAAAAAGATAACGGCCAGCATCAGCTTGATATGTCCTTCTCCGGCCCGCCAGACCGAACCGCTTCCGCATCCGCCTGCCACAACCATGCCGAAACCGAAGATGACGCCTCCCACCAGTCCACCGAACCAGAACGCTTGAGAGACATAAACATTTTCTCCACGCAGGCCTGACCATTTAAGCGCAGCAAAGCCGAGAGCACTGATAATAATGCTGATGGCGAGCGCCCTTGCTACTTCGCTTTCACCGGTCATAAAAGGTTCGCGAAACCCTCTGACAAAACAAAAGCGGGTTCTTTGAATGATAAATCCAAAGGCGAGACCGCATAGCAGTAGCCCTCCGACCCGCGTGTAGGCTTCCTTGCTGTATATCCATGCACAAACGATGGCGGCAAGAAATACGACAGCACCGATATAAGGCTCTATTTTCAGCCAGTCAAACCCTTTTTCTTTTTTTGATACAGCAGTACTTCCGGCTGACCCTGAAGGAAGATGTTCCAGTTCCCAATACAAATAACGAAGTCCGAGATACGCTCCGGCCAACAATCCGACCATCATGGTAAGACCGCTGGCGGACAAGGCGCTGACCGCTGTAAAAAAGCCTCCTACATTACACCCGCCGGCCATTGCCGCACCAATCCCCATAAGCGTTCCCCCCACAACTCCTTTCACGAGTTCCAGAGGAGGCGCTTTGCGAATGGCGAACTGTTTGGATAAAAGTGCCGATCCAAACGCGCCCCAAAGTAATCCCAAGGTAAGAATGGAGTTTGTGGATATCAGCGGTGAAACCGGTTTTTGATGATAAACACCCACGAAACTGAAAAACCAGTCACCCCAGTTTTTCAGCCCTCCGGCAACACCCCAGGGCCTGGCCCAGGCGAAAGTAATAATGCTCATAATACCGATGAGCAGGCCGCCGAGCCATATGGGCCATTTTTCCTCAAAGATTTTTTGATATCCGTTGCTCAGGATTTCGGTTAAAACACTGCTATGTTTTTCATCATTCATGGTAACCTCTCAAACCGACCGAACCGTATATTTCATAAAAACCAAAAGAAAGTATCCAATGCGCGAAACGTAAGGGCTAACAGCCTTCATCATCTACAATTTTAAACCCGGATTCTTTCATTTTTTTGACGGCCGGTTCCGGAGGTGGTGGAGATGTAGGAGGCGTTGGAGAAATCGAGATACCCCCTTCCTGCCTAGTGGATACATCCGGCAGTATTATATTTGCGTTTTTTTCCACCTTTTCTGCCAAGCCGAAGATTACCGCTTGATCATAATATAGCCAGGCTTTAATCGATGCGGGATCAGCTTTTACAGCTTTTCTGAAATATTCCTTGGCATCCAAGTATTTCCCTCTAGCATAGGCTTCCATGCCGAATCTCAGCATCTTGGCTGAGAGTTCCTTGTCAGGAGGGAAATTCTCCGGTCCTTGGGCCATGGTATGTGTGGGAACGAAATAAAATATTGTCAGAAAAAAAACGAGTATAATTGAAGCAATATATTTTGGTTTCACGTAGGTCTCCTCCAAATATGAAATCGAATCATTGATCAATATTTTTTATCAAAACACGACAAAGTGGTCAAGCACGTAATCACCGAATATTTAAGCCATTCCGTCGAATAACGCTGATCCGCAGATTTACGCCACTCGATAGTCCGACTCGGGTGGGATACAAAACACCGGCCGCGTAATGAATCTAAGAACTTTTTCTGCAGTACTCCCGAAAAATATTTGGCTCATGTCTCCGGTTTTGCCGCAACTACCAATAATAATCATATCCACATCATTTTCAACAGCCTTTTTGTTGATTTCGAGAAAAGGGGTTCCCTCACATACAACCATTTTTACATGTTCTTCTCTCATATTTTCCTGCTTCAAAAAGTCTCGGAGTTTTGCTTTTGCCTCAAGAAACAGCTTTTTTTTAATCTGGCCTTCATCTCCCAGTTTTTGACGGATACACTCTGTAACGAAATTACTGTCGATAACATGAAGGGCGATAATACGGCTCGGTTTTTTGGCTAAAAAAGATTTTGTCCAGCGCAAGACTTCTCGGGAACAATCTGAAAAATCAATGGCCACCAGAAAAGTTTGTTCTTCAGATTTCTTTTTATCGTCAAAAGTCATTGATCCAATACATCCTTAAATCGTATTTCTTCCAACATCAAGGGAATAAACGGCTCTCTCAATGATTATTAAAGATTTGGATGCCGTCTTCAGGTCCAACGGTGCCGCCTTTAAGAACCTTTACAAAGATGCCCTCTCGGGGCATGACACAGTCTCCCACCTGTTTGTATATGGCACAGCGATCATGGCATTCCTTGCCGATCTGGGTGACTTCCACCAGTGCGTTTTCTCCCAGTTTCAAGCGGGTGCCCACAGGTAGTTCCCAAAGCTTGATGCCTTCGGTGGTAATGTTTTCGGCAAAATCGCCTGGATTGACCTCAAGGCCTTTCTCCCGGATCTTGGAAATACTTTCTATTGCCAAGAGGCTGACTTGACGATGCCAATCACCGGCATGGGCGTCGTTTTCAAGACCGTGGTTTTCGATCAGACTGCCCAGAAATATGTTTGTTTTTTTGACGCCTTTTTTAAGACTAACGGATACGGCGACGATCCGACCGTCATAAGTCTGATCAACATCGGTCATTTTATTTTTTTCCACCTTTTGGTTTGAATTTTCCATTAGTTCCCTTTGCCGAAGGCACAATGGGGGTAGGTGCATTCCGGGCAATCTTGGCAAAGTCCGCCATGGCCCAGAAACGCCAGTTCTTTTTTGCCGATTTTCTCTCCAGCCAGAATACGGGGTAGAACCAGATCTAAAACGGTTGTACGGTGATGAAGACCACAGGCCGGCACTCCGATCAAAGGGACTTTGCCAATATAAGCCACCAGAAACATGGCCCCAGGAAGCGCTGCAGCACCATAATGGATTTCATCGGCGCCTGCCAGGCGAATTCCTTTGCGTGTAACATCGTCTGGGTCCACGCTCATACCGCCGCTCAAAAGAATCAGATCGCAGCCTCGCTCAATGTGTGTACAGATTGCCTGACGAATAATTTCAGTGTCGTCCGGTGCAAAACTGATGCGGTCTGCCTCACTGCCCAGGTCGGTAAGTTTTCGAATCAGAATGGGTGCAAAACGGTCTTCGATGAGACCGTGATACACTTCATTTCCGGTGATGATCAGGCCGGCTTTTCCCTTCCGCAGAGGACGTACGGAAACCACACCGCCGTTTTGTCCGGCAATGGCGGCGGCCCGTTCGATGGGCGCCCGTTTCATGACCAGGGGAATGGCCCGGGTGGCGGCCACCAGCTCTCCTGCTTTAACCATCGTATGGTTATGCAAAGTGGCGCACATCACCTCTTCTACCATGTTAAATGCTGCCAAGGCCGAAACGTTGACCATAAGTAATCCATCTCTATCCGCCTTTAAACCGATTTTTCCTTCACGGGGTTCATTTTTCCAAACCACCCCATTTCCGGCCAGGGCTTCGGCCATAATGGCGGCGGCTTCATTCTCGTGAATCTCGTCTGCTTCTAAATCAATAAGATAAAGATGATTTTTCCCGAGTTTTTGTAAGCGACACAAATCCTCGTTGCACACCGTGTGTCCTTTACGAAATGCAGCGCCTTTAAATTCTCCGGGGCGGATTTCGGTGATGTCATGGGCCAGCTTCATCCCCACGGCATCTTTTAGTTTTATGGTTTTTATCATCCTTAATCTCCTAGTTTATTGCCACAAAGTCACCAAGGCACAGAGAATTTGTTAATAATTATTTTCCTTCGTGTCTTAGTGCCTTGGTGGCGTCAAACAACTGCTGTTCTTTTTGAACGGGCGTCCAGTTCATGTTCGGCCAGGTTATTTCTTCTGCTTCCGAGAAATAGACCCCTTGAGCACACGGCTTACAAAGAATATGACCGTTTTGAAGCACTTCCCGGTTGTCTCGAACCATCTGGCCGCATCGGCTGCAAGAGACCTTTTTACGGGTGGGACCCGGCATATCATATTCGCTCATATCCACCCGAACCTTTTGAACCCGAAACAACACGCTGTCCGGCATACGCTTGTAGGCTTCAAGCTGCTGGGGATACTTTTCCGGTATTTCCGGGGCATAAACCGGCGCCAGATCCCGGGCTTCCTCTGTGGAGATTACCCGAAACGCGTTGTTGGTCTCCAAATTCACAAAAGTAGCGGCCATGATCCCATAATCCATAAATTTCAACGACCGGCGTCCCAGCTTGACACCGGTGACATAGGCCACCGCATCGCCGGTACAGCGATCCATTTCCACGTAAACGATCAGTTTTTTGATCTGTTTGTGACTGGTCGGTTCATCAAGATCGATGAGCCGGCAGCCCAGCATGGCCATACGCACACCCACCACCTGTCCCGGACACAAATGCCCGTGAGCCTCGGCGGAATTTTTTAGCAGTGTGTCAAAATCTTGCACGTTTATACCTGTCAATTGGGTTATGTTAACGTTAACATAACATATTACAAAAAAAATTGAAATCAACACCCAAAATCGGGGAAATATCGCATTTTTTATTTTCCTTTTTGGGGCCGTTGACAAATCGAGTTTGATCGAACGCCATATATTTTTTCTTATCCATCAAAATTTGTATAGAATATCGAGGAGCGGATAGTTATCCAGTCGTCGTCTGTTTGACTGGTAGGGCTTCCACTGTTGCTTCTCCAAACCAGTGGGGAGTTTTCAAACATATTTTTACCAGCATGAGCATCACCGGGACTTCAATCAGCACACCCACCACCGTGGCCAGGGCAGCGCCGGACGACAGTCCGAAGAGCATGGTTGAGGTGGCAATGGCCACTTCAAAATGATTGGAAGCACCGATCATGGCCGCCGGTGCCGCATCCACGTAGCGGAGTTTCAGCAGGCGCGCCAGACCATAACCCAGCCAAAAGATAAGCATGGTCTGAATGAAGAGCGGAACCGCAATCCACACGATGGTCAGCGGGTTGCTGATAATTACCTCACCTTTAAAGGAAAACAACAGTACCAGGGTAATGAGTAGCGCGACAATCGTAATGGGGGTAAGAACGTGCAAAAATTTTTCCTTAAACCATATGTCACCTTTTACGGAGATGATCCATTTTCGTGAAAGATAGCCCGCTACCAAGGGAAGGGCCACGTAAATGCCGATGGACAGCAGCAACGCCTGCCAGGGTACCGGCAACCGCCCCACACCCAGCAAAAATCCACCCAGAACACCATAAAGCACGAGCATGGTCAGAGAGTTGATGGCCACCATCACCAGTGTCAAACCGTCATTTCCTTTTGAGAGATAACTCCAGACCAGAACCATTGCGGTACACGGTGCAATCCCTAATAGAATGCAACCGGCCAGATAGCTTCGCCAAAGTGGCACTTGGAGCATTTTAATGCCACCGGCCATCACCACCGTACCGGCTCCGTGAGTCGCACCCATTGGAAGGTCGAGACCGAACGGCATCTTGACCAAATCTACGGCATCCGGACCGATAAAATTGTAAAACAGCGTGCCGAGAAAAAAAATGGCGATCCCGTACATTGTAAATGGCTTGATACACCAGTTAACGAACAGGGTCAAAAACACCGGTTTTCCGCTCTTGCCCGCCTTAATGACTTCACCGAAATCGATTTTTACCATGATAGGATACATCATGAAAAACAGACAGATGGCGATGGGGATGGACACCACCGGCGCTCCTTTGACATAGATGGCCAACCCATCGAGGTATTGCGCTACGCCGGGAGCGATTTTTCCGAGCAGGATGCCGGCAACAATACACAGCACCACCCATAGGGACAGGAATCGTTCGAAAATACTGGTCATTTTTCGATCATTGTTCAAAATAGCATCGTTGTTCATCAATAGTTTCCTCTTCAATAATTAAAAGTCAAAACGGAATTGACCCAGATATTCAGCAAGGTTATTTCTTCCGTCATCATCCAGTGGCGGACAGTCTTCAGGTCCTTTTGCCCCTTCGGCAACCTGGGTGGCAAAAACCATACAGGTGGGTTGTCCGCATTCTTTGCAATTGGTCTTTGGGAGCAGTTTTAGAATTTCGATGACCTTGGGCTGGGGAGCCGCTTCATACAGGGGTTCGATCTTATCCCGATTTTCCCAGGCCGAATTGATCTCGCGTTTCAACCACTCGATGATTTTGGTGGCTTCGTCTTCATCTTTAAGGGCATTAACGGCGATCTTTTTGGCGTGGACGGTGATCAGTTTGCCGTGAACCTTAAATGTTACGGATGGCGGGTCTTTGGTAAAGGTGAAACCTCCGAGCGCGGCATTCAGATAGGGGATCGCTTCACTCACATCCTGGTCCAGATGGGCAAAGCAATGAACAGCCATTGCCCCGGGCATACATTCTGAATTGAAAATTTCTAGTTTATAAGTTTCAAGCAACATGCTGCACCTCCTTGTAAGGGAAAATTATCCCTAAATCATGCCCTATTTTGAGTTCTGCACAGCACTTCCGGATCGATTGTTAATATTTCCTTTATGCGTTCTGAATCTTGGCGAATTTGCGGGATTTTGGAAAGTGACCTAAATGTCCAGGCAATGGCTTCCCGAACCTCATCCGGTGCGTCATCGCCGGCCAGGCGGTAAAATCGCCAGCGGCCCTCCTGGCGGCCTTCTACAAGGCGGGCATTGGCAAGAATCGACATGTGTTTGGAAACCGTTGACGGTGCCAGCCCTAAAAATTCAATAATCTGGCACACACACAGTTCACGGCTGTCCAATGCCAGTAACATACGAACCCGGTTTTCATCAGCCAGCGCTTTGGTGATCGTCATAAAGGTAAACATAATCGCTTTCCCCTGTCTTCAATCCGTCATTTCGCCACATGTCGAAATATAGAGGGTTTTGATGTTTCAGTCAAGGACAAATTTTGTTTATGGAATTGTTCTTCGGTTGAAACGGAAATTCATTCTGGGAAAGGCTGTTGTCTATTTCGGGTAGTTTTTAAATAGGCGCGTTGAAAAGAGAAAGATCGAGGATGAAGATAAAAAAAATGATACCCCAAAGGAGCCGGTATGGATACTGCCGAGGTACAAGGCCGGTTAAATAGTGCCTGAACGAAAACTGTCTTTTTCGCCAATATCTGCGTCAGACTCAAATTTTAATCTTCGAAATACTACCAGTATTACTGTGGTTAAAATTTTCGTCTTCCTTGATCTTAACGAAAGAGCCTGTTTTTCGTTCGGGCGCTAAATACGCGGAATTAATACGCACCGGCTATGATGTCCTCAAGAGAGAAGGAATTAGGTGAAAAGAGCCCCCACACTTTCTCCGCAGTGTATGCGCTTTATTGCCTCAGCAAACAGAGACCCCACAGACAGAATTTTTAAGTGTGCCATTTTTTTTTTACCGGGAACTTCTACCGTATTGGTCACAACGATTTCTTCGACACACAAATCCTCAAGATTTTTAACTGCCGGTCCGGACAGGACAGGATGTGTTGCCCCCACATAAATTTTTCTGACTCCCGCTTTTTCAAGCGTTTCTATCGAAGCTATTATTGTGCCGCCTGTGGAAATTTCATCATCGAAGATAATCGCATCTTTTTCTTTCACATCGCCTACGACCAATCCTTGAACCACATCGGTATCACTGATCCGTCTTTTGTCGATGATCGCCATGGAGGTGTTCATCTTTTTGGCAAAACGCCCGACTCTCTTGGCACCTCCGGCATCCGTTGCGACGACTACGGCATTTGAAATGTCTAAACGTTTTTTGAAGTAGTCGCAGATAATAGGAATTGCCGTAAGGTGATCAACCGGTACGCTGAAGAATCCGTGTACCGAATCGGCATGGAGATCCATGGTCAGTACACGGTTTGCACCTGCGGTTTTGAGAAGGTCTGCCATGAGTCTCCCGGCAATGGAAATTCTGGGAGCATCCTTTTTATCGGATCTGGCGTAGGAGTAATATGGAACCACAGCTGTAATTCTCTTGGCGGAAGCGCTGCGCAAGGCATCAAGGGTAATCAACAGCTCCATAATGTGATTGCTGACGGGCCGGCTGAATGACTGAATCACAAAAACATCTTTTTCTCTCACGTTTTCCTTGACCTGTACGAACAGGTTGTCATTGGAAAACCTCGAGATA
>Ga0209940_1000010_pt1 | contig 47308 bp, 46 predicted proteins | sample SalPonF2_B_D1_MG_FD_185726 | JGI IMG/M metagenome (GOLD analysis project Ga0209940, IMG submission 185726) | Salt pond soil microbial communities from South San Francisco under conditions of wetland restoration - Salt Pond MetaG SF2_B_D1_MG... ...
TAGAAAGGGTTTAGATAGACGCATTCAACAGAGAGAACAAATAAAACATATCAAAGAGAAGGAGCAGCAGGATCAAGCTGTTTGAAGAAACTCTCCGCCCTTGGGGCTACAGCCTTATTTTTGACGACGTCAAAAAAGCTCAACAGACCGTGAAAATTTATTCTTGTCCGCCTCACCGTCCCGCACCGCAAGAGGGATCTACGACAAAGCGGCATCTTCGACTGGCGGGAAGGTAAAATCATAATCCGGATGTGACACTTGAATTAAAACATGATTTTTTCAGGGGGGCGCCGCTCGGGGACATATTCATGGGGAATTTTATTCTGATTCCAATCTGTTGAAACATAAAGGTTGCAATAGCAACTCCCGTATTCTTCAACATCCGGTTTCCGGTAAACGCATGGGCAGATAATGTCCCTGTCATTTTCTTTACTCCCGGAAGCCAGTCTGCAAGGACATACCATATAGCCATAGCGATCTTTATTTTTAATCAGCGCCTCCAGCAGTTCAAATACCCGTTTTTTATCAATGTTAAAATTGTATCCCTTTGGTTCCTGAATTTTTTTTAACATTTCATAAAGTTTTTCGACTTCCATTACAAACCCAGCGCCTCCTTGATTTCCTCTTCTTTAAACCCTACAATGACCGTATCTCCAATGATGATGGTCGGAAAAGAGCATTTCGGGTTGAATTTTTTAACGTCTTCCAGTATGGCCTGACGTTCTTCTCCCTCTAAAAGATCGACATCGACAAATTCATATAAGATGGTGCAGTCACTTAAAAATTTCTTGGTCGATTTACAGTGACTGCAAGTGCTCAAAGAATACAGTTTAATCGGTTTTTCAGACATGTGAATTTCCTTTTATTCGGATTTGGCTTCGATTTTTTTGGCATCATTTCTATTGTAGTATAGAATTCCGCCGTCTTTTGTCAAAGTCGTTTAAAGTTGAAAGCAGGTATGGACTCATAAAGATTGTTGTAAGGTTGTACGGCTAAAAAAGTCTCGTATTCTAACTTAAAGTATTCCTTATCTCATATTTAGTAAAAATATACAACAATCTCTTCACCGGAGCAAAATAATTCACTGTGCACCTATTGTTTATTACATCAACAAAGTCCATGATCGTCTCCTACCCTTCACAAATCAAAACAATATGTATAGACGACAGATCTTCTTTATTGTGCGTCAATTCAGCAATTTTTTCACTGCTTCAGGATCCGTAACCGGTGGTTTGCATGTTTTGTCTGTACAAACATAAGCCGTTGTTTTGTCGTCAATCTTTTTGACCGATGCGATAAATGGAAGATATTGGGCCAGCCTGTCTTGAGTGGTGTCATTATCCACCAACAGCACAATTTTCCCGGGATAATATACTGAATTTACGGTTTTCAGCATGGATCGCGTTTCCGCAGTGTTCCGTTCTCCGATAATAATCACTTCAACCGGTTGGGTCAGTGATGTGATCAGAGCAACCAGAAGTTCCGGTGCCGAATCCGGCTGAGAATGAATTCTTGCCAAAATACTTTTTAAAGTTTGCTCCACAACAACCGAATATCCCCTTGAATCGGCAAACTTTGCCAGGCGCAATCCATTCGACACCGCCACCGATGCGGCTGAAGGTATTACATTGTCCGTATCCTCCTTGATCCGAAGATCAATCGTTTTATCATGCCCCTTTCGGGTCATAAAAAAACCACCGTTTTCTGCATCGTAAAACAGCTGTATCTGATCGTCCATCAGTTTAAGTGCCCATTCGATCCAGCCTGGATCAAAATCGGCTTCATAAAGGTCTATTAAGCCCTGGATTAGAAAAGCATAGTCATCTGCCATACCGGCAATTTTTCTTTCACCCTGACGCCACCTTCTTAACAATGTGTTGGTCTTGTCATCATAAAGGTTTTTTCTCAAAAATATCGCCGCATTTCTTGCTGCTTCAAGGTATCTTTTTTCTCCCAAAACCTGGTAAGATCTGGAAAGAGCGGATATCATCAGTCCGTTCCACGAAGTCAAAACTTTGTCGTCAAGATGCGGCCTATGTCTTTTTGAGCGCACTGCCAGAAGTTTTAATTTTGACTGAATAAGCGAGGTTTCGATGTCTTCTTTTGACAAATCGAACTTTTTGGCAACTTCATCAATGGAATGCGCGTTGAATAGAATATTTTTTCCTCTAAATTCATTAAAAGGATCAAATTCGGCATTCCCTTCGGGTTTTACGCCATAGCGATATGAAAATATTTCTCCCGGACCGTCACCCAACAGATCTTTAATCTCTTTTTGTTCCCACACATAGAATGCGCCTTCAGCTTTCTTTTTGTTTGTATCTTCCAAATTCTTTCCAGTAGGAAGACTGTCTGCATCTTCAGCCGAATAAAAACCGCCGTCAAGGTGTGTCATATCTCGCAGAACATAATCTGCCGTTTCCCTGGCAATTTTCTCAAAAAACCTGTCACCGGTAATCAAAAAAGCATCCAGATAATTTCTTAACAGCTGGGCATTGTCATACAGCATTTTCTCAAAATGGGGAACATGCCATTTGGCATCCGTGGAATAGCGATGAAACCCGCCCCCCAATTGATCATAAATGCCGCCGTTTGCCATGGCACGCAGCGTCGCAGTGCCCATCAAAAGGGCGGTTTTGTCTTTTTTAATACCATTTTTATCGTAAAAATAATGGGCAAATAAAAAATTCTGAATGGATGGAGACGGAAACTTGGGTGCCGGGCTAAATCCTCCAAGATCTTTGTCGAACCTTGAGGAAAAGGCATCCAGGGCTGTTTCTATCACATCTGTATTGATAACGCTGTCTTTTGACGTCCATGATAATGCATTGGCAATGCTTTCTTGAAGATTCGAACTGAAAGATTGAAACTTGTTTCGCTGGGAAGGATCCTTCCAGGCAACGGCGATGAGTCTTAGAATATCCGGCCATACCAACATTCCTTGTTTTGGAACCGGAGGGAAATAGGTGCCGCCAAAAAACGGTTTGAGATCCGGTGTCAAAAATACATTCAAAGGCCATCCTCCGGAACCGGTTATGGCGGTTACAGCGGTCATGTATATTCTATCAAGATCCGGCCGCTCTTCTCGATCCAGTTTAATACAAACAAAGTGGGTATTCATCAGATCAGCGATATCGGAATTCATAAATGATTCCTCCTCCATAACATGACACCAGTGGCAGGTAGAATAACCGATGGACAAAAGAATGGGTTTATCTTCTTTAAGTGCTTTTTCCAGCGCTTCCTCTGCCCAGGGATACCAGTCCACAGGATTGTATGCATGTTGAAGGAGATACGGACTTTTTTCATGGATCAGCCGGTTTGGTTTCAATTGATGTTCAGCCATTGTTTTATCCTTATTATCACTGGCGATTGCAGTAATGCTGAAACTTATAAAAACAACCACTAGAAAAAAAATTAAGTGTTGATTTAAAAATAGTAACAACAGGGTTTTAAAACCATTAGAAATTAATCTTCTCAGGTTTCGCTCCCGAATTGTGGTTTTACCTTATAAACTTTTCCAGCCTGCTGTATTTTATTGGCGTTGCTAAATATTTTTAGCTCAAAACATGAGAACGTTCCTTTGCAACTTAACTCTTTAATAGATAATAAGATGTATTTTTTACTTGACAAGGAGCGGCACTCTATTTTACGCTATTAATAACCATTATTATTAAGATGATGGTCCCGATTTCTGAAACTATTCTTTCCGTAAAGGAGGTAAAATGGAAGAAAAGAAAGCATTATCCAAAAAAAAGGAGATTAATCCAAAGGACGTTACTATATGTGACGCTACAGCACAAATGCTGGAAAAAGCCAAAAGAGACGGCGTAGAGACCGCCTTTGACAGGGCGGCCAGTATGAAAGCCTGTCCTATTGGGGAAAATTCCGCATGCTGTAAGCATTGCGCCATGGGTCCCTGCAGACTGAATGCCAGGGATCCCTATGGTAAAGTCGGGGTCTGCGGTGCAACCATCGATACGATCATGTCTCGAAATTTTGCACGTATGGTTGCTGCCGGTGGTGCAGCCCACACCGATCACGGAATGAGCATGCTCGATCTTTTCCGTGAAGTGGTAAATGGTAATATTACCGATTACGAAATTAAAGATACACAAAAACTCGAAGACGTTGCGGCATCCATCGGCATTGAAGTGGAAGGGCGCGAAATGAATGATATTGCCATGGATCTGTATAATGAACTGGAGCGGACCTATACTCAGGTGGAAGGGGAAATCCCCTTTGCCAAGCGGGTTCCGGAAAAAACACTGGAAACCTGGCGAAAGATGGGTATTGTCCCTAGGGGCGCCATGCGGGAAATTATGGAACTGATGCATCGAAGCCATATGGGAGTGGATCAGCATTATGAAAACATTACCAAACAGTGCAGTCGAACTGCGCTTGCCGACGGCTGGGGAGGCTCGATGGTGGCCACGGAAATATCCGACATTCTTTTCGGAACCCCGTCTCCGGTCAGCATCGAAGTGAATATGGGTGTCCTTAAAGAAGACGAGGTGAATATCATCGTACATGGTCATGAACCGAACCTTTTTGAATCGATGTTAGTATCGGCGAATGAACCGTCACTCGTTGAAGCCGCCCAAAAAGCCGGCGCCAAGGGTATAAATCTGGTGGGAATGTGTTGTTCAGGCGCTGAAATGCTGGTGCGTCACGGTATTCCTCACGCAGGGAACTTTATGTCCACGGAAACCATACTGGTGACCGGTGCAGTCGATGCCATGACCGTTGATGTACAGTGTATCAAACAGGGCCTGGCCAAAGTGGCTGAGTGTTATGGTACCCCGCTGCTCACCACCAATCCGCGATGCCATATCGAAGGTGCACAGCACATCGAATTCAATGAACATCATCCAAGTGCCTGTACCGATGAAATCGTCATCAAGGCCATTTCCAGGTTCAAAAACAGAACATCAGAAATAGAAATCCCTAAAATTAAAAACATCGGTGTCCACGGATTCTCCCACGAATATATTAATTATATGCTCGGAGGGACTTTCCGAGGATCGTATACGCCACTCAATGACAATATCATCAACGGTCGTATCCGGGGGGTTGCCGGTGTCGTCGGATGTACCAACCCAAGGGTAAAACAGGACTGGGTTCATGTCGAACTGGTCAAGGAGTTAATTAAAAATGACGTCCTTGTTCTCCAGACCGGCTGTTCTCAGATTGCCCTTGCCAAGGCCGGATTAACCACCCCTGAAGCGGCAATTCTCGCGGGACCGGGATTACATGAAGTCTGTGAAACGGTTGGGATGCCCCCGGTTCTGGGTATCGGTTCTTGCGTAGACAACAGCCGAATTCTTATTGCAGCTTCCGCCATGGTCAAAGAAGGGGGTCTTGGGCATAGCCTCGCTGACCTACCTGTGGCGGGCGCCGCTCCCGAATGGATGAGCGAAAAAGCCATCTGCATTGGTCAGTATTTCGTTGCATCGGGTGTGTTTACTGTTTTCGGCGTAACCTTCCCTATTATTGAAGAGACCAAGTTCCATAAACTGCTGTTTGAAGGACTGGAGGAACAGGGTCTTGGGAAATGGGGCTTTACACCCGATCCGTATGAGATGGCAAGAATGATGATTGCGCATATCGATAAAAAGAGAAAAGAGCTCGGCATTGACAAAGCCAGGGACAGAGTCCTGATGGATATGGCGGATCGCCGGGAAATGGAGGCAAAATATCAGCAGGCCTAAACCGATGAAACATTGAAACATCATCAATTAAAAAGGCTCCTTTTAGGAGCCTTTTTAATTGTAACTTATCGTTGGGCAGCATCGGGGCGGTCGGCCAAAAACCGGTATAACGTGGCCCGGCCTACACCCAAAATTCTTGCAGCCTTTGCCTTGTTACCACCGGTTTTTATTAGTGCGGTTTTTACGTTTTCCAGATTTAGTTTTCTCGAAGCTCCGCGAGAAGGGCCAAAGATGCTCTGATTTTTAAGTTCCATAGGAAGATCTTTGGGAAAAATCGTATCACCACTGCAATTCACAATGGCAAACTGTACGGTGTTTTGCAACTCCCGCACATTACCCGGCCAGTGATACCCCATCATTAAGGAAACCGCTTCCCTGGAAATTTTCGGTGGTATATTTTTATGCATCTCTCCTGCTTCCTTTAAAAAATGATCCACAAGTAGTGGAATATCGTTTCTCCGTTCACGAAGTGGTGGAAGATGGATAGGAATAACATTGAGCCGGTAAAATAAATCCTTGCGGAATTTTTTTTGCTGAACTTCCTTTTTTAGATCCTTGTTGGTAGCACTAATCACCCTGACATTCACATGAACCGTATTTTCTCCCCCGACTTTTTCAAACATACCATCTTGTAAAAAACGTAAAAGCTTTACCTGCATCGGTTTCGAAAGGTCAGCGATTTCATCAAGAAAAATTGTGCCTTTGTCAGCCAGTTCAAAACGTCCTTTTTTGTCCCGAAGGGCACCTGAAAAAGCGCCTTTGACATGACCGAACAGTTCGCTTTCAATGAGACTCTCCGGCAGCGCTCCACAGTTAATCGGAACAAAGGGTGCTCCGTTTCTGTGACTCTCATTATGAATGGCACTGGCAACCAGTTCCTTTCCGGTACCGGTTTCACCCGATATGTGTACCGGATAATCGTAGCCGGCAACATCCCGGATTTGCCGGAAAACCTTCATCATACTGCTGTCTTTGGCGATAATGCCTGAAAAACTGGTCAGTTCATGGGCCTTCATAGAAAGGTTTAAAATTTCGGTAACATCTACTATTGAAGCAAGGACACCGAAGTTCCGATTGTTTTTATCTCTTATCATCGTGACAGACATTTCGACGCGCCTGGATTCACCGTTTTTTGTTACAATATTGTTTAAATACTCCTTTTTGTCTTCAAAAGCAGGTTTGTCGCCGGAAAAAGAACATTGTCCTCCGCAAAAAGGCTCTCCAAAAACGTTATGGCAATCTTTGCCCAAAACTTCTTTCCTATTGTAACCGGTTATTCTTTCGGCTTCCTTATTGAAATAAAAAATATGGCGGTTCAAATCATGGGCAACGATACCGATCTTGAGGTTGTCAAGAACGCGCTCCAGATTTTTTTTATCAGCGAGTATTTTTGATATCATGGCTTCGGACATAATGGGTAGATATAAGATATAAGTACTTTTTTGTCAAACATGAATCTTGCATGAAAATTACTGAGAAGTTTTTTGCAAATTGATTGAAGAAGATTTAACAAAAATCATATCATCGCTAATTTTGTCCGAATGGCATATCGAATGATAATCTTTTTTTCTCATTAATTTTAACCCAAAAGGCGAGCCGGAGGCTTTCATCTGCTGCGTTATTAAGGACTCGCAATAGTTTACTATGGCTTCATCCTTAAGTAGCCTTGTTGGAGCGAAGCGGAAATCCCGCTATCGGGGCATATGAAAGCCTCCAACTTGTGCAAAATTCATGTTACAGACTATCTATATTCATATCGTCTCTGATCCCAAACCGGGTCAGTACAAAGTCATATTTTACCGGATCATCAGGAATAATTTGTCTAAAACCGGCTGTTATCTCAAGGGCGGTGCGCATGTTCGCCTGTTGTTTTGCAGTAAAACCCAGTTTCAAGCTTATCTTGTGCATGTGAGTATCCAGCGGGATGATGAGTTTTGACACAGGCACACCATACCACCCACCGGGATCGACACGGTCATTTCTGACCATCCATCTTAAAAAAAGATTCATCCGCTTGCAGGCACTTCCTTTTTCAGGCAAAGCAATCAGGTGTCCGGGGTTAGTGTTCCCGACGGTAAGCGCCGTTGCAAAAAAATTCAGGGCAGGAATGACGGTCCTGTCATCATCAGATACCGCTCGAACAAAACAGTCGTTTAATGAACCATATTGGTCAATGACGTTTTTTGCACCCTGAAGCAATGCCGCAAGATGATCTCCATTGGCAAATCTGTGTTTAAATCCCTTAAAAACTTCACACATGGATGAATGCGTCGTTTTCCTAAGAAACAGATAGGGAGAGGGTAACATCATGTCAAGGACACATGAAACGCTTTTTAGTATTTGTTTCACCCTGCCATATGCCAGTGAAGATGCAATTAATCCGACAATCTCCCGGTCTTTAATATCTCTGTATAAATAGAGAAACTCAATCGGATCCGGATGAATATATTTGGGTTGATTATATCTTTGATATAAATTTTCCAGTTTGCATTTAATGTTTTTTTGGGGCATTTTTATTCAGGCTTGTCAAACACGGGTTTTTTCATATATATATACTCGGGTTGAGTGGTTCAACGTTCACCGTTCCAGGCTGAAAAACTCTAACTGGCTCAAATCAAAAAGATTTCGACGCATAGCGGTGATAAGAATGTTTCACCCGATGGGTGAAAGAGGCTAATCGGCACATTATATAACAAAGTGAGCGCTGACAAGTAATCACAGCCTTTGAACCCTAAACCTTGAACCGATCACTTTATATTATGGAATTCTAATGAAAAACGAAACAAATAACATACATTCCCTTATTTTTGAAGAAAAAGAAATCATTCTTGTAGGTACCGCACACGTATCCAAAGAGAGTGTTCAACTGGTCAGCGATATCATCGAGACGGAAAAACCGGACACGGTCTGCGTGGAACTGTGTGACGCCAGGTATCAGTCCATTCGTCAAAAAGACAAGTGGCTGGATACGGATATCATCAAAGTTATCAAAGAGAAAAAATCCTTCCTGCTTCTATCCAATCTCCTTCTGGCATCTTTCCAAAAACGGATCGCCGATAAATTTGATATTGTGCCCGGAGCTGAAATGATCAAAGCCATCGATGCCGGTGAAGCTGTCGGTGCAGATATACATCTAGCCGATAGAAACATTCGCATCACCCTGGCGAAGACCTGGCGTGCCATGGGATTGTGGGGCAAAATCAAGCTGCTGTTTCAACTGCTTTTGTCCATGGGTGAAATCGGAGATATCAGTGAGGAAGACATTGAAAAAATGAAACAAGAAGATGTACTTGAATCACTCCTTGCCGATGTAGGAAAGTCACTTCCTGTTTTAAAGGATATCCTGATCGACGAAAGGGATCAATTCCTGACCTATAAAATACGAACAGCGCCAGGGAAAAAGATTGTTGCTGTTGTAGGTGCCGGTCATGTTCCCGGTATTAAAAAATACTGGGAAGCCAAGATCGACGTTGAACGCTTAAATCAAATCCCACCCAAAGGAAAACTATCCGGCATCTTAAAATGGATCATTCCTTTAGGAATACTTGTCCTCTTTGTCCTGGGTTTTTATTATGGCGGAACCCATGCAGGAACAAATATGATCACATGGTGGGTAATGGCAAATGGTATTCTTGCAGGTCTTGGCGCGGTCATCGCTCTGGCGCATCCGTTTACAATTTTGTCTTCAATTCTGGCCGCTCCCCTAACCTCTTTAAACCCTATGATTGCAGCAGGCTGGGTTTCAGGACTTATAGAGGCCTTTTTGCGAAAGCCGAAGGTCAGGGATTTTGAGAATTTGCCCAATGACATCCTCTCCATAAGAGGTTTCTGGAAAAACAAGATCACACGTATTCTTCTGGTGGTGGTTTTTACAAACCTGGGCAGCTCAATCGGCACCTTTGTTGCCATCCCATTAATGGTAAAAGTATTGTAACTATGGAGATGTCAGCAATGAACCAAGATATTCGTATCGGCGCACTGATATCCGGAAGTGGAACAAACCTCCAGGCTATTATGGATGCTTGTGAATCCGGACAAATACGCGGTAACGTTGTATTCATCGGAACGGACAATCCTGGTGCCGCCGGCCTTAACAAAGGTAAAAGATTAAAAATTCCTACTTTTATCGTTGACTATAGCTCGATTATTCGACGTTTTAAAAAAACACCGGAAAAGATAAAGCTCCCCAACGATTTTGATATTAATGAAATTCTTTCAAAGCAACACCTTTTCCCTGCCGATGCCGATAAGGAAAAGATAAAAGCCTTTTTTGCCACGAGGGCGGTTGCTGAATCAACCCTCCTTGACAAAATGAAAATTTACCCGTTTGACCTTCTGATACTGGCTGGTTTTATGCGGAATCTAACGCCCTATTTTATCGACAGGGTAAATACTGTTCCCGATCATCCCCGCATCATGAACATTCACCCCGCACTTCTCCCGGCATTTCCCGGCATTGACGGATATGGTGATACGTTTCGTTATGGATGCAAAATCGGCGGATGTACGGTTCATTTTGTCGATTACGGCGAAGATTCGGGTCCCATTATCGGTCAAAGAGCTTATACAATATCAGAAGATGACACCATAGAATCTGTCTGGGAAAAAGGCTTGAAACTGGAATGGATGCTTTATCCGGAATGTGTAAAACTGTTTGCCGAAGGCCGCCTAACAACCGTCAAGATGTCATATGCTCTTAAAGGCGGGAAAAAAAAAGACAGAACTATAGTGAAGATTTTGCCCTCGCCGAAAGGATAGCAAATAGTATCTTACTTAAGTTTCGCACCCTTTATTTTCAAAAACGCCCTCACAGCGCAGCCGGCCGGACTATTCATAAAAGTCTTTGTTTTAAAAGACTGTTTTAGCATTAAATAAAATAGATTCTTGTTCTTTCATAACGATCCATAATCCTCCCGATGCGGACAAGTCCACTCAAACAGCTTCCAGAAAAAATTTAATTATACCTGAAGCTCGTTTGAAATCAATTTGCTGTAAAAAGCTAAACTATTACAAAAAAGAAGAGGACTATTTATGTCACATGGTGCTGATTCTGTGAAAAGTATCATTTTTGCTTTATGTGCCAATCTGGCCATTGCTGTCTCAAAACTTATCGCAGCGGCTGTTACGGGTTCCGGTTCCATGATGGCCGAATCCATTCATTCATTGGCCGACAGCGGGAACCAACTTCTTTTGTTACTGGGAATCAAACGCGCAAAGCGCCCTCCCACACCGGACTACCCGCTTGGTTTTGGCAAAACGGTATATTTCTGGTCCTTTATTGTTGCTCTGATGTTGTTCAGCATGGGAGGGGTGTTTTCGATTTACGAAGGGTTCCACAAATTTCATCATCCTGAGTCTTTGAAGTACCCATATTTAGCTATCGGCGTATTGTTATTTTCCATTATAGCCGAAAGCGTTTCTATGTGGGGCTGTTTAAGAGAAGTAAATAAGGAACGGCGGGGAAGAACATTAATACAATGGTTTAAAGAGACTCGTCAGAGCGATCTTTTGGTTGTCTTTGGGGAAGATCTTGCCGCATTGCTTGGTTTATGCATCGCTTTGATCGCAATCATCCTAACCATTATTACAGGCAATCCTGCCTATGATGCCATGGGCAGTATTTTTATCGGCATTTTACTGGTCGTGATTGCTTTTGTTATCGGGATCGAAGTGAAGGCGCTATTGATCGGCCAGAGTGTTGAACCGGAGCAAAGAGTTAACATGCTAGAATTTTTAAAAAACCGAAATGAAATAGATGAGGTTTTTAATATGCTCACATTGCAGTTGGGAAAAGATGTGATGGTCGCCGTCAAAGCGAAAATGGTAAAAATGGATTCTGCTGAGTCTCTTGTTAAGGCCATCAACCGTTGTGAAGTTGCACTTAAGCAGGCATTCCCTCAGGTGCTATGGTTGTTTTTTGAACCGGATTTAGAGGATTAGTTTGAGGATCTTGGAATATAAACAAACACCAGATATCCCTGAATGAAAAAACCGATAAGGGTCATGACGGTTGAAGACACGAACGCCATCTGATATGAAAACACTTCCGATGCACCGTAAGCCAAGAGTATGTCTGTGATGGGCCCAACAATAAAGGTTCCGGGAATGCCCCAGCTGAGAAAATACGTGGCGTTGAATATACTGAAAAGTTTGGCACGTTTTTCCGGTGGAATCAAAACAGATGCAAATGCATACGAAGATGCAAGAACCACGACTTCAGAGCACCCTCTCAAAAAATTGCTGACGTAAATAAGCCCTATATTGCCGGCAATCGCCAGTAAAAAAAGTGACCCCACCGCTAAAGCAGTTCCCAACAGCAGCGAATTCCCATCCCCTATTTTTCTCCCCACCCAACCTGCAATAAGCCCGGTTATAATCATCGCAACCGATTGTGTATTGACAATATAACTCAGCACCGTGCTGGAAACTGCAAAACCGGAACCAAGAACCAGGTACTGTGACTGAATGACGGCAATGGAATTTCTGCCGAAATTGATAAAAACCATCGCAACAATAAAAATCGTGAAAATCTTTCCAGCGGATATCGAGGCGCCGATTTCCGGAACAGACGCATCCTCAATTTCACGCTGAATACCCCCCTCGGGAACCAGGATCATGGGAATAACGGAGATAAGCATGGCAGCGCCTGCAACAAAAAAGAGCGCACCTTCGTAAAAGCCCCATCCATTATACTTAAGGCCCAATCCATCATACAGTAACCCCCCGATCCATACACCGGCAATTCGGCCGATGCCACCGATGCTTGCCAGCCGACCCTGCACTGCATTTCGGTCCTCCTGACGATAGATATCCGATATCAAAGCGCTCCAGCCCACATTGGACATCGACCAGAAGATCTCAACGATAGACAGACCGAGGATAATTACATATCCCGCCAAGGATAGATTCCCGGTCAGCGTGTGGCCGTACCACACCAAAACCGTACCGAATCCCGCCAGTATTTCACCGGATATGATCAAAGTCCGCCTGAGCTGATGCTTATCCGAAAACGTGCCCCATACAAACGTCTGAAAAACAATATTCATCACCATGGGTAACGTGGCAAACAACGTTGTTTCAGTAACACTTAAACCCAAAAAATGGCGCAAATAGATGGAGAGATAGCTGTAAAACAATCCGCGCCGGAACATGGCGAGCATTTGAAAGGAAGATATCCCGAAAAAAACACGATGTAACTGTTGATGTTGACGATTCAATTAATCTTCTTCTTTGGTTACATTTTAACATTAATTCTATGATGTCAGCTTCCAAATCAATCTTTATAATGATTGTCAACCATACAAAATGAAATTTTCCTTGCATGAAGATTGATGCCAAAGGTATACCCTAAATAAAATCGTGTAACGATTTTATGAAACTCACGAAAGCAAGCTTGCGGGAACTTCTTATACGGGGAAATTTTGTATTGAAAAGAAATAAGCTCCACAAACTCAATTTTTTTTTAGCCGCATCCAGCGGTTTTTTACTGACATTATCTTTCCCTAGGTTTGACATTTCCTGGCTGGCCTGGTTCGCTTTCATTCCCTTGTTTGTCGCATTAAGAAACCTTTCCCTTAAAAATGGTTTTTATCTGGGTCTTTTTACTGGCCTTGTCCACTACTTATCGCTGGTTTACTGGCTGGCACATACCATGTCAGCATATGGTCATCTTCCCTTTTACGTCAGTATACCCGTCCTTTTTCTTTTGTCATTCTATTTGGCGTTTTACATCGCGTTATTCTCAATGGCGGTCACCCGCCTGTGCTCAAGCCCGCTTTCTCTTTTATTTATACCACCATTGATATGGGTTTCATTAGAATATGTCCGTTCATTTCTTTTCACGGGTTTCCCATGGGAACTCATGGGATATACACAGTTCAACATGCTGAATATCATACAAATTTCAGATTTGTTCGGTGTATACGGGGTTTCTTTTGCTATTGTCTTAAGTAATGCAGTGGCTTTCCTGATTTATCTTTGTCTGATGGACAAAAACTGGCAAGGAAAAAGGGTTCAGACAAAACTGGCTGTCGGAGCGATGACTGCTCTTGTTGTGATTCTTGGCGCTGTATTCATTTATGGGAAATGGAGAATAAATAATATTCATAAACTGGTTGCAATGTCTCCGTCGTCTAAAGTTACCATTGTCCAAGGTAATATTGACCAGGCAAAAAAATGGGACCCTGCTTTTCAAAAGTCGTCAACAATGAAATATATTCATCTTTCATCTCTTTCAAAAGACCTTCAACCGGATCTTGTCGTTTGGCCGGAAACGGCAACACCTTTTTACTTCATGCATGACGCTGAACTGTCTAAACTGGTTCTTACGGGAATTCATGAGATCGGAACGGATTTTTTAATCGGCAGCCCTGCTTTCACACTGAAAAACAACAAGATCGAGTACTATAACAGTGCCTTTTTGGTCGACGCTGCAGGAAATGTCAACGGCAGGTATGACAAGACCCATCTTGTACCTTTTGGAGAATACGTTCCCATGAAAAAATGGCTCCCGTTTGTGAACAAAATGGTGGAAGGTGTGGGAGATTTCGACACCGGTGATAAGGGGCGAACCATAAAGTGGCAAAAATCCAGTATCGGAATACTGATCTGTTATGAAATTATTTTTCCGGCCCTTTCCAGGGCCCTGGTTCAAAACCATGCATCACTGCTGGTCAATGTCACCAATGATGCATGGTACGGGAGATCCAGTGCACCATATCAGCATTTTTCCATGTCTGTTTTCAGGGCCGTCGAAAACCGGAGATCCATTATCCGGGCTGCAAATACCGGAATCAGCGGATTTATAGAGCCTTCCGGCAGTGTCATTGAAACCACGCAGATTTTCAAAGATGCCGTGATCACCCAAAAAGTTCCCATCCTTCAGGTTGAAACCCTGTATTCAAGGTTTGGAGATGTGTTTGCAATGGCATGTTTAGGGTTGTCTGTGTTTTTTATTTTGCTTCGGCTACTCAGGTTTCGCAAATTATCTTTTAATATTAATTGAAGGGAGTATTGAAACATATCAAAAATCGTATTATAATAATTTTATAAGGTCGGATCATTAAATCGTAACCAATGATGTTAACAAAACATCTGCTAAAGAAGGAGACAACATATGACCATTGAAATTAAAGAAAATATAAAAACGTTATTTGTAAAATTAGAACAGATCAAGGACTATCTTTGACCTGCCCACAAAGGAAAAACGACTTAAGGAAATCGAAGCGAAGATTGCCGAAAAAAACTTCTGGGACAACCCCGAATCCGGCAAAACAATATTAAAAGAGCGAACAGTGATTTCGAATGTCATCAGCAGGTTTAATGATCTTAACAAAGATCTGGAAGAAAACGAAATACTGTTTGAACTCGGCGTTGAGGAATCGGACACAGATACGATTGATGAAACCTTTCGTCAGATGAGAAAGCTGGATAAAAGGATAAAAAAATTTTCAATCGATCTTACACTGGATGGAGAAGACGACCCGAACAACTCCATCGTATCCATAAACGCGGGAGCTGGAGGAACCGAAGCTCAAGACTGGGCTGAAATGCTTTTTAGAATGTATATGCGATGGGTTGATCGAAGAGGATTTAAAGTCAATATCGTCGATTTTCAGCCTGGTGATGAAGCAGGGATAAAAAGCGTTACGTTTACCGCGTCCGGGAATTATGCTTACGGGTACTTAAAAACGGAAACCGGTGTGCATCGTCTTGTCAGAATTTCTCCGTTTAACGCCAGCGGTAAAAGGCATACCTCCTTTGCCTCTGTATTTGTTTACCCTGAACTGGACAATGAAATCATGGTCAACGTCGAGGATAAGGACCTGCGTATTGATGTTTATAGGGCCAGCGGTGCCGGCGGACAGCATGTCAACAAAACAAGCAGCGCCGTCCGCATCACGCATCTTCCCAGTGGAATTGCTGTTCAGTGTCAACAAGAAAAATCGCAGCATAGAAATAAAGACTTGGCCATGAAAGTCTTAAAAGCCAGGCTGCATCAGCTTGAAAAACAGAAACAGGATGAAAAGCACCAGGAAATGCATGCTAGCAAGGATGAAATCGCCTGGGGAAGTCAAATCCGATCTTATGTCATGCACCCTTATCAAATGGTTAAAGATCACCGCATCAATATGGAAGTGGGCAATATCAACAGTGTTCTTGACGGCGATTTGGATCCGTTTATTGAAGGGGTACTGCTATCAGACAAATCTTAAATTTAACTTATGAACCCACTTGAAATTATAGCCGAATTCTATAAACCCGGCTCCGAATCCTTTCAAATTCTTGTAAAACATGGGCAACAGGTGGCAAATAAAGCCATTGATGTTGCCAAAAGGGTCCCCCATCTTAAACCGAATCTTAATTTTATAAATGAAGCCGCCATGCTGCATGATGTCGGTATCTTTGAAACCAACACCCCTGAACTTGGATGTTCAGGAAAACATCCATACGTCTGTCATGGCTACCTGGGAAGAGAAATTCTGGAAAAGAAAGGGTTGTCGCAACATGCTCTTGTATGCGAACGTCATGTGGGTATCGGAATCACCGCTGAAGAAATAAAACTCAACAATCTTCCATTGCCCCAACGGGACATGATTCCAATATCCATTGAAGAACAGATCATCTGTTTTGCCGACAAATTTTTTTCCAAAAACGGCGAAATGGCTCGCTGTGAAAAATCAGTGGAAGATATCCTAAATATGCTTCGAAGGTATGGCCCTGACAAAGTAATCCGTTTTCAAAAATGGATGCGCCTTTTTGGACATCATTGAAAAAAGGTAACCATTTAGCTTTTTAAACATTTCCGCTTCAGGTGTGATTAAATTTTTGCTGAAAGAACTCGTGGATAAGGTCTCGTAATAAAAGAACCTGTCCGGGCTATTAATAAAGATCTCTGCTTTAATAGTAGATTTCATCAATAAATTTAAACCTCCTATGGTTCTTTCAAAACGATCCCTAATCCACTCAGACAGCTTCCAGTCAAAAATTTAATCACACCTGAAGCTCCTTTAAAGTCGATTTGTTCAAAGGACCAGACTATTACGATAAAAGATATATTATATGGTCACTAAGCGAGGAGTGCTGATTTTGACGGTTTCGTAAAAAGTTCAAATTCCCCCGCATAAAACATCGGGATAAAAAGGCGTGCAAATTTTGTAATCATGACGAGCACTTATCGTACGTTGAATGATTGCGAAATGCAGCACAACGCAGAAGTTGGCCTTTTTACGAAACCGTCAATTTAGTTTTCTTGAACATGCTTAACCAGATGCCCAAGCTCAGGAAAAATTAGGGCTTTGCAGGCAAGTTTACAGGCCTTGAGACTGCCGGGGATGCAAAAAAGAATGGTTTCTCCAATCAGACCGGCCGTTGCACGGGATAAAAGAGCGGCGGAATCAATCTGTTCAAAACTTAGCTGGGCAAAAAGGGGACCAAAAGCTGTAAGCTCTTTTGTCAAAAGCGGACGTACGGCTTCAATGGTTACATCTTTGCTGCTGATGCCGGTACCGCCGGTCAGCAGGACAACCCGGGCAGCACCATCGTTGATAATCTTATGTATTATTTCGGCGATGGCCTCTGCATCATCAGGAACAACCTGATGCACGACAACGTCATGCCCCTCCTTCTTAGCTCTTTTGCTGATCCACCGGCCACTTTTATCATCCGCCAACGAACGGGTGCTTGAAACGGTAAATATAGCGATGTTGACCTTTTTCGGAGCGCCGGCTTTGTGTGTTTTGGTACTCATCTCATCTCCACAAAGGATGCTTCAAAACCTTTTTTATCTCATTGGGTTTCATTTTTAAAAACATAATTTGATAGAATATAAAATCTTATTCGATGACAACCTTATCCTCTCCATCATGTTCTTTCAACATTACATTCACGGTTTCCGATCGCTTTGTTTCAACGAATTCCCCAACATAATTTGCCTGAATCGGAAGCTCCCTGTGGCCGCGATCAACCAGAACGGCAAGTTCTATGCGATCGGGGCGTCCAAAATCTATCACAGCATCCATGGCTGCACGAATTGTTCGACCGGTAAATAAAACATCATCAACCAAAACAATCTGTCTTTCATCCACTGAAAAGGAAATATTCGTCGTCTTTACCACTGGATTAGGACCAATCCGAGTCCAATCATCTCTGTAAAGTGTAATGTCCATCTTTCCACATGGAATCTCAATCCCTTCGATATCATTGATCCGGGACTTAATACGTTCTGCCAGATATACCCCCCGGGTTTGAATCCCGATCAAAGTTAAATTATCAGTTCCTTTGTGAACCTCAAGGATTTCATGGGTTATTCTGGTCAGTTTACGATGTATATCCGATGCATCTAAAATGATAGTATTTTTGTTCATTGTGCGACTCCGATATTACAGCTAAAATTAACATGCGCCGAAAACAAAGGATGGGTTCCGGCAAGGTATCTCTCAATCTCTACATTAATGAGACTGATCGGACAAAGGTCAGACAGTTTCAATTTCTATATCATGCACAACTGTAAGATCAAGATTAATATAACATTTTATTATAACAGATATAGTGACGCTTTTGGAAATGGTCTTGATTTTGAATCATAATTTTCCTATTGTATAAAATAGAACTCTAAAATTATAATGCGTGTAAATAGTCTTATATTTCCTTTAAGACGGGACAGATCCCGCCGCAGCAGTATGATCCGATATTTATAGATTTTTAAAAGCTTATATAAAATGATGAAAAACAAGTGTACAGGTGTGATATTGGCCGGTGGGAAAAATTCCCGTTTCTCCGGCAAGAACAAGGCATTGGTCCGTATTGGCGGAAAACGTATTCTTGACCGTATCTATGAGGTCTTTACTATCCTGTTTGACAAAATTATTTTGGTGACCAACGATCCGGTACAATATATGGAATGGGATTTTGATATTGTAACTGACATTTTCCCGATCCGCAGTTCCTTAACAGGAATACACACAGGCCTTTTTTATATTACCACTCCATATGCTTTTTTCGTCGCCTGTGATATTCCGTTTATCAGAAAAGAATTGATAGAAATTCTCCTTGATGGTGTTGAACCGGGTATTGACATTGTTATCCCTGAAACTTCCAAAGGGGTTGAACCGCTTTGTTCTGTTTACTCGAAACGATGTTTTAAGCCCATAGAAGAACAACTTGAAAAAAAATCTCTCAAAATTCAACGGGTGTTTCAGAAGGTTCGCGTTAAAAAAATTCCTGAAGATATTTTGCGTACGATTGATCCGGATCTGGTTTCTCTTTATAATATCAACACACCGGACGATCTGGCCCGGGCCAAACAAGCTGCAACTTATTTAACTGGGGTGTCACAGTGAATTTAATTCGAATGGTCGACACCATTAAAAAACACCCTGATTATCACAGGGCGGGAATGATCCTGTGCCATAACGGAATTGTCCGTGGCACATCGCGTGACGGGCGCAAGGTTTCAGGCCTAACGATTTCCGTTGATTATGATAAACTGCGTCATGTCATTGAAACATATAAACAACAGCCCGGAATAATAGAAATACTTGTCAAAATTGCCGACAACAGGCACCTGAATGTAGGCGATGACGTTATGCTTCTGGTTGTTGCCGGCGATATTCGCGAAAATGTTATTGCCGTGCTAAATGATACTCTGAATGCCATTAAAACCAGCGTTACGAGGAAAACAGAATTTTTTATGCCTATATGAGGATTCTTTATGCCTGAATTTACTCACATTGACAAACAAGGACGCGTGAGGATGGTCGATGTCACCGAAAAAGAACCGACCCTGCGTGTTGCGGTTGCCCAAGGGATTGTCTCCATGAATCCGAACACTTTCGATAAAATTATGAATCAAACCGTACAAAAAGGGAACGTTCTCGAAACCGCACGAATTGCCGGTATCATGGCTGCAAAAAAAACTTCGGAACTGATCCCCATGTGTCATCCTTTGAACATCACACATATAGCCATCGATTTTTTCCCGGACAAAACAAAAAGTGCCATAAAAATAGAAGGGGCGGTCCGTATTGTCGATCAGACAGGGGTTGAAATGGAGGCTTTGACTGCGGTATCCATCGCCGGGCTGACCATCTATGACATGTGCAAATCTTATGATCGTAAAATGATCATTTCTGACATATGCCTAATTGAAAAATCAGGAGGGAAAAGCGGTGTTTTTATGAGAAAAGAGTAACCATTTATATTCCTGTCACTATTTGAAACGCTCAGTTTAGGTATGATTATTACAGCAAATTATCAACCCAACAACGCAACCTTTTAACAAGATCTTTATCCAGAAAGGTTAACATTATGTCAAAATTAACAATTGCCGGACTGGCCTCATGGTTTATTGGCGGTTTAATATTAGGTTTTCAGGCGATAGGAGCACTTGTTCGTTCCGGAGGAGATCTGAACTGGAAAAACATGATACTTATGGATGTCATCGGCAAAAGCCAATTGGATTGGATTGCAGGGATGCCCGAAGGAATCGTTCACAACATCGCTCAATATATTGTTACCATGCCGTTATATCTATTACTGTTTTGTGTCGGCATTCTATTTTTCATCTTGAACGGTTTAGTGTCTAAAATATAAATGAAGCCTAAATTTTTTATCAAATATATTTCAATTGTTCTTGTTTTATTTTTCTTTTCCCTGATTTTCTCAGGATGTGGCCTCTTCAAAAAAAGACTGCCTGAAATAAAAGATACCGCGCTGATAAGAATAGATTCATCAGCCTATCCGGATTTTTTTGATGATATGGACTATGATAGTTTGGAAAACTGCATTCTGGGAAGTGTTTCATATCTTAATCGGGTGTCGCCGACAAAAACATTCAGGTTTGGACAAGACGTCTTTGATGCGGCCCACATGGTGAGATCCCTTGAGTACTTTCTCCAATTTATCCGAACAAAACCATTAAAAGATGAGCTGATACGATACATTAAAAATAACTATCTGGTTTACACCACAATAGGCAGTGATACTGGTGAACAGGTTTTTTTTACCGGATATTACGAACCTGTTTTAGAAGGAAGCCTAAAAAAAGACTCTGAATATTCGTTTCCAATTTATGCTCGGCCTGAGGATTTAACGACCATTAACCTCTCTCTTTTTTCCAAGCAGTTTAAAGGGAAAACCATTGTCGGCAGATATATTAATCAAAGTGTCGTGCCCTACTATGACCGAAAAGAAATCGAATACCAAGGGCTTCTGGAAGGTAAGGTCCAAGAAATCGCCTGGCTCAAGGACCGTCTCGACCTTTTCTTTTTACAGATTCAAGGATCAGGAAAAATTAATCTTGATAATGGTGAAATGATTAATGTCCACTACCATGGATCAAACGGCCAACCCTACCGGAGCATCGGCAAACTCCTCGTTGACGAAGGCAAGCTATCCCTTGAAGAGATATCTATGCAAAAAATTCGTGATTATTTACTTCGTCACCCTGAAGAAATCGAAATCGTTTTAAATTATAATCCAAGCTATGTGTTTTTTAAAGTCGAAAAAGAGGGTCCTCTCGGATCTTTAGAGGTAAAATTGACGCCAGGACGATCCATTGCTTTGGACAATCGTTTATTTCCTCGGGCCGGTCTGGCTTTTATTGAAACTAAAAAGCCTTTGATTAATGGAGATAGGACGATTAACAAATGGATGGCATTTTCTCGATTTGTTCTGAATCAGGATACCGGTGGCGCCATTCGCGGTCCCAGCCGGGCTGACCTGTTCTGGGGAAACGGCCCATACGCTGAGATTGCAGCCGGCCATATGCAGGAATTCGGCAAACTTTATTTCTTGGTACTTAAACCGGATATTCCCTGATTGATCGAGCAGGTCTACCTCATTTAAATAGCGAATTGCTCGGAATAAATAAAGTTATAAGCTTTTGAAAATCATGAAAATTCCAAGCACCAAAATACAAATCTCAAATAATAATCAATGACCGAAAATCAAAATTCAAAACAGATCGAATGACGGCGAGACATCCAATAAGTAATTAAACTGTTTTGGTCATTGTAATTTTGGTATTGTTTGGAATTTGAGTATTGTGATTTGGGATTTTAGTGCCGTATTTGGGAAGCAAATCGCTTCCATCTGAATCAGCGAGAGTAGACTTTGACGTTACACTGGACGATTGAGGGTTATATGCTTGACTCTTTTGTGTAAAAAATTTATGAGTATTTTTTAGATTTTATCATTTCTTTTCAAGCCATCTCAAAAATGCAGATTACGTTCAAGGACAAGGCGCGAACCGATGAAAAAGCGCAGCATACTTGAGAGTATATGACCATTTTGAAGAGGTTCGCAACGCTGTAATTGGGCGTTAGATGTATTTTTGAGATGGCTTTTACTGTTAAGGAGTCACCTATGTTTGGCATTGGCATGCCTGAAATGTTGTTGATTTTCGCAATCGCACTGATTGTTATCGGACCTAAAAAACTTCCGGACCTTGCAAAATCATTGGGACGTGCTTTTGCCGAGTTTAAACGGGCGACATCCGAATTAAAAGAATCTTTTGAAATTGATTCTGAATTAAAGGATATTAAAACAACCTTTAATGACATGAGTAGCGAAATTAAGGAGGCGATTGATGTAGATGTCGATACAAAACCCGAAGATCAAAACCTTTCTGATAATTCCGGCGAAAAACAACATGAAAATAACATCCAAGATAAAAAATCAGACGGTTCAATAATTAATGGATGATCAAGATAAAATTCCTTTTACCGCCCACCTTGAAGAACTCAGAAAACGTCTGATTACCTGTTTTGCCGCCGTGGGCATCGGTTTTGTCTTGTCATACGGTTTTAAAGAAAAACTGTTTCAAATCTTAACTCGCCCCTTGATCGGAGTCATGCAAGCCGGCGACAAGCTTATATTTACCGGCCTTCCCGAAGCTTTCTTTACTTACTTGAAGGTCGCATTTCTCTTTGGCATTATTCTGGCCGCTCCTGTCATTTTTTATCAGTTCTGGATGTTTGTCGCACCGGGGTTGTATGACAAGGAAAAACGTTTGATGTTCCCCATTGTTTTTCTATCCACTGTTTTCTTTGTCGGCGGTGCATTTTTCGGATATTTTATTGTATTTCCTTATGGCTTTAAGTTTTTTTTAGGGTTTGCCTCTGATATTATTAAGCCCTTGCCTTCTATGCGGGAGTATTTAAGTTTTGCCTCAAAATTGTTGCTCGCCTTTGGTCTTGTTTTTGAACTTCCTTTGATTATTACATTTCTAGCCAAACTCGGTATGGTTTCCGTTAGTTTTTTAAAGAAAAACAGAAAATATGCGCTACTTTTGTTTTTTGTCGGGGCAGCAATTTTAACGCCTCCGGATGTTGTCACGCAGATTATGATGGCGTTGCCTCTGATGGTGCTTTACGAAATCAGCATTGTCGGCGCAAGAATTTTCGGAAAAAAGAAACCGGCAGAAGACAATAATAATGAGGTGTTTAATAGAGGAAAGAGCAAAGAGGATAAGGGAAACCACGAATGAACACGAATAAACACAAATTAAAATAATAATATTTATTGTTCATTTGCGCCCGCCCGCCTCGCCTGAACGAACCCAAGGCTCTCGATGGCGGGCGGGTCCATTTGCTTGCCCCGTAGGTTCGGCAAATCTTACTGGGGCGGTTATCTATTTTCTTATTCCTATTTCCTATTTTTAATATTGACAGATAAATTTTCAGTTGATAGATATCTTTGCGTTTTGTTCGTTACAACTCAAACAGAGAACGAAAGGGGATAACACGTGGTTATAAGCAAAAAACACTGGATCATTGCAACGATTGCGGTAATAGCAACTCTCTTTATCACCACCGGAATTTATGCCGGAAAAGAGGTCAAAGATGAAATCATTATGAACAACAAAGCATATGACAAACATACCAAAGGTATACAAACATTTACACACATGAAGCATGCAAAGGAATATGCTGAGAAACATCCGGATTTGTATAAAAACGGTTGCGGAGTTTGTCATCATGACAAAGACAACAAACCGCTGAGTAAGTTAAAAGAAGGTGACGAGGTCCAAAACTGCATCGAGTGCCACAAAAAACCCGGATATATTAAAGGTAAAGAAGCAAAAGGGCTGAAAAAAGAGCAAAAGCGAGAATATCATGCCAATGCCATACATGATAACTGCAAAGGATGCCACAAGGATTTCAACAAGAAAATGAAGTTGAAATCAAAAGATAAAGGCGCTGCACCGGTGACCTGTAAACAGTGCCACGGCGGAAAAGACGATAAATAAAAGTTCAGAAATAAAAAAATTAAAGGGGTAATCGTCGTTCATGGGGTGATTACCCTTTTTTGCTTTTTTGTTTTAATTCACAGGTTCCGGGTTCACCGTTCAAGGGTTGATGGAAGATTTAATTATATATCTAACCTTGAACTCTGAACTTTGAACCCTGAACGGTTATTTTTATAGGCCATCGCATTGCGAACCAAAGCTTCGGCCCATACAGGTGTACCAAGGGCATGGATATGGGTATAAGTCGCCAGAACATTTTTATAACAGACCCCGTCCCGCTTGTTCAAAAAACCGCTCCCACGTTTCATGCCAAAGGCCAGATCTTTATCCGTTCCACGCCATTCTAAAACTTTCGAATAGTGAAACTCATGACCTTTAATTTCAGAACCGATTTTATAATAAGGATTCTCATGTTCCACTGAAACCACCGTGTACCCATGTCCCTGGGGCTTTTTGGAAAATCCGAATACCACCGGAAGCACCCCGGCCATGGGGAAGGTCCCTTCGTCCAGAACAAGCTCCTCCCCGAGATACATAAGACCGCCGCACTCCGCATATATGGGCAAACCCTTTTCTGCCAGATCTTTTAATTGCATTCTGAAGGTTACATTGTCTGCCAGTTCTTGGGCATGGGTTTCAGGAAATCCGCCGCCAATATACAAGGCATCCACCTGCGGAATGACATCGGTTGTAAAGGGGCTGACCATCATGGTTTCTGCCCCTGCCGCATGTAGCGCCTCGATATTTTCAGGATAATAGAATTGAAACGCAGAATCCTTGATGATACCGATGAGGGGAACCGGTGGGGGTGAATCGGAGATCCCGCTTTGGCGGGGATGCTGCGTGCGGTTTTCATACCGGATCTTCCCCTGTGCAGTTTCCGGAGCAGCAAGTGGACCGGCATTAACCGAAATTTCGGACAACGCTGTAAGGTCAAGATAGCGAACGGCTATTTTGGAGGCATCATGAACGGCATCCATTGCACAGCCGTGTTCCGGGGTGGGAACCAGCCCCAAGTGTCTTTCCGGGAATTTTTCCCAGTCGAGTTTCGGGATTGCACCCAGCACCGGAATATTGCAATACTGCTCAATATTTTTCCGAAGAACATTTTCATGCCGGGGTCCCGCCACCCGATTCAGGATCACCCCTTTTATCGCAACATCAGGATCGAACTTCAAACACCCCAACACGGCCGCCGCCATGGTTCGGGTGGATTTTGTGCAGTCGATGCAGAGCACAACAGGTGTCTTAAGAAGCTTGGCCAATTCCGCGGTACTGGTACTCCCATGGATATCAATACCATCGTATAATCCACGGTTCCCTTCAATAACCGAAATACCGTTTTTTGCGGAGTGGGATAAAAATGACTGAAAGATATGCGGTGTTTTAACCAGGAAGGTGTCTAGATTGTAGCAGGGCCGGCCGGCTGCAAGGGCCAGCCAGCCGGCGTCAATATAGTCCGGCCCTTTTTTAAAGGGTGTGATCTGTTTGCCCGATTCTTTCCATGCGGCAGTGATTCCGATGGAAACGATGGTCTTCCCCGCTCCTCCCCGCAGGGCTGAAATTAAAATTCGGGGGAAATCCATATCTTCCTGCTGCATAGAAAGCTTTTAAATAAAAAAAGTTCTCTATCGGCCATTTCAAAAAGAAAATGTTTGGTTTTTAATCTTCGTGCTCGGCATGGGCCTGTTTACCGGCACCTTTAAGCCCGTATAAGGATGTGCTTCCGCTGGACCAGTATTCGAGAACTTCCTCTGTTACCATCTGGTTAATCAGCTTTTTGGCAGCTCTGGGTTTTAAACCGAGCATTTTTGCCAAATCATTAAAGTAAAACTTGGTTTTACTTTTTTTCTTTTGCAGCCCTGATACGATTGTTTCTTTTGCCTCTTCGTAATCCATTGATTGAGCCTCTTTTTATTAAGGGGGCACATATTGTACCCCCTTGTTGTATTAACGATTAGAATTTAAATTGTGTGGTCTGGCGCCAGGTATAATATGCCGGATCACGGAAATCATCGATAAGGTGATGGGTGAACTCAAGTTCACACTTTTCAAAGAATCTCTCCCATCCAATCCTTTCCGCCCACTCACCAACACGTTCATATTTATTGGCGCCGGCTGAATAGGCTTCGACGATTTTCTTGATACAATCGGTGGTTTCCGGCCATCGTGGTGCATTATTGGGCAGAAACGCAACGACCACTTTTGAAAATTTTGGCGCGGTAATCCGGTTGGACACCTTGCCACCGGCCATAATCACGATGCCGTCGCCCACATCATCAGCCAGCGGCATTGCCGGACACATGGTGTAGCAGTTGCCGCAGAACATACACCTGGGTTCATTGACTTTAACACTGTTCACCTTGGTTCCGTCAGGAAGTTCGACCTTAGTCGGCTTGATGGCTGCCGTTGGGCATGAAGCGATGGCCAAGGGAATTTCACACATCTTGTCCAGGTATTCATGATCGAGCATGGGCGGCTTACGATGATACCCCAAAATGGCGATATCCGAACAATGGACCGCACCGCACATGTTCAAACAACATGCCAGGGATACGCGAAGCTGAGCCGGAAGCCGCATATTCTGAAAATCATCAAACAGCACATCCATGGTGGCCTTTACCGGACCCGAAGCGTCGGTGGCCGGTGTGTGGCAGTGAATCCATCCCTGGGTGTGTACAATATTAGTGACACCGGCGCCGGTACCGCCGATGGGGAATTTAAAACTTCCACCGCCAAACTTGCGGCTTGCAAGATCTTGTTTTAACGGCTCAAGCTTGTCTTTGCTGTCCACCATGAACTCAATATTGTTACGGGTGGTGAACCGCAAATATCCGTCACAATGCTTGTCGGCAATGTCACAAATTTCACGGATAAGGGAAACGGACATCAAGCGTGCCCCGCCGACTCTTACCGAATAGACTTCATCGCCGGTCTCCGAAACATGAACCAAAACGCCTGGTTCCAGTATCTCGTGATAGAGCCATTTGCCCTTGTTATTCTTAATCACCGGCGGATAAAATTCATCGAATTTTCTCGGACCGATGTCAGTTATTCTGTTTGCCATTGGCTTGTCAGGATTGTAACCTGAGGATATAAATGCCATAGTCAATACCCCCCCTATCTTAGATGGTGTTTTCTGAATTCGTTAACATCACGGTCAAATCCGCCTTCGACTTCGTCTTCTTTCCAGAAGATGTACGGATTGTGACGCGGTTCCTGAACATGCTGGGGTACAGGCTTAATATTCGTCATCTCGAGCAATTTCTGGAAGCCTTGCCGTTTCATGAGTTCGCCAAGCCGTTCGCGGTTCTTTCCTTCTTCCATCCAATAGTCCCAGATGCTTTCAATAACTTCCTTGATCTCGTCGTAAGGCTCTTCCACTTTGATAAACGGAACCAAAAGGGAACCCATCTGAGCGCCGTCAAGAATCGGTGCTTTTGCACCGACCAGCATTGAACAACCTTGGTCTTCACCGACCCTTAAGGCTCTTGGCATGACATTGATGCAGTGCATGCATCTTGTGCACTCACGATCATCTATTTTCAGTTCTCCACCCTCCATCCACATACAATTGGTGGGGCAAAGGCCGATCACCTCTTTCTCTATGTCAAACGGGCCCCAGTCGCGCCCGGCATGAGATCCGCCATTGGGTGGAAGCTCTCCGCCCACATAGGCCTTGACCGCTTCCTGATCAATTCGGATATTGTCTCGCCAGGTACCGACAAAAGAAATGTCCGCACGTGCGATGGATGCCACGCAGCAGTTGGGACACCCGTCAAATTTAAATTTGAACTTGTATGGGAATGCCGGCCGATGAAGCTCATCCTGATACTCCAGGGTAAGATCATGACAAAGCGCCTGGGTATCGAAGCAAGCCCATTCACAGCGAGCTTGTCCCACACAGTCGGAAGGGGTTCTCAGGTTTGATCCGGAGCCGCCCAGATCCTGGTTCATATCATGAGTGAGTGTCCAAAAAATCTCTTCAAGCTGGGGCGTCGTCGTACCCAAAAGGATGATATCACCGGTGGACCCGTGCATGTTGGTGATGCCGCTGCCGCGAAGTTCCCAGATGTCACAAATTTGTCTGAGATATTCAGCGGTATAAAATTTGCCGGCCGGCTGGTTGACTCGCATGGTGTGAAAATGAGCGACACCCGGGAACATCTCGGGCTGGTCACAATATCTGCCGATAACACCACCGCCATAACCGAACACGCCGACGATTCCACCATGCTTCCAGTGGGTTCTCCCGTGTTTGAATGACAGTTCGAGCACACCCAGAAGATCTTCACACACATCAACAGGAATCTGGTAATCCAGACCTTTTTCATTCTTTGACCTTGATTCGGCCTCCTGTTTTAGATCGGACACGAAACTCGGCCATGGCCCGCTTTCAAGCTGGTCCAGCAAAGGGGTTTCATGTTTTGCCATTGTATTACCTCCATTCTAATTGAAAATTAACCTATCTGACTAAAAAAAATCACCGTCCCCTTTTAGGGCAGCAACAATCACCTCCTCTCAATTTTTTCATTTTTTTTTTAGATGTTATCATTCAATACTTCTTTGTATAAAGGTCAAGACTCACAAAGGAGTCATATAAAATTAATATCGAAGCTTGTCAATAAAAAAGCAGGGTTTCAAAGCGTTAAACACCATTTTATTCTGAAACTATGGCGCTACACTTTTTCTAATTGTCTGATGCTATTGTATAGATCCTCGACATGCTTTTCAAGATGCTGCCGGATGACCGGAACCTCCGGAGCCTGTGAAGGATATGTACGAACAATGGCGTGATTCAGATCAAAAAAATCTGCGCGGCTGCAAGATAAAAGATGCTGCCGGAAACCGTCGTTCAAAGGCTCTGCAAAAACGCTGATCTCTGGTTTTAATGCCAGTGCTTCAAAAAAACCTTTCAGAATTCCTTTGAGTGCCACATCATCAGACCACACGATGTCTCCAACCCCATCCAGCCGGTCAATCCGCATTTTGATTGCCATATTTAAAAAAAATACCAACAATGCTTCTATAATCAATTCAGAATCCGGTTCTATGGATTCAGACACGATAGTGTTTTCATACATGGATCTGTATTGTCTCACGGTGACAAGCTTTAACTCGATATCATCTTCTTGACATGTTAAAACAAAATCACCGGCAGCATGATGCCACGAAAATATCTGTTCAAAATTTAAAACGTTATAATAATAGGTTAAAATCTTCGCGGCCTGCCGGTAAAGTTCCATGGTTTGATGGGGGGTAAGGAAAAAGTTGCCGTGTTCATGATCCCATACAATGATCTTGCGCTTCCCATCTGACGGATCAAGGGACATGTGAAATTCGCTAAACCCCTCGAACCATTCACCTAAAAACATCCGGGTTTCAACTTGATCCATCTTTGTAAAAACGCTGTCTAAAGCGTATACTTTGGGAATAAATGAATCCGGGTACTGTGTGTTGAGCCTTTTTAAAAGCCGGTATTCTCTTTGAGCATATTGTTTTCCGACGTCTGTAACAGCAACGTTCAGGACAAAGGGAATCTTGACGGCCTGCAAAACGGCTTCAACTTTGGATGGATGATAAAACTCGCCGTGTTTGTCGAGAAAAATTCTGATCTCTTCTATTTCGTCAGCTGTTATATTTCGATGAAGATATTGGGAGACGGTTTGTGTAATGATCGCATATCGATCTCTTTGCAGAAAATTTCGCACGGCGGTATAATAGTCGCCGTGATTTATGAAAATATCACTATCCGGCTCAAATGTTCTAACGGATGGATGTCGGCTGAGGGGAATGGGAGTCAACCATACAAAATCACCCTCCCGGACAGGATTGTTTCCGCTGGATAAAAAAAACTTGAATCTCGGCATGCAGGCTTCTTCTGCTGATATTGTTTATCTGTATTTTTTGATTTCATCTAAAATTTCAGGGGCAACCTCATAACCGAACTCAACCGCTTTATCCACATATTTAACAGCAAGCGCATATTCCCCTTTTTCGAGGTAAGCGATGGCCAGGTTGTTGTATGCCACGGCAAAGTCAGGTTCGAGGTCAATAACCTTCAGGCTGGTCTCGATGCTTTCATCAATCATCCCTTTCATGAGATATGCGTTGGCCAATGTGGTATAGGCTTGCAGGAATTTGGGATTCCATCGAATCGCTTTTTCAAGGGCAGTGATCGCTTCCTCAATATTTCCCAGTTGAAGTTCCGCAAATCCAATATTTCCATAACCTTCGGAAAACCCTGCCCTTGCCTGCACCGCCGCCTTATTGTATTTAAGGCAACCTTCTAAATCTCCGCGCTGCAAACAGATCCCTCCCAGCTGCACATAAGCCTCTGCAAGATTCGGGCTACACTCGACAGCCGCAAAAAGTTCTTTTTCAGCTTCCTCGTATTTTTTAAGCCCCAATAAGCCAACTGCAAGGTTATAATGGGAGTTGCCGCATTCAGGGTTTGCGGTAATGGCCGCCCTTTGGTGAGCAATATATTCTTGTACGTTTTTTGCTTTTGTCATTGTATAATCCTTATTTTTGTTTTGTATTTAAAGTAACGTTTCGCACCCGAATATTGCTATAAAGCCTTTTATGTAGCAGCCCAAAATATTTTTTTAAAAGGAAAATATTTCTTCAAATCAATAAAGTACGGCGCGAAAATACAACGTATTTATTATATTTAAAAATTTTCCCGGCCTGCTACGCTTTTCTGGATTTGCTAAAAATTAAGGGTGCAAGACTTGAGATCCAATTTTAAACTGTTTTGGTTATTATTTCATCAACCGATTGTCAAGGGAAAATAAAACGTGGACATTATTTGAAGACCGATCTTTTTTCTTGACACAACGTATACCTTTTTTTAGGTTTGAAGTTCAATCATTTTAATACGGTACCCTGATTGTTTTACAAAGACAACAACCATATGTGTGAAAAGGGGGATTTATGATCGCAGGATGTTTCACGGCAATTGTTACACCATTTAAAGACGATGCTGTCGACTATGAAGGTCTGGGTAGATTAACAGACTTCCAGATCAAAAATGGAATTACCGGAATATTGGCCGTGGGGACCACCGGAGAAAGTCCTGTTTTGAACTGGGATGAACATAACCGTGTTATTGAAACCGTTGCAGAAAAGACAAAAGGTAAGTGTCTTTGCATTGCCGGTGCCGGAAGCAATAACACAAAGGAATCTCTGGAAGGAACAAAACATGCTGTCTCGGTCGGTGCAGATGCGGTTCTGCTGGTGGATCCATACTACAATGGACCCAGTTCTATTGAAATACGCAAAGAATATGTCGCTCCGGTGGCCAAAGCTTTTCCGAATATAGAGATTATTCCTTATGTCATTCCGGGCAGAACCGGTGCGCAACTGTTGCCCCAAGATCTGGCACTTTTAAATGAAACGTTTGATAATGTTAATACGGTCAAAGAAGCCACCGGTAATATTGAAAACATGAAGAATACAAGAAGATGCTGCGGATCGGATTTTACCATATTGTCCGGTGATGACGGGATGACATTGGAAATGATGTTGGACCCTGAAATAAAGGCTTCCGGAGTCATTTCCGTGGCGTCGAATGTTGTGCCCAAAGCGGTGTCACAGATGGTTCACCTGCTTCAGGAAGGTAACCAGGCTGAGGCCAAAAAACTGCTCAGCGCCCTTGGACCTCTTTTTGATCTGGTAACGGTTAAAACAATGGAAGCGACACCCTTTGGTGAAGTGGTATGCCGCGCCAGAAACCCGCTGGCTTTCAAAACACTGATGTCGATTCTGGGAATGCCCGCCGGCAGGTGCAGGCAGCCTCTTGGTAAAATGACACGAAACGGCCTGGAAACGGTGCTTAAATCAGCACGAAAAGTACAGACGGACAATCCTGAAATATTGAAACCTGTGGCCGAATTCTTCAACGTTGACATTGAGGGGCGCTTGAACGATCCATCTATATTGGAAGGGCTTTATTACAAAGAATATTGACGACGTCGTAAAAGTAAAAAAAATTTTGCGGAAATCTTTTGTACTTTCAGGTCTAACAAATTAATATCTAAGTATGTATTTTAAATAAAAGCCCCAAACACTTAATAAAACATGGTTTGATGCCGGATATTATCATGCTCAACATGAGGTGTCCGGCATCAAAATTCTTATCTAAGAGTTCGCATCTTCTTTCAATTTAAAACTGCCTTCTTTAAACAAAACATCTTTTAACCATTTTAATCCAAATTTCAAAAGTGCTACGTCATCTGCTTTTATTTTTTCTATGGCTTCAGCGTCTATGTCATATCGATCCAAGAAAGAGCTTTCAAAAACAAAGGCTTTAAATTTATCGATATTATAGCTGACCAAAAAAAACATTTTTTTACTTTCTTCAATGAGCTTGAGATTGGGGGGGAAGGATCGCTTCCGCACCACCAGATCGGTCCATTCGGCGTTGATATCATCATGGATGTCGACCCCCTGATCTTTTCGCCACTCACGGATGGTCCATTCTTTTTCTTCTTCAAACCCCAGACAGTGCGGTTCATGAACAAAAAAATAAAATCCTTCATCACTCTTCTGCTCTTTATGGCTGAGTGAAGCAACCCCCAGCGGATAATACCGGCAGGTGGTAGGCCTGTCAGCATAAATGATGCAACCATCGTCTTTGACAAAAGGACATGATTGTAATTCGTCATCCATCAACTTTAAGGTCACAACCGGCAAGTCCGTTTTTTCCCAAATCTGAAGAGTGGTATACACGGCAAGAAATTCTTCCGAAGACAGCTGCAAGCGTTTTTTAAGTCTAATAATATCATAGGGAGTCAGTATGATATTAATCCCCCTACAGCATTTGGTGAAACATTTTACACCTTTATGACATTTAAATTTGAACTTGCTGTCTAACCCAAGTCTTACAGTTGGTATATCAGCCATACGATCTGATGAATTCATATTTTTTCTTCCTTTTTTATATTAAAATTTTGGATCTTACTACCTGAAGCTTCTGCCGATGTCAACCATTGAAAAATAAGATATTATCTGCCAATATCTTCTTAAAAAGTAACATTTCAATAGGTCCCGGGTGGTAAGTATCCGTAGCGCCGATTTACTGAGAAGTGGCCTTAAACATAACTTAGGTCTTGATTTCAACTCAAAAAGTGCTATAGCTTTCGAATCACATGGTATTGTTTGAATTTTACCTGAATTTTGCACGAGTTGGCGGCTTTCATATGCAAGATTCAGGTTTTATATCATTTAGGTGTTTTATGGATGAACTGATCTGCTCTGAATTCAAACTCGGACGTCGCTTGTTAGGACGACTTCCTCACGGAAAAGACCTGATCACATCCATTGAGAACTTTTGCAGGGCATCCGATATCCGGACAGCAACATTTTCCGTTATTGGTGCTGTTTCGTCTGCCACCATAGGCGTTTATGACCAAAAACAATATGTCTACGTCACTTTTACTGAAAATACAACCATGGAAATCGTAAATTGCATCGGCAATGTTTCATTAAAGGATAAAACTCCGGTAATCCAATCCCATATTGTCCTGGCCGATGAACACGGTAAAATAATCGGTGGGCACCTTTTTTCAGAAACCATACTTTTTGCCGGAGAAATTGATCTTCAGGAAATGACCGGAAAACCTTTAGAAAGGGTTTACGACAATACAACAGGGCTAATGCTGTGGAACTTAGAGAGTCAAGGAGGAAGTTAACATGCAACTGAATATTACAAAAGCAGATCAATTAAAGACCAAGCCTGACGATTCCAAACTCAGTTTTGGTACCATTTTTACAGATTACATGTTCAACATGGATTACAATCCTCAAGATGGATGGCACAATCCACGTATCGAGCCCTATGCACCCATAAATATGGACCCGGCAACCATGGTGCTGCATTATGGCCAGGGTGTTTTTGAAGGACTCAAAGCATATCGGACAGAAACAGGCGCTGTCCAGCTTTTCCGTCCAAAAGACAATTTTAAACGGATGAACAACTCTTCGCGCCTTTTATGCATACCTGAAATTGATGAAAATTTTGCATTAGACGCCCTCAAAGAACTTCTTATCATTGAAAAAGACTGGGTGCCTAGCGCTCTGGGAACCTCTCTTTACATACGGCCAACGATCATCGCCACAGATCCTTTTTTGGGTGTGCGCGCCTCGCATACTTATCGATTCTTCATCATTTTTTCTCCTGTGGGGGCCTATTACCCCGAAGGCTTTAACCCCGTCAAAATCTGGGTCACCCGTAACCATGTGCGGGCCGTTCGGGGCGGTGTGGGTGAAGCCAAAACTCCCGGGAATTACGCAGCAAGTCTTTATGCCGGTGAACAGGCACACAAGCATGGTTATACCCAGGTTTTGTGGCTTGACGGCATTGAGCAGGAATATATCGAAGAAGTCGGCGCAATGAACATCTTTTTCGTCATCAATGGTGAGCTGATCACCCCCATACTAAACGGAAGCATCCTTCCGGGTATTACCAGAGATTCTGTAATAAACCTTGCCAAAATGTGGGGCATAAAGGTTTCTGAACGAAAAATCGGCATCAGTGAGGTGGTAGATGTCCATGCCTCTGGAAAACTTGACGAAATTTTTGGTTCAGGTACTGCAGCCGTTATATCCCCGGTGGGTGAAATTAAGTACGGAGATACCGTGATCACCGTCAGTGACGGCAAAGTCGGTGCCATGGCAAACAGATTCTACAAAGAATTGACAGATATTCAGTACGGTAAAACCAAAGATCCTGCAGGTTGGATCGAACCCATTTAAACATAAAAACTCATGCAGAAAAATTCAGATGCACACAAACACCTCCCATCTTTTATATTAAAGATGGAACGTGCGAACCTTCATCCTGTTGTCATCGATACGTTTGCCCATTATTATAAAAAAATCATTTCAGGCGCAACCGGCCTCATCTCTGACAAAGATATACGGCCGGTGACCTCAGACCATATCGAAGATGCCGATCGCATTCAAAAATATGCCAACGCCGGCAGGCATGCGTCTCCGAATGCTGTGATGATAAAACTCAACGGCGGTCTGGGCACCAGTATGGGGCTTACACGGGCAAAGTCTTTTCTTAAAGTAAAAAATGAAAAAACTTTTCTCGAGATCATATTGAAACAGGCAGAAAAGCGTCATGTAAAACTTGCCCTGATGAACAGTTTCAGCACCCATGAGGACACGCTTGACGCCCTTTCAAAAATTAAACCGTCAGATCCACCGCTCTTATTCCTTCAGAATAAGTTTCCAAAAATCCTTCAGAAAAATTTTGCACCTGCTGACTGGCCCAAAAGTCCTGACCTGGAATGGAATCCTCCCGGGCATGGTGATATATACTCGGCTATTTATACGTCCGGAATATTAGACACACTGCTCGAAAAAGAAATCGTATATGCTTTCATTTCCAATTCAGACAATTTGGGAGCGACACTGGATGAATCGCTTCTGGGGTATTTTGTTGAAAAGGGTTTCCCTTTTATGATGGAAGTGGCACCCAGAACCCCTTCAGACGTGAAAGGAGGGCATATCGCAAGACATAAAGACGGACGATTGATTCTGAGAGAGTCGGCCCAGTGCCCGGAAAATGAAATGAGCGCATTCAGAGACATAAAGCGCTATGGATTTTTTAACACCAACAACATCTGGATAAATCTCAAAGTACTTCACACGTTGATTCAAAAGATCGGGGCTGTAAAACTCCCCATCATCCGCAATCCCAAAACCCTCGACCCCAGAGATGAAAACAGCCCGAAGGTTTTTCAGATTGAAACCGCCATGGGCGCTGCCATATCCCTTTTTGAAGGTGCAGCTGTTATTAAAGTTCCTGCATCACGTTTTTTACCGGTTAAAAAATGTAACGACCTTTTGTCGATCCGATCCGACCGCTTTATCTTTTCTACAGAAAACAATCTGATTGCAAATCCAAATACTGGAACAAAAACGATCCAGGTCGATCTTGACCCGAAATACTACGGAAAAATAGATCTTTTTGACGAAAGATTTTCCAAGGGCGAACCGTCACTAGCGAATTGCGAATCTCTGACCGTCAAAGGAGATGTGCGGTTTGAAAATAATGTTGCCATCAGGGGTAAGATTGTTATCACAAACAAAGGAAAAACACAGGCTGTAATCAAAGAAGGAACCGTCGTAGAGAAAGATATCGTCTTTAATTGAGCGGCTAACCCGTATATTTCATGAAATTTTTTGAAAATTTGAATTAGAAAATATTCGGGCTAACTCTCTTTAAAAATGGAATAATATTTCATCACCTGTTTCACAAAATTTTCTGTTTCTTTGTAAGGGGGAATCCGCTGATACTGTTCAACGGCTTTGGGGCCTGCATTATAGGCCGCAAGCGCCAGATGCAGCTTTCCTTCAAAGCGATGAATCATTTGTTTTAGATATCGGGTACCTCCCATTACATTATCCTTTGGATCGAAAGGGTCTTTTATATTAAGTCTCCTGACATTCTCCGGCATAATTTGCATTAACCCCATTGCTCCGGCCTTTGAAACCGCCCTGGGATCAAAATCCGACTCTATTTTGATCAATGCTTTCAGCAATGAAAAAGAAACGCCGTGCTTTTTAGATGCTTCTGAAATAACATGATCATATAAATTGGTAGTATCTGATTCTAACGAATTTTTAGGGGTCTCTTTGATATAGACCTTATAATTGGATGAATTGGATGATGTGGGCACGTTTGTAAAATGAAGCACCCCTTCTTTGTCGGCATACACATAGATATCGGCATACAGGGGCGTAGCCACCGAAACCATAATATATAAAAATGTATAAATTCCGATAAAAAAACAATTCATGCCGATTCGAGTCATCACTTTAAGTATGATTTTACCTAAAAATTTTTCCGGCCTGCTACGCTGTATTGACATCGATAAAAATTAAGGGTGCGAAATTTGAATATTTGTTTAAGCCGTCAGCCGACCTTTTTTGTTTGCAAATATAACCATTGTTGGATATCTTTAATTTTTAAAACCCTTAATTTAAACTCATCCAAACCTATAATACGTTGTTCTAATGGACGTTATCATATGAAAAAAGGATCAAAACGCATTATTTATCGCAACCGGCACTTCGCGGTCATTGTTGCTGTTTTTCTTCTTTTTAGTATTGTATCATGCAAAAATAATACCAACGAGAAACATAAAGCGCAGACCAACAATTCTATTATTACCAGCATCGACAATGTGGAGCAGCTCAATAAGGTCGTCGAGACATCTAACGAACGCCTGTTGATTTTAGAATTCTATGCTGATTGGTGCCCTCCATGTAAAGACCTTGCCCCTATTCTTGAAAAAATTGCCAAGGAAAAAAGTGCAACCGTAGCAATTTACAAAATTGACATCGATCGACACCGGGAACTTTCGAATTCATTTCGCGTAACCGGCATCCCCCATGTATCTTTTGTTAAAAACAAAGAAAATGTTTTTGCCTTAACAGGCTTATATCCAAAAACCATGTACTTGAAGGTCATTGAACAGTATACCCAGCCCGACAAATCCTAGAAGTGGTTTCAAAACCTCCCCTCAGGCCCAATTCCTGTGTTGGACCGAGGGGTTCAATACTCGAAATATTCAATATATTCATGTGTTTGAATCCCTCGGTCCGCCTTGACTTTGAACCTGATTGAAGGTTTTGAAACCACTTCTAATTCAAGAGTGCATCAAGCCTTTTGTTTTACATCCTCTGTATAATTGTTTTTACAAAATTACCATCTGCTGTTGCGCCGAAATGCTTCATAATTAAACTCATTGCCTGCATTTTGTTTTCAAACTGAGAGAAATCTATATTCTGATGAATCCATGCCGCAATTTCCTCTTCAGTGGCCATTTTCGGCAAATAGTTCTCTATAACTTTAATAAACTCTGAATCCGCTGCCTCACCTTTTTGTTCCAATACTTCTTTTTCTGATTTCATTAACTTTTTCAAGATCTTTACAATTTCATCATCTGAAATCTCTTTTTTATCGAGCCTTCCGAACTCTCCAAGGATGACACGGAGCGCGTCTTTTTTCTTTTCCTCTTTTGCCTTTATTGCCGCAGACAAATCCTTTTTCATCTGACGTTGAATATTCATTTTTCACCCTTTTATTTTTGAAATAAATTTTGACGGTATCGCTAAAAATCAAAAAAGATGCAGTTAAAATATTATCGTTCATTGCTATATCGTGTCAATAAAGTATTGATTAACAGGTAAAAGTCTTTTAGGATCTCTTCAACTTTAACATTCACGACCTAACACGATCTGAAAATATTCTAAAAACCCGTGATTGTAGATAAAAAATTCAATCGAAAAATCTCGACAGCGCTGCTCATTTTGTTTTTTTTTGCATTTGCATGTTCGGATGTCAAAGAGCAGACCCAAACGCCTATTTCCGAAATACCCCCCACCTTGACAAAACAGTGCTACGAGTACGGCATTAACTGCGAAGATTTAATCCTTATAAAAGATACGGTTCAACCCCATCAAAATCTGTCGGACATTTTATCGAAGTATAAAGTTCCAAATGCTGTTATTCATGCTGTTGCGTTTTCATCCAGACCCGTATTTGACGTTCGAAAAATTAAAGCCGGCAATCTTTTTTGTATTATCCGCGACAAGAATACTACTAAAAAGGTTCGTTATTTTGTGTATGAAATAAACCCTGTGGATTACGTGATCTTCAAACTCGAAGATCCGACAACCATTTCTTTAGGGAAAAAACCTGTACTCATCGAAATAGAAACCGTTTCGGAATCAATTGAATCCTCGTTATGGGAAACCCTGACGGAAAAAGAAATCGATCATGAACTTGCCATCAAACTTTCTGAAATTTACGCATGGGCCATCGATTTTCATCATCTTCAAAAGGGAGACGGCTTTCAGGCGATTTTTGAAAAGAAATTCATTAAGGGAAAACCCATCGGTCTTGGAAGGATAAAGGCCGCTAGAATTTATCACAAGGGTCAATTTTTTTATGCTTTTTATTTTGAACAGGATGCCAAAGGAAGTTATTTTGATGAACATGCAAACAGTCTAGAAAAAATATTTCTCAAGGCTCCCATAAAATTTTCAAGAATTACATCGGGCTATTCGAAACGAAGATTCCACCCGATTCTGAAAAAATACAAGGCTCATTTTGGCATAGATTACGCTGCCAAGACCGGCACGCCAATTATAAGTACCGGTGATGGGGTTGTTGTGAAAACCGGCTATGACTCAAAAAACGGCAGGTATGTCAAAATAAAACATAACGGCATCTATACAACTCAGTATCTTCATATGTCCAGAATCGCCCGTGGAATCAAACCGCGAGTAAAAGTTGAACAGGGAGACATCATCGGTTATGTGGGGTCCACCGGATTGGCTACCGGACCTCACCTTTGTTATAGATTCTGGAAAAACGGCAGGCAGATCAACCCTTTCAAGGAAGACATTCCATCAATTGAACCTGTCAAAAAAGAAAATCTTCAACAGTTTAATCAGCAAATGGCGGAACTGAACCAACAATTGAACGCCCTTGACAAATCGATATTATCAATGGGTATCAGATAAGGAAGATTTATAATAGCTTAGTCCTTTGAAACAAATCGATTTCAAAGGAGCATCAGGTATGATTAAATTTTTTACTGGAAGCTGTCTGAGTGGATTAGGGATCGTTTTGAAAGAACCATAGGCAATTTTATTTATCGATAAAACCATCTATTAAAGCGAGTATTTTTATTAGAAGCCCATGCAGGTTCTTTCATTACAAGCCCTTATTCACGAGTTCTTTCAGAAAAAATTTAATCATACCTGATGCGGTAATGTTTTCAAACGGCTAAAGTGTTATGAAGATTTAAGTTTTTCACATACCAGGATATCCGTGGGGAATGCCATCTCTTCGGGTAAATTGCCCAATGGAAAAAATTTTACTTCACTGGCATCGGACCCGGCCTCTAGCTTGCCACCGAAAGAGGTTCCCATAAACCATATTCCCACCGTCTGATTTTCCAAGTCATGAAAATTAGAATGAACGGCAAAAACAGGCCCGATTTTCACATCCAGCCCTGTTTCTTCTTTAAACTCTCGTGTCGCCGCCACCCGAACATCTTCATCGTACTCAACATGCCCGCAGGGTATACACCACATGCCCTTATATGAACTGTTCCGTTTGACCAAGAGCAGTTCGTTATCTTTCAATACGATCACTGCAACACCGACCGTTGGATTTTTATAATGGGTCCATTTACACCGGCTGCAATACATCCTTTTTCGATGTCCTTTTTGTTTGAGTTGCAATTGTTCTCCACAAAAGGGACAAAATTTGAAATTCATTGTGTTATCCTTCATCTCTACTGGCGTTTAACAATGACTTTTTCACCTCTTCTTTGTACGTTTTTAGTATGTATTGTTTCGGGAAGATTTCTTTTGACAGGTAATTCAGAGAGCTGTTCAAGAACATATCGCACAATTCTTTAAACGCGGTTTCTTTTTTGGTTTTATCGATAAAAATTTTTTCTCTTTTCATCTCAAAAAGCACGCTGTCCCCAAGCACATCTGTTATTTCACCGATGCTCTCCGTTAACTGCCGGCTGTCTTTTTTCAATGCTTCCGTCACCGGAATATCCATTCGAACGATCAGGGAAACCAGCCAACGATCACCCACCAGCTTTCTCGATCCATCATATAAATTCAATTGCAATCCGTTTTCTAAATCTATGGTTTTTATGAGCTTCTCTTTCATGTATAAACCCTCTTTTTTCACGTTTAGCGTTAACCGTTTTCAAATTCTAACTTTTTATACCAGCTTTGCTTAAATTAACAATGCTTTTTCGGGGGCTCTTTTTATATTTGCCATATTACCTTATTTATTGGTATGGTAGCCTTATCGTAAAAGAAAATGCCTTAATTGTAATGGAGTTGCAAGAGCTGGATAGAACACAGATTTTCACAGATAATTTTTTTAATATTTTATGAAACAAGTCGAATCTAAAGGAGCTTCAGGTATGATTAAATTTTTGACTGGAAGCTGTCTGAGTGGATTAGGAATCGTTTTGAAATAACCATGTGAGAATTTATATTTTGGATGAAATACCCTGTTAAAGCAGAGGAATTTATTAATTGCCTGGGCAAGTTATTTCATTACGAGCCCTTGTTCACGAGTTCTTTCAGCAAAATTTTAATTATACCTGAAGCGGTAATACTCTAAAAATCTTAACAATCTGTGTTCATCCGTGCCCAAAAAAAGAAATTCCAATGCTATTAAATATATTGTGAACCGCTCTTCGTATTTTCGGAAAAGGCAGGGAAAATCTCATGAAATATTTACCCATTGACAGCAGCCTGTTTGTTCAGAACCGGCAAAGGTTTGCCGCTAAGCTCAAATCCAATGCCATTGCCGTGCTGAATTCCAATGATATTATGCCAACGAGTGCCGACGGTGTCCGATCTTTTATTCAAAACACTGATCTTTTTTACTTAACCGGAATTGATGAGGAAGAGAGTATTCTTGTAATTTTTCCGGATGCCAGAGAAGAAAAGCACAAAGAAATCTTGTTTATTAAAGAAACCAACGAAGAAATTGCCATCTGGGAAGGACCGAAATATTCGAAAGAAGAAGCGTCGAAGATATCCGGAATTAAGACGATTTTCCAGACTAAAGAATTCGAAAAAACTTTCAGAAGTTTGGTTTTTGAGGCTGACCGGATTTATCTGAATTCCAATGAACACCTGCGGGCCGACGTTTTCGTTGAGACCAGAGACAATCGTTTTCTAAATTGGTGTAAACGCCATTATCCTTTGCATAAATACGAAAGATTGGCGCCCATTATGCACCATATCCGGCCCATCAAATTCAAGATAGAAGTGGAATTGATCAAACAGGCCTGCGACATTACCGAAAAGGCCTTTTTGCGATTGCTTGACGTCATCCGGCCCGGGATATGGGAGTTCGAGATCGAAGCGGAAATTTATCACGAATTTTTGTCCAATCGATCGCGGGGGCCTGCATATGCGCCCATCGTTGCTTCAGGGGCCAATGCGTGCATTTTGCATTATGTCAAAAACAATCGACAATGTGAGGATGGTGATCTTGTACTGATGGATTTTGGCGCTGAATATGCCAACTATGCCTCGGACCTGACGCGAACAATCCCGGTGAACGGTAAATTTACCCCGCGCCAAAAAGAGATCTACAATGCGGTGCTTCGCGTCCAGAAGGCGGCCGTTCAAATGCTCACACCGGGCAATACCTTTGAAGCGTACAATAAAAAAGTCGGACTCATTATGGAAAAAGAGCTCATCGGTCTGGGTTTGCTGGACGCTAAGGCAATAAAGAACCAGCCCCCGGATGAGCCGCTATATAAACAATATTTCATGCACGGCGCATCCCATCATTTGGGTCTGGATGTACACGACCTTGGGAGTAAATACCGAAAATTTGAAGAGGGCATGGTGTTTACGTGTGAACCGGGGATTTACATTAAAGCAGAAGGGATCGGCATCCGGCTGGAAAATGACATACTGGTCACCAAAGACGGTCCTGTTGATCTCATGGAAAACATTCCGATCGAAGCCGATGAGATTGAAAACTTGATGAACAAATAAAGAATCCTGGCCCAAAGGACCAGGCTTTGGCTTGCCCCTGAAAGGGGCTGTTTTAAGCCGTACAAGTTAAAAGTGTCTAAAGTGATCTAAAGTGCCTATTTATCCCGAATTCATCGGGGAAGTTATGGTGTCGCTTCGCTCCAATGTTTTTATAAAATTGACAGAATTCCTTAACTTTAGCTCACTTTAAACTTTAGTTCACTTCAAACTCTTGCAGCGATTCTCCAGGCAGAGCCAAAGAACTCTGACCACGCCCATCTTAGATCCCGCATTGCGGGGGAGGACGTGGTTTTCTAAGCCGAAATAAGAACAGGTTTCGTTTTCAATATCACCTTGCATTTTTTTAGGTTTCCAAGTTGTTCAGAGACCTTTGAAAAATCCTCATTTTTGTTTAAGTTCAAGGAAGGCGAAAATTTTAACCACCCCGATGAAAAAGCCATCGGGACAGGCATCCATACATTTCGTATTTCGAGGATTAAAATTTGAGCCTGTTGATAAATCCCGATTATCGGGGACGCAGAAATTGGGCAAAAAGGGGGGTTTTGCAAAGGTCTCATTCAAGGTTTTGATCAACTATATACCGATCACCTATACAATAGGAAGCGGCAGTTCCCGTAAAGTGAATAAGTTCCGGCAAAGAAATTCTTTGATTAAACCCTCCCAGATGTGGACCTGTCATAATTGTTATATCCTCCAGACCTTTTGATAGGCCATTTATGTTGTCCCCGGTAAACCCGCGCTCCAATAAAAATTCATTGAATTCATCATCGCTCATTTCCTGTTGATCGGTCGCTCTAAAAATTTCCTCCATGTATTGATCGACTCCGAATTCATCAATGGAACGCAAAACAAAATTATCGAAATCAACCGGCAAACGATCACCTATTTTTCTTCCTGTGAATCCTTCATAATAGGAATTAAACGAAGCCTCTATCAACTCTTGCATTAAATCAGGACAGAAAAGATTCCTTACATCTATGGGATATCCTTTTTTATCAAAACCTGTCCGTTCAGGATGATGATTGCGGAAATAACTTGCACATATAAGAATAATACTCATAAAATGATTCCCGATAAGCCTGTAATACCTGTAAGAAGATCCTGAAATAGCCTCAAAGTGCTCAAAATCTCTGACACCTGATTTCCCCAAATTAGGATAACGGCATGACATTAGCCATCTATCCAGTCTTCCTCCTCTCGGCCATTCATAATATCCTTCATCGCGCCGCCTGTGCCGTTGTACACGATTGTGAAAAAGGGGTACCGGAGCTGTATGAACGATACCCATTGAGGTAAGCCTTCCCAGAAGCCAAGCGTTCCGCCTCATAACCTCCATAAAATTGTTCCAATCAACGCTTTTTTCATCAGGAAGAGGATTCGGATAAACAAAATAGTCGGAATGGACCATAAACCCTATGGCGGAATCCATATGTATTGTCATTTTCTTTTTCAGCTTATCTGGAAAATCTGTAAGTCTGAATAGATGCGCTTCCCCGAACCTAAGGGGTGTCGGTATATCAAATTTTATCGGAAATTCGTGCTTAATCGCCTGCAAATACTCCATCCATAATGCCTCACGATTCAATGCTGTACTCTCGGAATCCGATCTCGATAATTTTATTACAAAGAAAAGATTGCTCGCTATGGAAAACACCAAACTCCGGCCGATACATTTCATATCGCAGCCTTCATTTAAACCTGTTTTACGACATAAATCATCCCAGCGGATCGAGGTAACCTTGCTTATGCTCTTTTCCCTTAAAGACGGCCCTTTTATTTTCAGAGGAAGTGAGCCCAATGCCTCCGCCGCCGCCCGATGTGAAGGTCCGACGGAATCAGCAACAATATGTTTAAGACACTTTATAGATTCTGCCGCCAGACCCGGATCTTCACCGGCGGACGCAAGAAACGACAGGGTGTTTGCCGCTTTTCTGTATAAAAAATAGGACTGTCTCTGGGAAGAGTGAACTTTTTTAATGATCACATTATACAAAGCATTAACCGTCTTCGATGATCCTAAAGAAACGTTTTTGCTCAGATCATGTTCAAGCATGGAAACTGCCATATAGGTGGCGGAAAAATCCATACATGAGTTTAACAAATATTTTTCACTGGCAACAAGATCTCTGTGCATTTCCTTGCTCTTCATTCAGTTCAATGAACAATTATGACGACTTCGTAAAAATTTTAACTTCTGAGTTGCGCTGCATTCCTTGTCATTGCAACGTATGATAAGCCCCCCTTATTCCTTGAAGCTTAGGGGTTTTTCATTTGTGCAAAGAACCAAAAGGAACCCATTTATATAATAAATATCTCTGTATAATTTCTTAATCAAAGAACCGATACCACAAAATATGGAAGAAAGCTATAATGCCATCTTTCCATGTGATCTTCTTTCCTTCAGAATAGGTTCGGCGGCTGTAACTTATACCTAAGTTGAGCGATTTTCAAGTTTGCCGCCCCAGAGAAATAAGCTCTGCATTTCACAGGGCCCCGATAACGGGATCTACACTTCGTTCCGACAGGCAGATAAGCCCCGCGGAGCGGGATCTCCGCTTCGCTACGACAAGTCTTGAGCGTAGCGAAATCCCGCTTTGCGGGAGAAGATGTTGTTTCGCTATAGTCGTCTATTGTCCGGCTTTATGAGCAAAAGCCGCCGAATAGAATAGAAAGGCGACTTGGGGAATATGTTTTAAGGTGGATTTGCTGGGTCGGGTCTGGCTTGTGGACGCAACTGCCCCTAATTTGGTGCAATTTTATATCTATTTGCCCCAATAAAAAAAAGGTTGTTTAATTGCTTTTTGAAATTACTGAGATTCATTTGAAGCGTATCTCTGCCAAATGGATGAATTGTCTCAAGATCATTAGTGTCTATAAATATATCCCAATAACCGACACCCTGTGTTAGTAAAGTGTTGGTCAATTCTTGTGCAGCATTTACATCAAAATCACCATACAATTTCAGGTGGAGGTTGTCATTGGTTTTAAAAGAAGAAATTTGGAAATTTGCTGCCATAAATTTGCCTCCTTGTTTTTGATTTCATTTTCTTTATTATATCTTGCAAAAATCATGCAAACACCTGCGACTAGATAACAATTGCTTATATATAAAATATTTATACCAATTATTGTATAAGAATAGTCGGGCTTATTCATATAAAAAACGATGCAATTGTAAAGCAAATCACATTTAATTAGGAGTTTTTTTACATAGACAGGCGAATTGTAGAATTGGCAAAGGGGAGTAGAGGTAGGCTTGATTAACGTATAGCGTGGTTCAAGCACGCATTTCCAAAAATTGAAGATTGCTAACTGAAATCAAAATTTTAGTTATAAATATAGGCAATATGATCAGAGTCGAATCGATATGGATATGTTGAACGGAGGTTATATTCTTCCAGAATTTTTCCCACCTGATTGATGATCTCTGCAGCTGTTGCCTTGTCCTTAAAAACGACTCTTTTCCTGGCATCAACTTTGAGCTGCGTGGTTTTTGACGTTACTTTTTCTAAATTGATTACGATGTCAAGTTCCTTTGTAGATGCAGTTATGGCTCTGCCATCTTCTGACTCGCCGTCACTAATAATCTTAATGTCCATTTTTTTCAAAGCAGCAACTGTAGCGTCGTGAACCCGATCCACAGGAGAACTGAAAGATCTGTATGCTACATTGCTAAGGGTGTAGCTTATCCCGGCTCCTGCACCGGTAAGGGCAACAGCTGTACATCCTGACAGCAAAGGAAGAAGAAACACAACGAAGAATTTTCTGAAGACAATCATTGGCTTTCAATGCTCTTGGTTTAGTTTGTTTTGCGATAGCATAGTGTCCGGGAGGGTAAAGGCAAATCTCCACGAACCATACACATTTCATATGGCCATCCGAAATCATCATAAATTACAGATCGCTTACCAATATTTTGATTATAAACTATTTAGCAGGCATTGTGATATCTGTAAAGATTTTAGGCCTGAAATTCCTGCCATACATAGCGAAACTGTCGAAAAAATCCAAATTTGGCCATTTTATCAATTTTTAGCACAATAAAATCATTGGGTTGTGGACCTTGAAGCCACAAGTTTAGAGTTTTTAGACAGTCTCAGCAAGTTTTCAAACATCAAAAAGGCAGGGCCAAATGACCCTGCCTTCTGAAATGAATGATTGGAAGATGCTTATTTCTTAAACTTCCTCCTGAACCCTACAAAACCAACGATACCGGAAAATATAATTTTATAGTATGCATCTATTCGGTCAAGTTAACAGGTTTCATCCTTTGCTTAAGATATCCGATCAAGCTTCTAAAATAAGATTGCCGGCTATGAACTCATTAAGGAAATTTCTCAATTCGGCTTCGTAGAAGGCCAGGCGCCACCAGGAATGATATATCGTCACTTGAGAGATCTGGAAGAAAATGGTCTGGATTGACTTTTCACGAGTTAATCAATAATTTTAATGTTTATCAAGGAATGCCTTCTTGTCAGTGATAGTGTGACCTTTCCCCGTTTTTTGGGGGCAGGTCATACGTATGTTGGTCGATTGCAAAGGGCTTGCCTGCTACAATGTATCATTTTAGGTGATATTCTTGCCATGTTGGGTTAAATATTCGAAAAGAATAAAGATTTTGAAATAGTTGCTTTAACCTTAAACAAAGGAAGAGCATATGATGTTAGAAGAAACCCCGTTTCTCACTTAGAGAGGTGAGGTTTTGTATTTGCGTTGATAACGATTAGATGTACGAAACCGCTACGCGGTAGCTTTTTCTCAGAAT
>Ga0209940_1000013_pt1 | contig 43994 bp, 43 predicted proteins | sample SalPonF2_B_D1_MG_FD_185726 | JGI IMG/M metagenome (GOLD analysis project Ga0209940, IMG submission 185726) | Salt pond soil microbial communities from South San Francisco under conditions of wetland restoration - Salt Pond MetaG SF2_B_D1_MG... ...
GTTAAAGAGGATTCGGTCCGCCGCCAAGGAAGTGGTGATATCTGTAAATCCAAACTGAAAATCCCTGCTTTCACCCGGCGCCAAGGGGTAAGTCAGTTGATTCTCGTGGAAATAGACCATTGAAGGGGGACAAAATGGTCCACATAGTGCCTTAAAATCGGACAGACTCATAAGATCGGTGGTAATCAATCCGTCGTAGCTTTTAAGAGGGGGAATTTTTTTTACAAAGTATAAGGCTGCGCCTCGCATCCGCCATTTCCAAAAACGGGCAGGGAGCGTAACGAGATCGATCTTGTATTTAGAGTGTGAAACCAGACCTCGAGCAAAATCTTTATGTGATCCGCCAAAAAATGGTTCCAAAAATAGAAATTTCAAATTCTTCTCTTATTTATTTAAATTTGAATTTTGTTTTTTTTAACAAAACTTTTTCCATTTTGCCACTCAGGCGCCAAGGCACGAAGAAAGAATGATAAATATATCCTTTGTGCCTGCCCGCCATCGGCTTCGCCTTAGGCGAGGCGGGCGGGTCTTAGTGCTTTTGTGGCAAATATTTTTGGTTCCGGCTTTTCCGGGTTAGGAATTAAAAGAAAAATCGGAAGGAAAGGCAAACACTTTTGTTTTCCAAATCAGCCGAAAAGTTAACTCGGGTATTCTTTTTTAATTTATAAATAAATTGATTGGTTTCTTTTCGATTGAATTTGTGGGCACTTGTTACACCACCGTATATGTTTCCGGCATAGAAGCCGAACCCGACAAACGTAAGGAGTCCGCCAAGTGCATTATGTCCTTTATCGAAAGATTCATAGGCGGCTAATATCAGACCACCATTCAACAAAAAGGCGATCAGTGCATCCTGATATCTTTCACAATAAAGATATCCTCCCCCTGGAATGATCGATAAAAATCCCGCAAGCTTCGGATCCTTTTGGGGGATTAATGTTTCCTTGTCAAGTTCATCCGCAAGTCTTTCAAGTCTGAATTTATTTCTATTCTTAGGGCTGATTTTTTCAAAATAATGTCTAGCGTTATCCCAGGATGCTGTTTCGACATAAATCCATCCTATTCTGTAGTAGGCTTCATCTCTTATATTCTCATCTTTTGTAATCGTGATAAGATTGTTAAGATTGATCAAGGCAAAGGCAAAGGCCTTTAATGTTATGTAGGCTTCACTAATTTTAAAATATGATTTTATAGAATATTCGGTTTCAAAATCCTGATCTGTTAATTTTTTAAAGGAATTGACGGCCTCATTAAAATGTCTGCCAAGAAAGTAGGACATGCCGACTTGGAACATCGCCAATTCTACCCTTTCATCTTTTGGAAAAAAATGGATAAATCGCTTGTATTCGTTTACAGCCGTTAAATAATCTTTGGCTGAAAAAAGATCTTGTGCATAATTAAACTGTTTATCAGGATTAAGGATAAGAGAGGGGTTGGGGACGCCTTGAGATCCAGAGCCGGCAAAAGATTGCGAAAAGGTGATAAAAAGAAAAAATATGCTAAAAAACGTAAAGAGCAGATAAACAGTGGTGGTGTTTCGGATCTGCATGATGATTAATTACTTCCGCCAGAAGTCATTATTACTTACAGGATCATAGCTGCGCTTTTCACCGTCTATCCAGACCGGATCCGATAATTTTTTCTCATCTCGACCGCAACGTATGAGGCGGTCCGAGCACATGATCCATCCCGAGAAAGTGCCATGTTTTTTAAATGCTTCTATACAGTATTGTGAACATGTCGGATGCATCAGGCAGCGATTACCGTCAACACTTGAAATATAATCTTGATAAAATTTGATGGGATAAAGGGACGCATTCTCCGAGTTCTCTTCAGCTTCATGTGAAACTTGGGGATGATCATCAATATTCACATCCTGTCCGGCAAGAATACTCCCGTAAAACGTGTTCAAAACGATAAAAAAAATGACAAAATACAATGTTTTTTTCATTGTTTATTTCTGAGTAACTCTGAGGACCTCTTCTATTGTTGAAATGCCGCCTAAAACCTTTTGTACACCGTCCTCGCGCAGGGTAATCATATTCCGACTCAAGGCTTCATTTTTTATCTGGTTCGAATCATAGGTCTTAAGTATGAGGCTTTTTAAGCTGGAATCTAAAATCATCATTTCAAAAATACCTCTCCGCCCTTTGTACCCTGTATGAAAACATTTTTCACATCCTACTGCCTTACAAATAACAGACTCTTGGAATTGGTCATCGGTAATTCCAATGCTCCTTAAGGCCAGTTCATCAGGGGTGTAAGCCTCTTTGCAATCTTCACAAAGAACTCGAATCAGTCTCTGGGCAACAACAGCCAAAATGGATGATGAAATTAAAAAAGGTTCAACACCGATATCCACAAGGCGCGTAATGGCGCTTGCAGAATCGTTGGTATGAAGTGTGGAAAAAACAAGATGGCCTGTTAGTGCTGACTGAACTGCGATTTCAGCTGTCTCTCGATCCCGTATTTCACCCACCAGAATAACATCCGGATCCTGTCTAACAATGGATCTAAGGCCGCTGGCAAAGGTAAGGTTTATCTTTGGATTGACCTGTATCTGGTTGATGCCTTCAATCTTGTATTCAATGGGATCTTCCACGGTGATAATATTGATATCCGGTTTATTGATTGATGACAAGACGGCATAGAGGGTTGTGGTCTTGCCGCTGCCGGTGGGTCCGGTTACAAGGATAATTCCATTGGGAGATTTCACAAGGTTTTCAAGCAGATCCAGTTTGTCGGATTTAAGTCCGAGATCCGAAAGTGACATTAAGGAGCCTGATTTGTCAAGAAGCCTGAGTACCACACGTTCTCCAAAGGATGTCGGTATAGTGGACACCCGCACATCAATCTCCTGATGACCGATTTTTACATCCAAACGACCATCCTGAGGAAGGCGTTTTTCCGCAATGTTCATCTTTGCCATAACCTTAATTCTTGAGATAAGCGCCGGCTGGACCCATTTGGGAGGAGACAAAAGGTCATACAGAATACCGTCGACACGATAGCGAACCTTGAAACTGTCCCGGTAAGGTTCGATATGAATATCGCTTGCACGTGCTTTAACGGATTGGGAGATAATGTGGTTCACAAGTTTTATGATGGGTGCATCACTGATGTCATCCAGCAAATCCGCCCTTTCCTCTATCTCGCTGATAATGGAACTGCCGTCTTCTTCCATATCTTGAACAAGCTGCTCGGCGGAGTCCCTGCTAAGATCATAGGATATATTGATGGCAAATGAAATTGCATCCTTTGTTGAAAGAACAAGCTTGACATCGTGGCATCCAAGAATCCTGATCAGGTCATCCATTGGCTGTATGCAAGCAGGGTTATTTACGGCGATGACCGATTCATATTCAATTAGATTTTCTTTTGAATCTTGCCAATTTTTGTCATTCGGTTTTCCTTCAAAGCCGGGGGACTGGGTTTCACTGATGAGGGGAACCATGATATATTTTTTTAGAAACTGAATCGGAACATGGTCGGTAAAATCGGTTTTATATTTTTCAAGGGGCAGTTCAGGCCAAAAAGGAATGTCATATTGGATGCTCAAAGCTTCAAGGAGCTGTCTCTCGGTAATCATTTTTTTTGTGACAAGTATTTCTCCGAAATCGCCTCCTTTTTCAGTTTTTATCCTTTGAGCCTCTTTTAGATCTTCTTCTGAAATGTTGAGGTTTTCTCTGAATATCTGGGAAAGGTTTTTTTGCATGCTGTTCGACGGTTTGTTTGTTTTCAAGGAATGATTAATAAAAACTTGCTTTATTCTTTGGGATATTGTTCGGGTATGTCCAGACTTTTTTCGTACATTTTGATTTTTCCCTCTCTGATTTGGTCAATTTCATCTTTTTTACTATCCAAAATCGCTTTTGCTTCAGCAGGATTTTCAACAACGTGGGGGGTGATAAATATGTAAAGATTCGTCTTGTCGCCCCCCCTTGCCGTTGTTTTGAACAAATAACCAAGCAAAGGGATGTCTCCCAGGCAGGGAACTGTATATCTTGTTTCAGAAAAACTGTCATCAATCAACCCGCCAATGACAACCGTATTTGTATCTTTGATAATCACCGTTGTATCGACGGTTTTCTTTAGTGTTGTGGGACGATCCGAAGACGTCGTTGACTGTTGATCGAGTTTGGTCGATTCCGTATTGATATAGAGCCGTACCAGGCGGTCGTGACTGATTTGAGGGGTAATTTTCAAGGTGATGCCAACATCTTTGTACTCATAGGAACTGTATGTCTCCACCCCGCTATCTGCAGCCGATCGGGTCTGAAACGGAACATTCTTTCCAACCGTAATGCTTGCCTCTTCATTGTCTGTGGTCAGAATCTGAGGTGTGGAGAGAAAATGAACATCCTTGTCTTTTTTATACGCATTTACGATAGCAGAAAGATTGGGGAAGGTGATGCCGCCGATGGTAATCACTTCGCTGAATATTCCCAGTGAGAAACCTGCCGGAGACGGTAATGTGGCGGCAGAACCTGACGAAATTATAGGCACTTCGGGTTTAAATCCCCCGCCAAATGCCGCATCTTTATTGTTGATTCTGGTCGTACCCCCTGCTTGCCATTGGACGCCTAGATTAAACTCCTTGTTTACATTCACTTCCATAATCAGGCATTCAATATAAACCATAGACCTTGGAACATCCAGTTTTTTGATGATCTCATCCAGGACCAGGTAATCCTCCTTACCTGCCATGATAATCAGACTGTTGGTCGCTTTGTCTGCGGTTACTTTAACATCTTCCGAAACAAACGGAAGCTTCTTTTGGGGGCCCCCGGTCTTTTTCGTTGGTAATTCCTGAAGAACTTTGGCCAAATCTTCAGCATTGGCGTTTTCAAGGTAATAGACGTGGATCTTCTCTTTCCCTCGGGGTGTTTCCCGATCCAGCATGTTGATCAGCCTTTTAATCCTTGAGGTTTCCACCTCGCTGGCCATTACAATAATGGTATTGGTCCTTTCATCGGCGACAAACTGGGCATCCATCAGCGTGCTTTTTCCTTTAGATTTTCTTTTTGTCTGAAAAACAGAATCAAGGATTTTAACAAATTTTGTGGCCTCAGCATACTCGAGCGGAATGACAGAAACCTCCTCTCCCATGCCGGCCACATCAATGGCATTCAGGATCCGAATCAATCGTTTTATGTTTGAATATACATCGGTTATAATCAGCATGTTTGTCGGCGGGTAATCCAGGATAACACTGCTTTTTGAAACCAGTGGAGCGAACAGCCTTTTTATTTCAGATGGATTTGCGAATTTTAAGGGTATCAATTGAGTGACCACCCGATCTTCCGGAGAAGCGGCCTCTTGGTTAAGCCGTGTTTCAATGTTTTTTGATCGTGCATCAGGAGATGGAACGATTTTAGTTACTTCTCCGGCTTTGATGGTGGTAAAACCATGGACTTCCAGAACTGATTCAAACACTTTGTAAGCTTCTTTGACAGAAATTTTGCTGGGTGAAATTATCGTTACTTTTCCTCTTACACGTTGATCAACGACAAAGTTCTTTGACGTCAATTCACTGATAAATTTAATAAAAACATTGATATCCACATTATTGAAATCTATTGAAATGAATCGTTCTGAATCCTGTTTCCCTTGTGTTTCTTTCTTAGCATCTGATGATTTGGCAGTCTGTTCAGAAGGTTTGGCTTGAGCACCCATTGACAGATTCAATGTCAATATCAGCACAATGAGGGTAAATATGTATCTAATGGTTTTTGAACCGCGTTCGTGTGATTTCATCATTGATGATTCTACGGTGTTGTTTTTATTTAATCCGATTTTCAGTCGCTTAAAGATTAGGGCTCCATAAAAAGTAAAACAAGAACCCTTTTGCGACCAGCTTGCACTCAATTACCCGTTAAAACAACAAAATTTGGCCACAAAGAATGTATGCCATAAAACCAAAAACAAAATGAATTCGAGCTTTTGCGAATTCATCAAAAATACATTTGGGAACCAAAAATCTTAAAGGATCGTAAAAAACCTTTTTAGTATATCACATATTTATCGTTTATTCAATACGATAGTCAATGGTTTTGAGTCGGCCCCTTCGTTTTATCTGAAGCTGGACCTTGGAGGATGACTGCAAATTTTGATAAAACTTTAAAGCATCGTCAACAGATTCGATATCTTTACCATCCACACCCATGATGACATCTCCACTTTTCAAACCCATTTTATAAAAAATGGAGTTTGGTCTGATACCTGTCAAACGGAAACCGTCAGGTTTTCCATTTTTAAAATTTGGTCGTATCCTTATCTGTTTCATAAGGGTATTTGCATCTTTAATGGCTGTATCTATCTGGGAACGTTTTACGGTTATATTTTGAGAACTTGTCCTGCCCAATTTCGTGGAAGAACTCCTTAATTCACGACTTCCGCTAACCTTCTCTATCCCTAATATTTCATCTTTACCGTTGACATTAAGTATCACCTTTTCTCTTAAGATTATCTTCACCGTTGCATTTTGGATGGTGTCTCCGATTCTGTAAAGATCCTGTTTCTTTACAGCAGTATCTTCAATGACGGCATAGGCTTCTTTCTTATCACCCGTAATCGTCCCCAGTAGAACCAAATTTAAGTCTGTGGGTTTAAGGGTTCCTATGTCGAGTTCGTCGGGTCCACTTCCGGTTTCTGTTTTTGTTTTGAACAGATTGTGCTCGATAATTGCCTGGTAATGAGACAGCTCATGTTGCGTTGTGCTTTTATTTGGGACAAGATGTCTGGCTGTTGTTTTGGAAGAAGTGCTATAATCGATTTTGGCTGTAGCGATTTTATAAAACACCTTCACTATAAAAAAAACAATGCCGGCAATAAGTAAAATATTCAATATGGTAAGATATCGTTTCATGATCTAAATTTGAATGAATTCAAAAAAATAGAATTTATCATCCGCAACTTCCTGATTAATCCAGAAAAAAACGGGGTTCGTCCAACGTACCATAAATTCGGATTCGAATCACTTTTTTGCTAAATATCTCTTCAGGCAATAAATTTGTCGGAAGATCTTTTCCCAGTTCTGCAAGGAATTCTTGGTTTGGTTTAATGACGCCTAAAAGTCTTAAATAACTTTGTCCCAAAGGTTCCCTTAAGTTGATAAGACCGGACACGTTACCATCCAGCGGACTTGCATTTATGATGCATCGCTTAACTTTAAGCCTCTGATTTTCCATTGTCATTTCAGCTTCAATTTTACCAAAATGTATGTTTTCGAGCTTGAAAACAGGTGTTAGAAGTTCTATCTCACCGTCTGAAATGATAAACCTTGCGCCATGAGTTCCGCCTAATTTTCCGCCATTGCGATATGTAAAGTTTCCTTCAAGTTTTCCGGTTAAATTACGTCCAATAAACTGTTTAACAGCAGGTATTTCTTTTATATTAATGTTAGAAAATTTACCCTCAATAATAACATTTTGGTTTGGCCTGTTTTTAATGAACTCTCCCTTGCCTTCTAAAATGCCTTCATAGGCTCTTCCTTTAAAAAAAAAAATGCCCTTAGAACGAAAAAGTGATAAAAGGTTTGGAAAGACTTTAATCTGCTCGGTTTCAAGTAATGCATTGTCCATGTGATAAAATTTTACTTTATGTAACTTTAAACCAGGTGGAAAAGCCGGACTTACATGATCAATACTAATGTTTATATTGGAATTGAGTTTGTTGAAATCAGACGTTACATAGTTTTTTACTTTATCTGACGGAAACAGGTAATAAATGAAAAATACGATAGCCGCTAAAACATATATGGAATACAGCAGCCATTGTGGGGTATTCTTCATCATTACTTTTCAACCGTCTCAACCTGCAAGACAGCATCTAAAAAACCTTCTTGTTTGCCTGTCTTTGAAATTGAAAGCCTTTTTATGTTTACCATGTTTTTTGATGTTTCGACCATGTGTAAATAAGTGGTCAACTGCTGTAATGTTAAACCCTTGAACTTCATTTCAACTTGAGAAATTTTGTACGAATTGTTTTTTTGAACAGTTGTTGACGGTTTCATATATGTTACATACTCTTTTATTCTTGCTTTACCCGTAAGCCTGTCAAGAAAGGAAAAGAGCGTAAAACCCTTTTCCCTGTTCTCAAAACGTATTTTTGCTAAATTTGTTCTTTTTTCTATTGCATCGTAATCGGACTTTAAAGTGATCATCTCCAAAAGAGCATCTTCTTTAACCTGAAGTGTCCTTTTCAATCGCTTCCTTTTGTCAATTGATGGAAAAACGATAAATTGAAATAAAATAAACAAGAGGATAGCACCTGATAAGGCATAGATGGTGTATTTCTCTCTTTTGGTCAGCTTTTTTACCATAAATACCGTCTTTTACTTATAATCCGAGAAACTTGAATCTTAAAATTAAAACACGACCATTTTGACCGGCACACTCCCCGAATGCCCCGCTGTTTAGGATGGGAAGGCTTCAAATTTTGCATATTCATCATCACAAATTCACCTTAAGTTTGAAACGCACACGTTTATCAAACTTGTCTATGTTGGCAGCGCTAATAATAATTTTTTTAAAAATATCAGCCTGTTCCAGCTTGCTCTTTATATTGTCAACAGAGTTGAAGCTGTCGGTATCCCCCGAAATACTGACACTTTCCGATCCCATTACAAACCGATTAAGGGTTACATCCATATCCTTGGGTATGGCCTTGCTTATTGTGTTCAAAATGTCTATGGCCCTAATCTGTTTTTCGGTTTCACCTGGCAATAAGGCATTTTTCCTTGCTTGTTGTATTTTTATTTTCATCTGCTGAACTGGATCGACAATGTTTTTGACCTCCGGGAATGTCGAAGTAAAAATACCAGTTATTTGATGATTAAGTCGGGCTAGCCTTTTTTCCATAAAGTATGAATCAAGAAAGACATTGAACCAGCCTAATGACAGAACCAGGACAAAAAAAACGCCGGTCTGAATCAGGTTTTTTTTGTTTTCCTCCCAGATTTTTTTTAAAGCAAAAGGGCCTTTTCTAAAATTAAAGCCTTTTGCCCCTTGAATTTCCATCAATGCCAGTGATAGCGCATTATTCATCAAAAAAGGGATCCATGATGGAGGAGGAGGCTGTTGTTTGAGAATCTCTGCGAATCGTAAAACGTCCACCCGCTCAATAGGAAATCCTAATGCCTGTTCCATATCTTTATCAAAACCCAGATCATCAATCCCGCATCCTGTAATAAATCCTCCATCGAGCTCAAAATCTAATCCAAGAATCTTTTCTAAGGCATAAAGTGTTCTCCGTATGTTGCCACAAAGAGATTTTATTTTATAAGAGAGGGAAGCCGAACGTATTGCGAAAGAACGTATCAAACCAATGTTGCCGGACAAAATAATAAATATCGTGCTTTTATTGTTGTCTATATCGATAAAGAGCCAATTTTTATGGCTGTCTAGAAATTTGGATAGTGAAAATGCTGTGGGATAACCACCGACGGTAACAATCTCCGGATCAATATTAAACGCCACAAGTGTATCTAAAAAAGATTGAAGTTTCGACTTTTCTACTGCAGCTGTGATAAGGTTTTTAGTATTTGTATGGTCAGGTATTTCTATATGGATAAAATCGATGATAAGCTCTTCTACCGGAAACGGAAGGGTCGGCTCAAGTTCATACGGTAATATCTTTTTAATTTTTTTTTGTCCCTTAAACGGAACTTGAATATTTCTGTAAGATATCTCATCAGCAGGAAAAGAAGCCACGCAGATAGAATCGGATAGATCCATCTTTTGTTGAATGGTTTCAAGTGAATCGGCCAAACCGTTTCTATCCTCTTTTCGGCCAGATAGCGGAACATGTTCATGGGCTTCTATGACGGTTCCCTTAATACTGCTATTGATGAGAACCGCTGAAACCGCATCAGGTCGAATATCTAATCCCAAAATCTTTCTGCTCATGGTCTTCTCTAAGTTAAAAAAAGTGTAAATATAGTAAGTTATGATCGATGTGTCAAGCCTAGTTTTTTCTTCTATTATTTTAAGCTTAGTATTTCGGAATTTTTACTCTATTTCCCATCTCAAGACGTTGCACTCCCATTGTCCTGTTTTTGCATTATTTTCTCTTTTTACCACTGCTGTTATCTTTATCTTCATTTCCTTTAACTTTGCCATCGACTCGATTCGAAAAAAATCACTTGAAGTTGTGATGAGATTTGGATCGATTTTAGTATCACCGACACCTGGTACGTTCTTATACCAGGTTGGACTTGAAAGGTCATGGATATAAACGGATTCAGAGGTTTCCATTCGGTATTCATAAATGGCTTGTGCAAGGTCTTCATTTCCTGAAGGCAACATTGCCACAAGGATCGGAAGATCTGCAGTATTGATATTTATTTTTCCTTCATATGTAAAAGAATTGTTTGTAGATTCGGTCATTCCAAAGACGGTTATGAAGTTGGAAAGTCCCTGCTCCTCTCCTGCCCCCCGAAAAACCTCCGGTGTTACACCTCTCACAAGAACAAGCTCACCAATATGGGTGAACGGACCGTTTTTACAGGGATATGGCGGATCAAGATCCTGATAATAATCTGATTCTGCTCCGTTTAGACCTGTGATGGCATCATCGTCTCCGGAGTCGAGCCAATCTTTGATGGAATTAATGATCGTCATCGGTTCCATATCTTCAAACGCTTCATTTTTATATATTAAAAGGCTTAAAAATTGTTCCCACATAACCCTCTGGGATTCATTGAAGCTGTGTCCTTCAGGGAATTGAACAAGGCTGTTAAGCTGAATTTTACCGAGTTCATCATTGATGGTTAACGTGATACTGCCATCTTCAAAGGGGATATCATCTATGATTTCGCTAATTTTTTCAGAATCGGCCCAGTCCTCCTGAAGTGAATCAAACCTTGAATCCTTTTTGTCTTTGACCAACATTGCTGCTGCAAGATTTACACCTGATGACGCCATATGCAAAAGCGTGATGCGATCTCTGGTTGTGGCCGCCGAAAAGACTGCTGATCGCATTTTTTTGTTCATTTCCAGTGATGTCGCAATGAGTACCGTAACAATGGCCAATGTGACAAGAAGGGCGATTCCATGGTTGTTTTTTAGAAATTTTATCGCCATAAATTTACGTTTCGAATTTTCTACAGCTTATTAAATCACAAATTTTAATGGCAGCTATCTATGCCGTCTGTATGGAAGAATGGAGTGCTGGAATGTTGGAATGTTGGGGATAAAAACGGAAACAACTTATTTAAATTGTAAAAACTCCTTCAAACCCATCATTCCATTACTCCATTCTTCCAATTGGGCGAAGCCTCTAAGTTTTATCTTATTCCTTCTTCTTCCGATACACCGGCAGTGTTACCATGGTTTTGAACCACAAAGAATTTGAACTTTCGGCCAATTCGAGATTTATATCGATTGCTTTAGGTGTTGAATACTCGAAGTCTTCATCATCGGAATCCCACAAATCATAGTCTGTTCCATCTTGGTCATAATATTTAAATGTCAGAGATTTAACGTCTGTACACAATACGGGATCCCCGGCTTTTTCTTCAAATGTTTCATAGGGATACAAGTTATCTGCGCGCTTCAACACATAATTTCCATCACCTGAAGCCTGAACGTAGTAAACGATTTCCGCAATTCCTTTTTCCGTTTTTCCGCCAAAGGATAGGTGGGCCAGCGAAGTGAATCTAAGTCTGGGGAAGGAGACTCCCTGAATATCAGAAATTTCGCCAATAAATCGATAAATTTCAGGTGGTTCACCCAAAACCGGCGGTGAATAACCTGGAGGTAGTGTTAAATGGATGGACTCAAGATCAACAATCATTCGGTTCAAACAGTTTTTTGCCATTTCATAAGATGCGGTGCCCTGGTCTGAAGTTTCGCTTCCGGATAATAGAGTGCTATATGAAGTAAAAATGGTTGTGGCGATGATTGCAAAAATAAAAATCGCAATCATGATTTCAAGCAGTGTAAATCCGCGATCCCCCCAACGTGTGGCGAATACCCGATGACGAGAACAGGCAGCAGGCAACATGTAAATTTTTTGTAACTTTTTAAGCATTGCTTACGACCTTGCCCCATCCAATTCTTTAACAAAATCTGGTTTCAAACGAGCTTCAAATCGAGTTAACGTGTTTAATTTAATCAACTTATTCAAGTTTAGCACTTGAAATATTCCTAAAATTTCTTTGAAGTAACCTATTTTCGTAACATCTTATTAAGTATTATACGGCATCAATCCTTCAAATATTTATAATTTCTTAAGCTATAAGTAAATTCATCGTTGTTAAAAGATATCAGAAGATCAACTTTTTTCAGATTTTTAGCAATATTTCCAAGTGTTGTCGACTCAACATCATCAATGACAATATTCCAACGGTAATCCGGGAATTCATCTCCGAAATCACCTGAATCGTCTCCCAAATCTTTCAGGCTTTCTGATTCAATTTCAGCCATTTTTCTTTGTGCCAGCATGGGAGCAGTTGCATAAAATCTTACCTCATTGTTCATGGAAACGGTCTGTGCATGCATCCTATACACACTGACAAGAACAATGGCGATGATGGAAAGTGCGACCATGACTTCAAGCAGTGTAAACCCCCTTTGAGATTCTGGGCTCTTTGCGGCGGTTTGCTCCGCTGTCATTGCTCGTCCCTGGTGGTGATGTCCCGCTTTTTTCATTTTGTCTTCCGACGTCTTTCCTCTATTCTTTGCTCATACGTTTTATTCAATCTCCAAACTCCGCATAACTATTATACAAACGAACCCGGAGTAAAAAAGGTTCGATAAGAAAAGAAAACTTTTCATTATCGTCATTTTCAAAATGAATGATTACCTTGTCAGAATAACCCTTTTCATTAAAATAAATATCTGCCTGCCCCACTGATATTTTTTCTTGATCTGGATATTCAACATCCAGTAATTTTATGTCCTCCGGAAGTTTATATCCATTCGTTTCTGCAGATTGAAGCGCTTCTTCGAGCATAGCTCCGTGGGTTATCCACAATTTGTTAGAGTCAAGGTTCACGTGAAGGATATATCTTTTTTGCTCTCTGGCCGCCCTTTCTTTTATATTTGGAATTTTCAATAGAATCCATCGCGACACTTCTTTGGTGCTATCTGACAGAACATTACGCTGAAATCGAGGAATTGCAAAAAATAGCATAATGCTGATCAGAGAAATAACGACGATGAGCTCTATTAGCGTGAAACCTTTGATTCGTTCGAAGACAGGCATAATGGTTTATTGGCATGCAACATTTAATGAATGCCCAAAAACACTTTACGGGTTCATCAATATTTATTCATTAATGAAAATCGGTGGTCATAGAAGGAAAGAGAGCGTACAATTTTGATTATTCAATCTCCCAGCTGTTAATATCTTTATTCTTATCTTCACCCCCTGAGACGCCGTCATAACCATATGAAATGATCTCATAATCACCGTGAGCACCAGGAGAAAGATAAATAAAATCGTTGCCCCATGGATCTTTTGGCAGTCTTCCTTTCTCGAGATACCCGCCTTTGCGCCAATTCTTTGGCAGCTTCCCTGTCTCGGGCTGCTCAATAAGGGCCTGCAGTCCCTGTTCCGTATCCGGGTAACCGCCATTATCAAGCTTATATAAATTCAGGGCTGTTTCCAGGCTCTCAATCTGTATTTTTGCTTTGAGTTGTTTTGCCTCTTCAGGGCGACCCATGATCCGCGGTATAATAAGGCCTGCGAGGATCCCAAGTATGACGATGACAACCATTAGTTCAATCAGTGTAAATCCACGGCAGTCTGTCTTTTTTAAAAAAAATGTACGATTCATTATTTTTTCCTATACATACAGTTTTACCCCAAACATAAAATGTATTTTGGGCATATGATATTTTTTAAACATATATAAAATAGTGCCTATCCACGAATCGTGGAGGTATAATTGCGTGTCCAATTCAGAAATGAGTAATTTTTTCGTCGAGCAAGACCGCACAAGGGTTTTCGATGAGACGTTCTCAACATACGTCGCAGCCGGAAAGCCGCGAAGAACGCCGCTCGGCGGAAAAAGGGCCATTTATGGATGGACACTATCTAACAAGCGTGCTCATTTCAAAAATCGGCAGGCATATCGAAAGAACGATGAAGCCGACAATAACAGCCATAATCAGTATCATAACAGGTTCTAGAAGTGATGTCATGCTCATTATACTATTTTCCACTTCATTCTCAAATACATCTGCGATTTTATCCAACATGGCTTCCAGCTTTCCGCTCTGTTCCCCCACCTGAATCATTTGAATGGTAAGATCAGGAAATATTTTGCTGCCTGCTAGAGCAGGTCCCAATCCCTGTCCTTTTCCCACTTCCTTTGAAGCCTCTTCAATCGCATCGGAGATGAGGGCATTGTTAACGATATTTTTTACAATTTCAAGAGCAGACAACATAGGGACACCATTTTCAAGAAGTGAACCAAGTGTTCGGGAAAAACGAGCCACCGCTATTTTTTTGGCTAAAAGTCCAAAACGTGGTAATAAGAGTTTTGTTTTATCGAAAAAATAGCCCCCTTTTACAGTTTTCCGAATGCGGTTTAGGACAAACAAGACGACTGCCAAAACAATTAAAATCATCCACCAGTAGTTCTTAAAAATGCCACTGATTTTGATAAGAAAGAGCGTTGGTGCCGGTAGCGTTTGATCCATATCAGAGAAAATGGACGTTATGTTGGGAACAATAAATGTCAAAAGAAGAAACAGAACCAGCATTCCGATACAGCACATTAAAATCGGATAAGCCATCGCCGCTCGAATGCGATTTTTTAAGGCCTCCTGTTTTTCGGTGATGTCGGCAAGTCGTTCTAATACGATGTCAAGGGCCCCTGAAGATTCGCCAGCTTTAACCATACTGACATACAGTGATGAAAAAGTCCCTGGAAACAAAGACAGCGACCGGGCGAAGCTGTTCCCTTCCACAATTGAATCCTTGATCTTTGCCAGCATTTTTTTAAATGCTTGAGACCTGATTTGTGATATCATGGCATCCATGGCCGAAACAAGCGGAAGGCCTGCACCCAACAGGGTTGCCAGTTGTTTCGTCATCATTGAAACCTCATAGGGTCTGACGCGGGAAAAAGAATCTCTAAAAGAAAAAGACTTTGGCGTCTTTATCGCTGAAGTATCATGGACCTCTTTAATGGAAACCGGAAAGATTTTAGATGTCCGCAGTTTCTGACGGGCCGTAAGGGAACTGTCTGCATCAATGACTCCTGAGATTGTCTTGCCTTTTATGTCCAGAGCTGTATATTCATATACCGGCATTGTAAAGAACCCTTAGTTTCTCAATGACAAGTTTTGTACTTTTTGTGGCAAAGTATGTTTATATCTTTAGCCTTCTAAAAACCTGTTTGTTCCCGGATCATCCGAGTTGGGATACAAGTCATTGTTTGATTTTCAGAAATCAAAATGATAATATCCTTATTCTCTAAGCTTTTCAAGAAATATTGTGGGTTTGATTAAAAGCGAGTCTCTGACATTTTTACTTAAATTGAGCGATTGTCGAGCTTATTGCCCTATCACTATTTGACACACTCAATTTAGGTTACTCGAGTTTGCACCCTCAATTTAGGTTGCTCGAGTTCCGCACCCTAAATTTTAAGTAACGCTGGTACAGAGCAACTGGCCGGGAAAATTTTAACATGAACCTATCTCAAAAATAAGATTAGGGTTCAAAAGCAAGTTGAGCTTTGCGAAATCCCGAGAATCGGGGGCGTGAAGCGGTGAAAAAGCGGAGCATACACGTAGTATGTGAGCATTTTGAACCGTTTCACAACGCCGCCATGGGCACTTAGATTTTTTTGAGATAGGTTCATAAAATCAAAGGTTCTTTAGCAATATTAGGGTATGAAATTTGAAAAGTAATGACCACTTTCATAAACAGGACAAAAAATCATGCATGAAATCCGTTTTCATGGTCGTGGCGGCCAAGGTACTGTAGTCGCTTCGATTTTGCTGGCAAAGGCCTTTTTTAAAACCGGTTATTATGTTCAAACTTTTCCGCTTTTCGGCGTGGAAAGAAGGGGAGCCCCGGTTGAATCTTATCTCAGGCTGGATAAAGAAAAGGTTTTGATTCGGAGCAATATCTACACACCTGACCATATTGTCGTTCAAGATATGAAACTGATACACAGCGTCGATGTTACAAAAGGACTCAAGCTCGGTGGTTCAATTTTGATTAATTCAAGAAATCTTCCCGATAATATAGAACCTTTTTCAGGGTTTCGGCTTGCTTTTGTCGACGCCAACCGCATCGCAGCCAGCAACGGTCTTGGAACACACACCCATCCAATCATTAACACTGCCATGATCGGCGCTTTTGCGAGGGTTTTGGATATGCCCCCGTTGGATATGATTGCAGAGGCTATCAAAAATGATATTCATATAAAAGCAAAACAGAATGTGTTGGCAGCTCAACAAGCCTATGAAGAAGTAAACCTTTATGGAATGGTAAAAAATAGTATCGCAGCCGAACATTGCTAAAAAGCCTTTGAACTATCCGACTGAAATAATTTTTTCAAGGTTTGATAGGCTTTATCAGCGTTGCTTAAAATTAAAAATAACCTCTTTTGTAAATCTTCAATTTTCAATTATAGGGTAAAAGGAAATGACAATTGAACCAAAACACGCTGAAAAAATATCATTATTCATATCACGTTCAAACATCTCCACCGAAATCAATAAAACCGGAACATGGCGGTTTGTGCGTCCAAAATACCATGAGAAAACAGCACCGTGCAGCGCGGCCTGTCCTGCCGGTGAGGACATTGCCCGCATTGAAATGCTTTCGAATCAAGGACGATACCAAGATGCGTTAGAGACCATACTTCTTGAAAACCCTTTTCCTTCGGTATGCGGCCGCGTATGTTTTCATCCCTGTGAAACGGTCTGTAATCGCGCGGGCTTTGATGATCCGGTTGCCATACATGCTTTAGAGCGTTTCATTGGTGATACCGCCATTCGGGATGATTTGACACTTAAACTGAAAAAATTGCCTGAAAATGGAAAAACCGTATGTATTGTCGGCGCCGGTCCGTCAGGCCTGGCTGCCGGCTATTTTTTATCGAAGTTGGGGTATTCGTGTGACATTTATGAAGCCCGTTCTGAACCCGGAGGAATCTTACGGTGGGGGATACCACGATACCGGTTGCCGGATGACATCGTTTTCTCTGAAATCGAACGGATTAAAAAGACGGGTGTAAAAATAATCTGTAATACACCGGTGACTCAAAACTTTCTCCAAAACGTCAAAGATCGTTACCATGCCCTTTTTATCGGATGCGGTCACGGCCGATCATTGAAAATGAATATTCCCGGCGAAACTAAGACGTTTGACGGCCTCGAATTTCTTAACCTTCTGCGTAAGAGAAAAGCCTTACCTTCAAATGAAACTGTAGCGGTTATCGGCGGCGGTAACACCGCTATTGACTGTGCCCGATCTCTTGTCCGCTTGGGAGCAACAACGACACTGGTATATCGCAGACGGAAGCAGGACATGCCGGCATTTAAAAACGAAGTGGAAATGGCCGATAAGGAAGGTGTAAGAATTATGGAACTCTATTCCCCGCTCGAAATAAATGAAGATGACGGTGAATATGTTTTATCCTTGCAGAAGATGAAAACCAGCGGCATGGAAACAGACAGCGGCAGAGCACGTGTCATTCCAGACAGCCAAACCACCCAACACTTACGAGTCCAGAAAATTATTGTAGCCATAGGCGCAGAACCTTCAGTCCCTTGGCAGTTTCCCTCACACAAAAATACCGAAGCCCTGTATCTCACCCACTGTACATTTACGGCTTCAGAACCACCGCTTCTGTTTGGCGGTGATCTGACCAACACCATAAAAAGTGTCACAGATGCCGTTGCTTCAGGAAAACAGGCGGCCATGGCCCTTGATATCTTTTTTAAACAGGGAAGGCATGCCATTACAGACCGTTTGAATTACTGCCTCGTAGGAAATGGACCTGCCCTCTCCATGGAGTGTTATATGGGGGGAAAGCGATTGACCAGAAATCCTCATATCGTATCGAATAATGACATCAATCTCGATTATTTTTCCCAAACGCCCCGGGTTGAACCAGAATCGCTTGCTATCAAAAAACGAATGAATTCTTTCGATGAAATCGAAGCAACGTTCACCATCGAGCAGGCCATGGAAGAAACCCGGCGCTGTTTCAACTGCGGCATCTGTAATGCTTGCGACAACTGCCGGATATTCTGTCCGGAAATTGCCGTGATTCTCCAAGATGCCAAAAGGCAGATTAATCTTGATTACTGCAAAGGATGCGGAATCTGCGTTTTTGAATGCCCGCGCAGCGCCATGGATCTGGAGGAGGAATTATGAAGCATGTTTTGGAAGGAAGTCACGCCGTTTCTGAAGCAGTAAGGCTGGCAAAAGTACAGGTGATGTCCGCCTATCCCATTACGCCCCAGACCCATATCGTTGAAGCTTTATCGGAATATTGCGCCGACGGAACCATGAATGCCCGGTTTTTATGTGTAGAAAGCGAACATTCGGCAATGGCTGCCGTTATCGGAGCTTCGAGTGCAGGTGTTCGAACCTTTACAGCCACGTCTTCTCAGGGTCTGGCATTGATGCACGAACTCTTGCACTGGAGTTCAGCCGCCCGTCTACCCATTGTCATGGCTGAAGTCAACCGCGCCCTGGCGCCCGGATGGAATATATGGATGGACCAGACAGACAGCCTGGCCCAACGGGATACCGGCTGGATTCAGCTTTACTGTGAGGATGGCCAGGAGGTTTTTGACACCACACTTCAGGCATATCGTTTGGCTGAAACCGTCAATCTGCCGGTCATGGTGGTTCTGGATGCTTTTTTCCTTTCTCACACCTTTGAGCCTGTAGATATACCCGATCAGAAACTGGTGGATCGTTTTCTGCCGCCGTTCTCACCTCGAATTGCACTGGACACATCAGATCCTTTTGCCATGGGTCAAATGGCACCACCAAATGTATATATGGAGATGCGGCACGATATTCAGAAGGCCATGGAACAGGTTTCGAATATCTTTTCCAAAATAGAAGAAGAATTCACGGAAATATTCGGTCGGACATACGGGATGGTGGAAAAAGTTTTTTGCGATGACGCCCAGGTGATTATGGTCGTAACCGGAACGGCAGCAAGCACATGCCGTAAGGTCATCTCAGATCTTCGTTCCCAGGGAGAAAAAGTCGGAATGCTCAAGCTCAAAATGTTTCGGCCGTTCCCAACAGATCTGATTCGAGAACATCTCGGTCATGTTCAAAAAATTGCCGTAATTGACAGGAATTTTTCTTTCGGAGCCAGTGGTATTTTTGCCCAGGAAATCAGAGCAGCATTGTGCAACAACCATGATCACCCCCCGGTGTTCGGTTATATTACAGGACTCGGCGGCCGCGACGTGACGCCTGAAATTCTATCGGAAATTTACTGGAAAACAAAAAACAGCACTGCTCCAAAAGATGAAAGCGTGTGGGTGGGACTTTTGGATTGATGATCGATGATTGACGACTGTTATAGGGATAATTCAAGTTTGTCACTTAAATGTACATGAGGAGGCTGAGAGTTTTTCTTCTAAATCCTAAAGCATCAGCGGAATGGATGATCTTTTTTTAAATCGGATGCTGTTTGAGTGGCTTAGGGATCGTTAGAAAGAACAGGCGAATGCCGAAATCGTATCTTTAAAAGAAATCTTAAAATGGCGCAGCGAATCTGTTGATTTTTCAAAGATAGTTACCTGTTCTTTCTTTACAAGCCCTTGCCACGAGTTCATGCGGTTTAAAAAAAGATTATCCATGTGGCGGCGATTTAGAAAAACACCCCAATCCCTCAAATTGAACCGGAGACGATTATAAGGATGACCAGACTCAACATTCCAGACATAGATTATATGTATTCCGGACATGTAGGATGTCCCGGATGTGGCGCAACCATTGCCATGAGGTTTGCACTAAAAGCCCTGGGTGAAAAAACCATGGTTGTAATCCCGGCCTGCTGCTGGGGCGTCATTGCAGGACCTTACCCACAATCATCGCTTAAAGTACCGATACTTCAGACCGCTTTTGCAACTGCAGGTGCAACCGCCAGTGGTTTGAGGGCGGCGCTGGACATGAAGGGAGACTCAGAGACCACCGTTATGGCATGGGCCGGCGACGGCGGAACCTTTGATATCGGAATACAGGCACTCAGCGGTGCGGTAGAACGTAACGAGGATTTTATTTATGTGTGTTATGATAACGAGGCTTACATGAATACCGGAGTACAGCGAAGTTCCGCCACCCCTTTCGGCACACGTACCACAACAACTCCGGGTAAGGGATGGAAAAAAAGCCGTAAAAAAAACATGGTTGAAATACTTGCTGCCCACCGTATTCCTTATGCCGCCACAGCCAGTATTGCTTATCCGGAAGATATGATCCAAAAGTTTGATAAAGCCCGCCGGATGAAAGGCGGAACAAGATTTCTTCATGTTTTTGCCACCTGTCCCACAGGTTGGCGTATCCCATCTGAAATGTCCGTCAAAATCGCCCGACTAGCCGTTCAATCCAATGTGTTCCCTTTATATGAAGTCAAAGACGGTGTTGACTATACAATCAACATCAAGGGAAATCGACCGGTAACGGATTATTTAAAGATCCAGGGCCGTTTTAAACATTTAACCGATGCAGATTTTGAGCAGATCCAAAACATGGTGGATGAAGACTGGGAGCTTCTTTTGCGAAAAACATTACCTGCTCCAAAGAGTTAATGTGCTGAAAGGCAATCAATTTGACATTTTGCTCAACTTTTTGATAATGTTATGATTATCGTATGAAAAGCGTAATGGAGAGGATGCCGAGGGGGCAAACATAGATGTATAAAAATTTCTTTGGCTTCAAGGAAAGACCATTCAAGCTCGTTCCGAACCCTGCTTATCTTTTTCTGAGTAGAAGTCACGAAGAGGCGCTTGCCCATCTTACCTACGCTGTTATCCAGGGTGAGGGTTTTATGGAAATCACGGGTGAAGTCGGGACCGGCAAGACAACACTCTGCCGGGCATTCCTCGAACACCTGGACAATGATACAAAAGTGGCGTATATCTTTAACCCAAACCTTGACGCCGTAGAACTGCTCAAAGCCATTAATGATGAATTCAGTATCCCATCGGATGCAGATAACACCAAAGACCTAATCGACACCCTGAACGCCTTTCTTATCGAGCAAAAAACCCAAGGAAAAAACACGATTCTCCTTATCGATGAGGCTCAGAATCTGACAAATGAGGTTTTAGAGCAGTTACGTTTGCTTTCCAATCTTGAGACCGCCAAACATAAGCTTTTACATATCATTTTAGTGGGACAGCCGGAACTGAAAGAAAAACTCGATTCCCACGAACTCAGACAATTGAGACAAAGAATATCTCTGAGTTGCCGGCTGACCCCTTTGAACTTTAAAGACGTTCGAAACTATATTCAACATCGTATCAATGTCGCCTCCGGGAAACCGGGGATCCAATTTGCCGATGCCGCATATCGCTCTATTTATAACTATTCGAAAGGCATTCCTCGACTCATCAACATCGTCTGCGACCGGGCGCTTTTGACTGCATACGGCCTTGATCAAAAAGAAATTACACAGAAAATCGTCAGGGCATCCATCAAGGAACTGACCGATAGGAATGGTATTAATGAAAACAACTTTAAGAAACAAAAAAAAGCCATTCTATTATTTTCTATATTGTCTCTAATTATCTTTATGGTTATTTATTTCCGTCCCGGATTGTTCAGGGTAAATACGATATTTAATTCACCTGAAACAAAAAAACTCGATACACTTCATTCAAATAACGTAAAAAAAACGTTTCCTGCTGTTACTGCGCCTGACGTAAAACAATCGGTTCCAGTTGTTGTTACTCCTGATGCAAAAAAAACTGTCCCAGCTGTTACTGTTACTGATAAGAAAGAACCGGTTCCAGCTGTTACAGTATCCGAGTCAAAAAAACCGATTCCCATTGTTACTGCGTCTGAGTTAAAAGAACCGATTCCCATTGTTACTGCATCTGAGTCAAAAAAAATTGAGGCGCAGAAAGCAAAAGAAATGGAACCTGTTATAGAACCCATTACAGAACCCGCCCGGAATTTGGGGAATCTTCTGGAAACAATGAACAGGCTCTCTTCACGACATATGGCCATTAAGGTTGCATTAAATTTGTGGCACATTGAACCCGAAATAAAACCAAATATGGATACCATTGATGACGATCAGGACTTTTTTCGGCTTGTCTCAAAGGAAAACAATCTTTCGATACGCCGAATCAAAGGAAATCTAAATGCAATAAAAAAATTGAATCTGCCGGTTATTTTAACCGTTCATTTGAATAAAGACATTCCTCCTGTATATCTTACGCTCATTAAAATAGATTCTCAAAAAGTTACGCTTAGAGGAGGAAAACAGGACATTTCAATAGAGCTGTCACCGGTTGAGTTAGAATCTTATTGGTCAGGCGAGGCATACATTCCATGGAAAAATTTTCTCTCACTAACAGGGACTATTCCAATAGATTCTCCGAAGGATTCCATAACAACGCTCAAAATGCTCTTGCGGGATATTGGATTTAAAGAGGTTGAAATAAACCCATTTTATGACGACAAAACCCGGCAGGCGGTAAAAGAAATCCAAAAAAAATATGGCTTACATATTGACGGCACGGTAGGTTCTACAACCAAAATCGCTCTTTATAGTGAAAAAAAGGTTTTTAAACAACCTCATATTGTCAGTGTCGCCAATTCGTTTCTTCGATGATTTTTTATAGAACCTATCTCAAAAATAAGATTGGGGTTCAAAAGCAAGTTGAGCGTTGCGAAATCCCGATATTCGGGGGCGCGAAACGGAGAAAAAGCGGAGCATACACGTCGTATGTGAGCATTTTGAACCGTTTCGCAACGCTGCAATGGGCACTTAGATTGTTTTTGAGATATGTTCTATGGTTTCAAATGGACAACGAAACAAAGAAGGCAGCCTGTATTTCGTGATAAGCATATTTTTCTTAAAGGTTTACAGAAGGTTTTTTTAAATTGAGTTCAATTTTAAAGGCATTAAAAAAGCTTGAAAATCAAGCTACAGATCAAAGCCACGGTTTATTCTGGCAGCCCAAAAACCATAAGCAAAACGACGACCATGAGCAGATAACTGGTCATCGGCGTTTAAAAAAACGCTATGTCATTATTTTCGCTGGTCTTGTCTTTGCTGTCGGTGCCGGGTTGATCCTAAGCCAGAAACTCCATGAAAGAAAACCGCAATTAATAACAAAAAAAGAAGCCACACTCCAAAAATCCATCCGTCTTCCTGAAAAGAAGGCGGTCATGCCGGATAGAGTTCAAAAAGAATTGTCTTCCCAAAAGGATGTAAAAAAATTCGAACCGATTGTAAAAGCAGCACCCCCGTCTGCTCATAAATCACGGAGAAATACCGCCGTTTTGTCTAACAAAAAAACATTGCCACTGAAACAGGCTCGAAAAGAGACAGTTGCTGGAAAACCCAGCGAAAAATCCGGACAAAATACTAAAGCCGATCGGTTTGCATCAATGCCCGTAAAACGATCGAACCAAACCAATATCGAACTGCAGGCAATTGCCTGGTCCAACGATCCGAAAAGTCGCCTCGCTGTGATTAACGGTCGTATTCTGAGGGAAAGAGAATCTATTGACAATGTCATTGTGATGCATATAGGTAGGGATGAAGTTATTTTTAAAAAAGGACGAGAGGAATGGACGCAAATGTTTGGGTTTTAATCATTTCCATTGCCGCAGTTTAATCGCGTTAAAACACGGTATAATCTTTTTCCTGAATTGATATCTCATTTAACATATTAATATCTCTGAACAAAAAACAAAGGAGCCCTTGATGAGCAACGAACAATTTTTCTTTACATCAGAGTCAGTTACCGAAGGCCATCCTGATAAAGTTGCCGACGCCATATCAGATTCCATACTCGACGCTATCATGGAAAAGGACAAAAAGTGCAGGGTTGCCTGTGAGACCCTTGTCACAACCGGTCTGGCTTTTATCGCAGGCGAAATTTCTACCGAATGTTATGTTGATATGCCCGAGATCGTAAGGAGTACTATTCGTGAAATCGGATACCATTCTTCCCTCATGGGCTTTGACTGGCAGACCTGTTCAGTCATTACAAGTATTGATCATCAATCCCCGGATATCGCTCAAGGGGTCAACATCGGCCAAGGTCTTTTCAAAGACCAAGGGGCTGGCGACCAGGGGCTCATGTTTGGATTTGCCACGGATGAAACTCCTGAGTTGATGCCCATGCCCATCACATATGCACACAAGCTGTGTCAGCGTCTTGCCACGGTCCGTAAAAACCACTCTCTTGATTTTTTAAGGCCGGATGGCAAATCTCAGGTCACCATCGAATATGAAAACGGGACCCCCAAACGTGTTGATACGGTTGTCATCGCCGCCCAGCACAAGCCGGATATTTCCCACGAAGACTTAAAAGAGGCGATTATTGAAGAAGTCATCAAGAAAGTGATTCCGAAAAAGTTAACAGACGGCGATACCAGATATTTTATAAATGCTACAGGAAAGTTTGTTGTCGGCGGCCCTATGGGAGACTGCGGTTTGACGGGACGAAAGATTATCGTTGACACTTACGGAGGCCAGGGGAGCCACGGCGGCGGATGCTTCTCCGGTAAAGATCCTTCCAAGGTTGATCGTAGCGCTTCTTACATGGGCCGCCATATCGCAAAAAATATCGTCGCTGCGGGACTTGCAAAAAAATGTGAGATACAGGTCGCCTATTCCATCGGCGTGGCAAAACCTGTTTCTGTAATGATCGACCTTATGGGAACCGGTGCCATACCCAAACACCGTGTTAAAGAAATAGTCTTGGATGTATTTGACTTAAGACCGGCCGCCATCATCGAATATCTTGATCTTTTACGTCCCATCTATCGCAAAACTTCGGCTTACGGTCACTTTGGGAGAAATGAGCCTGAATTTACTTGGGAAAAGACGAATATGGCTGATATTTTAAAGGAAAAGGCCGGACTTTAATAGAAATTATTGACTGTTCATTGAAGATTGACAACAATCAATAACGAGGGTCAGCATTAAAAACGACTCAAAAGGAGAAAAATAGTTAATGAATTACGACATTAAAGATATAAAACTGGCAAAAGACGGCTTGCTCCGGATCGAATGGGCCAACCAGAGCATGCAAGTGCTCAACAACATTAAAAAAAGGTTTGCAAAAGAGAAACCCTTAAAAGGCATCCGCCTCGCTGCCTGCCTTCATGTCACCACCGAAACCGCTTCCCTGATGCAAACACTAAAAGCAGGGGGTGCCCAAATCACGCTCTGTGCTTCCAACCCGCTGAGCACCCAGGATGATGTGTCGGCCTCATTGGTAAAGCACGACAAAATAGCTGTTTTTGCCATCAAGGGTGAAGATAACAAAACATATTACAAGCACATCCATTCTGCCCTCGATATCAAACCTCAATACACAATGGATGACGGTGCGGATCTGGTTTCCATTATTCATTCCGAACGCCAGGAGCTTATTGAGAATGTACGAGGCGGCACTGAAGAAACGACCACCGGTATCATCCGACTTAAAAGTATGGCCGCAGATGGTGTTTTACAATATCCTATCATAGCGGTAAATGATGCCAAGACCAAACATTTCTTTGACAACCGTTACGGTACAGGCCAGAGCACAATGGACGGAATTATTCGGGCTACAAACCGTCTCATTGCCGGATCTAACTTTGTCGTTTGCGGGTATGGATGGTGTGGCAAAGGTCTTGCACTGAGGGCACGGGGGATGGGCGCCAATGTCATTGTCACCGAAGTCGACCCCACCGCTGCTCTTGAAGCGGTCATGGACGGGTTCACTGCGATGCCTATTCGTCAGGCAGCGCGGATTGGTGACTTTTTCTGCACGGTCACAGGCAACATTAATGTCATACGAAAAGAACACTTCCAAATCATGAAAGACGGGGCCATTGTCGCCAATTCCGGTCATTTCAACGTGGAACTCGATCTTGTCGGACTTGAATCCATAGCAAAATCGCGAAGAACAATTCGACCTTTTGTTGAAGAGTATGTTCTTGAAAATGGCAAATGTATTAATGTGTTAGGTGATGGCAGATTGATAAATCTTGCATCTGCCGAGGGGCATCCATCAAGCGTAATGGATATGAGTTTCGCCAATCAGGCCTTGAGTGTTGAATATATGGTAAAAAGCAAAAAGAGGCTCGAAAATAATGTCTATCCTGTGCCCGAAGAGATAGACAAGGCCATTGCAAAAGAAAAATTGACTTCAATGAAGGTAAAAATCGACAGGCTCACCCCTGAACAGAAAAAATATCTGGCATCATGGAGTATTGGAACATAGTACGTTCATTTATCATCCTATTTAGTGACCGAACGAAAAGTCATGTTCATAGAACATTAACATATATAAATTTTATAATTGCTTTTGAGCCAATGGAGTGTTGGAGTAATGGAGTATTGGATATAGTGGAATCACAGGCAATTATCAACACTCCAGTACTCCATCGCTCCAAATTTAAAAGAACCGTATTTTTAATTATTGATCAACTGATTAAAAAAAGCAGGGTTTTCGTTCAGGCACTATTTAAGGATACGTTTGAATAAACCTCTACTTCTGGTGTGTTCCCTTTAACAGGTTAACTGCCTTTTTCAGATACATGGCGGAAGTCTCATCTTCCCCCCTTAAACCGTATACTAAACTGAGACCCACATAAGCCGGCGAATAATTCGGATCAAGCTCCTTTGCTCGACTGAACTCTCGAAATGCATCATCAATTTTGCCCGCTTTTAACAGTGTGTCACCATTGCGAACATGTTGAACAGGTGTGTCGAGCCACGCATTCGATCCCATAGACGTTGGGGCACATGCGTATAAAAAACAGACACACAAAACTACAAATAAAACGTATCGTTTTTTAAATTTCATAACTCCTCCGGTCAAGCCCGCATCTTTTATGAACCTGAGCGGTTCAGAGACAAGGCATCTTGGTCTAATGTATGATAATTTACTATTATATTTTTCTTTTTTAATGTTTTCCAGTAGAATTACGGGTTAATCAACCACAATAATAACACGGCATTTTTTCATAAAATAAAGGCTTTCCGAAGTACTTCTGAGCTTTGAAGCATCTGCATTACTGATGACAATTTCAGAACGACCCGGACCCGATGTCTTCAATCCTTTAACCACCAAAGGATGATCTGCAACCCTCTGGTTATTCAAAATTTCCTTCAAATTCCGAGCATATCCGCTCATACCCTGTTGCACGGCATATTCTCTACTAACAAAAGCAGAACCATAAACTTCCTGATTGTTTTCATCGAGTATTCTTGGAACCATTACAGGCCTGACACCGAGCCCCTTGGCATCGACCACAAGTCCGGTAAAAACCGGTGACGATGTTTTATTTTTCGTCACAAGCGTGATTGAGTCGAGAGGCTTGATGTCTTTTGGAAGTATAAGTTGAGCAAATCCTCCGCGAAGATTCACTTCCATTTCTATTTTTACCGTCCCGTCTGTTAGATATTCTTTTTTGACCACCTTTGCATTTTTTACCATATTCTCAATTTTCGACATAATGGCAGGGTCTTGAATTGCATAATCTCCAACAGCTGTAGTGCCATTAATCCGCAGCTCTTTTATAATTTCAAGGATTATACAAAAAGCATTAAGTTTTGCATCTGTCAGCGCCACGGTTCGAGCATTGGAATTTCTAGACATTTTTGGTGGAGGAACACCGATCCCTTTTGCCTGAACGACCCCCCTGCTCCAATTGATACTCCCTTTTTCTTTTAGTTCAACAACTTCCTTTGAATTGTCGGTATATCCAAAGACAGAAAATGTTAGCAAAAAAACGAGAGTCAGTACAAAAGACAGCTGTTTTTTCATAGGAACTCCTTGGTACATTCTCTTATTGATAAGTATATTATTTTCAACATTCGACATTACTTGAATCAAGCAAAAAGCTTTTATATTCTCCAATAAACGACAGGGCTTCCCTTTCCGTGGATAATCCCTTGATGGATTCACGAAACCTACTGCTGTAACGCAATCCTTTGACAAACCATCCCAGATGACTTCGCATCATTCGACACGCCCGTTTCTCTCCAAAGCATTCTATTGAAGTATTAAGATATTTCGTCATCGCATCAAAACGTTCGGTAAGATCCGGTGACATCCTTTCTTTACCATTCATTAAAGACATCACCTGAGAAAATAACCATGGATTTCCAATGGCTGCGCGGCCAATCATTACCGCATCACAACCCGTTTCCTTTATCATGGTAAGTACATCTTCCGGCGTTACAATATCTCCGTTTCCGATCACAGGGATGGACACGCTATTTTTTATAGCCGTAATTAAAGACCAGTCAGCTTTACCCCCAAACCCTTGAGTCGCCAGACGTGGATGCACCGTGATGCCGTCCACTCCGGCCGCCTCAGCGACTTTAGCGATGGCAAAAGCCTCACTGCCGGATTTGTCCCAACCGGCTCTCATTTTAACGGTAAGCGGAATGCTTATGGCCTTTCGGACAGCCAAGAAAATTTTTTCAACCTTATTGGGCGCTTTCATTAAAGCCGCCCCTGATCCGGTTTTCAACACCTTTTTTACAGCACAGCCAAGATTGATGTCGAGAATGTCAGCCCCCGAGTCCTCAACCATGGCTGCTGCTTCAGCCATTTTATAGGGATCTGAACCGAATATCTGAACCGATAACGGTTTTTCCTCGATCCGGCTTTCGAGCATTTCATGTGTTTTGGGGGATCTGTGAACCAGCCCGTTGGCACTGATCATCTCTGAACAGACCAGACCACACCCCGAAGCCTTTGCCAACAGTCGAAACGGCAAATTAGTGATGCCGGCAAGTGGTGCTAAAATCGTTATATTGTCAAGGACAACTGAAGCAATTTTCATATCTTGTTATGGATTTTATTTTTAAAACCGGCTTTAGTTGGATTGGCATAGCAATACAGGCAGTTATGATAGCATGGATGCAGGTGATATGACCCGACATCCACTGAAATCATACATCCGCACCCCTTTGGTGACCGCTGGCCGGTATCCCTTTTAAAGCTGAGGTCTCCACCAAATATCTTAACAATAAGATCATTTGGAATACACGAGCCTTTCCTGATGTTCGAGCCTGAAGGCAGCGCATTCAGCACTTCTTTTTCGCAGCACGTATACAGATCAATTGTTTTTTCCGAAAGTTTTTTTTCCAAGTTAAGAAGAATTTCTATTTTTTCCGACAGGATTGGATCACTAAATGAAAATCCCGGCATTGACTTTATGCGTCTTTTTATCTTGGTGTAATGGTCCATGAAACTGGTAATACACCGTATAACACCGCATTGTGATGCCCATGTTGCAATCCTGGAAAAATCACAAAGAGTGTCTTTGATGACCTTTTCTTCAAATTTAAAAAAACAGATTGGATCGAATCTCCAGTTTATACTTCTTGGGTCGTAGTTTTGGCAAAGGTCTCTAAGCTGATCAAGTCGCTGTTTTAAAGACGGCACTCGAGGTTCTATTAACGGAATATCCGAATTTATGGTAAAGTTAAAAAAAAGATTGTATCCCATCCTCAAAAGCTTTTGGCCGAAACCTCCTTTAATAAAAGGAGCGAAATTTTTTGACCAGAATACAATGGTATGAACGTTGTCGGGCGTCACAGGAACGATAACCTTACGCCGATTATACGGATTGACAACTTCAAACCAGCCCTTTTTGATCTGCGCCATAAACCAATTCATGTAAAAGGCAGGAATATCGGTACGTCTCGAGGCTGAGATGACGATTTGATTTGAGCGTTTCATAACCCCAAAATCAACCTCACGATGATTTTTTCTTAAGATCAGCTAAAGATATCACTTTTTGACCCCCTGATTTCTCAGGTATGTCTTTTTCTTTCTCGACCGGTTCGCTCTCTTCGGGGCAAACCACCTTTTCCATACGGATTTTTTTTCCTTCCATGGTAAATTCCTGGCCGTTAATATAAATATCGCGCAATATCCAGCTAACCACTTGAAGGGGAAACTGCAGCATTAACAGTTTAACATGATACCAGTCTTTTTTAATATCCGGAGAGATGTCCTCTATTCTCGCAAATGATATTGGCTGGTCCTCAAAGTATATGAGTACGACATCGTTCTCTTTGGTCATTATTCTACTGTCCTATCAAAAAATTTATTGTTTCAGGATATGTTCAAAATAATTCCGAAACCAAGAAAAATTGTAACACTTTGGCCTTTTGAAACCATTACCGCTTCATGTTTAATACCTGAATTTTGAACGAGTTGGAGGCTTTCATATGCAAGGCACTTAAGGACGAAGGCCATAGTGAACTATTGCGAGCCCTTAATAACGCAGCAGATGAAAGCCTCCGGCTCGCCCTTTGGGTGAAAATTGATGAGAAAAAAAGATCATCATCCGATATACCAATCGGGTAAAATGAACGATGATATGATTTTTCATAAACCTTCTTCAATCAAGTAACCGGAAAATTCTCATTAATTTTCATGCAAGATTCAGGTTATACCTGTAAACACCCTTGTTTGGCAATGCTTATTTCCTTTAAATGAATAATTGTTCATTTTATATATTGATGTTAATAATACTGAAAAAAATGTTTATCAGGTTTTTTATCACACCTTAAAACCAGTATAATATATTGATTATATATCTTTTATATCCGTTTTTAGGATGATATAACTTTTTCGTTTTTTTCTTGACAGATAAAGATACGTTCTGTTAGATAAATGAATGACCATTCATCTTGTTGGACTTCACTCTTTAATCTTTACAGGAGGCTATCATGGTTAGAAAAATCAGGCAGGCAGCGGTCATTGGCTCTGGTGTTATGGGCGGAGGCATCGCTGCCCTATTGGCCGGCGCTGGCATAAAGACATTTTTGCTGGATATCGTTCCTTTTGATCTAAAAGAGGAAGAAAGAGACGACCCGGTTGCCAGAAATCGAATCGTGAAAGCCGGTTTGGATGCAGTGTTGATGTCGAGTCCATCGCTTCTGATGCAGAAAAAAGATGTTGATCGCATCAAAATCGGCAATTTGGAAGACGATTTTGACAGAATTTCAGACTGTGACTGGATTGTGGAAGTGGTTGTGGAGAATCTGAAAATCAAGCAGGATCTTTTTAAGCGAATTGAAACAAAAAGAAAGCCCAACGCCATTGTTTCTTCCAACACCTCAGGGCTACCGCTAAAAGCCATGTCCCAAGGCCTCAGCCCAGATTTCAAACAGCATTTTTTAGGCACACACTTTTTTAATCCAGTAAGATATATGCATCTTCTGGAAATCATAGCAGGAGAAGAAACACTCCCTGAAGTTCTTGAATTTATGTCTGATTTTGGAGAACGGATTCTTGGTAAAGGCATTGTATGGGCCAAGGACACACCCAATTTTGTCGGAAACAGGATCGGTGTTCAAGGCATTGTCAAGGCCATGCAACTCATGCTTGAAGACGGCCTATCGATCCCTGAAGTGGACGCCCTTTTTGGAACCGCCATGGGCAGACCCAAGACCGCCATGTTCAAGACATGTGACATTGTCGGTCTCGACACCATGGGGCATGTGGCAAAAAACACCTATGATCTGGTGGTGGATGACGAACAGAGAGACAGCTTCGTTCTTCCCGAATTTGTGGACCAGATGATCCAAAAAAATTTACTGGGGAAAAAAACCAAAAGCGGTTTTTACAAGACCGACTTAACACCTGAATGGAAAAAGATCCGAAAGGTCATCGATCCACAAACTTTAGAGTATTCTGAATATGAACCTCCCGACTTCCCATGCCTTGTCGAAGCTAAAAAGGCAAAAACACTTCCTGGAAAAATCAAAGCCATCGTCTATGGCCAGGACAAAGGCGCCAGGTTTGCTTGGAAGGTTGTGGCAAACGGCCTGATCTACGCGGTTAACAGGACAGCTGAAATTTCAGATACCATCGTTGATATTGACAATGCCATGAAATGGGGATTCAACTTTGAGATGGGTCCCTTTGAAACCTGGGATGCCATCGGTCTTGAGGCTTCTGTAGATAAGATGGAAAAAGATGGGTTTGAAGTTCCTGAAAAAGTAACACAGATGATTGCAGCAGGCCATGTGTCATTTTACAAAACCGATATGGGTAAACGTTTTGCATATGATTTCACCACTGAAAGTTATACAGAGATTGTTGCCGGCAAAACGATGGTTTCTCTTGAAACCCTAAAAGGTGCGGGCAACCTCGTTCAGTCCTGCAAATCCGCTTCATTAATAGATCTTGACGACGGCGTCTTTTGTTTGGAATTTCACACCAAGATGAATGCCTTGAACAAAGAAATTATCGAATTTCAGCAAGAAATCATGGAATACGTGGATGCCAACGGTCTGGGCCTTGTCATTGGAAATCAGGCCGGCGGAATGCCGGGGGCCTTTTCCGCCGGAGGGGATCTTTTTTTCATGGCCGGTCTGGCAAAGGAAAAGAAGTACTCGGAAATCGATGCATTTTTGTGTATGGCACAAGACGCTATACAGAAAGAAAAATATTCGAGCTTTCCGGTCGTCGCAGCCCCTTACGGCATGACGCTTGGCGGTGGATGCGAAGTGTGCCTCGGTGCCGACAGGATTGTGGCCCATGCCGAACTCTACATGGGACTTGTTGAGATTGGCGTCGGCCTGATCCCATCGGGCGGGGGATGTTTAAATCTTTGGAAAAAGTTCGTTCAGACGATCCCTGAAGCAGTCACCGATGTCGACCTTGCCAAGTTTTTCGTTCCGGTGTTCATGTCCATTGCACTGGCCCAAGTTTCAACATCTGCTGCTGAAGCCAGAATTAGCGGCTTTCTTGGCTCTAAGGACAGAATCGTATTTAACCGGGACTATCTGATCGGTGAAGCCAAAAAAGAAGTTTTGAAGATGGTCGATGAAGGCTACGCACCGCCGATAAAACAACCGCTAAAGGTGTTGGGACAGGCTGCCCAGGGCATGATTGAGGTGGAAATTTTCAATATGCTGAAAGGAAAATTTATTTCAGAATACGATGCATTTCTGGCAAAAAGAATCGCCTACGTCATCAGTGGTGGAGAGATAAGAGACAATAGCAGCGTCGAAGAGGATGTCATCCTTAATCTTGAAAGAGACGCTTTTGTCGATTTCTGGAAAGAAGAAAAGACCATGGCCAGGGTTGAACATATGTTAAAAACCGGCAAACCCTTGAGAAATTAGAAGCCATTAATCATGTTTCCTAATCATAAATGTGATTTTTTTCGATGAGCAAGGCCACACAAGGGTTTTCGTCCCCCGCATAGCGGGACAGGAAGGCGTACATATGGGTACGTCGCAGACGGAAACCCGCGGAGAACGCAGCGCATCGGAAAAAGGGCCATTTATGATTGGGAAACATAGGAGGGAATAAAAATGAGAGACGCCTTTATCGTCCAATCCATCAGAACACCCGGCTGCAAAAAAAGTAAAGGGGCTTTTAAAGATACACGACCTGAAGACCTGCTGTCCTTTATTCTGAAATCTGCCATCGAAAAAACACCGAACCTTGAAATGAAAGATGTGGATGACATTATGATCGGCTGCGCGTTTCCCGAAGCTGAACAGGGGCTCAACATCGGAAGAATCGCATCCCAGATCGCTGGATTTCCGGTTCAAGTTTCCGGCGCCACGGTAAACCGTTTCTGTGCTTCCGGCCTCGAGGCCATCGCCCAGGCCTCCTTGCGCGTCATGTCGGGTTGGTCGGATATCACCATTGGGGGGGGGCTGGAATCCATGACTTTTGTTCCCATGGGCGGAAATCTTCCCAGACCTCATCCTGAATATTCTAAACAGCACGCCAATCTCTATGTTTCCATGGGGATCACCGCCGAAATCGTTGCCAACCGCTACAACGTTTCCAGAGAAGAACAGGATGAATTCGCGTATCACTCTCAAATGAAAGCCACAACGGCTTTAAATAAAAAACTTTACACTGAAATCGTTTCCACACCGGCACACCGGTTTGTAAATGATAAACATGGTACCTACAAAAAAGAAACCTTCCTTGTCAAAGATGACGACGGTATCCGACCCTCCACTACCGCGGAGGGGCTGGCCAATCTGAACCCGGTATTTGCTTTGGGTGGAACGGTGACTGCAGGAAACTCTTCTCAGACTACCGACGGCGCAGCCGCAAGTATTATTATGAGTGCCCAGAAAGTTGAAGCCCTTGGACTGAAACCCATCGCCAAGTTAAAATATTATACCACCGTTGGCTGCAAGGCCGAAGAGATGGGAGTGGGGCCCCGATACGCCATTCCAAAACTTTTGGATATCGCCGGTATGGATATTGAAGATATCGGTCTTTTTGAGATCAACGAGGCCTTTGCATCTCAGGCGGTGTATTGTATCCGGGAACTTGGCATTGACATGGATCGAGTCAACATTCACGGCGGTGCTATTGCCTTGGGACATCCGCTGGGATGCACTGGCGCCAAACTGTGCGCTACGCTGCTTGCCAATATGAAAGAACGCGGTGTGCAATACGGCATCGAATCGATGTGTATCGGCGGAGGGATGGGCGCTGCCGCACTTTTCGAGCTGTGTGAATAGCTCGAATTTCTCATATAGTCACTTTAGCGAATAAAACAGACTTTTTACGAAACCATTTATTTAGGAGTCGGGGTGTTTTGTTTGTTAAATCGCTCCAGGATAATGCACGAATAAAATATTTTACCTTATAAAAATTATTTCAGCCTTCTAACCACAAGGCTTTTTAACAATATTGGTGTACAAAACTTGAGTGCATAGGCACCTCAAGAGGTTATATAAAATTAATTTAAAGGTTGAATCAAGAATTTAAACCTTTAAGGCAATATAATCAAACATTTTAAACCAATAAAACTGCTTATTACCTCCAAATTTAGCTTACCTAATTGAGATGTTTTTATACGATATCTGTAATAAGATTAGACTTTGAATATTAGCAAGATATTCCAAGAAAAGGACAGGGTATAATTTTTGTGATACGATATTACCGTATCACAATTACGAGTGAGCAAAGGTAGTTGCAAGATATCAACAGATGCGAATCGTAAAAGTAAGAAGTGCCGAATTGGGGATGCTGTACCCAGATAGGCCGATCCATCCCTCTTCCGAAAACAAAAATATTTGCAATACCAGGACATCTAATGTTATTTTAACTCTTGCGCAGAACATCATCTCTCTCCAACGAACTCGACATCTTAAAGATCCTTATAATTCTGTGCATATTACCTCACCATTCAATATTATAAACAGCTAAATTAAGGGGATAGGCCCTATATGATATATACAGAGTAAGAATGATATAAAAGATTTCTCTTCCGCTTTCTAAATTCAATAATACTGATACAAATATCTAAATTGAAATACTTATCAATTCTTTATCACACAGCACAAGGAGGGTGAGTATGACGAAAGAAAAACAATCAGGAAAAGCCGAGAATACTGTTTTTGTATCTACTTTTACCGATGGAATATTAGACCCTGAGAAACAGATGCTCGGCCCGGTAAGCGACGGGGGAACAATCATTGCTAATACAGCCCCTGGTTGTTGGGGGCCGATGATTACGCCTTCACTCAAGGGGGGACATGAGGTAACTCAGCCAGTTGCCGTCGAAAATGCTGAACCAGGCGATGCAGTGGCTATCCGTATCCGCAATATAACAGTCACTTCGATAGCTACTGCTTCTGGGCACGATGAAATGATTGATGGCCACTTTTTGGGTGATCCATATGTTGCCGCTAAATGTCCCAACTGTGATAAAATTAACCCAGAAACCCGAATTGAAGGCACTGGTCCTGAGGCGATCCGGTGTACAATCTGTGGTCAACCGGTAACCCCATTTCGTTTTTTACATGGCTATACAGTTGTTTTTGACAAAGCTGGCCAAGTCGGAGTGACTGTAAACAAGGCCATAGCTGACCAACTTGCAGAAGATCCCAAACTCTATTCCGCCTGCCCGGAAAAATCGCAGCAGGCTTCAGTTCTGCTGTTCGCCCCGACTGACCTGGTGGGGGTAGTCGCCAGGATGCGTCCTTTTTTAGGACAATTAGGTTCTACACCCGCTGTCCCCATACCTGATTCACACAACGCTGGTGACTTTGGAACGTTTCTGATTGGCGCCCCCCATGAATATGCCTTGACAAAGGATCAATTGGAGTATCGCACTGATGGTCATATGGACGTCGACGCTGTCCGTCCTGGTACCATTTTGTTGGTTCCGGTCAAAGTTTCTGGTGCAGGTATTTATCTGGGTGACATGCACGCTCTGCAGGGAGATGGCGAGATCGCTGGACATACTATGGATGTATCAGGGACGGTTACTCTTCAGGTTGAAGTGGTCAAAGGACGCCAGATTGATGGACCTGTTTTGTTCCCTCTGATCGAAGATCTGCCTCCTTTAGCTCGTCCTCTAACCGCGGAAGAGAAACAGCGTGCTCGAGCTCTGGCCCAAAAGTGGGGCTTGTCGGAAATAGAAAAAAGTGCCCCTATCTCCGTCATCGGCACCGGAGGAACCCTAAATGAAGCTACTGAAAACGGCCTTAATCGCGCGTCAGCTTTACTTAAAATCAGTGTTGCAGAAGTCCGAAATCGTGCGACTATAACCGGCGCAATTGAGATCGGTCGTTTGCCTGGTGTCGTTCAAGTGACATTTCTAGCACCTTTGATCAATTTAGAACAGGCTGGCTTACTACCTTTCGCAAAAGAAGTTTATAACCTCGATTGAAACTGCGGGCAACTCAGACAACCTGTAGTTGATAAGAACTCTCAGCAGACAATCCCGGGAACTGCACCGCATGAAGGTTGTCATTAACTTTTATGGACAATACAAATATTAGAACTAATAAAAATAAAAGGACTGCTACCATGACCAATCACGCCAAAGTTGCCGAGATTTTTCCAGAAGCTTACCAGGGGAAAATACAAATGTCTGATAAGGAAATGACTATTATTGAAGCTGCTACATTTCGCGGATTGCCCGCATTATTGAAACGATATGGTGAGTGGGTTATCACGAAATACGGGATAGATTCTCTTGCCACGAGTTATCATATTGCTAAAGACAAACTGGATGAGTATGATTGGATAAAGCATATGTCGGAAAAGACGGGGGTCAATATCCATGATTTCGAACGAGCATTTTTCATGGCTCAAACAATGCTCGAGTTAGAGATAATATAAGATCTGCTTAACCATTAAAAACATGAAGGATTTGACACATGAGAAACATGTTAAAAATATGTCAATTATTTCTTTTCGCCCTTAGCCTCGTATTTCTGTTCAGCATTACGATTGTTATCGCTGAAGAAGGTCTTCTGGATGGTAAAGTTTTTGTTGGTCAATCCTTAGAAAAACACAGAAGAGCTGTTAAAGAAGACGAACTTCGGTTTATGAACGGTAAATTTCACTCGATCGTTTATGGTCAAAGAGGTTTTAATGAAGGCGTTATACAGCTATAACAGAAGAGGATAAGATTTATTTCGAGGCCACAATTGTGAACCCAAAACAAGGCAAAATTAAATGGAGTGGAATCGTTCATGGAGATTCCATTGAGGTGAATTACCGCTGGAGCAAAAAGGGTTGGTTTAGCAGTACAGAAAAAGACTATTCGTTTAATGGGACATTAAAGAAATAAACGAAATACAAGAGCATCCTTTTCCTTTTTTCGAATGACTTCAAATTATTGCATCGGCTGCGTCTGGTACGGTTGGATCGATTCGGTTAAGCCCAGAATGATATCATTGGCAATAACGCTATCAATATACGGCTATCATTACCGTAAGATATGCGAACGATACATTCTTTAACCCTAATTGAGCGAAAGTCGAGGATGCCCCAGATCCAAGACGTCCGAGGGTTAAGCGAAGAGCCTATCGTCTCCGATTTCGCGAGGGACTTTGCCATACACAGGAAACGTTGGGCATTAGAGCGGTCTCCGGGGGAAAATGACGGTGGAGATTGTGAGAAGAGTCCTCGGATAGAGTATTTCATGCAATGAAGGGCAAGAATCCGCCGGAAAGGAAACATCATGTCAAAGAACTTAGAATCCAAGAATATCGAGCAATTACTATCCGAGGCCGATGAACTCATCCAACAGATTAATTCCGATGTCATCAAAGACATGGAAGAAGAGCATCGCCTGCAGTTTGAAAAACACGCTCAAAACTTGAAAAAAATCAAATCCGAGGTTCAGGAGAAGATTGAGAAGAAAGGAACATCGGAAATAAGCTCCAGCGCCGATGGCATGCACGAGGCAATTCAGGATATTGTGAAGTCCATGAAGGACTTAAAAAACTATCTTTTCTGATTTCCGTCAAACGCCTTTGAATAAAAGTTGGCCGCTATATTAATTTTAAAAAGTGAGGCGGTTTTGCAGGCAGTGAGCTGTCCGGAAGTTTTATTGACATGACGTAAATTTTAAAAATGCATGGAACGTCAACGTAGAAAAAATATAGGAAAATGAAAAATGGCATCCATTGGAAATAAAGATCCAATAGGCAACCCAAACAGGTGGATTCGAGATGGAACAGACATTTATAAAAAGCATAGAACTCAGTAATGGTTTGAAACTAGACTTTTATGATATTTCCCGCAAACTGGCCGGCGACCGTTGGTACGTTGGATTGATTGCGCGGATCGATATTCCACTGATCGATTCCTTGCTAACAAATCAACATCTTTCGCATTACAGTGTTGAAGAAATTAGTAACACATTAGGAGAATCCGTTCGTTTCCAACAGAAAAGGGAACGCCACTATATCGACGAGCGGGAAAAAGATGACTTGCTGAAAGACTTAATGGATTCTTTTATCAAGAGAACGTTAAACTATCTTTCCCTTCCTGACTTTCCGGGCAAATATATCCTCAAAGAATTTCAAACTTATCGGAAACAGAAAACATGGTACCAAAATGTTTGATTACCCAATGGAAATTAGATTAAGAGACAGGACGCCCGTTTTAATTCGGTTGTTAAACCAAGATGACAAAGAGGAATTAAAAATTGGATTTGAAAAATTATCAACCAAATCAAAATATCGTCGATTTTTTGTACCTATAAGCAGTCTCTCAAACAGTCAACTGAAACATTTGACAGAAATTGATAACAAGAATCACTTGGCCTTGTGTGCTTATATTGTAGGTCAAGATGGTATGTTTGGGATAGGGGTCGCTCGATATTTCAGAGTAGAAGACGAACCCAAAACGGCAGAATTTGCGTTAACAATAATTGATGAATATCAAAGTCAAGGTCTGGGGACAGAGCTTCTGAATTTATTAATTCAATGTGCACGCAAAAATGGAATTCGTAAATTCATCGGATATATGCTGGCAGAAAACAGTTCAATGCTGAAAATCCTTAAGCATCTTGGAGCCCAGATTCGAAGAGAGGATGGTCCAATCCAACGAGTTGACCTGATATTATCTTCTTAATCACTTTTTCTTAAAAGCATAGAATTTCACGCTTTTCTTATTTAAACAGCTACACAATATATCTTGCTGTCAAACTGAAGGATAAGGGGGTAACAGATGATTTTTCCAATAATCATAACTATTTTGCTACTTTCAGGACTAACCATCGTCGGCGTACAAAACAGCATCCCTGTAGAATTAGAATTTTTCATTTGGAAATTTCAAATGTCTCTTGCAGCTGTGATTTTTTATTCCTCACTTTTCGGTGGTGCGATTGTGGCAGTTCTTACGGTTCCAAAGATGGTTAGTAAGCAACTAAAAGTTAAGAGCTTGAACAAGGAACTCTATAAATTTAAAAAGCAAGCTTTTGATATTGAAGCGAAGAAAGACGGAAAATCTTAGTATAATAAAATCGTGTTACGATTTTATGAAGCGCGGCTATGCCGCTAAGATTGGCGAAAGGCTAAAATTCCTATCCCTACTTGACCGGCCTGCTTCCCGTAGATCCCTTTCTATGAGGCGGGTCGAGGGAAGCTATATAAAAAAGAAAGGTTCCTTGCCGGGAGGCCGCCCTTTGGGGCGAAAAGCCTCAATTTACCCAGCGCTACAAGTAGCGGGGAGTTCAAATTTAAACAATCTCATCAAAATTGTTTCCCGATGAACTGTTATATAAATTGTAAAAAAGGATGAAGGAATCTTCAATGGAACCGACCAATAACCATAAAAAATCAGATGAGAATTCGTCATCAGAGATTGAAGCGCTTCTTAACAAGTTAAGGAAAACGGGAACCACTGCCATACTCTCCATGAACAAAAAAGCGCAAATAACAATGTCAAACTGGGCATATAATCTTGTAGATCAATACGATGCTACTCTCAAAAACAACCCGGTGAAGCTCAAAGACACCGCGGAACTTCCATGCTCAAAAATGGATCTCAAATTGGCTATTAAACTCTTAATGTTGGCATCTGTTGAAAAAAGATTAGACGATAATGCGATTGTTAACTTAAAGGATAAATTTGTCAGTTTGGGTTCATTTCAATCCATTGATCAAGAAGATATTGTAAAATTAATAAACCATATCAGCGACATTCAAAAAAAATCAATGGACGCTGACACACCATCTTTTCCAGAGTTAAATAAATACATGGATTTAATCATATCGGAACAAAAAGCTTTGCTTGACGAGATAAACAGCTTCATTGAAGACATTCGAAAAATATAAAAGAATTTTTAAATAAAGCAACCATTCACAAAAAGGGCGAGTTTTCCAACATAGTGATACCAAAGAGGTAACCGAAGTGCTCCCTAATTTTATAGTTCAAAGATGGTTCACTGACTGGTGATATCTGCAATGATGTCCGACTATCAACCCGATGAATTAATGTGATACCCAAAAGAAATCACACGTTTTAAAAAGATCCATTTTCGTGCTGTAATCTCAAAATAACTGTAATCGACAAAAATTTGGTTTCATGACTATACATCTGGTCAGAATAGTTTCTTTAATTCAAGAGTTAAAGATTCAAATCGTCAGCATCGAATTCTTCAATACCCTTACTTCGATCAATGAATGCTTCCATATTATCCTTCACCGTTTCATAACCAGACATAACCATCTTAAATTTATTGATAATTGGGTCATCACTTCCTAGTTGTTTTCTGATGTCATCCAGCATTTTTTCTCCTTGCTGGAAATGCTTTGTAATCTTCACAAGAAATTCTTTTCGTTTTTCGTGTTTTACCCGCTCTTTACTAATAATCGGCAATAATCTTTGGATGTAATGCTCAATCAGCACATCTCTAGAGGAATTAAACATGTTGGAAATTTCGTCTATTGAAGAGAGAGATTTTTTGCTGATCACAAACGTTTTTTGGATTCGTCCCTGTTTTTTTATTTTTCTTTGTTTAATTTCACGGGCTATAGATTTTAAACTGTCCATATCCTCAGCTAGATGATCGAAAAGCGACTTTTGTTTGATCCCCATTTGGGTAGCGACAATACTAATGGCATTAATACACCCTTCGGACAATCGAAAGGTCGCCCGAACCGATTGTCTTTCTTTGAGTTCAGATGCAAATGTTTTGGGCAAAAAAAAGTTCATCTTCTTTTGTGTCTTATCGTCTTTTACCATGCTTCAACCTCCAGAATTGTTTTTCATTACTATATTATATATCAATCAAATAGTAATTCAAGATAAAATTTAATCATATATCTTGACAACATCATTTTATAGATTATTTTTATCTTAAAAATTGATTGTTCGTTCTTTAAAGGGTGAAAAGATCAACCAAATTTGAATTTAATAATGTTTAAATAAACCCAGAAAGGAGGATGTCATCATGTTTTACAGAAGACTATTCGATTTTCCAACTCGAGGACTCAGAAGCCCCCTTAACGAACTGGCTCGTTTACAGCAACAGATGGATAAATGGCAAGGTGCCTTGTCAGAAGGAGCCTTTCCAATACCTGCGGCTGGTGTTTTTCCTCTAACCAATGTGACTGAAGACAAAGATAATTATTATGTTCGTGCGGAATTGCCCGGAATAAACTCAGACGAGTTGGACATTCAAGTTACAGTAAAAGGCATTTCTATTTCAGGCGAAAGAAAGATACCGGTGGAAGGCAACAACGTTAAATACCACAGACGTGAAAGAGAAGCGGGAAAATTCTCAAGAACAATTAATCTGCCTGAGGACGTCGATGTCAATAAGGTAGACGCCAGTTTGAATAATGGTATTTTGACGGTGACCATACCCAAGGCTGAGATTGCCAAACCCCGACAGATCAGTATTAAATAATTTTTAAAAGAGTTAATACAGGAAGGAGGGATTATCATGACTGACAGTGAAACCAAAGAAATCCAGGTAAAACCAAAACAAGAAGTTGCGGCGCCGGCCGAGCAAACCAAGCCGGGAATGGTCTTTACACCCAGTGTGGATATATTCGAAACTGATCGCGAACTAACACTTCTGGCCGATTTGCCTGGCGTAACGGCAGAAAGCCTGACCATTGACCTTCGTGAGAACACATTAACCTTAACCGGAGAGGTTGAACCGTTTGAGAAGGCCAATGAAGAAGACATTTTGATTGAATACGAAATAGGGAAATACTATCGACAATTTTCTCTTTCAAGCCTCATCGATCAAAGTCAAATTGATGCCAAACTCACTGATGGTGTTTTACGACTCACATTGCCGAAGGTTGCAGAGGCTAAACCACGAAAAATCGAAGTTAGAACCTAAAAAATTGCTTTCAAGCCGGAGATGATATGAAATTGTAAGATACTATCTCTCCGGCTTATTTTTAATTACTGGGCATTAAATCTTCAACCTTCACCAAGATTTTCAATTTGTCTTATGGAATAGTATAATCCTTTATGTGTTTAATAAAATAATGGGAGGAATGCTATGCCAAAAGATTATTATGTTGTTCTTGGCATATCCAAGGGGGCTAATTTAAATCAGATTAAACAAGCCTATCGAAATCTCGTAAAACAGAACCACCCGGATTTAACTCGTTCTGTCAGTAGTGATGAATTTCGAGAAGCCAGAGAAGCTTATGAAACGCTCATTGATGAAAATAAACGTCGAAGATACGATGCCACACTAAGTCAACCTCAAACCACCTTAAAAAATCCGAAAATTCAAAGAGCGATCCATAAAAGAAGATCCATTTTCGAAGAAATGAATCGGTTAAGATCCTTTGCTGATGAATTCTTCGAGGGATTTTTACCTGGATTTTACACGAAAGAGCCGGGGCGTGCTCCAGATAAAGATTTATATTATGAAATTATACTTTCCCCTCAAGAAGCTCGACAAGGAGGGCTTTTTCCTATAACTGTGCCAGTTATCGAACCCTGTCAACGATGTAGCGTTTTAGAGATTTGGAATCAGTTTTTCTGTCAAGAATGTTCCGGAAATGGCTATATACATGCCCATAGAGAGTTTTCTCTTAGCATCCCGCCTAACACAAGGCATGGAACCCAACAACGTGTTTCGTTGGAAGACATAGGTCTAACTGATACGATATTTAACATCATTGTATATATAGATCCAAATATAGATGATTTGGATTGGTAAGTTGCAGATATCTCCTACTGATTGAAAATGGCCTCAATTGCTTATTGATACTAAAAACTGTATTTATCAGAGGCTCGAAAATTTGGTGATACCTGCAATAACTAACAGCTATCAAGCGTCTGATTTTTCTGAGATATCATAATACCATATCACAATTCAGTCCTGAGTTATTTTTTGGACAGAAACACAGTCTTTGACAAACCCGATTTTTATAAGGTTGTCTCAATATAGTGCGCCACGAGCGCACTTTTATATAAAAGTGTGCGTAACTGCGCAAAAGATGAGGGTGGGCCCCTCGGAGCCGGCTTGCAGGAGCAGGCTTCAAACCACCTAAAGCTGCGTTGGTAAAGAGCCAAGGTAGTGAGCGTTTAGGAAAAGTCACGGCATAGGATCGTGGCAGGTATGACTCAGAGAGA
>Ga0209940_1000017_pt1 | contig 36884 bp, 30 predicted proteins | sample SalPonF2_B_D1_MG_FD_185726 | JGI IMG/M metagenome (GOLD analysis project Ga0209940, IMG submission 185726) | Salt pond soil microbial communities from South San Francisco under conditions of wetland restoration - Salt Pond MetaG SF2_B_D1_MG... ...
AAAAATACAACAATCTGTGGAACTCCCACCTGGCGCGCCAACAATATGTGCTCACGCGTCTGGGGCATCGGACCATCGTCTGCGCCAACAACCAAAATAGCGCCGTCCATCTGAGCCGCACCCGTTATCATGTTTTTGATGTAATCCGCATGACCCGGACAATCCACATGCGCATAATGACGATTCGCCGTCTCATACTCAACATGCGCCGTCGCTATGGTTATTCCCCGCTCCTTCTCCTCAGGGGCCTTGTCTATCTGATCAAAAGGAACAAAATCAGCCATCCCCTTCAGGCCCATATGCTTCGTTATCGCCGCCGTCAAAGTCGTCTTGCCGTGATCGATATGACCAATCGTACCGACATTTACATGTGGCTTGGTCCTCTGAAACTTTTCCTTACCCATCTTTGAAATCCTCCCTTTAAAGCGGGTTAGTGATGTACATCTTCATATTTCCAATAACGCCTCAGGTGGTTTGATTTTTTTAAAATCTATTCACCGCCCAATGGACTCATCCTGAGATTTTACCATCTGTAGTGCGCAAACGCCTTGTTCGCATCGGCCATCTTATGGGTGTCTTCCTTCTTTTTAATTGTAGCGCCTCGTTTGTTGGCGGCATCCAAAAGTTCTGCCGATAACTTATTAACCATTCCTTTTTCTGATCTTTTACGAGCAAAATCGATAATCCACCTGATTCCGAGCGCCGTTCTCCGAGATGGTCGAATTTCTGTTGGAACCTGATAGGTTGATCCCCCAACGCGGCGCGATTTGACCTCAATCATCGGTTTTGCATTTTCAAGCGCCTGTTCGAAAATTTTTATTGCAGGTTCCTTGGTCTTTTCTTCGATGATAGCCATAGCATTATAAAGAATTGACTCTGCGATACTCTTCTTTCCGTCCCTCATGATAGATTTTATGAATTTTGATACCAGCTTGCTGTTATACTTGGCGTCCGGCACAATAATCCGTTCTGGGACTTCTCGTCTTCTAGGCATATATCACACCACTTTTTTTATTTTTCATTCATTTTCATACAACGAGGACTATACACATCGTATCGAGAACCTCGCGACATGCAACACGTTTTTACTTTGGCTTCTTGGACCCGTATTTTGATCGACCCTGTCTTCGATCCTCGACACCAAGGGTATCTAAGGTGCCTCTGACAATATGATACCTTACACCCGGAAGGTCTTTAACACGTCCACCACGAACAAGAACAACCGAATGTTCCTGAAGATTATGTCCTATCCCCGGGATATACGCGGTAACCTCTATGCCAGTTGTCAGTCGAACTCTGGCCACCTTCCGTAAGGCAGAATTAGGCTTCTTGGGTGTCGACGTATATACGCGGGTACAAACGCCTCTTTTCTGAGGACTCCCTTTAAGTGCCGGGGTATTGGTTTTCTTCTTTATTCGCTTTCTTCCTTTTCTTACCAGCTGATTAATCGTCGGCATTTTTTCACTTAAATCCTTGTATTTTGATAAAGCAAATCCAGGGTTGACAAAATGATTACTATTGAACTTAAAGGCTGATTTGTCAAGCCTTTTATATAAAATTAATGATTAATTTAGACCATTGACAGAACGTTTTCCTCGAGCATTTGAGCAGGTCGGTTTATAGGGCTCCTCGGTTAAGTGAGTTGTTTGGGGTTGAGAAAGATTTGAACCATCAATTATTTCCTACTAATTCGATACGATATCCACTTCTTTATATTCAGAAAGACCGGTGCCGGCAGGCATTATCCTTCCCATAATAACATTTTCCTTAAGCCCGCTCAGGCAATCTTCTTTTCCAGCAATGCTTGCGTCGGTAAGCACTTTGGTAGTTTCCTGAAATGAAGCGGCCGAGATAAAACTTTCGGTGGAAAGTGACGCCTTGGTGATCCCCAAGATAAGAGGTCCTGCCACAGCAGGTTTCTTTCCTTTTTCGATCACATCCTGGTTGGCTTCTTCAAACTTGACCCGATCCACCTGATCTTCAAGAATAAAGTCTGTATCTCCGGCATCAAGGACCTTAACACGCCGCATCTGCTGCCGTACGATGACCTCGATGTGTTTATCGTTTATCCTTACACCTTGTAAACGGTAAACTTCTTGGACTTCATCAACGAGATATCGTGCCAGTGCAATTTCACCTTTAATATTCAATATATCTTGAGGGATGGCTGAACCGCTGATCAACGCCTCACCCGCCCTGATGTAATCACCCTCGTAAACATTAATATGCTTGCCCCGTGTGATCAAATATTCTTTCTTTTCACCGACATCCACCGGCATGACGGTAATCCTCTGTTTTCCTTTTTTGGTTGCCTTCGCTATTGAAACATACCCATCGATTTCGCTCAACACAGCGGTTTCTTTTGGTTTTCGAACTTCAAAAAGTTCAGCCACCCTTGGCAGACCGCCGGTAATATCCTTTGTCTTGGTCGTGGCACGGGGCAGCTTTGCGGTAACATCGCCAGCCTTAACCTCATCCCCCTCTTCAACCAGTAAAATTGCATTTATCGGCAGTAGATATCTGGCCACGCCCGATGATGATGGCAGGTTGGCTGTTTTTCCATCTTTGTCCTTGATCGAAATTCTTGGGCGTTCCTCGCCGCTTTTGGATTCAATGATCGTTCGACTCGATTTTCCGGTGACAGGATCAACTTTCTCCTGCATGGTTTTACCTGCCGTGATATCACCGAATTTAACGATACCATCAACCTCTGTAATAATCGGAGTTGTAAATGGATCCCATGTTACCAGAAGATCTCCGGCCTTGACTTGGTCACCGTCTTTTACCTCGATATGAGCGCCGTAAATGACCGGAAAGCGTTCTCTTTCGCGACCGCTGTCGCTAATAATGGCAATTTCGCCACCCCTTCTATTCATCACAACAAATCTATTCCCGTCCTTTTTGACCACATTGACATTGAGAAATTTAACCGACCCTTCTGTCCTGGCTCTAATATCAGCTTGTTCAACCCTTCGGCTGGCTGTTCCACCAATGTGGAAGGTCCGCATGGTCAGCTGGGTCCCGGGCTCACCGATGGACTGTGCTGCAAGGATTCCCACTGCCTGACCTATTTCGACCTTTGCGCCATGGGAAAGATCCCGGCCATAGCATTTGGCACACACGCCCGTTTTGGTCCTGCAAGTCAATACCGATCTTATTTTCACTTTGGTAAGTCCGGCATGTTCAATGGCCTTTACGGCGTCTTCGTCCAGATCTTCACCGGCTTTGACAATGACCTCATCAGTAAACGGATCATGAATGTTTTCTATGGCAACACGCCCTAAGATTCGTTCTTCAAGACGCTGTATGACCTCGCCGCCTTCCATCAAAGGTTCAACCTCAACACCCATCATCGTCCCGCAGTCATTTTCAACAACAATACAGTCTTGGGCAACATCGGCAAGCCTTCGGGTAAGATAACCTGAATTGGCTGTTTTAAGTGCTGTATCTGCCAGACCCTTCCTTGCGCCGTGAGTGGATATAAAATACTGAAGCACGGAAAGGCCCTCTCTAAAGTTGGCGCTAATGGGTGTTTCTATGATTTCACCGGATGGTTTTGCCATCAGACCTCTCATGCCGGCAAGCTGACGCATTTGGTCTTTACTGCCCCTGGCGCCGGAATCTGCCATCATATAGATCGGGTTAAAACTTTCTTCAACAACGGGGTTTCCCTTTTCATCCAAGACCGGGTTGCCCTCACTGTCGGTCACGGGTGCTATACGCATGGACTTCATCATCTCATCGGCAACATCGTCGGTTGCCTTGGCCCATATATCGACAACCTTATTATATTTTTCACCTTGAGTGATTAGCCCCTCGGTATATTGTAGACCAATTTTTTCAGCTTGATTTTCAGCACTTTTCAAAATATCCCACTTGGCTGAAGGTATGATCATAGCGTCAATAGAAATTGAGAGTCCGCCTTCGGTTGAGTATTGATAGCCGATGTTTTTTAAGCGGTCTGAAAGGATGACCGTGGCTTTGGGTCCCAAGTTTCTGTATGCATAATCCACAAGTTCACTCAAGGTCCTTTTATCCTTGACATTGTTGATCATAGCAAACGGTATCTCGGGTCGCTTGTTAACCATTTGAAAAATATGGTAGGCGTCATCCGCAAAAATAACACCACTAGTTTCACCTTCTTCAAGGGCAAAGACGTTGTCTTTGTCCTCATCCGAAACACTGAAAATCCGTTTGAATTCGTCCTTTCTAAACAGACCGATAAGACCTTCATTTTCCCGATCAAGTCCCTTGGAAAATTGGGCCACCATTTCGACAAAATCCGCACCGGACTTTATATTTTCAAAAACAGCCGTGGCCTCTTTTTCCTCAAACATTTTGATATGGCGCACCATCACAATGTTGTCCTTGGGTATGATTTCCCACAAAAGGATGCGCCCAACGGTCGTATCATACCTTTCCCCGTCGATTCGAACCGTAATTTTAGCATGAAGATCTATTGCCTTGGCATCGTAAGCACATCGAACCTCTTCAGGATTGGCAAATATTTTGCCTTCGCCTTTTGATCCGGTCACGCCCCTGGTCATATAATAGATTCCAAGAACAATATCCTGGCTCGGCACAATAATGGGATGGCCATTTGCCGGAGAAAGAATGTTGTTGCTGGACAGCATCAATACCCTTGCTTCTATCTGAGCTTCTACGGAAAGCGGTATATGAACAGCCATCTGATCACCATCGAAGTCCGCATTAAATGCCGTGCAAACCAATGGATGAAGTTGGATGGCCTTTCCTTCAATAAGAATCGGCTCAAAAGCTTGAATACCCAATCTGTGTAGGGTAGGTGCCCGGTTTAAAAGGACCGGATACTCTTTAACCACCTCATCCAGCGTATCCCAAACTTCCGGGACTTCACGTTCAACCATTTTTTTAGCGCTTTTTACCGTAGAAACGAGCCCTTTCTGCTCTAAACGATAATAAACAAATGGCTTGAACATCTCCAGCGCCATCTTCTTTGGGAGGCCGCACTGATGCAATCTCAGATTGGGTCCTATGGTAATAACGGTACGTCCTGAATAATCGACCCTTTTACCCAGCAGGTTCTGCCTGAAACGGCCCTGTTTTCCTTTTAATGTGTCACTTAGAGATTTTAACGGACGCTTATTCGTCCCCATAATCGCTCTTCCATGCCGGCCGTTGTCAAAGAGAACATCCATCGATTCTTGAAGCATCCTCTTTTCGTTCCGAACAATAATGTCGGGGGCTTTCAGTTCGATAAGGCGCTTTAACCGATTGTTTCTATTAATCACCCTGCGATAAAGGTCATTGAGATCAGATGTTGCAAATCTCCCTCCCTCAAGGGGTACAAGCGGCCGCAAATCCGGGGGAAGAACGGGAATAACGTCCATGACCATCCATGTCGGATCAACTCCTGAACGTCTGAATGAATCAACAATTCTGAGTCGTTTGGAAAGTTTCTGCCGTTTTGCCACAGAACCGGTAGCGGTAATATCAATTCTTAATTCCTTATATAATGATTCTAAATCTATCTTCTCTAAAAGCTTTTTAACAGCTTCCGCACCGATACCAGCTTCAAACTTTGTCCCGTATATCTCGCGTGCTTCTCTATATTTTTCTTCAGATAAAAGTTGACAGGGACTAAGGTCTGTGTCCATTGGGTCAATGACGATGTAGCTGTCAAAATAAACTACTTTTTCAAGGTTTTTCAGCGTCATATCAAGCAGGTTGCCGATCTTGCTCGGAAGGCTTCTTAAAAACCAAATATGAGAACAAGGCGTGGCCAGCTCAATGTGTGCCATCCGTTCCCTTCGAACCTTGGACTGGATAACCTCCACACCGCATTTCTCACATATGACGCCCCTGTGTTTCATTCGTTTATATTTGCCGCAGTTGCACTCATAATCCTTTGTGGGACCAAAAATTTTGGCACAAAAAAGACCGTCTCGTTCAGGCTTAAAGGTTCGATAGTTGATGGTCTCCGGTTTTTTAATCTCTCCATGGGACCACTTTAAAATCTGCTCCGGGGATGCCAGTGCAATCTTGATTCCAGAATAAAGCTCAGGATCGGTGGGTTTGGCAAAGAAATCGTATAACGTTTCCATTTATTTTTCCCTGTTTTATTGTTTTCCTTCTAAAAGGGTTATATCCAAACCTAAACTCTTCAATTCCTTTGTCAGCACTTTAAATGACTCGGGTAAGCCTGGGTCCAGCGTATTTTGTCCTTTTACGATCTTTTCGTACATGCGAGTCCTGCCAGCCATATCATCTGATTTCACTGTTAAAAATTCTTGCAGAGCATGTGCGGCACCATAAGCTTCCATGGCCCATACTTCCATCTCACCAAGCCGTTGACCGCCAAACTGTGCCTTTCCACCCAGCGGCTGCTGGGTTACCAGGGAATAAGGGCCTATGGATCTGGCATGGATCTTGTCATCCACAAGATGGTGTAGCTTCAATACATACATTGTCCCAACAGTAATCTTTTCCTTAAAAGGCTCGCCGGTACGGCCGTCATACAGGGTTGTCTGACCGGTTGAGCTGAGCCCTGCTTCGACTAAAAGAGATTTTATTTCCGCCTCTTTGGCGCCATCAAAAACCGGTGTGGCCATATGGACACCATCTTTATAATCTTCCACAAATTCGCACACCTCTTTATCGTCAAAGCCGTCGACCATCTCCTGCACAGACGGATCTTCGAATATTTTCTTAATTTTATCGCGTAGAGCGCCAACCTTTTGTTCTTCAAGCAACCTGTTGAGTTGATCGCCTAAGCCTTTGGCAGCCCAACCTAAATGTATTTCCAAAACCTGGCCAACATTCATTCGAGAAGGCACTCCCAGCGGGTTTAATATCATATCAACCGGTGTGCCGTCTTCAAAATAGGGCAGGTCTTCCTGGGGAAGAATTCTCGACACGACACCTTTATTGCCGTGACGACCGGCCATTTTATCACCGACGGACAACTTACGTTTCATGGCGACATAGACTTTTACAAGTTTGATAACGCCTGGGGGAAGATCATCACCTTTTTCAAATCGGCTCACAAGCTTCTCAGTTGTGTTCCTGCAAATTTCACATTGATCCCGATATCGTTCAAGAATGTCGTGGACCTTCTCCGTGAGCTGCGGGTTATCTAATACAATGCCTTCTATCTGAGCCACGGGAATCTCGGCCAGCATCTTGGAATCTATTTTATCACCTTTTTGAATCAGAACTTTTTTTCCTTTTTTGAGAGATGAAATAGATTTCTGGCCCACTAGCAATTGTTCAAGCTTTGTACGAACCACATCCTGAATAACCTCAAGCTTATCATCTCTTTCTTTTTCAAGAGAAGCGATCTCGCTATCTTCGATCCATCGGGTACGATCATCTTTTCCAACACCACGTCTTGAAAAAACTTTAGCATCAATGACAATCCCCTGAACGCCGGGTGGCACCCGCAAAGAAGTGTCCTTCACATCCCCGGCTTTTTCACCGAAAATAGCCCGTAGAAGTTTTTCTTCGGGTGAAAGCTGTGTTTCACCCTTAGGTGTAATCTTACCGACCAGTATATCTCCCGGCACCACTTCAGCACCGAGCCTGATAATACCGCTTTCATCCAACTCTTTTAAGGCTTCCTCGCCCACGTTTGGTATGTCTCGCGTGATATCCTCTTTACCCAGTTTGGTATCTCGGGCAACGACCTCAAACTCCTCAATATGAACAGAAGTATACACGCCGTCCCGATGAAGTCTTTCACCCACGAGAATCGAATCCTCAAAATTATAACCGCCCCACGGCATAAATGCCACAGTGATGTTTTTACCGAGAGCAAGTTCGCCATGGTCTGTGGCCGGACCGTCTGCAATGATCTGCCCGGCCTCCACTTTTTGTCCTTTTCTGACAATAGGACGTTGATTAAAGCAGGTATTCTGATTGGAACGGATGAATTTTGAGAGGTTATAAACCGTAACCGGTATTTCAGAGGCCTCGTCGTCATCCTTATCTTTATGTCTTATAACAATCCGGGAAGCATCCACATGCACCACAATACCATCGTGCTGTGTAACCACCGTAACACCTGAATCTTTGGCCACCACCCCTTCAATACCGGTACCCACTAAAGGTGCCTTGTTCGAAATCAGAGGAACTGCCTGACGCTGCATGTTCGAACCCATCAATGCCCTGTTGGCGTCATCATTTTCGAGGAACGGAATAAGGGATGCAGAAACACTCACAAGCTGGTTAGGAGAAATATCCATCAATTCAATATCCTCGGCCTTGACCATCATGAATTCTCCCGCCACCCTTGACGTTACCAACGGATTGACATATTTCCTATTTTCGTCCAGCAGCGCGTTGGCCTGGGCAACAGGGTGTTCTTTTTCTTCAAAAGCGGTGAGAAACTTGACATCTTGCAGCACAGTGGCATCTTTAACAACACTGTAGGGTGTTTCGATAAAACCATATTCATTGACTCGAGCATAAGTGCTCAGTGACACAATAAGACCAATATTAGGTCCTTCGGGCGTTTCTATGGGGCAAATTCGTCCGTAATGGGAAGGGTGGACATCCCTGACTTCAAAACCGGCCCTCTCACGCGTCAACCCGCCGGGTCCCAGTGCACTCAAACGTCTTTTATGGGTCGTTTCTGAAAGCGGATTTGTCTGATCCATGAATTGGCTGAGCTGGCTCGTTCCAAAAAACTCTTTAACAACGGCGGAAACCGGTTTTGGATTGGCAAGGTCGTGAGGCATCAATGCATCGACCTCCTGTAAACTCATCCGTTCCTTAATGGCACGTTCCATTCTGACCAGTCCGATGCGATACTGGTTTTCGAGAAGCTCCCCAACGGCACGAACCCTTCGATTTCCTAAATGGTCGATATCATCAACCGCTCCCTGGGTATCCTTAAGTTCTAAAAGTGTTTTCGTCGTAAGAAGGATATCTTCCGTTCGAAGCGTCTTTAAATCAATGGATGAGTTTATACCCAGGCGAGTGTTAATCTTCATACGGCCCACACCGGAAAGATCGTAATAGGAAGACTTGAAAAACATGTGGTCAACAAAATCCTGAGCCACTTCGGGTGTGGCAGGATTTCCGGGTCTGAGTCTTCGATATATCTCGATGAGCCCGCCCTCTTTTGTTTCGACTTTGTCCAAGAGCAGCGTTTTGTGAATAGAGTCACTGGTGGTTACACCATCGATAAAAAGCAGTTCAAACTCAGTAATACCGGCATCACGCAAGGCTTGGAGATTTTCTTCATCAAGTACCTGGTTGCATTTTACGATGGGTTCTTCTTTGTCAGGAACAACAATTGTTTTGGAAAAAACCTTGTTTAAAATATCTTCAACACTTATCGGTATCAAATCGACACCCGCTGATTTGAGACGTTTAATTGCAGCTTTAGTAAACACGCGTCCCTTGCTAACAATTGTATCGCCGGTTTCTGGATCCTTGACATCTCGGCTGGCACGCTGTTTTCTCAGCAAATCTTCATTAAATTCTTTAAAAATCCGTTTACCGCGGATAACGAACCTTTCTGTTTTATAAAAATAAGCCAGAATGTCTTCAGAAGTATATCCAAAAGATTTAAAAAGAATGGTGATCGGCAGTTTACGACGCCGGTCAATTCGAATATTAACGATATCTTTATGGTCGATCTCCATATCGATCCATGACCCGCGCACAGGGATAAGTCTGGAAGTATATATTACCTTACCGGAAGAATGTGTCTTTCCTTTGTCATGATCGAAAAATACTCCGGAAGATCTATGAAGCTGGCTTACCACAACACGTTCAGTCCCATTAATGATAAACGTACCATTATCGGTCATCAGAGGAATCGTACCAAAATAAATTTCCTGCTCTTTGATATCGCGAATGTTTGTAATTCCTGTCTCTTTATCAATATCATATACAACCAGCCTGACCGTGATACGGAGTGGAATCTCGTAGGTCATTCCTCTGTGCATGCATTCCTGAACGCTGTGTTTGACTTCGCCAAATCGATAAGACACAAATTCAAGAGAAGCCGTTCCGGTAAAATCCTTTATGGGAAACACGGACTTATATACTGCTTGCAAGCCGATATCTCTTCTTTTTTCCGGAGGAACATCCTTTTGCAAAAACCGATTGAATGATTCTTGTTGCACCGCGATTAGATTAGGAATTTCAACAATTTTTGGTATCTTCCCAAAGTTTTTTCTTACGCGTCTGTTTGCCAAAAGCCTTTCCGACATGGCATCTCCAATATGTTAATTAATTTATGGGTTATAGGTTATGGGTTATAGGCTATGGATGGTCGGCGAAGGGGATTTTTAAAAAGCCCTTACCGCCACCTATTACCTATTACCCATCACCCATCACCTTCATTACCTTATTCTTTTTATTTTATTTCAACCTGAGCACCGGCTTCCTCTAGCTGCCCCTTGATCTTTTCGGCTTCATCTTTAGAAATGCCTTCCTTGACGGGTTTGGGAACTTCATCAACCAACGTCTTGGCTTCTTTCAGTCCCAGACCGGTAATTGCCCTGACCTCTTTGATAACCTGAATTTTCTTGTCACCAAATGTTGTCAGAATAACGTCAAATTCGGTCTTTTCTTCTGCTGCGGCACCTCCGCCGTCAGCAGGAGCGAAAGCTGCAACAGCCATAGGTGCAGCGGCTGAAACTCCGAATTTTTCTTCCATTTCTTTAACCAGTTCAGATAAATCAAGAACCGACATATTTGCTATAAATTCAATTACATCTTCTTTCGTAATATCCGCCATTTTATCTTTCCTCCAGTTTAACTTTTAACATTTTATACCTTTGAACCATTTATTCTAATCCGTCAGCTTCTTTCTGTTCCTTGATGGCCTGAAGTACATTTAAAAACTGTACCGGAATGGCATTAAGGACCCGGACAAAACCGGTAACAACACCGTTGGCTGCCGAAAGGAATTGCCCCAGAAGTTCTTCTCGACTAGGAAGGGTCGATATCGTTTTGATAGCGTCTACATCAAGCACTTTGCCGTCCATAACACCGGTTTTAATTTCAAGCTTTTTATGCTCTTCCGAAAACTTTGTCAGCACTTTTGCCGGTGCAACCGGGTCATCGTAACTTAAGGCGACAGCACTCGGACCTTTAAAATGATCTTTAATCAATGCGATATCGGTCTCTTCAGAAGCTCTGATAAGAAGTGAGTTCTTTACCACCTTATATTCAATTTCTTCCGCTCCAAGTTTTCTTCGCAAGTCATTTATCGTCGTCACATCGAGGCCTTTATAATCTGTTACGATGACAACTTTTGACCTCAAAAACTTTTCATGAAGATCTTTTACAATCTCTTTCTTTTTATCTATCCGCACAAGTTCAAACACCTCCTTCCTCAATCTGCAAAAAAACCGGAGGAACAACTTATTAAAATGTCTCGGTAGGCCGGCATTGCCGATTAAACACAAACAAGTGCACCTACGGTCTTTGACAGAATTATTGATATAAACTTAACCTGTTGAGAAATAGACACCATCAATACAGGGTCACTAAGTTCTTAAAACAGGTTTTCTCCACCTCAAAGTAGCATTAAGAATTAAAATCAGATAATTTCAGTGAGTTCAAGAATTTCTTAAATATAAAATTACGCAAAAATCCTCTCGATTTGGTTATGTTAGGAATGGTAGAATCAAGACTTTTAGAGTCCTCAAAGCAACGATATTATTTGAACAAGTCCTTGACACTGGTCGCATCAATCTTAATGCCGGGTCCCATGGTAGTTGAAACGGCGATACCTTTCAGGTAAGTTCCCTTACTGGAAGCCGGTTTGAGTCGAAGGATCGTTTCTATAAAGACAGATGCATTCTGCATGATCTTATCTACACCAAAAGAAACTTTACCCATTGGAACGTGAACAATGCCGGCTTTTTCAACCTTGAAATCAATTTTTCCTGCTTTGATTTCCTTGACGGCTCTGGCCAGATCAAAAGTTACAGTTCCGATTTTTGCATTGGGCATGAGCCCCCTGGGGCCGAGAAGCTTTCCTATTTTTCCCACAGCTCCCATCATGTCAGGTGTTGCAACAGCTTTGTCAAAACCGAACCATCCTTCTTTAATTTTTTCTATTAAATCATCGTTCCCGACAAAATCCGCACCTGCATCTAAGGCCTCTTGCTCTTTTTCTCCTTTAGCAAATACGAGGACTTTAACCTCCTTGCCAAGGCCATTAGGCAAAACGACAGTACCGCGAACCATCTGATCAGCATGTCTTGGATCGACGCCAAGTCGAACCGCAACATCAATTGTTTCATCAAATTTAACATACGATGAATTTATTGCTAATTCAACGGCTTCGTTGAAACTGTGTTTTTCCTTTGCGTTTGTCTTTTTACGCGATTCTAAATATTTTTTACCCCGCTTCGGCATGATCTTATGTTCACTCCTTTTTTAAACAACTTCAATTCCCATACTTCTGGCCGTACCGGCAATAATGCTGCAGGCAGCTTCCAAATCATTTGCGTTTAAATCAATCATTTTTTGCTTGGCAATCTCTTCGAGCTGCTGCCGTGTAACCTCGCCGATTTTTTCTCGCTTTGGATCACCGGCACCTTTTGCTATTTTTGCCGCTTTTTTTAAAAGCACAGAGGCAGGTGGTGTTTTGGTTATAAAAGTAAATGATCTGTCCTGATAGACCGTAATTACAACAGGTGTAATGATGCCTTCATCATTGGCAGTCCTGGAGTTAAAAGCCTTACAGAAATCCATTATATTCACGCCATGCTGCCCCAGCGCGGGGCCAATGGGTGGCGACGGATTCGCCTTACCTGCTGCAACCTGCAGTTTTATCTGTGCCATAACCTTTTTTGCCATTTTTTCTTGTTGCTCCTGTCTTTCTGCTTGCCCCCGTAAAATTTCAAAAGAATCATTTCGCGGGAGTCATTTGTCTTTAATACTCTAATTGAGCCACAACTTAATGATATGTTATTCTTCGCTATCCGTTATCTGATGAATGACCCTTTGCTTGAATCATAGCTTCGTAACCTGCACAAATTCCAGTTCCACAGGTGTTGAACGACCGAAAATACTAACAAGAACTCTTATTTTACCCTTGTCAGGATTAACTTCATCAACGACGCCGTTAAAGTTTTTAAAAGGCCCGTCAATGACACGGATCTCGTCTCCGTTCTCGAAAAAATATTTTGGCTGTGGTTTTAGTTTTCCAGCCTCCATTCGATTTAATATTTTCTGGGCCTCATCATCTGATATGGGTGTCGGTTTCTCTCTACCACCAAGAAACCCGGTGACTTTGGCAGTATTTGTTACAATGTGCCATGTTTCATCATCAAGTACCATCCTGACCAATATGTATCCCGGATAAAATTTACGAGACGATGTTTTTCGTTTACCTTTTACAAGTTCAACGATTTCCTCGGTAGGAACAATCACCTCACCGAATTTATCGGGTTGAGGAGAAGACGATATTCGCTCTTCCAAGGCGACTTTGACCTTGCTTTCAAACCCCGAATAAACATGGACTATATACCACTTAAGCGCCACTTTCTCCTCTCCCCATTTTATTTTAAAACCACACGGATCAGGCTTGACAAACCGATATCGACCATCCCGAGAAAAACAGATATTATTATTGTCAGAATAAGCACAACCACCGTAGAGCCAATGGTCTGCTTGCGCGATGGCCATACGACTTTTTTTAGCTCCACCTTGACTTCTCTGAGAAACTGGAGCCCCTTATCTATGTACCCTTTGAACTTCCCCGGCTCTGCTTTTGTTCTTGTTAGAGATTTTTGTCTGGATGAATAGGCTTTTGTTTTTACACTTTTAACAGAACCTGAGAATAATTCAGTCTTCTTCGCAACAGCATCATTTCTTGGCTCTTGCGATGCCACCCCTTCGGCACCCGGCTGCTTTTTTTTCTTTGCTCTTTGTTTTTTCTTTCTTTGTATACGTGCCATTATTTTTACAGGTTTAAAATTCCCAATAGAATGAAAAGATTTCTCCTTTACGGAATCATCCAGTTTAAACTTTCAAAAAAAACTTACGTGCTGTCTTTTTTAAAATGTGCTCTGCACTTTTATTTTTTTGGCAGGCCAGGAGGGATTCGAACCCCCAACACCCGGATTTGGAGTCCGACGCTCTACCGTTAGAGCTACTGGCCTGCATGTTACCGTTTAAAATACTCATTTTTTTTAAATAAACGAACCATGTTTTTCAAACTGTCCCATAAAGAAATCCATTATTTCGTTTCTTTATGTAAAGTATGTCTCCTACAAAACCTGCAATACTTACTGAATTCCAGCTTGTCCGGTGTTGTACGTTTATTTTTGGTCGTCGTATAATTTCTTCTTTTGCATTCACCACATGCAAGTGTAACAATTATTCTCACCAGCAGACTCCTTCAGCAGTTATTCGATAATCTCACTGACCACACCGGCACCAACCGTCCGACCGCCTTCCCTGATGGCAAACCTTAACTCTTTTTCCATCGCGATAGGCGTTATCAGCTCCGCTGCGATCGTCACATTGTCCCCCGGCATCACCATCTCTACACCTTCCGGTAATGTCAAATTCCCCGTAACATCCGTCGTACGAAAATAAAACTGAGGCCGATATCCACTGAAAAACGGCGTGTGACGGCCGCCTTCCTCCTTGCTCAATATGTATACCTCTGCCTTGAACTTCATGTGAGGCTTTATCGTACCGGGAATCGCTACCACCTGGCCACGCTCAACCTCATCTCGCTTCGTCCCTCGCATCAATACACCAATGTTGTCGCCGGCTCGACCCTCATCCAAAAGCTTCCTGAACATCTCCACGCCCGTACACACCGTCTTCAACGTCGGACGCATCCCAACGATTTCAACATCATCACCAACATGGATAATGCCCCGCTCAACACGACCCGTTACCACCGTCCCACGACCCGATATGCTGAAAACATCCTCTATCGGCATCAAAAACGGCTTGTCTATATCACGCTCGGGCTCAGGAATAAACGTGTCCACCGCATCCAGCAACTCAAAAATACATTTGGCTTCCTCACTGTCCGGATCATCACTCTCAAGCGCCTTTAACGCACTGCCGCGAATGATCGGTGTGTCATCTCCTGGAAACTCATACTTGTCCAATAACTCCCGAAGTTCCAACTCAACGAGCTCAATCAGCTCTTCATCATCCACCATGTCACACTTGTTTAAAAATACAACAATCTGCGGAACTCCCACCTGACGCGCCAATAATATGTGCTCACGCGTCTGGGGCATCGGACCATCGTCTGCGCCAACAACCAAAATGGCGCCGTCCATCTGAGCCGCACCCGTTATCATGTTTTTGATGTAATCCGCATGACCCGGACAATCCACATGCGCATAATGACGATTCGCCGTCTCATACTCAACATGCGCCGTCGCTATGGTTATTCCCCGCTCCTTCTCCTCAGGGGCCTTGTCTATCTGATCAAAAGGAACAAAATCAGCCATCCCCTTCAGGCCCATATGCTTCGTTATCGCCGCCGTCAAAGTCGTCTTGCCGTGATCGATATGACCAATCGTACCGACATTTACATGTGGCTTGGTCCTCTGAAACTTTTCCTTACCCATCTTTGAAATCCTCCCATGCTTTGTTGGAATTGATGTTTAGCAAGGTGCTTTGGCTTTAAACATTATTCTTTTCAAAATTTTCCCGTATGCGCCATCTTGTCTAAGATGGAGCCCACGACCGGGATCGAACCGGTGAACCTCTTCCTTACCAAGGAAGCGCTCTACCGACTGAGCTACGTGGGCGCTCCTGTGTAATCTTATGATGCCGTCTGGGAAACCTTTAATGCAGTCTATATTCAATTTGGAGCGGGAGACGAGATTCGAACTCGCGACATCCAGCTTGGAAGGCTAGAGCTCTACCACTGAGCTACTCCCGCTCATATAACATAAAGATGCCCTTTATAAAACTCTTTGTTTAATGATGATTTTGAAAAAATAAGTTTCCTCAAAATGTGTAGTAAGAGTTATGAAAGAAGCCATGTAGTTCCTGTCGATTTCGCTAAACTAAATAAACCGAAATCTCCTACATACGACCTACTTTGAGGCTGGTGGTGGGGGGAGGATTTGAACCTCCGAAGGCTTCGCCGACAGATTTACAGTCTGTTCCCTTTGACCACTCGGGAACCCCACCTGAATTATATTTTCAAATATGGAGCCAGAGACAGGAGTCGAACCCGCGACATCCTCATTACAAGTGAGGCGCTCTACCAACTGAGCTACTCTGGCAGCACATTGTTTAACCTTTCTCTCATAAAACTAGTTCTTTTACATATATTTTTATTTTTTTTCAAGCCTGATATTTAGCCGTTATATATAATAATCATAAATTATTAGCAATAATCAACGATATTATTTAAAATACTGCCTTTTACTCCTTTTTTCTATTATTTTTAGTATATGATATCCTGATAATTTTTTGCCACATCTCGTCATAGATGATCAATAAATTGACGACTAAAATTGGAAGGCAACACGTATTATCTTCATATAATTTCTTATATAATTGTTATTACAGTTCTTATTTATACATCCAGATCCGTTCTATCCTGGCATATTATTTGCTTATTAACAGACAATAAAAGCATATATTATTATAAATGCAAGTATTATTATAAATGCAAGAGAAAATTATTAGAATCGTATCATTTTCGAAAAGCGAATTCAGTAAAAGTTATCTTAAGCTCCTAAAAACAAAGCTTTTATCACTTTTTCAGCGAGATAAAGCCTTGACAAAGGCGCCAAATGTTGTGTAATCGAACATCAAGCCATTAAAAACTGATGATACACCTTATTTAATCATCTGATATGAATCGAGGTATTTAATTTGATAAATTCACGAGTTATTATTCTGTCTTTTTTCGTTTTTTTGTTCTTATGCGGCTGCGTACAGAATCTTCATAAAAATCCCGTATCACCGGAAGAGACTTTTTTTTCGGATCATGAAAGTTCGCCTGATCCTGCGACAACGTCCGACAACGTCGCTTCTGATATATCATCTCCAACAGATGCCCTTGATCTTTCAGAATTACCCGAAAAAGCAGACTCTGAAGATCAGAATTCCTCGCTTGCGGGTTCTGATATTCAGAATCGTGAATCAAACGATTCTGATCAAGGGGAAAAAATACAATCCCTCCTTGATGAAGCGCTTGATTTTTGCCAAGCATCCCAGGATTTTTGGCAAAAAGGGGAGCTTGAAAACGCTCTTGAAGCACTGGACAATGCTTATGCTTTAATCTTGAAAACCGATACGACCACCAACCCTAAACTCATACAGCAAAAAGAAGATCTGCGTTTTTTGATTTCTAAACGCATTCTTGAAATTTACGCATCGCGTAATATTGTTGTAAACGGGAATCACAATGCCATTCCTTTGGTGATGAACAAGCATGTTCAGCTTGAAATCAATCACTTTACCAAATACGGTGAAAAAAGTTTTTTCATCGAAGCCTACAAACGTTCGGGAAAATATCGCCCATATATTGTTTCAGAACTCAAAGCAGCCGGTATGCCGGTTGAATTATCATGGCTTCCGCTAATTGAAAGCGGATTCAAGGTCAATGCGCTTTCAAGGGCCAGAGCCCTTGGACCCTGGCAGTTCATCCCCTCAACCGGATACAAATTTGGTCTCAAACGTGACAAATACATCGATGAAAGAATCGATCCGATCAAATCAACTCAGGCTGCAATTGCATATTTGAAAGAACTGCATCAAATTTTTGGTGACTGGTCAACTGTCCTGGCGGCTTATAATTGTGGTGAAGGGCGGGTTCTTAGAGTCATACGATCTCAGAACATAAACTACCTTGACAATTTCTGGGATCTTTATGAGCGTCTTCCTCGAGAAACCGCTAGATACGTTCCCCGCTTTATGGCTGCTCTTTTTATTATTAACAATCCGGAAAAATACGGGCTCAATGCCATCACCGTTGACGAGCCGTTAGAATATGAGAATGTAACGGTTTCAAAACAGATCCATCTTAAAAATGTTGCTAAAGAAATCGGTGTTGCTGAAAAAACGCTCAGAGAACTTAATCCTGAGCTTCGTTACCGTATACTTCCTCAAGACGAATATCCGCTTAGGGTTCCCCCGGGAAAAAGCGAAGTTTTGCTGGCAAATCTGGATAACATACCGGTGACACACCCGCCTCAGCCTGCCTATGTCTATCATCGGATAAGACACGGCGAAAGTCTTTCCACCATTGCCAGAAGATACCGTTCCAGTGTTAGAAAAATTATGCGCGCAAACAATTTACACAGATCGAGCTATATCGTTGCAGGGAAAAAACTCAAGATACCTCTCAGGGGCACAATGCCATACAGACCGAAAATAGACCGCACCAAAGATTTTACAATCCCATCCGCCCATGTTGTAAAAAGTGGCGATTCGCTCTGGAACATTGCCAAACGATACGGCACAACGACCAAAAAGATCCAGAGTTTAAACGAGCTGCAGACAACACAACTGCATATCGGCCAGGTTTTAAAAATTCCCGGATACAAAAATGAAAAAATAGTTGGAAAAATAGAGGTTGGAAATCTAAAGGTTTATCAGGTTAAACCCGGTGATAGTCCGTTCGATATCGCACAACTTCACAATATGCCCCTTCAACGATTTCTGCGCATCAATCTTTTGACGCTCAACAGCACGATATATCCGGGACAAAAACTATTTATAGAATAGCCGAATTTGATTAAAATAATTATAAACCAGATCCCCGTGGAACCCTTTCAGGTCATGACATATCTGGTGGCCTGCCCCCAAAGTTGCGATGCAGTTATCATTGATCCGGCTGGAGATGAAGACAAACTTCTGGCCTTGATTGAAACAAGAAACCTCCGTGTTAAATATATCCTGAACACTCATGGTCATGCCGATCATGTTTTGGGAAACCCAACGCTGAAGAACCTTCTCAAAATCCCGGTATGCATGCACGAAGCCGATGACAAATTTTTTAACGACCCTTCTGTACGAGAAACATCTTCTCATGAGTTGGGGTTGCCTCCGCCTGACCCCGTAGATATAAAGTTGAAAGATGGCGACGTACTTGAAGTGGGAACGCTCAATATCGAAGTTATTCACACACCAGGACATACACCGGGCTCTGTCTGCTATCGGGTTGGTGAGAATCTTTTTACCGGCGACACCCTTTTTGTCGGCGCAGCAGGAAGAACCGATTTAACCGGCGGCTCACTGAATACACTTATTCAATCTATCGAGAAAAAACTGATCGTACTTCCGAAACGAACCATAGTCTGGCCCGGGCATGATTATGGAGAGAGTCCGACATCCACCATTGGCAAGGAGATGGAAGAAAATCCATACATCACCGACTTTATTCTTGAGTAGAGCGAGGTTTTCATGGCGACATTTGAAGAATTGAAAACTAACGCCATAAAGGTTTTTGGGAATTTTGGGGCATGGGTTTTTGATGAATGGAAAAAGTTGAATGATACTTTTTTTTATGGAGAAAACATCGTCGGTGAGATCATTTGGGGGTCGACACCTCAGGACAGAAGTCTCGGATATTATTCTCCGGATAAAAATTTTATCGTTTTACATAAAACGTTAATGCGTCCTGTCTATCCAACAAGCGATCTTACATGGAAGCTTCGCCATTTAAATAAAAGAAAGGTCAGTGATGTTCTTTTGCATGAGATGATTCACCAAAGGGTTCACCAGATCGGAGGATGGGAGGGGGAAAATTGCCATAACAACGGGCAGTTTGTAAATGAAGTCAATAGAATCGCAAAACTTCTGGACATAGATATTAAGGCCAAAGTCATCCAATGGAAAACCATCCATGGTAAAACAACCCCGTCCGTTGAGCCCGGATGTTTAAACCCTGAAGAACTATCGAATTTCCCATATTCGTCCAGAAGCCGTAACTACTATTACGAGCAATCTTAACAAGACCTTTCAAAACATTTGTTTTTGATAAAGAACTAGTAAAGATCCTGGCCCAGAGGACCAGGCTTTGGTAATCCCCAGAGGAGATTTGCTTTGTTAGAAGTTTATTGAATTATTGAAATTACAAATATCAAATCACAAATATCAAATAATTTCCAATGACCGAAATTCGAAAATCCAAACAATGTCTCGCCCTGGAAGGTTTTGGTCATTGAATATTGGAATTTGAGATTTATTTGTGATTTGGTGCTTGGAATTTGTGATTTTAGACACAAAACTCCACGGCAGAGCCATCTATTTCTGACTTGGCATAGAGGATCAGGTTTTTCAGGACAAAATAAATATATTCTTTGTGCCTTAGAGCCTTTGTGGCAAATATTTTTATTTCCGACTTGTCCGGATCAGGTGTTGAATAACCGATGGACTTCCTCCTGATTTGACCATATGGCATCTGTTTCAATATACAATTTTTTAAAGGCGTTTTCAATGGATGACCGTTTCTCTTCAAAATCAGAGCGTTGTAATTCTCTTGGAATGATAATTTCATCCGAAAACCGGATGATCACACGTGAAAAAGGCTTTGGAACCATAAACCTGTCCCAACTGTTAAACACCCATTTTTTCTCGGCAGAGGTAATGACGGGGACAATCGGCATTCCCGAAGCCTGGGCAATAAGAAGCAGCCCGGGTTTAACAACGCCAAGAGGACCGGTAGGGCCGTCCACAATGTGACCGACCTTGTATCCTTCATGAACCAGTTTTTTAATCTCCCTTAATGCTTGACGTCCCCCCTTTGATGAAGAACCTCTCACCGGATACCATCCCATGACGTTAACAATTCTGGAAATTAGTTCCCCGTCTTTGCTCTGGCTGATCATGATTGAAATTGGCTTTCGGCTTGCAAAAAAGGTTATCCCCGGGAAAAATCTCTGATGCCATGAAGCATAAATCGGAATGTGTCCTCTCTTCAGAATCTCTTTTTCAATCTCGGGGTTAATAATTCTGATCCTGTAAGTTGATGATATAATTCTAACGATCAGGATTCCAATATAAGGAAATATCTGTAAATTTACCAAACGTTTCAGCATATTCATTTTTCCAGTCAGCCCCCTTTAAAAATAATAGCTTCGCGGTGCAACATCGATCATGTTTTTATTATACCTGAGGCGGTAATGCCTTTTAAAGTAAAGTGTCACCTTTTTTCGCAGTAAGGTTTATCATCGTTCTTAATTTAACGGTGTATACCGGAATTGGATAAAACTACTTTTTCAACTTTTTTTTGTCAAGAAATTATGGGGGGTTATAATTCAACGTACCGGATTTTAATAATTTGTTCTAATCAAATAGATTATTGACAATATGCTCTTTCGAACCTTATGGAGTATTGGAATAATGGAATATTGGGAAAGAAAAATAAATAAGCTTTTTAAAATTGATAAAATTCCTTTATCCCATTATTCCACATTTCCAGTATTCCAACACTCCAATTGTGAGCAGAGCGAGCCAAGTTAATTTCTAACCACTTAGATGGCACTTACAAAAGCCAAGAACGTTGACTTCCAATTGGGAGTATGATTAACTATTTCAATATGATTCATTCTTTCATCCACTTCAACTTAATTAAAAAAAGAGAGGCGGATATTTCTTAAAAATAAAACAGTTAGCAGATTATAAAATGATAAATGTTGAGAATCTTACCAAAAGCTATAATCATGAAGTGCTCTTTGACAGTGTGAGCTTTAAGCTGAATCCTAAAGAAAAAATTGGACTACTTGGTCGCAACGGACACGGAAAAACAACGCTTTTTCGGCTCATAACCGGCAAAATATCTCCAGATTCAGGAATAATAATAATTCCAAAGTATTATCGTATCGGTTACGTTCGCCAGGAGATCGAGTTCACAAAAGATACCGTACTTGCAGAGGGAATGACCGGTCTTCGTGAAGACGAAAAAGACCGGCACTGGAAAGTTGAAGAGATACTCTCAGGCCTCGGATTTTCCAAAGAGGACTTTAAACGACATCCAGACGAATTTTCAGGAGGATTCCAGGTCCGCCTGAATCTTGCAAAAGTGCTCGTCTCTGAGCCTGATCTTTTGCTTTTGGATGAGCCGACCAATTATCTTGACATCACTTCCATCCGGTGGGTTGAGCGTTTTCTGATCCGTTGGTCTCGTGAGTTGATGCTTATCACCCACGACAGAAGCTTGATGGATAAAGTCATTACACACACCCTCGGAATCCATCGCCAAAAGATCAGAAAGCTGGCCGGAAATACCGAAAAGTATTATGCGCAACTGGCCCAAGACGAAGAGGTTTACGAAAAGACCCGTCTCAACGACGAGCGCCGCCGTAAAGAGATAAAACTGTTTATCAACAGGTTCAGAGCCAAGGCAAGGCTCGCGAATCTGGTTCAGTCGCGTATCAAAACACTTTCCAAGATGGAAGAGAAAGAAAAACTTGAAAGGCTAAAGACACTTGAATTTTCTTTCAGAGGCAGCCCGTTTCCTAAAAAGCATGTGATGAATATTCGAAATGTTTCCTTTTCATATGACCCCCAAAAACCGCTGATCAGAAATTTTAATTTCTCAGCAAAAGCACGGGAACGTATCTGTGTTGTCGGAAAAAACGGTAAAGGTAAAACGACACTCTTAAAGCTTTTGTCAGGAGTGCTCAAACCCCAGCATGGTGAAATCGCTCTTCACCCGGCGGTTCAACAAGGATATTTTGAACAGAGCAATATCAAAAACCTGGATGAATCAAGAACCATAGAGGAAGAAATTCTCTTTTCGCACCCGGATGTCGACCGCCAGCAGGCAAGAAATATATGCGGTGCAATGATGTTTGAAGGCGAGAGTGCCTTAAAAAAAATCGGCGTGCTTTCCGGTGGAGAAAAAAGCAGGGTGATCCTGGGCAAACTTCTCGTGACACCGTTGAATCTTTTGCTTCTCGATGAACCCACCAATCATCTGGATATGGAATCGTGCGACGCGATGCTTGCCGCCATCGACAGTTTTGAAGGTACCGTCATTATGGTTACGCATAATGAAATGTTCTTGCACGCTCTTGCCGAGCGTCTTATCGTATTTCAACACCATAGTGTTGATGTCTTCGAAGGGAGCTATCAGCGATTTCTGGAAAAAGATGGATGGTCGGATGAAACAGAAGCTTCGGAAGCTTACTTTAATGACGCTGACCATAATAATGAATCGCACCTTAAGTTGACCAAAAAAGAAAAAAGGCGTATACGTTCCAAGTTTATTGCTGAACGATCCAGAGCCCTTAAACCCCTTGAGAAACGGATTTTTTGTATTGAAAACAGTATCGAAAAACACGATGATGAGCTCAACAAGCTCAATTCTGATTTATTGACGGCCTCACAGGCCGGTGATGGCGAAAAGATCGGTATGCTCTCTCGTTCCATCCATACCTGCCGGTCAGCCATCGATAACCTCTTTGATAAACTTGAGCAATCCACCATCGCCCTTGAAGAACAAAAGACCATATTTGAAAGAAAACTCGAACAGCTCGAACCGAATATTGAGTATTAATGATACATTATGAAAAAAGATTCATCCCACCTGTAGGATGTTAACAAAAGAAAAAGGCATTTATTTCTGGAAAGAAGTTTTGCACATACAATCTTTAGTATTTAGGCACACCCTGCATCGATCGTCACTGCAAGACTGACAAAAATAACACTCCTTGCAAGGATGCTTTTTAAGACTTTCCTGCGGTTTTTCAGGGGCATAGACCTTACCCTTTAATCCTGGGACCGAAACAAATGACATAGACAAACTCCAGAGTTAGTTAAATGAGGGGCCGGAAAGTTTTTCTAAATAGTCGCTCCATGGATGATCTTTTTTTAAAACGCGTGAACTCGTGGCAAGGGCTCCTAAAGAAAGAACAGGAACCAATCTCTGAAAAATCAATAGGTTTGCCACACAACCTGTAATTTATTTTAAAGATGCGATTTCGGCATGCGCCTGTTCTTTCTAACGATCCCTAAGCCACTCAAACAGCACCCGCTTTAAAAAAAGATCATCCATTCCGCTAACATCAAAGGATTTAGAAGAAAAACTCCCCGAGGGCTCAGTTAAATGTGTTTTGATATATTATTTTAAAATAAGAAGAAAAATGTCGGATTCAACCCCTTGGGATTGGTGTGGATGGATATAATGGACCATCTGGCTTGCTTTTGGGTTTAGATTTTAATTTTTCCGATCAACCTCTTTATCTCATCATCAATTTTGACCGCCTTGCCTGTGTTTTTATCAGCAAATACAAAAGTCACCTGAGCATCTGCCACAACTGTATCTGTTCCTTTAAACCGGATTTCCTGATAAAACACCGCGCTTTTTCCGCCAATCTTAGTAAGACCGAGATACAGTTCGAGTATATCACCCATGGATGCTGTTTTTCGATAGTTAATATTGATATTGACGACAACAAAGATGATTTCTTTTGCCTGCATCTTCTTTATATCAATATATTTATCTATGACTACCCATCTCGCCTCTTCCATGAACTCCAGATAGCGCGCATTGTTAACATGCGAAAAAATATCAATATGAAAACCCCGCACTTTGATTTCGCCGCATTGAATCATCTATTCAACTCCCCTGTCTATGCTTTTCGGATTCGCTTTGATCCGTTTCTAAACAGGGACTACCATCACAGGGCACGGTGCATATCCAATAACCTTCTGGGCCACACTGCCCAAAAAAACCCGCTTAAGTCCGGTCATCCCCCGCGTTCCCATTACGATAAGATCAACATTCTTTTTCTTTGCCTCTTCAACAATAGGCAGATAGGGTTGTGGATCTAAACGAACAATTGTCTCACATGTCAAATTCTCTTTTTCTACTTTCTTTTTGACTATTTCAAGGAATTTCCTTGTTTTCTTGGCCATCTCTTCCTCTAACTGAGGTGCAATTGCCAACGACTCCGGAAAAAACGCCATAACGCTGATTGCATAGATGACACTATTGCATATCCTTCCCATGCTTATTGCTTGATCCACAATAGCATCCGTAAATTCTGAACCATCAAGAGCGACAAGTATTCTTTCACCTTTCGATATGGGGCATGCTAGTTCGTCTAGTACCATTACAACGTCCTCCTTTTATAATTTCCAAATAATTCGCCGAATATATCCGGGTGGTTAATATCGTGTCAATCAAATTCTTAAGTCATCGGCTCATTCAACACCATTTTAAACGCTCAGTTTGGTTTAAAAAATGGGGCGTGTTTGCCAACCAAATGACGCCTGATTTTGACCGTCTGTCAAACCATCTCAATCCAATGACAATTCTTTGGTCAAGACAGCCTTTTCTTTGTTTAGTATCTCATCAAATCCGTCCATGATATGACCCAGCATTGACAGCCATTCTTTGTCGCTCTCAAGATTCGGAACAACAGCAGAACCTGAAATAAATCTCTTTTTTGACAGATCCGTTTTAATTTGATCGACTCTTTCTTTAGTAGCAGATTTTACTGCCGATTTGAAATTTTGAAAGATCGTCTCAAGTCCGGAAAGGTCAAATCCAAAAATTTCACTCAGAAGTTCAAGAAATAATGTATTATCCCGGTCCAACTTAAGGTTATTTAAAAGCAAATCCGCCAGCATTTCATCCACATTCAATTCATATGCTATTTTCAAACTGTCCAGTTCTTTTTTCAGGTTATCCTTCTTCAAAAGGTTGTCTTGATATTTTTGAAGCAAACCTTGAAGCCTTCTGTTGACTTCAATCCGCTTTTGTGCCTCTTTTTCTTCTTGGCTCAGCGTCAGATGCCGGGTCTTTTCCATTACCAGATCAAGGGTGCTTTTAATCTCACTCATTGATTACCTCTACATTATTCCAGCATTCCAATTGGGGCGAAGCCCTTAGCTTGTTTCGTTGTCCCCCAAGTTACTTTTCACTACAACACCCATTGTTGACTGAACAATTTTCAGAATCTTTTCTTTTGAATATAATGTGCCGCAACCGATCCCCGGGCATTCCCTGGACAGACGTCGCCATTTTTTTACAGAACGTAGATTCTCAAACCAGAACGGATAGGTTTTGCACTGATCGGGACGCACGGGATGAATGGTACACCCGTCATCATAAAAAAAACACCGTCCGTCTGAATGTTCTTTAATACTATACCCGGCTCTAAACGGGTAGAGATATTTTTCGATGAAAAGTGAAATCTCGACAGAAAGGAATTCGGCAATACGCGGAACTTCATCTCTATCGACATAGATTACCCCCGGATCTCCGGTACAGCACACACCACACCGTTGGCATTCGAAATGAAGACCCTGATCAAAAAAATAGGATCTATTATATAATTTTTCCATTTTATATTACATTTTTAAATTATGTGAAATCCATTGGCACGTGTCAAGTTGTATCACAGGCTTCCAAAACCGGGCCAAAGGGTCTGCTTGACATAAAATTTAGGCTTCATTATACTCTTTACCAATAATTTTCAATGGATTTTGCAAATCGGAACATATTTATGAAACATACCCTGAAAGGAACAACATATGAAAATCAATATCAAGAAACCCACAGATAAAGATCTTGAAGCAAAAGGTGTTTCATCCTGGCCAATATGGGAAAAAGAAATTTCCCGCTTTGATTGGCACTATGACAGTACTGAAGAATGTTTTCTGCTTGAGGGCAAGGTTGTTGTGGAAACAGAAGATGGGGATCAAGTGAATTTCGAAAAAGGGGATTTTGTTACATTTCCAAAAGGATTGTCATGTATCTGGGATATTAAAGTACCGGTAAGAAAGCACTATAACTTTAAATAGTGTCTATTCTTTATCTTTAGGATCCTTTAACCTCGAGTTTATGCGGTTTGAAAAAACGCATTATCCACGGAGCGATTTAACAAATGAAACTCCCCGCCGCAAGCGGACGGGGTATTAAAAATCATAATAAAAAAACCACGACCCCTGAAATAAATAGGCATAGTATAAATGAAACTCGGAATTATCGGTCTTTCCAGATGTGGGAAATCAACCGTATTTGAAGCATTAACACATAATATTCTCCCCGAAAGCCATAAAGCTAAAAACCGAATCGGCACCATTCATGTCCCTGACAAACGCCTGGATGTGCTCAGTGACATGTATAAACCCCCAAAAACCATTTATGCCCGTGTTGAATACTTTCTGCCGGATGTCCTGCGTCAAACAAAAGATCAGAAAATCTGGACCCAGGTCAGAGATTGTGACGCCCTGATTCATGTGGTGCGCAATTTCGGTGGATACGGATTTGAAGAACCAACCCCCTATCAGGATTTTCAAGCCATCGATCAGGAGCTAATCTTAACCGATCTTGTGGTGGTTGAAAAAAAACTGGCGCACATGGGACTCGAGAAACAACGCGGCAAAAAAACTGACCCCGAGGAATTATTACTTTTAAACCGATGCGTTGAAGCCCTTGAAAAGGAAATACCACTTAGAAAGTTCCCGGACCTTGCATCAGCCCATCTCCTTAAAGGCTTTGCCTTTTTATCCGCAAAACCGATGCTGGTTCTGTTTAATAACGAAGATGATGATGACGATATTCCTGACATCACAGACTTGACGACCCAAGAAAATTGTATGGTGATAAGGGGTAAACTCGAACAAGAGCTTGCCCAGATGTCTGCTGAAGAAGCCGAGGAGTTTTTGACCGAATTCAATATTACAGCATCAGCCATGGACAGGGTGATCCAACGGTCATATGAACTTCTTGGGCTTATCTCATTTTTTACTTTGGGAAAAGATGAGGTAAAAGCATGGACCGTAAAAAGAAAGACCCCGGCCATTGACGCGGCAGGCGTCATCCATACCGATATGGAAAAAGGGTTTATCCGTGCAGAGGTGGTTTCCCACGATGATCTTATATCCGCCGGATCATATCCCGAAGCCAGGAAGTTGGGGAATGTAAGGTTGGAAGGGAAAACTTACGAGGTTCAGGATGGCGATATCATAGAATTCCGCTTTAATGTTTAATCTGCTAAAAATTTAAAATTGTCTTCAAAACGTCATAACACCCCTATCCCCACCCGATCTTGCACGGGTTTGGTGTATGTAAAACTTTACACAAATCTTATGTACTTTGTCTCATAATATCATTTTGTTTGCTTCAAATTTCTATAATCCCCCCCTTTTTTAAAGTTTTATCTAATTGATTTTACTTTATTTATCATCTTTTTGTTTGGCTGCGCATGGTTTTTGCAAGGAATAATGCCATAAGTTGAACGAAAAGTTGCTGAACAAACTTTAATCTTGTTAAAATGAAATCTGCCATGAATAAAAAATTAATCATTCAAATATTGGCCGTAGAACTTGTACGTTCCCTGTTTATTGCTGTAATGATTCTGGGGGTAGCTCTAGTCTCCAATAGCAGTAACCAAATGGTCATGAATCCCCAGTTTTTATCCAAGATGCATCCCGCACACCAAACGAAACAAGGTCTGCCATCTGTCAGCGGTAGAAAAGCGGAAAATTTATATCACATGTTTATCATCCAAACAGCCAGTCACTATCAGATTGATCCAGCCCTCATAAAAGCCATTATTATGGCGGAATCCGGGTACAACACCAGAGCAATTTCCAAAAGAGGGGCGAAAGGTCTTATGCAGTTGATGCCCGTAACAGCCCAATCATTGGGTGTGGAAGATATTTTCAACCCGCATCAAAACATTACGGGTGGCGTCCAATACTTTAAACAGATGGTGAACAGATTCAACGGAGATGTGAAACTGGCCCTGGCAGCATACAATGCAGGAAGTAGAAATGTTAGAAATTACAATGGGGTTCCCCCTTTCAAAGCCACCCACTCTTATATCAAAAAGGTTTTTAAGTATTATCAAATATACAAGAATCAGATGGGAGAGGAAATAGACAGGGTTTAACCTTTCGAGAAATGTTTTTTGCCGCATCGGGAAGACATCATTCAAAATATTATTTAATTTACAGAGAAAGCGAAACACCAATGGCTTTAAATTTCCAAATTATACGTCACCAAATCAAAGCCTCTAAAATTCGTATATTACTGACATCTTTAAGTATCGCCTTTTTTTTATACATGGGAATTGTTGTCGGATATTTTTATTATTTATCCCCTTAGTTCTTCCCAACAAACGCCTTTTTATTTTAGCCTGTCATACTCTATAAATGGAATAACTTGAAATCCAAGTTTCGCAATTTTTGTTTTCAGCAACGCCAACAAAACGCAGCAGGCCAAGTACGTTCTTGGCCATATTGGGTTGTAAGACTTCAATTAACATCCTTTCCGATAATCTGAACACACCCACCAATCAGACCCGATGTAAAACAACGGCTATAAACTTACGCATAGAGATCCCTAAGCAGATTTAAAAAAAGAACCGTTCGATTTTACTCACTTTTTTAAATTTCCCGAACACAATATATAGTAATCTATTCTAATAGACCTCAATATATTCTAATTCTATAGAATTATATATAATTTATATATAATTTTACTTGACATCACACATTTAGAAAATTATGAATATTTTCAAAGGTGATAAGAATGACTGAAGAAATCCAACTTTCTTGGTTCGGAAGAATCGGGTTTACGTTTCTGATAATCCTGCTGATTCTCCTTTTGGGAGCGACCATGGGAATTATCATAGCCTCAAAAACCCGGATAAAACATCTTGAAGACAGGATTGTCAAATTAGAAGCCGTCGAATACAGACTCACACAAATATGGGAACAGGCCGAGTCTTTTGCCCAATTCAAGGATCGCCTTGAAACGCTGGAAACATCTTTGTCAAAGACAGGTTATCTATTAAAAAAGCCGGATCCTTTACCGAAAAAGATTACTGAAATACCCCCCCCTAAAGTTGAAAATTCCATACTTGCAGAAGTTCCCTCAAAAATTGCACAGAAACGATATCACACCGTCACGTCCGGTGAAACACTGTTCAGCATCAGTCACCGGTATGGCCTGCCGGTTGAAAAGATACGGCATCTGAACAAGCTGACCGACGCGTCTGTCATTCATCCAGGGCAGAGGCTTTTATTAAGTCTTTAAATCGACACAAATGTTTAAGATAGTGTCCATCCACGACGTGCAATGGACCCGATTAAGTGTCCAATTCAGAAATGAGCAATTTTTGTCTTGATCAAGGCCGCACAAGGGTTTGCGGTGAGGCGTACGCCTGTACGCCGCAGCCGGAAACCCGCGGAGAACGCCGAGCAGGGCAAAAAGCGCCATTTATGGATGGACACTAACCAATTCGGTACATTGGGCTCTGGATGTGTTCGCTTTTACAAATCGGACAGCGGCTGGGGCGTGTGAAACGTTTTCTTTTTTCAAAGACGTATCCACACCCCAGGCATACGGCTGGTTTAATGATCAGTTTTTTTCTTTGATGTTTTACAGAACGGGCAATATGAGAAAGATGCGTATAAACCTCTTTTTCTCCGACACCCACGGCTGAAGAGATTGCCCTGGCATCCATCTCGTTATTACCTAACAGCAAAATCATCTCTTTTCGTATGGTTTTCATATCATAGAGGGAAAAGACTTTACGAATCCATTTCACGGGGTGTGCTTCCCCGTGAACACGTACGGAAAATTCTTTAAGGCAAAATCATTAGTAATATTGGGGTGCGAAATCCGCGTTTGCCGTTGCGTTAAAAGGTGGGCTGTTGTTAAAGCCGAAATTGCCCGTGTTAAAGGAGCCACTTCCTGCCATTCGAATTTCCCTTTGCATATAAAACATGGCTGACCTGATATTCTGCTGCATGTCTGCGGTCTCTCCCTGGACCTGATACGATCGATGCTGTGCCAAAAACGTCGAATAGATCGCGGCCATCGCCAAAAGAGATACCACCATGGCGACCGACAGCTCGATCATGGTAAATCCCTGGTTTGAGCATTTCAATGAAATATGTTTTTTTTTGCTTCATTTCCATGAAGTCCCTCCACCCCATTTTTGTAATTTAATCGCTCCGGACGTCAGCGGTCCCACACGATAATACGCGGTATTTCCCGAATTGGTCAGATACGCATAGCCCGAATTGCTGCTGCCTCTGGAATTAAACGTAATGGCGGCCACAGCAAATGTTTGGTTGTTCGGGCCCTGAAATGTGATGCCGCTTTTATAATCCGAGAGCCTTATGGTTTTGTTTAAAAGATCCACCGTGTATCGATCCGGGTTTTTGTAATATTTAACCCTGCAATTCTTATTGGCCTTAATGGCCGACATTTTTGCCAACTGCAGATTTGAATAAAGATCACGCGCCGCACTTTTCAATCGATATTTCGGCAGCCAGTTCAAAAAATTCGGTACGCCCACAGCAGTCAATATAGCCAATAATGCAATAACGATGGTCAGCTGTATCAGTGTGAATCCTGATCTTTTCTGCATTTTTTTATTTCCTGTGATTTTGAATTGTTCAATTTCTGTGCCAAATCACTTCATTTCCCAAATGATTTTAAGGCACACCATTCCCACAACACCGGGTGTCGAATGTATTTATACGGATTTATTAATAATTATTGATATGTTCAGCAGCTGTGCAGCGGTTATAAAATTGTCGGAACTGAAGCATTCATTTATTATGAGTCGGCAGGATTGTCAAAAACACTATTAAAAGTTTTAATGTCGCTATTAAATTATTTAATTATTTATTGCGGATAAACGCCACGGCATTTTGAAACAACCGGATGCCGGGCGTAATGACGGATGCGGTGTTGTCTTTCCGGCGCTTTTTCGTTTCTTTGATGCGCGGCCAATTCGGGTGGTTTGTCCAGTGGTTAAAGGCCTCGGGATGGGGCATAAGGCCGAAAATTCGACCGCTGGGATCACAGATTCCGGCGATGTCTTGTATAGACCCGTTGGGGTTGAAAGGAAATTTTTGATCTGCGAGGCTGCCGTCGGGCATGGCATATTGAAGCACCACTTGATTTTCATCCATCAAACGGCGCATGAAGGTTTCTTTGGCGTAAAATTTACCCTCCCCGTGTCTGATGGGAAGTTCCAGCGTGTCCAAACCCTTGGTGAAGATGCAAGGAGATGTGGAAACGACTTTCAATGTTACCCATTGGTCTCTGAAATTTCCAGAGTCATTAAATGTCAGGGCCACGGATCGCTTTGTGTAGTCGTGGTCAAATCCCGGCAGAAGTCCCAGGTTGACAAGGGTTTGGAATCCATTACAAATACCGAGAACAAGGTTGCCGGCATCGATAAATTCCAGAATTTTATCTCCCAGATTGGTTTTCATTCGAACCGCCTGGATGACCCCTGCACCGTGGTCGTCCCCCCAGCTGAATCCCCCTCCAAACACCATAATCTGGTAATCCTTTAACTTGACGGCACCTTCGATAAGAGAATTGATATGATGACGGTGTGCAACAGCACCGGAAAGTTCCAGAGCATATGCTGTCTCATGATCGCAATTCAGACCGTATCCGGTAAGAACGAGGGCGTTAACCATGCTCATATCAATTCTCCGAAAGGTTTCTTCCAAAAAGCTTTAAGGTCCTGCACGGAAACATCCATCAGAATTTGACCGTCAACCCCTTTGATCACAAAATGATTTTGTTGGGTTACCGTTCCGATGCAGGCAAAATCAAACCCTTTAAAATTCTCTTCAAACACCTCTTTTTCATCCGGATCGATAGTGACGATAAAGCGGCCGGCGGATTCTGAAAACAAAACAACATCGTTACGATCAATCTGATCTACGGGAACCACACCAAGATCAATCTCCATGCCAAGATTTCCCCCCATGGCAACCAGGGCAAGATGTACCCCCATCCCACCACGATAGATCCCGTGGGCAGAAGCCACGAGTTCTTTGTCAATGGCTTGGCCCAATGCCCTGTACAAGGCAACGAACGCTTTAGGAACAACCTTTGGCACATTCAGCCCCACATACCCGAAATGCTCGTAGTATTCAGATCCTCCAAGCTCATTACGGGTCATACCCAGGATATAAACGAGGTCACCGGCCATCTTACTGTCCATGGTGACGCATCTTTCTATATCCTTGACAATGGACGTGGCTGAAAATTGAAGGGTCTCAAGGGCCGAAACCTTGTGGGTTTCTCCGTAGTTTCCCTGAAGATGCCCGTCAACGTACATACTGTCTTTCCCCGACAGGAGCGGTATTTCATAGGCAATGCAGATATCACGTAACGCCTGACATGATCTCACGAGTTTTGCGGCTTTCAATTTTCCATCCGGATTATTCTGCGGGTGAAATTGAATACTGGGCCAGCAAAAATTATCCACCCCGCCGATTTGGTCAAAATCCGCACCAACGGCAACCAGTCTGCGTATTGCCTCGTCAATGGTGCAGCTGGTCATATGATAGGTGTCTATGGCTGAATATGACGGCAGCAGCGCCTGGGCAAAAGCAAGGCCATGCCGGGAGTCAAGCACGGGTCTTATGACCGCCGCATCACTGTTCACATCACGTTCGGCGCCCACCATGGGCTTAATGACACTTGTTCCCTGAACCTCGTGATCATACTGTCGAATGATCCATTCCTTTGAACAGATGTTGGGACGTGAAAGCATATCCAGCAGCAACGCTTGATAGTTGTCAGGTGCTTTTAAAACCGGTTCAACCAGTCCGCGTCTTTCCGGCGGCACCCATTGGGCATCAAACTCCCACTGGGGGAAACCGGAAGTCATCAAATCCATATCGATGTAGGCACACGTCACGTCGTTGTAAGTGATATGAAGTTTGCCGGAATCCGTGTATTTCCCGATAACCGTGCTCTCAACGGCATGCATTTTCGAAAGTGCCATAAACCGTTCGAGATGTTCCGGCCTTACCGCAACGGTCATCCGTTCCTGGGATTCGGAAACCCAAATTTCCCACTGATCAAGCCCCTCATATTTCAAAGGTACTTTTTCAAGCTGAATCTCGCATCCGTTACTGAACCGGGCCGATTCTCCCACTGATGAGGAGAGCCCGCCGCCGCCGTTGTCCGTAACAAACTGTATCAACCCTTCATCCCGTGCATCCAAAAGAAAATCATGCATTTTTTTCTGGGTGTAAGGATCACCGATTTGAACATGACCTGCCGGGGTGTGTTCCGAAAATGTCTCTGATGATGCAGTGACCCCGTGAATGCCGTCCTTGCCGACCCTTCCGCCGCACATAATGACCAGGTCTCCCGCCGAGGTTTTCTTTTTTTCCGAGGGCTTACCTTCGACCTGGGCCGGCATGATCCCTATCGCTGTCACAAAAACCAGGCATTTCCCCAAGTAACCGTGGTGAAAAAGTACCTGGCCGAAGGTTGTGGGAATCCCGCTTTTGTTTCCACCGTCACGAACGCCTTCGATAACACCATCCAAAAGCCGCCTTGGATGAAGGTGAGGACGAAAGGACCCGTTGTAATCCCTGGGCCCCACACAATAACCAAACCCCCCCATCACCAGCTTGGCCCCCTTGCCGGTCCCTAAGGGGTCACGGTAAACCCCTACAATACCGGTAATAGCGCCGCCGTATGCTTCCATGTTGGATGGAGAATTGTGGGTTTCTCCTGTAATGACGTAGTAATGATCGTTGTCAAAACGCCCGACACCTGCATTATCCCACAACACCGATATCACCCACGACTTTTTTTTCTGCAGCGTCAGTGTGGGCACCTCGATGCATGTCTTAAAAAGATTATCCACGGTATCCGTATCACCGGTTTCAAGATCCCGGTACCGAAACAGCCCCCTGAACGTATTGTGGTTACAGTGATCGCTCCTGGCCTGGGAAATGTATTCAAGTTCAATATCCGTGGGGTCTGAAAGCCCCTTCAATGTCCGTTCGGTCTGAACCGTTTTGTCCAAGAAATAAGACCTTATAAAGGGAATATCATTAGGGTTCAACGCGAGACCTCGATCGTCGCTGATCCGTTGAAGATAAGAATCACTGGGAACGGGAATCGATGTCACCCTGGGCGTATGGTCGAGGATAACTTTCGGAAGGATAGTACCGGTTCCTGTTGCAGGATCCCATTTTTGGGCGGGGAAAATCTTCCATTGCTGGATAATGTCATTGGCCAGAAGTTCACCGGCAATGGTCGTTATGTTTTCAAAAGAGAGTCCTTTTCCTTTTAGACAATACCGTTTTGAGGTGTAAATCGCTTCGTCCGGACCGAATTTAATGTTTAGAATATCTTCCACTGCCTCAACAGCGGTGCTTCCCGGATTGTCTCTGACACCCGGCCGAAAGCCCACCCATATGGTCCAGTCAAATTCGATATCAAGGGGGTCATAAGAAGAGAATTGTGTAACCGGATTGGTAAAAATGTCTGTTTGAAGCGTCTTGAGCTGGTCTTTCGAAAGATTCGCATCAATCGTAACCACCTGGATGCTGCGAACCCGGTCAATTTCAATCCCAAAATAATTATTTGCTTTCCGACGAATCCCGTCGCCTTCGGCATCAAACAACTCTGGTCTCAGTGCAATTTCAAGTCGATATGGCATTAACTTAATAGTACCCGTGCAATATCATTGTAGAATACATAGATCATTAACAGTATCAATACAAATATCCCTGCCTGCTGTGAAATCTCACGCACCTTTACACTTACCGGACTGCCTTTGACCGCCTCAATAAAAAAGAACAGTAAGTGGCCGCCGTCCAAAACCGGTATGGGAAGAAAATTTAATATGGCAAGATTGATGCTGATCAGGGCAATGAAAAAAATTAAATTGACCACCCCTTCTTTTGCCTGCTGTCCCGCCATCTGTGCAATCATTATCGGACCGCCCAGTGTTTTTGGCGAAACAGTCCCCTGAAAGAGCTTTACGACCCCTTTTATGGTCAGAGCGGTGATTTGATAAGTCTGGATGAAACTCTCTGAAAAGGCCTGAAAAAAGTTCAGATCTTTTCGAATTACCTCGCCTGAAGCGGTAATGCCGATGACATAACGATCCACATCTTCATTAAATATATTTTTAAATTTTTTCACTTCCGGCGCAACGTTTTTGGTGAGGATCGTATCACCACGAAGCACGGATATCGCAAGCGTTCTACCTTTGCTTGCCATAATGGCAGTGGCCATATCTTCCCAGCTTGAAATGTCAACGCCATCGATAGATACGACGAGATCATCCTTTTTCAACCCAGCCATGTAAGCGGGCGTCCCTTCATTTACCTCTCCGATGCCGGGTTTTAACATTAAAAGCCCGGAGATTTGAAAAATACCGAAAAATATGATCAGCGCCAGTAAAATATTAAAAAGGGGACCCGCCGCAACGATCAAAATCCGCTTAAAGACATGTTTATGCGTGAAGGAGATGGGTATATCCGAGGGATCTAATTCGCTGTCCGGCGACTCTCCCACCATCTTTACATATCCCCCAAGGGGTATGGCTGAAATCCGGTATTCCGTTATACCAATCACCTTTCCGATCAATTTGGGTCCAAAACCCAGGGAAAATTTCTCCACCCCGACGCCCATCAACCTTGCTACAAGGAAATGTCCCAGTTCATGAAAAAATATCAGTACACCTAAAACGATAATCAATGAAAATATACTAACGCTCATTATGTTTCTCTATACTCCATTTATGGATGGACACTTTTTAATTTTAGCTTTTTACGTCCTAAATTGAGGAATTGTCAAGTTTGTTAATGACGTTTGTCTTCTTAAACTTTGTATCACAACATGAAACACTCTATTTAGGAAAGTATGTTATCACGTAATAGTTTAGTCCTTTGAAACAAATCGGTTCCAAAGGAGCTTCAGGTACAAACGATTGATGATTGACGGCGTCGCTTCGCTTTTGGATTTATGATTTATGATTGTTGATTGATTTGCCTCCAACCTTCTTACCTTCTTACCTTCTTACCTTCTCACCTTCTTACCTTCTCACCTTCTAATCTTCCGTCCTCTGAACTCCGACCTCAGCCCTCTGCCTCTTATTTCCTATTTACTGTTTACTATTTCCTATTTGATCCAAGTTCTTTCAGCAAAAATTTAATTATACCTGAAGCGGCAATAT
>Ga0209940_1000018_pt1 | contig 36481 bp, 32 predicted proteins | sample SalPonF2_B_D1_MG_FD_185726 | JGI IMG/M metagenome (GOLD analysis project Ga0209940, IMG submission 185726) | Salt pond soil microbial communities from South San Francisco under conditions of wetland restoration - Salt Pond MetaG SF2_B_D1_MG... ...
ATTGATTCGGGTGAATCTGATCTTCATGTGGAAGGCTCCATTGCCAAGCTGTTTGCCACGGAATCTGCTGACAAGGCTGCGAATGATGCGATCCAGGCCCTTGGCGGGTATGGATATATCACCGAGTTTGAGGTGGAGAAGATCAAACGCGATGTCAAGATCACCTGTATCTATGAAGGGACGAGCGAAATTCAACAGAGCATCATCAGCACGTTTCGATGGAAAGAAACGCGCAAGTCAAAAGGCAATTATTATCAAGCCATTTTGAAGGAAATGGAAACGCTGGATAGCGCAATAAAAGATGCCGGATGTCTGCTCTACGGTCTTGCAGCCGGAGTTTTAAATGATACCATTATGTTGGTTCATGACAACCGGCTGACCCGGAAACAACATGTCATGTTCTTGCTGGCAGATATGATGACACATGTAGAAGTTGGCGCAAGCTTGGCACGCAAAGCCGTCGCTCTTTCAAAAAACGGTGGTCCGGAAGCCGAAAAGTTCAACGCCGTATCGAGAATTTTTGCCGACGAAGTCGCGCAACTTGTTTCCCAAAATGCGCTTAAAATACTGTTGGGCTGTGGTGTATTTAATCAAAAGGCGGCCCATGATTTTATGGAAACCCATTCCTATAACCAACTGGTTTGCAGCAGTCAAAATATCATAAATGATATGGATCTGGTTGCAGACATACTGTTTGCGAGGTAATCATGACGGAACAAAAAGAACGTATTGTTGTCGTTACGGGGGGGTCGAGGGGTATTGGCAGGGCTATTTGTATCGCATTGGCAGCACCAGACACCAGCATCTATTTTAACTATTTTTCTCCAAATGATCCCGATGCCGAAGCTGCCGCTGCTGCTGAAACCGAAAAGCTTGTTGCCGATGCACAAGGTTCTGCCTCAAGCAAAAGTGTTAACATTGCGAAAGAAAATGAGGTGATAGACTTTTTTAAAGAAATCATCGACAAAACCGGACGAATTGATGTTCTGATAAACAATGCCGGTATCACCAAAGATGGGCTTCTGGTCCGCATGAAAGAACAGGACTGGGATGCGGTCTTGAATATAAACCTAAAAGGTGCCTTCACTTGCACAAAAATTGCTGCCAAAGTCATGATGCAACAGCGTTATGGCCGTATTATTAATATGGCGTCGGTTGTAGGCGTCACCGGCAATGCGGGACAGGCGAATTATTCGGCGTCGAAGGCGGGCTTAATCGGGCTCACAAAAACAGCCGCAAAAGAGCTTGCATCCCGGGGTATTACTGTCAATGCAATTGCCCCGGGTTTTATAGAAACAGACATGACGGCGGCGCTTTCGGAAAAAGCAAGGAATGCAATGCTGAGCCAGGTCCCACTGGGACGTGCGGGATATCCCGAAGATATTGCTGCTGCAGTTGCTTTTCTGGCTTCCGAAAGTGCATCTTACATCACAGGCCAGGTAATTCATGTTAGCGGTGGAATGTACATATGATATTTATTAAAGGAGGTACACTGAATGTCTATTGAGGATAAAGTAAAAAAGATAATTGCAGAAAAGCTAAGTGTTGATCTCGAAGAGATTGTTCCGGAAGCGTCTTTTGTGGATGATTTAGGTGCAGACTCACTCGACCTTGTAGAGTTGATCATGTCCATGGAAGAAGAGTTCGATATTGATATTCCTGATGAAGAAGCGGAAAAACTGATAACGGTTAAAGACGCCTTCGATTACATTGCCAAGCACTAATATTGTCATTTAAGATGAGACCTTTATAAAACCGGAACGAACCTGCCGGTTGTTTAGGAGGCTTATTGAGTAAACGGGTGGTTATCACGGGTCTTGGGTTAGTAACGCCCTTGGGTATCGGTGTGGATGAGACATGGACGGCCCTGTGTAAAGGTCAATCAGGGATATCAGAGATCACCCAGTTCGATGCTTCCGGCTTTGACACAAAAATTGCCGGAGAGGTAAAGAATTTTCACCCAAAGGATTTTCTTTCTAAAAAAGAGGCCAAACGTACCCAGCTATTCATCGCCTATGCTGTTGCAGCATCCCGTATGGCCTTGGAAGATTCCGGGTTAACCATAGACAAAACCAATGAAAACAGAGTCGGTGTTCTTACAGGATGCGGTCTTGGAGGGCTGCATCTGCTGGAACAAACCACTGTCATTCTGCAAAAGAAAGGTCCCCAACGGGTATCACCGTTTTTTATTCCGATGATGATCGGCAATATGGCGCCCGGGATGATTTCAATTTATCTGGGTGCCAAAGGACCCAATTCTTCCATTGCCACAGCATGCGCTTCGGGAACCCACGCCGTTGGCGATGCGTTTAGAATCATCAAAAGAGGTGCGGCGGATGCCATGGTCACCGGTGGGGTGGAGTCTGTGATCACGCCCACGTGCATTGCGGGTTTCAACGCCATGAAAGCGCTGTCCACTCGGAACGACGACCCTGAAAGAGCGTCCCGGCCATTTGATCGCGACCGAGACGGTTTCGTGATCGGTGAAGGATGCGGGATTCTGGTTCTGGAAACACTCGATTCCGCGTTGGAAAGAGGCGCCCGTATTTATGCTGAAATATGCGGGTATGGCATGAGCGGAGACGGCTTTCACATGGCTGCACCGGCACCGGACGGTGAAGGCGCCGCCCGGTGTATGGCCGCCGCTCTTGCGGATGCACAAATAACCGGCGGCAAGATCGATTACATCAACGCCCACGGTACATCAACCCAGCTTAATGATGTCTACGAAACCCAAGCCATCAAATCCGTATTTAAGGAAAAAGCATCGTCCATAGCCGTAAGCTCCACCAAATCCATGACAGGCCACCTATTGGGCGGTGCCGGGGGCGTCGAAACGGTGTTCACAGCACTGACAATTTCTGAAGGAATCATTCCACCGACAATCAATCTTGATCATCCGGATGAAGAATGCGATCTTGATTATGTACCGAACAAAGCACGAAAAATGGACGTGAGAACCGCAATGACCAATTCCTTTGGGTTCGGCGGTACAAACGCAACACTGATTCTCAAAAAGTATCTGAATTGATATCGGCCAAAGAGTGAATGTCATTAATTGGTCGGGGGTTACCGTTATGACTTGATATATTATTATAAAATATTGTATAGAATCTGCCAGATTTGGAATGATTAAAATAATAAATTCTTTATGAAAAGGATTATAAAAGAATTATAACTAAAAAAGTGGCCATTTATGGATTTTGCAGCAAGGATTACGGGAACGGGTTCAGCCTTCCCCAAAAAGCGAGTCACTAACAACAGTATCGTTCAAAAACTTTCAAAATTAGGCATTACAACCAGCGACGAATGGATACGCGAGAGAACTGGAATTTGTGAGCGCCGGATTTCAAATGTTGAAAAACCTGAGGAGCATAACTCTTCCCTCGGTTCTTCAGCAGCACTGAAGGCCCTGGAGATGGCGGGAAAATCACCGCAAAGTATCGATCAGATTATTTATGCCACCTGCTCACCCGACACACTGCTGCCATCCACCGCCTGCTGGCTTCAGCATAGAATAGGCGCCGATCAAGCTTGGGCCATGGATATTAATGCCGCCTGTTCGGGATTTATTTATGGACTGGTGACGGCTGAAAAGTTCATTCAGGCCGGACAGGTCAAAACAGTATTGGTTGTGGGCGGCGAAGTTCTGAGCCCTATTCTCAACTGGAAGGACCGTAATTCCTGTATTTTATTTGGAGACGGTGCCGGTGCGGCCGTTGTCGAACAGGTCTCTTCAGATTCCAGCCGTCGAATTATAGACAGCCATCTACGTTCAGATGGAAATCTGTGGGATCTTCTTTATGTTCCTGCCGGCGGCTCGAATATGGAGGTAACCCCAGAAAGATATGCTAAAAACCTTCATAAATTAACGATGAAAGGTAAAGAAATTTTCAAGGTTGCTGTTAAAACAATGGCTGATCTTGCCCGTATTACCTTGAAAAATAATCAGATGAGCCTTGATGATCTCGATTGGTTTATTCCGCACCAGGCCAACCTTCGAATTATAGAAGCAGTGGCCAAACGTCTTAAATTTCCCATGGGAAAAGTTCTTGTGAACGTTGATCGTTTCGGCAACACATCAGCTGCAACGATTCCCACAATGTTGGACGAAGCCAATAGAGACGGGCGAATTAAAAGCGGACAGACGGTTCTTTTGGATGCCTTTGGCGCAGGACTGACTTACGGCTCCATCCTTGTTCGCTGGTAAAGAAAAGTATATTTACTTATAATTATTTTTTTTTAGCCCTGTCACTATTTGAAACGCTCAATTTATGACTTAATAAAAGTGTTATTCATATGACAGATTTAATTCACAGTTTTCATATTCCTGTTATGGGTACCGGACATTCCGTGGACACCCCTATCCGTGTTGCGCCTTTTGGCATTTCATCCGTTATATCACTTGTTGATGACTTGCTTCTCGAAAAAATCCGCAAACATTACGCTGAAAAGTATGGCCTCCCTTACCATAAGATAGCAAAAGATGACGAGGACGGGCGGGCAAAACGCATTTCAGCTTACCTTAATGTCGTTCATGAGATTGTTCAAAAAAAGATGGAAGAAATAAAACAGCAGCCTTTTTATGAAAGCAACAACAAACAAAAATATTTTGAGCTGTTGCCTGAAGACTCGATGCTGAAACAAAAATATAACAAATTGCTCATAATCAACGCCGGCGACGAAAGAAATGACCTTGAAAAAGATTTAACACTCAATATGAAACCCGGATCCATCGATGTCAACATTATGGTCAATGTGGATCGAACTCATTATGCTAAAAACGGCGATCCTCTTGATGAAGAATTCACCGATGCCAAAGCAGGGCTTCGAGGCTATGCCAACAGCTGCCTTCAGTCTTCAATTATATTTTCAGCAGGCATTAATCAGCGCCTATATAGTTATATGAGTAAATTCCGTGATTTTTACAGAGACAAAATGGGGCGGATCAAGAAGCGGATTATTTTAAAAGTGAGTGATTTCAGGTCTGCTTTAATTCAGGGTAAATTTTTGGCTAAAAAAGGACTTGAGGTTTACGAGTTTCGCATCGAATCCGGCTTGAACTGCGGTGGTCACGCTTTCCCCTCCAATGGAATTTTGCTGCCGAAACTTCTTAAAGAATTTAAGGAAAAACGGAAAAGTCTGGTTGCGGAATTTAAACCGCTCATACAAAAGTACTATAAAAAAATGGGTTGGGAATATCCTGAGTCGGCGATGAACATTCATCCGCTTATCACGGTGCAAGGCGGCATTGGCAACCATGGCGAAGTATGCAGGCTCAGAAAAGATTTTGGTATGGATTTAACAGGATGGGCCAGTCCCTTTCTGCTGGTTCCCGAAGTTACATGCGTGGATGATTCCACACGTGAGCTTTTACGACAAGCCAGGGCGGAAAACCTTTATCTGAGTGACGTTTCTCCCTTAAACATCCCTTTTAACAATGTATACGGAACAGGATCAGAATTGTGGACCCAAAAGAAGGTGATGGAAGGCCGGCCAGGCTCTCTCTGCCCTAAAAAAATCCTGCTATCTAACACCGAGTTTACCGAAAAACCGGTCTGTTTGGCATCACGACAATATCAAACGGCAAAACTAAAAGAAATTGAAAATATGAAAATTTCAACGGATGAAAAGGAAAGACTTCAAAAAAAAGTTGTGGTGAAAAACTGTATCTGCGACCATTTAGGGAACGGAGCGCTTATTGCCCTGGGAATCGCCGATGAACAAAATGCACCCCAGTCGATATGTCCCGGACCCAATATTGAATGGTTCAACAAATTTTACACGCTTAAAGAGATGGTAGACCATATTTATGGAAGAGGACCATCTTTGGTTTCATCAAAACGTCCCCATATGTTTGCCAAAGAAATTGAAATGTACATGGATGATTTTGAAAAGAAGGTGTTGAGTTCCTCTCACACAAAAAAAGAAATCATAACAATGCTTGAATATAAAAAGAATCTTGAAAAAGGGCTGGACTATTGTCTTGAAATCGCGAAGAAGCCTCCTTATCCTGGAGAAAATTTAAAATCTATCTCAATTTGTGTGAAAAAACAAAGAAGTCGTTTAAACCGCCTTAATTCTCGATTTGAAGAAAGTATTCGTTTGGCTTCTTGAAATCCAGTCAGTTTCGAACAATCTGAATTGAAATGGACAAATGACGACAGATCACCTCTGGCATCTTCTCAAAACCGAATTCTTTTATCAAAGCTCCCAAAAACGTCGTTTTCTTGTGGAGAGATTTCACAGTTGGGCGACACTGATCTATTATACACAGCTCTTTAATGTCATTCTGGCAGAAAGTCTGACCGCGCGAAAAATGCCTTATGAAGGCAAAACATGGGCAAAAGGATCTCTCGGTATCCTTAAAGTTGTAGAATCGGCAGGTGGAAAGTTTCATATATCCGGATTAAAAGCCCTTAGCGGCCATAAGGGGCCGGTTGTTTATGTCGCCAACCACATGAGCCTTCTCGACACGCTGGTTCTCCCTTGTATACTGCTTGCATTCAGCAAAGTCACGTTTGTGGTTAAGGAAGGACTCCTTAAGTATCCGGTTCTCGGTACCATTATAAGAGCCATCCATCCCATTGCCGTCACACGGGAAAATCCCCGGCAGGACTTAAAGACAGTGTTAAACCAAGGTTTGACTCTCATCTCCAGTGGCTGTTCAATTATCATATTCCCTCAGGCCACCAGAAGCGCCATATTCGATGAGACGACGTTTAATTCATTGGGCGTTAAGTTAGCACAACGCGCCAATGTTCCGGTGGTACCGGTTGCATTAAAGACCGACTTCCAAGGAAATGGAAAAATCATCAAAGATATGGGTCCTGTCGATCCCAGCAAGAAACTCTATATTAAATTCGGGGAACCGATGTTTGTAGAAGGAAAGGCGCAGGTCATACATCAGAAAATCATTGCATTCATTTCAAAAAACCTTAACGCATGGGGTGCCCAGATTCATCCGAATATGCCATAATTTAAACGTCTCGGAAATTATACAATTTATTGAAATTAAAGGTTTTTTAATAGCTTCTTTTCTAGTGACACTTCCATGGAATGTTGGAATAATGGAACACTGGGTTGAAGGAACAATATCAATCTAATTTTTTCAGTTACCCATTATTCCAATTGTGAGCGAAGCGAACTAACTTGAAACGTGTCAGGCATCGGTATCCGGCACCTCCGGTATGGGGACTTTAAAAAACTGGACGCCCTCTTCTTTTAATGTCTTTTCTTCTTCTTTGGTACTGACGCCTCTGATATTTCTCGCCTTTGAAACACCATAATGCATCTTCAAGGCTTCCTTGGTAAAATCAGCTCCGACATCATCAAAATTTTTTTCAACAAAATCAACAATCTTTTTACTAATGTTTTCAAGGTCTGCCTGCTGATCAGAAAATTCTTTTAAAGGGTTAGATGATTTTATAGCAAAAGTCGAAGGAACCCTGGCAATTGAAGTGCTGTTACAAACCGGACAGGCGATGAGCAACTTTTTTTTCTGTACTTCATAAGCCTTTCTGTCTTCAAACCAACCTTCAAAAGAATGACCGTTGACGCATTGCAAATCGTAAGCAATCATAAAATTCTATCTATCTCCTCTTAGCTTTGCAATTCTCTTTATTTTGAATATGGATCTTTTGTAAAATCCTTAATCTTGGTTGCTTATAAATTTGTATGATGTTATCATGTTTTTTCTAATTTTAAAAGTCATTCCTGATTCACATTGCCATGAACAGGCGTTTTGAATAACTGATAAAAGTGATGTTATGACACTAAATAAAACAGACTTTCTAATTATCGGAAGCGGCATCGCCGGTCTTACCTTTGCCCTCAAGGTGGCCGAGTTCGGTGACGTGGCTTTGGTCACCAAAAAAGGGATCATGGAAAGCAACACATCCTATGCCCAGGGTGGAATCGCTTCGGTTTTTGGAAAGCTGGATTCATTTGATCTTCACATTCAGGATACACTGGCTTCTGGAGACGGCCTCTGCAACCGAGATGTCGTTGAAATGGTGGTTAAAAACGGTCCCGACAGGATCCGTGAATTGATCGATTTGGGGGTAAATTTCAATCTCAGAGAAGGTCAACCATCATCCCCGGGATCGCGCGACGTTGAGCCTGATTTGGACTTGGGACGTGAGGGCGGTCATTCTCAAAAGAGGATTGTCCATGCCCATGACATGACCGGAAAGGAAGTCGAAAGCGTCTTGGTCGAGCATGTAAAAAATAACCGTCGAATCCACCTGTTTGAAAACCACATCGCCATTGATCTCATTACCATTTCAACCCGCATGAAAAGAGGCATGATCACCACGACCCATGAAGACTACTGCTGCGGTGCATATGTTCTGGACCAGCAGACCAACCAGGTCAAAACTTTCTGTGCCAAGGTCACGTTGCTTGCCACCGGCGGCGCCGGAAAGGTTTATCTTTATACCAGCAATCCGGATATCGCCACGGGTGACGGAATTGCCATGGCCTACCGTGCAGGGGCTACAGTGGCCAACCTCGAATTTGTCCAGTTTCATCCAACATGTCTGTATCACCCTGAAGCCAAAAACTTTTTGATTTCAGAGGCTTTAAGGGGAGAAGGCGCAATACTGCTTGATGCTTCCGGCAACCCTTTTATGGAAAAATATGACGATCAAAAGGATCTCGCATGCCGCGATGTGGTTGCCCAGGCCATAGATGCAGAACTCAAAAAAAGCGGAACAGATTCCGTGTTTCTTGACATTTCTCATAAAAATTCCGATTTCATCAAGGAACGTTTCCCGAATTTACATGAAAAGTGCCTCACCTTTGGTTTTGATATGACAAAAGAACCGCTCCCGGTTGTTCCGGCGGCCCATTATATGTGCGGCGGCATTGCAACCGATATGCACGGTAAAACGGATTTGCATCGACTCTACGCCATCGGCGAAACAGCCTGTACCGGATTGCACGGGGCCAACCGACTTGCAAGCAACTCTTTGATCGAAGCACTGGTTTATTCCCATGTGGCTGCCCGGCAAGCCCTCAAGGATATCGATACGCTGGATTTTAGCCTAACCCCGGACCCTCCGACATGGGATGAAGTCGGAACCACCGACAGTGATGAAGTTATTATGGTTTCTCAAAACTGGGATGAGATCCGGCGATTTATGTGGAACTATGTCGGAATCGTTCGATCGAACAAGCGACTGGAAAGGGCAAAACGACGCATTGAAATCATCCAGCAAGAGATCCGGGAATATTACTGGGACTTCAAAGTCTCGGCAGATCTTATTGAACTTCGGAATATCGCGATGGTGGCGGAACTGATTATCAGGTGCGCAAGACATCGAAAAGAGAGTCGGGGACTTCACTACAATATTGAATTCCCCTACCGGGACGATAAACGATGGCAAAAAGATACGATTCTCCGGCGATCATTTTTGGGATAGCCTGTATGACATTTATACCTACCCGCCCGCCCCTTTATTCATTATTACTCAAGTTTCGAATCCTTTATTTCAGCTCTCCGAGGCGTAGGCTCTACGAGCCGGAGGCTGAAGCCTTATCTGATTTTAATCTTAAATCACAAGTTTCACACCCCTAATTTCAACAACGCCAATACAGCGGAGCAGAACAGAAAAATCTTTTAAAGTGAATTCATCTAAATGTGATGGTTTAAGAGTTAACAGCAGCAGAACCCAGGATAAGGCACAAAGAATATTTAACGTACAGATATCCTATGAGTTAAACCCAGGGGCTTTGCCCCAATTGGAATAATGGAGTAATGAAATGATGGGTTTGAAAGATTTTTCGATAATTTAAACAGGTTAATTTCGATCTAATTCCCAATATTCCAGCATTCCATATCTCCATACCGATGGCCTGAACAAATTGCCATTAAAAAATTTTTGATTTCGACAAGTTAGAGAATTTACAAAACATCAATGATCACTTTGAATTTTGGTGCCGTACCTTATTGCTCCAAAGATTTAGTTTGGCCTGTGACGTCAAAGGTTTTTTAACCCTATTCGGGTGCGAAACTCGAGTTAAATTTTCATTGACAACCGGTGTTTCTGTATTAGATTAGTGACATTCCTATGCTTATTTGTTGATACTGTTCGAGAAACGTCCGGTCAATTACCAGGTAAATAAATGACAACCAAAAGAGACTACTACGAAATTTTAGGCGTAAACCGTAATGCCAATGAGAGTGACCTAAAAGCCAGTTATCGAAAACTGGCCTTAAAATACCACCCTGATCGAAACCCCGGCGATAAAGAAGCTGAAGAAAATTTCAAAGAGGCTTCCGAGGCTTATGAGGTCCTTCGGAATCCCCAAAAGCGAAATATCTATGACCAATTTGGCCACCAAGGGCTTGAAGGATCCGGTTTTTCAGGATTCAGCAATTTTGACGATATTTTTTCGAGTTTTGGCGGAATTTTTGAAGAATTTTTTGGATTCAGCAGTGGACGTCGTTCAAGAAGCAGAACCCAAAGGGGTGCTGACCTTCGCTACGATCTGACGCTCAGTTTTATGGAAGCCGCTTTTGGGACGGAAACAGAGATTAATTTAGAAAAGATGGAGATTTGCTCGTCCTGCGAGGGGACGAAATGCAAACCAGGCACCCATCTCGATACCTGCTCGCAATGCAACGGAACAGGTCAGGTTTCCAGAAATCAAGGATTTTTTACTGTAAGAACAACTTGTTATCAATGCAACGGTAACGGTCAAATCATACCTCATCCATGTACGGACTGCAAGGGGACCGGACAGACCCGGGTCAGTAAAAAGGTGGCTGTAAAAATTCCTGCCGGCGTTGATTCCGGATCCAGACTCAGGCTAACCGGAGAAGGTGAGGCCGGCACATACGGGGGTCCTCACGGGGATCTTTATGTATTTATCTATGTTGAACCCCACGATTTTTTTGAACGTGACAATACAGACGTCATCTGTCAGGTGAACATTTCCTTTGTACAGGCTGCCCTTGGGGATACCATAGAGGTACCCACCTTAAACGGCAACAAACAACTTAAAATTAAAAAAGGCAGCCAGCCAGGTGATCTTTTCCGTTTTCGCGGTGAGGGAATCCCTTCTCTTAGAAGCGGCAGACGAGGAGATGAAATCATTCAGATCTTAATAAAAACACCCACCAATCTGAACAAAAAACAGGAAGCACTGCTCAAAGATTTTGCCAAAATTGAACGAAACAAGATCCCGAATAAATTGAAAAATATCCTTAAAAGCGGCTTTGACAAAGCATCCAACTAACGGAGATTGAGGCGTAATGTATGAATTAAAAGTAGTGACTCATTTTGCAGCCGCCCATCAGCTTAAAATGGTTGCCAAAAAATGTGAGAACCTTCACGGACACAACTGGAAGATCGAAATCTGTGTAGCCGGAGAAAACCTCAATGAGGCCGGAGTGTTGATTGACTTTGGAGAATTAAAGCAGCATGTCTCGGTCATTATGGCAAAGCTGGATCATAAATTTTTAAATGAACTGGACGATTTTAACGATGATTATCCCCCGTCTTCGGAGAATATCGCCCATTATATTGCCAAAACCCTTCAATCCATGATCGACAGTCCCGATATTAAAGTAACGCGGGTAACCTCCTGGGAGTCTGAAAACGCCTGCGCGACCTATATCCTGCCATAAATATTCCACCCCGGACAGGTCGTCTTTTCATTCATCACCATTTCTTCAAGTTTAATTCTTTTAATTATCAGTTTGATTTTTCAAACTGTTCCATGAGCTCTTCCCGGTTAATAATGGCAGAAACGTCTTTGACATGCTGGCGAATATTCTCCAGTCCACCCTCCTGGCGGTCAACCAAGATAACCGCTTTGACAACATCCAACCCCTCAGAACCGGCCCGTTCGATGGCCTTGATGGTGGACCCCCCGGTGGTTGCAACATCGTCAATGATGACCACCCGCTGTCCGGGCTTCATATCTCCTTCGACCCATCGAATAATGCCATGGTCTTTTTGGGTTTTGCGGATGGAAAATGCATTGATGGGCCTTCCTTTTAATTCTGAAACAAACGCCGTAGCCATGGCCATGGGATCTGCACCGAACGTAAGTCCGCCGATTCCGTCGGGATTTAAATCCTTTATGTTCTCAAATACCAGATGGCCTACCAGAAACATGCCCCTCGGGCTCAATGTGGTGGGTTTGCAGTTCACATAAAATTGGCTCATTCTCCCTGAAACAAGTTTAAAACTCGGCTCTTTTGTGTATTTGAACGATTTTTTACAAATGATTTTGATTAGCTCCTGTTTCATGTCCATTCTGCTCCATTTTTTTTCAAAAATTTTCGGCCTGGATAACCATACTTCGGTTATCTCCAAAGAAGATTTGCTCTATTGAAAATTCATTGACTTATTTAAATGTTAAATTCCAAATATCAAATAAATAACAATAACCAAAAAACGAAAATCCAAACAAAGTCTCATCATAAAAAGTTTAGTTATTGAATATTGTAATTTGAGATTTATTTGTAATTTGGTGCTTGGAATTTGTATTTTTGTGGTCTTGTGCCTGTCTTTATCATCGGATCAACCGGTGCTCCCCGCAAAAAACATATAACCCGGTATGATCGGCCAGACAAGCCAGGGTCATGTTTAATTCTGTTGCCAGTTCCACAGCCAGTGAGGTGGGACGTGAAAACGCAAGTATAACTTGAATTCGTGCCCGTGCAGCCTTTTGAACCAATTCGTAACTGATGCGCGAAGAAAGCGTCAATAAAACAGCTTCATCGAGCCTGCGATCCAAGAAGAGTCTTCCAATGGCTTTGTCCAGGGCATTGTGTCGCCCCACATCCTCTGCCACGGATAACAGCTTAAAATCAGACGAATATAGAGCAGCGGCGTGGGACGCTCGGGTCTTGTCTCTCAAGGGCTGGTGTTTGGAAAGGTTTTCAAGGCATTCAAGTGCCAAAACGGCATTCATCCGGGTATTGTCACTGACAGGTCTGATCATCTGATAAAGATCCTTGACAATCTCTTTTCCACAAATGCCACAACTGGTTTGACTAATAAACCCTCGTCTGTCCAGAATATCGACAATCTTATCCCGTCTGGAAGCGTTCAGTGTGACGGCGACCACATTGGAATCGTCACCGTCACAGCAGGAAATGGTGTTCACATCATCCGGGGTACTCACAATCCCTTCGGACAAACAAAAGCCGGCGGCATGTGCCAATTCATCGCCCGGAGTCCGCATCACAACAGAATACGGTTTCCCTTCAACACGGATCGACAGGGGCTCTTCACCGATGAGCCGGTGTTTGGAAGATGTGTTGTCTTTTTGATCCCAGTACAAAACCTCATGCTCAAGAAATGTCTCCAAAAAAAATCTCCTTTATGAAATTCCCCGGTGGGTGATTTCATTACTAACCCTTATCCGCGAGTTTTTCCGGATAAAGAAAAAAAATGTACCGCATGGGGCATACCCCGGCAGAGTGCGAAAATTATCAGAGCAGCCAGTATCACGGCGCTGCTGAGCTGAATATAATGTGGAATAATATCCGCAGCCTGTCCAACAGTTGCTGTCGCGGAAATACCCATGCCGTAATAGAGCATATCCGTAAAAAACCCTAAAACAACAGAACATATAGCGATTGAACACAGATATATCAAGAGAGACTTTTTTCCAAAAAGACCGGAAATCATGCTGATAGAGGCAATGTTGGTGGCCGGACCGACCAATAAAAAGACAAGTGCCGCACCCGGATTCAATCCTTTCAGTACAAGCGCGGCGGCAATGGGCGTGGAAGCGGTGGCACAGACATACATGGGAATACCTGCCACGAGCATGACAATCATGGCCGTAAAGTTGTTGCTCAAGTAGGATTCAAAAAGCGAATCAGGAATCATGTAGGTGATGATACCGGCCAGAATAATTCCGAGAAGAAACCATTTGCCGATATCCCCAAGAAGATCCACAAATGCAAATTTCAACCCGGAAACTATTTTCGCAATAAACGGTTTCTCCACCAATTCCGTTTGAGTTTCAGAAGAGCTGCTGCAGCAACCGCCTGAACCTGAGCAGACAACCTCGGGAATATTATCTGATGAACTCTTCGACGGCAACAAAACGTTTTCGAACAGACCGGTTACAATGGCGGTTATAAATGCCGCCACCGGACGAATCAGCGCTATTATAGGGTCCAGTAATGCAAAGGTCAGCGGTATGGAATCAATGCCCGATTCAGGCGTTGAGATCAGAAATGACATGGTTGCGCCATTGTTTGCACCCTGCCGTTTCAGACCAGCCGCAGCCGGTATAACACCGCAGGAACACAATGGAATCGGAATCCCTGCAAGGGCTGCCAGAAATACCGGACGCACCCTTCCCTTTCCGAGGTAGCGACCGACGGTTTCGGGCTTTATAAAAACATAAAGAATGCCGGCTATGAAAAAACCGAACAGCATGTAAACGGCAGATTCATAAAAAACCTGCCATGACGCACTTAGGATTGAAATGATGATGCTCATTATTCAGTAAAACCTTTTTAAACTTTTATTCTTGAACATGTTGTATGCTCTGGCTGATGAGCGATTTTACATGATCATCGTCCAGACGATAAAATACGATTTTTCCTTCTCTTCGATATCGTACAATTTTTAAGTTTCTAAGTATCCTAAGCTGGTGCGATACAGCGGATTCAGAAGATCCGGAAACGGCAGCCAGATCGCAAACACATAGCTCACAGGTCGCCAGTGCCGTAACGATTTTAAGTCGGCTCGGCTCGCTCAACGCCTTGAAAATATCGCTGATACTCCGAAGTGTAGCCGAGTCGGGAATATTCTTGATGGCCTGCTCTACTTGTGTTTGATGTAATACTTTTTCCTGGCATCGATCCATTTTTTACCTCCTAACATATGACCATCTGTTCATATGTCAATTTGACAGGCGTGTCAATATCATAGTTGGCAACACGTTATTCTGGCCGAATGTGTACAAAAAAAATTTATCTTGACAAATTTTGAAGATTGGCTAAGAATAGTAAATTTATTAAATCGTAGCCGAATTCAGGCGCTTTAGGAGGAATTAAAGAGATGTACGCTATCGTTAAAACAGGCGGAAAACAATATAAAATTCATGAAGGCGATATCATTAGGGTCGAAAAAATTGAGGGAAATATCGGCAATCCAGTTTCTCTTGACCAGGTCCTTATGTTTTCAGATGGTGAAAATACCAGTATCGGTCAGCCTGCACTCGAAAATGTAGCGGTTAAAGGACATATCGTAGAACAGGGCAAAGGAAAAAAAATTATCGTTTTTAAATACAAGCGACGTAAAAGATATCGGAGAAAACAAGGACATCGACAACCATTTACGGCAATCAAAATAGATCAAATCGAAGCGTAAAAATGAGACCTTTGAAAAATGCTTATTTTTGTTCAAGTTCAAGGAAGGCGAAAAATTTAACCACAGGAATACATTGAGTATTTTGAGGATTAAAATTTGAGTCTGACGCAGAAATTGGGCAAAAAGGGGCGTTATGCAAAGGTTTCAAAATCGTTTCTTTTGTTAAGGAGTTCAGATAATGGCACATAAAAAAGCGGGCGGCAGCTCCAGAAACGGGCGTGACAGTAATGGGCAACGTCGCGGAGTAAAACGATATGGCGGTCAAACCGTAAAAGCGGGAAATATTCTTGTTCGCCAGCTGGGAACAAGAATCCATCCCGGCGTCAATGTGGGTATAGGCAAAGATTACACGCTGTTTGCCAAAATTAACGGTATCGTTGCCTATGAGAGACTGGGTCGTTCTCGTAAAAAAGTAAGTGTTTATGCAGAGTGAAATTCATTGATGAAGCGATTATCACCGTGCAATCCGGTGACGGCGGCAAGGGCTGTTTAAGCTTCAGGCGTGAAAAATTTATTCCACGCGGAGGACCGGACGGCGGCGACGGTGGCAAGGGTGGGGACATTATATTAAGTACAACGTCGAGAAAACGCACCCTTTATCAGTTTAGATTTCAAAGACATTTCAAAGCCAAAAACGGCGAACATGGCCAGGGCAAGAAAAAGACCGGAAAAAACGGCCTAAACCTCACCATAGAACTTCCTCCCGGAACGCTCGTAATCGATGCGGATACCGGCCATCTTATCAAAGACCTCGTCGACACCGATGAAACATTTGTAATTTTAAAAGGCGGTAGAGGCGGCCAGGGTAACACTAGATTTAAAACTTCCACACACCGGACTCCCCGGTTTGCCCAACCCGGTGAACCCGGCGAAACCATAACATTAAAGCTTGAGCTTAAACTGTTGGCCGATGTCGGTATTATCGGTCTTCCCAATGCCGGAAAATCCACACTGATTGCTGCTATTTCCTCAGCCCGTCCTAAGATTGCCAATTATCCCTTTACTACACTGACTCCCAGTCTTGGTGTGGTTCAAACCGACTGGGCAGAGCCTTTTGTCGTCGCAGATATCCCTGGCTTGATTAAGGGGGCACACCAGGGAACCGGGCTCGGCATCAAATTTCTCAGGCACATAGAGCGTACCCGCATTTTGGTTCACCTTATCGATGTCTCATCCATTGATCCTGATGATCCCCTCCACGAATACCATACCATCAACCAAGAGCTTGTCATGTATGATGAAAAGCTTGTGCAAAAGCCTCAAATTGTTGTACTCAACAAACTTGATCTGCCTGGGGTTCGGAAAGCGGCTGAAATTTTTCAATCTGCGATAAAAGACAAAGAAGTGCTATTCATTTCCGCATTAACCGGACAGGGGCTTGAACAATTAAAGTCTCAAATTGTTCAACTATTGGACAGCAATGATGAATGAGAAAAGAGCATCAATTTTTTATAATGCCAGACGAGTGGTGGTAAAAGTTGGCAGCAATGTCCTGACAGAAGATCACGGACTGAATTTAAAAGCCATACGGTCCATCAGTCGACAGATCTGCCGCTTAATTGACGGCGGAATCGAAATTATTCTGATCTCTTCCGGGGCCATGGCTTCCGGGATCAGAAAAGTCGGCCTTGACAAACGGCCGGATGAAATTCCCAAGCGCCAGGCCATCGCGGCCGTGGGACAGGCAGGACTGATCATGGAGTATGAGAAGGCTTTTGCCCGATATCATAAAAAAGTCGCCCAGATTTTACTGACCGGTGATGACCTCAACAACCGCAAAAGATACCTGAATGCTCGAAACACGCTCTGTATGCTGTTGTCATGGCAGGTTGTTCCAATCATCAATGAAAACGACACGGTGATGATAGAAGAAATTCAATTTGGGGACAATGACAATCTCGCCGCCATGATCACGCTATTGATGGATGCGGATATTCTGGTCAACCTGACCGACATTGACGGCCTTTACACCAAGGATCCCCGAACCAACTCTGATGCTGATTTTATTCCGATGGTATCCGCCATCGGAGAAGATATAAAAAAGATTGCCGGCGATATTCCGGGTGCTTTAGGTACGGGGGGTATGCTCAGCAAAATAAATGCTGCAAAAAAGGTCACTGCTGCGGGAGTTCCAATGGTCATAGCAAATGGCGGCAGACCGGATGTCTTGAAAAAGCTTTTCTCAGGTAAAGATGTCGGGACGTTTTTTACGCCAAAAAAGAAAAAGCTGAAAAGCCGTAAGTGCTGGATTGCGTTTACCTTAAAACCCAAAGGTGTTATAAGGATTGATGATGGTGCTGCCGAGGCTATCCTTAACAGGGGCAAAAGCCTTTTACCCAGTGGCATTGTGGGCGTTGAAGGTGAATTCAGTGTCGGCGCTCCGGTTGAATTTAGAAAAACAGACGATGAAACCCTGGGAACAGGACTGGTTAATTACAGTTCAACAGATATCCGAAAAATCATGGGACTTAAATCGAATCAGATTAAAAACCGTCTGGGACATAAACCCTACGACGATGTGATTCATCGGGATAACCTTGCGGTTACTGCGGAATGTAATGTATGACAACTTGCTAAGGAAAATGAAATGCCAATGGAAACAACAATTGTAAACATGGCCAAAGCCGCCCGGGCAGCTGCCACACAGATGGCCAAGTGCGGTTCAAACCAAAAGAATGCCGTGCTGCTCGGCATGGCCGATAAAATAGAAAAAGATGCCTCAACGATCAAAAAAGCCAACAAAAAGGATCTTGACCGGGCAAAGGAAATGGGACTTTCCCCTGCTATGATCGACCGACTCACAGTGTCGGACTCAACCATTAAATCAATGGCCAAAGGGTTGCGGGAGGTTGCGGGACTCAATGACCCGGTGGGCGCCATAAGCAAGTCCTGGCTGAGGCCCAACGGTCTGGAAGTCACACGAATGCGGATACCGCTGGGTGTCATCGGCATTATTTACGAATCACGGCCCAATGTGACCATTGATGCCGCCGGCCTTTGCCTGAAAGCCGGCAATGCCGTCATACTTCGAGGCGGGTCTGAAGCGTTTTATTCGAATCAGGCCCTGGCCGACATCATCGGACAGGTTCTCGGTGATCGCGGCCTTCCTGAAACAGCCGTCCAGATCGTCCCCGTCAGAGACCGAAAAGCGGTCAACATTCTTCTAAATCAGGAAGAATTTATCGATTTGATCATCCCCCGTGGCGGAGAAGGGTTGATTCGTTTTGTTGTTGAGCATTCAACCATACCGGTACTGAAACATTACAAAGGTGTATGCCATGTGTATGTTGACGACGGCGCGGATCTTAATATGGCCGGCGACATCTGCTTTAATGCCAAGGTTCAGCGACCGGGGGTGTGCAATGCCATGGAAACCCTGCTTGTGCATCGATCCATCGCAAAAGAATTTTTGCCGCAAATAGCAAAACGTCTGACAAGCGCAGGGGTTGAAATCAGGGGTTGTCCTGAAACATGTCAAATCCTGCCAGATGCATTAAAAGCCGAACAAGCAGACTGGCCGGAAGAATATCTCGATCTTGTCCTGGCTGTCAGGGTGGTCGAAGACATGGATCAGGCCATCTCTCACATTTCAAAATATGGTTCAAAACATACGGAATCCATTGTGACGCGCGATTATAAGCGGGCCAAACGCTTTGTCCGTGAAACCGATTCTTCGGTGGTGCTGGTCAATGCGTCCACACGGTTTAATGACGGTGGTGAGCTTGGCCTGGGTGCGGAAATCGGTATCAGCACCTCAAAGCTCCATGCCTTCGGCCCCATGGGGGTGGAGGAACTGACCACCACCAAGTTTGTCGTGTTCGGGGACGGGCAGATAAGAACATAGCCCGGCCAAGTAAATATACTGGTCAATGGGACTAGGCTTTGGTTATACTTAGAGGGAATTTGCTTTGTTGAAAGTTCTTTGGAAATAGAAAATAGAAAAATATTGATGTTTATTCGTGTTCATCCGTGGTTTTTCCCTATCCTATTTTCTCTTTTCTCTTTCCTATTTTTAGATACAAAATTCCAAGACAGGGCCGTTTAGCTCCGATCTGATCCAGAGGACCAGATTCTTCAATGTAAAAAATATATAAGTGGGGAATTTTTGAGACGTATAGGACTTTTTGGAGGTACGTTCAATCCGATTCATTTGGGACATGTCCAGGTTGTTCGGGAGGTTAAAGCGGGTTTTGGCCTGGATGAAATTCTGATTATTCCGTCTGCGCTGCCGCCGCACAAGGAACTGAACGGCGTGGTGGATGCAAAAGACCGTCTTGAGATGATTCGACTCGCATTCTCAGATGACCCGAATTTTGTGATCTCAGATGTCGAGCTGGAACGCTCGGGCCCTTCCTACACCATCGATACGGTTCGCCATTTTAAATCGATTTTATCAGAAAATACGGAACTCTATCTCATCGTGGGACTGGATGCTTTTTTAGAAATAGACACCTGGAAATCCTATAATGATCTTTTTTTACTCATTCCCTTCATTGTCATGTCCCGAACCATTAACAAAGAAAACAGCACCAAGTCGGAATGGAAATCCCTGAAAAATTATCTTCAATCCAAGATCTCAAAAGAATATACATTCTCTTTTGCTCAATCGTCTTTCAACCATGATAAAAAACAACCGGTCTGTGTGTTTAATGTCACGCCTGTGGATATTTCATCAACAACAATTCGAAAACGTATCAAAGCAGGACGTTCGATTAAACGACTGGTTCCAGACATCGTCGAAGATTTTATAAAAACCAAAGGACTTTATTTATGACAAATACGCCCGGTACTTCCTTGGAGCCTGATCTTGATCTTTACATCAACGCCGTTATGGGGAAAAAAGCAATGGACGTAGAGGTACTTGATGTTCGGGGACTCACTTCTGTTTCCGACATCTTTATCATCTGCAGCGGTCGTTCCAACCGCCAGGTTTCAGCCATTGCAGAGTATATTCAGGTAAACCTAAAAAAACACGCCATAAAACCGCTGAGTGTTGAGGGGAAAAAAGAAGGTCACTGGGTTTTGCTCGATTACGGTCATGTCATCATTCACGTTTTTTATGAACCTGTCCGTGCCTTCTATGATCTGGAAGGACTCTGGATCGACGCAAAAAGAATAGAAACCAAACGTTTTTTGTCAGATCCCACAATATCCTAAAAAAACACGTTATTTCCCTGCAACATCCTGCCCGCAATGCTTGCAGATTTTTGCTCTTTTTTTTATGATTTCCGCGCAAAAGGGACATTCGCGGGTGAAAAACCGTTCATGAATCTTTTTCACAGAGTCATCGACCTTTTTCTGGGTAATTTCACTGCCGAATCTGGCACTTTTAATCGGTTCTATGGCTTCAAGCACGCCAATATCACCGATCATTTCCGCTGCCTTTAGCCGGACCCGTTGTGGTTCGGTTCCATCGAGAAGCATTCTGACCACCGTAACGTGGTCTTTGGCCAAGTAGGCATCCGTAAGAATGGAAAATCCCCGCTTGGTTTTTTCTTTTAGTATTTCCTGCTCCGCTAAAATCTCATCGTCAATGATTTGCCCGGTACCTCCCGTGCGACTGAAAACAGGGATGCATTCGAACTGTTTTGTACCCGGGTAGTTCATGCACCGGTAAGATGCGCATTGGGAATAATTTTCCTCCATATTTTCCCATCCCTGAACATACATGGAGCATTCATCGTTGAAACATATAAACAGATAAGGCGTTCCCCAGCCGAGACCGTCGCTGAAGTTAAACGGGGGAACTTCCCAAATTGTCATTTCTGCCCCACAGTGAGGGCATTGGGGCTTGTCTTGGCTAAGTACTTTCTCTAAAACTTGCTCTTTGGTTTCAATGGCCATTCATTATCCTCCAATATTTGTTGATTGTGAAAAAATCTTATCTGGTTTCAAATTTTCAATGTGATTAATATTACCATTAAATGTCATTTTGCAACAATCAGGAAAAAAAGTAATTTACCAATACGACTTTGATTTATAAATTTTATTTGGAATGTATTCAAAACTGTTGATTGTATAGACTTAAGATTTAGAACCTGAATGTTACTTTGAAGAAGTTCGATATAGCTGATTGATATAAGTCAGGCATATTGACACATGGTTCCGTGCCTAAACCTTCAATTCCAAAAAATAGAAAATTTCGAACTGAAATTAATGTTGTGTTTTCTTGCCAATACATGATGTATTTTGTAATATCAATAGGTTGTGACACTGTTTAAATATCGATCGCTCTTGTCAAAAATTATTGCATAGTCCAGATTTGCCCCCGACCCTACATCTTGTGTTTGTCACTTTCTCCTAATCCCGGTTTTTCGGTCAAGGTTTTGCGCCTCAATCATCACCCGTCATCCTATTAATATTACAGATGATTTATTTCGTAAATCCCAAATATTTTTGGACGTCATCTTACGAGAGCAGTGACCATTTTTAAAAATCAGATTTTAATGGCCACCCCCTAAAGCAGCAAACAAAATCATAAGGATTATTGCTTGAATGACCCAGCCAATGATGCAAACACCTACAGCACGTAATGTGCTCTGATAGTCAAGAGCTTGTCTTACCGCAATGACCATAGCTGTTAACATCCAAATTGAAGCGACAGCAAAAATGATCCCGGATATACCAGGTATAATAGCCAATACCCGGATTAAACCCGGAGAGCTTGAAAAACCGATGGTTCGAAGCAATTCACCATGATCCGCTTTGGTCTGAGGCTCAGGAAGAATCTTGGCACCGATAAAATATGTCATATAGGCCCAAACATACCATGCGATAAGAGCTGTGATCGCTCCGATAATGATTCCCTTTACCCCTATTGTTCCTATGCTTCCTATCCCGGCGGCTATACTGGAAAGAACAACAACTCCAATGGCCTGACCCATTGCTCCTTTATCAGCCTCAACCTCTTCATACAGGTTAATGTCAAGCTTGGCAGCACGAACTATACGATCTATATAAATTTGCATTAAAACCCCCTAAAATTATAATATATTAATTAATTGAGACCGTTGAAACCTTTCAAGATCATTTAATCACATTGAGTACATACGGATAGATATGATCAACAACGCGACGGTACCCTTTTGCTGTGGGATGCAACCGGTCCGGTTGATTGAATCGCGGATCACCGGCAACCCCTTCCAGAAAAAAAGGAATCAGAGGGATCGCGTGTTTTTGGGCGATTTCCGGATAAACACGTGTGAAAGCCTTTGAGTATTCGGGACCCATGTTGGGGAGCATTTTCATGCCGCAAAGGAGCACTTCGATGTTGTTCGCTTTGATGAAATAGACGATCCGATCCAGGTTTTTTTTCACGATATCCGGATCGATCCCCCGTAAGCCGTCATTGGCGCCGGTTTCAAGAATGATGATATCCGGTTTCAGGGCCGAAATGACCCATTCGATGCGTGACAATGCCCCGCTGCTGGTCTCGCCACTGATGCCCGCATTGACAACGTTGAAATAATAGCCGTCGTCGGAGAGCTTTCTTTGCAGCTGAGCGGGATAGGCCGCGCTTTCATCCACACCGAGACCGGCAGTCAAGCTGTCACCCAAAGCAACGATGGTTCTTCGGGTGGTTTGTTTTGCCGCCGCCGTTTTCGATGCAGCCTCATTTGACGCGGACTCTCCACTGCACCCGACAAGATACAAAAAGAAAACCATCATGAGGGTTATCGCACATATGGCCGTCCAAATCAGGTTATACGTCCATTGATCCAGGTTGTTTTGGTTTGGCCTACTCATCCGGCTGCTCCCTTAGATAGATAACCGGTTTTTTCTCTAATATTGACGTTGTGGAGACCAGCCCGACCCCGATGATCAGCAAAAGGGTGGCCCCGACGATAAAACCACAGGACAATAAAAACGGATGATAGGCGATGTCAAGGAAAAACCGGCAGATCAAAAAAACGCCGGTTTGGGACATGATCAGCGCCAGTAATCCGCTGAGCAATCCCACGATAAAAATTTCAAGGGAAAACACTTTTCTGATAAATGTCTTTCCGGCCCCCAGGATTTTATAGTAGACTGACTCGGTGATTCTTTCGGCACGGGTCGCAAACACCCCGCTGATCAGGATAAGAATCCCTGCTGCCATACTCAGGACACAAAACCCTTTGACGATCGTTGACAGCTGCTTCATCATACGCGCAAAGACCTGTATGGTCGCCGACAGGTCGATAACACTAACATTGGGAAACATTTTCACGATACGGCTTTGCATCAGACCGACCCTATGATTTTCAACCCGCAGGGCAGTAAATACCGTCTGGGGCGCTGATTTTAAGGTCTTTTCTTCAAACACGAAATAGAAATAAGGGCCCAGCGTATCCGTAGTTCGGGTCCGGATGCTTGAAATTCTGGCTTTTAGCGGAACCCCCTGGATATTGAACCGGATGGTGTCGCCGATGTCCATTTTGTGCATGTCGACCACCATGTCCAGCACCGATACCTGGGGATCGGTCCAGTCGTCGCGAAAAAGCCGGCTGCCCTTGATGATTTTTTCATCCGCCAACAGGCTGTGCCGGTAGGTCAGATTAAATGTCCTGCCGAGATTGTCGCGGCGCTTTGCCCGCTCTGCCCGACGGTCGATGGTTCTGTCGTTGATCGCCGTGACCCGTGCCCGCACAATCGGATAAAAGATCAGCGGCTGTGCGATAAAATTCGCAAATGCCTCCTGCTGGGCCGGCTGGACGTCAATCACGAAAAGATTGGGCGCATCGGCCGGGTATGATTTGACGTAGGTCGTATCGAGATTCTGTTCGAGCAGATATATGGAAAAAATCACACTTAAAGACGCGGTCAGAGTGACGATAACTGACCGGGTGGCATTGCCTTGCCGGAACAAGCCCTTGATCGCCTGGCGGACGACCATTCGACGAATGCGCAGGCGTTTTAAGATCCACAGCAAAAATTGCGTGAAAATCGAAGTGACGAGAATCAGAGCACTCAGCGCAGCCACAAAATAAAATCCGAATCGAAGGTCCTGCATGTGTCTGAAAACCAGACCGAAGAAAAAGAGCACAAACCCGATCGCCAACACAAACATCGGCCAGTGTTTATGCGGAACAGCCTTCTCTTTGCGGAAAATCACAACCGGCCGCATCTCTCTTAACCGAAAAAGGGGCATAAACGTAAACAGAGCCACCACCGCAATACCAAACGCCATGCTCTCGAAGATGCCAATCCAGGCCACAACAAACGGCATGTCAGGAGGGAAAAAAACCCTGAGCAGCCGTGCCAGACCCTGTTGAAGAATAATCCCGGTCGATATCCCCAGGACCGTTCCCAGCAGAGCCAGCAGAACGACCACCGGCATAAAATGACGGATAATTTGACGGTGGGTTGCACCTATTGTTTTCATGATGGCGATGGTTCTCTGTTTTTCATTGAAAAAGGCTGTCAGGGTGTTCTGGATCCCCATGCCGGCGATAATCAGAATGAAAATGCCCACCAGTTTTAAAAAAAAGATAAAATTGTCCAGAAACCGTTTGACCCGGGTTCGTGCGGTCCGATAGGTGTCGACCCGCTCACGGTCAGGGCTTGCAAACTGTTTAAGCCCACCGGCAATGGCGTCGATTTGCCGGTCATCAGCCACCTTTAACAGGGATACATATGTGATGCGGCTGCCGGTTTGGATAAGACTTAGAGCATCTAAATCCTTGCTGGAGACAAAGACGCGCGGACCAAAAGAGAATACGTTTGCCGGCCGGTCCGGCTCTGATACGACGACATCGCGAATGATCAGCGTTGTATACCCGACCTTCAGCGAATCGCCGATGACGGCGCCCAACCGATCCAGCAGGGATTGTTCCACCACGGTCTGCCCCGGGGACAACACATCGTGGAACGGACGGCCCGATTTCAATACAATTTCCCCGTAAAACGGATACCCTTTTTCAACGACTTTTAAAAGTGACAGGACTGACGCCTGATCATCCGCCGTTCGTACCATGCTGTAAAATTCCCAGTAGCGGCTGCGGTCAATCTTCCCCTGCCGGATCTGGTCGGATATGGCGCTGTCAAGTTCATCCGAGAGTTTATCGTGGGAGTGAACGATGATATCGGCGGCATGCAGTTTTTTTGCGTCGGTCAAAAGGGTCTGGGAAACACTTTCTGAAAAACCGGAAAACACCGTCAGGCTGGTCAGCGACAGTGCGACACATAAACAAAAAAGAATGGCCTGCTTGGATGAACGTGTGATTTCGCGTATGATGAAGTGGCCGTGTATCATATCCGGATTATCCAAGTCTCTGAATTTTGCATGATAATCTGCCGTCCCTGAGCGTCAGCACGCGATCTGCGGCTGTTGCAATTTCCGGATTATGGGTCACCAGGATCAGCGTGGCGCCCTGTTCATTTTTCATTTCAACAAGCTGCGCAAACACGATCCGGCCGTTTTTTGAATCGAGATTGCCGGTGGGTTCATCGGCAAAAAGCAGTTTCGGGGCGTTGATCATGGCCCGGCACAAAGATACCCGCTGTTTTTCGCCGCCCGACAACTGGCTCGGCAAATTGTCCGCGCGGTCTGCAAGCCCCACCCGTTCCAACAACTGCCGGGCTTTTTTTTCTGCATTCCCAAGACCCTGTAATTCCGCCGGAAACATGATGTTTTCCATGGCCGACATGGAGGGTATGAGATGAAAAGATTGAAAAACAAATCCAATCATCCGGTTGCGAAGCGGTGCCAGGTCATCTTCCGATGCGCCGGTAATGTCCTGCTGATCGATAAAGACCCGGCCCGAAGTGGGTTTGTCCAGCCCGGAGAGAAGCGTCAGCAAAGTGGTTTTTCCACTGCCGCTGCTGCCGGTGATGACCACAAATTCACCCGGCTCCACCGTGAGCGAGATGTCATTCAGCACCATGATATCTTGATGATCCACCGTGTAGGTCTTGTTCAGCGCTATTGCTTCAAGGATGGACATTGCTTTCAGTTCTCCGCGTAATGATAACATCGAAAAAAAATACACATTTTTCGCACCCATCTTTTTGTTATAAACTCATCATATGAATGCGAAGGATTCGAGGAGTCAAGGGTTCAAGATTTTTGAGATAGGTTCTAATCAAATTACAACCCTCTTTAAATATCCGTTTTTATATTCATTTATAAGCATTACAGAATTTTTGTCAAGGGCAGTTGGATATTATTGGATACAGAATTGGATAAACGGCCTGTGGTTATCGAAACCTTGATTTTTCGCCGGCAACCTTATTTTCAGGGTATTGAAACCACCGGTAAAGGAGGTGTTTTTATCGATAAGTTACAGTTACAAATATGAAACGTTTCGTTCCGGTGATGTTTGTTAAGTAAAGAATCCTGGCTCATAGGAATAGGCTTTGGTTTGCCCCTGAAAGGGGCCGATCTCCTGCAAGCCGACAAGTTAGAAGTGCCTAAAGTTATGGAGTCGCTTCGCTCTCTCCGAGCTGTAGGCTCTACGAGCCGGAAGCCGCTGATTTTATATAATTGACAGAATTCCTTAACTTTAGCTCACTTTAAACTTTAGTTCACTTCAAACTCTTGCAACGCTTCTTCCGCGCCTCCAATACCGAGCTTACGCATAAGCGGTCCCAAGGTGATCCCTTGAACAACCAGCGAAAAGAATACACAACCAAATCCTGCCACCAACAACACCGAGCGCCATGTTTCAAGCACACCTTCATTAGGTAGTTGAAGCAGCAGTGCAATCGGTATCGAACCTCTCAAACCGCCCCAGAATAGAATATGCTTCCATCTCTTCGGTCGCTTGGTGCCCACCTGATTTAGCAACCAGTAGAAACTATAAGAAACTGCCGCACGCCCGATCATCATAGCCGCAATGGCAACAAACACCGTCATCCACATATTACCTACCTGCGCTGTGCGTAACTCCAGGCCAATCAAGATAAACAGAAGTGAATTGATTAGGAAATCTATCGATTCAAAAAATATTTCGACTGTTTTGGTGGTCTTTTCACTCATCGAAAGTTGCCGACCATAATTGCCTATCATCAGTCCGGCCATCACGGTTGTAATTACCCCCGAAAGGTGCATTACTTCCGCTAGCCAGAATGACCCGTAAGCCAAAACAAGACAAAGAGCATTTTCCAGTAGATGATCCTCCAGATGGCGCATGATCTTATAAACGATCCAGCCAAGCACTATTCCCAGCAAAAGCCCCCCTATGGAAACCTTTACAAATTCATATACTGCCTGGCCAAATCCAAATTCCTGCCCGCCCAACACGGTTTTCAGCAGGATAGTGAATAACACTACCCCGGTTGCATCATTAAAGAGCGACTCTCCTTCTACCAGTATCTTTAGATCTTCCGGTGCGCCCACCTCCTTAAACAACGCCAACACACTCACAGGATCTGTTGGTGAAATCAAGGCGCCAAAAAGTATCGCCACCATCATTGAACTGATACCACCCAACCAGCCAACCATTCCTCCCACCAGAAGGGTCGATACGATTACACCCGGCACCGCAAAACAAACGACCGGCCAGAACTGCTTCAACAGGGAGTTTAGATTCATGTGAAACGCTCCTTGAAAAAGCAACGGTGGCAAAAAAACGAAAAATATCAGATCATGGCTAAACCCGGTCTCCTCAATTTCCGGTCCGATTCCCAGCAAACCGATCCCCAACCCCACCAGAGTCAAAAAGATTGTATAAGGTAATCGCGTCACCATTTTACTGGCAATCGCTATCACGCACGACAGCAACAATAATCCGATATAGATTCCAACTGAATGCTCAATCATTCAGATATCTCCTGTTCCCAAATTTCATCATAGATATGATATTTTAAGTGATGTCAATGGGTTGTGATACAATCAAGAAATCTAAGAAGGAGAATAACCTTAAAAAGATATCGAAGTGTGCTCTGAGCAACAACATATTGTATTTATCCCTTCCCCATCTATTCGGTTTTCCGGTCAAGACTTCGTGTCTGAATTGAAATGTATAATTACATTAGTAGTATTTGTGACTTCGAATGTAACTCGGAAAAAAATTGACCTTCAGTTTTTTATGTCTATGATTTCCTTCTCGCTTTCTTTAAATCCTGCCAGAATGGCTTTTCAAGAAAACTGGTTTCGTCAAGTGCGCAGAGTTGTTGGTACATGGGTTTGGTGACGGTGAAAGCCATATAGTCCATTTAATTCTCCCAAACATCAATAAAATCGTGTAACCTGGATCTTGCACGATTTTATGAAATAGCCGGTTTTACTTTGGGGACTCCGTTTTCATTCCAACCGCGAAGGGTGTAATAATCTTTCAGCATTACCGCCAAATCTGTTTCTTTAACAACGTGTCCTGTTTTAAGGATTTCTTTGTAAAAGCGTTTGGGAAGATTATCGTCTTCAGGTTTGAGCCCTTCTTGAATGTTAAAACAGCGCGTCAGTGTGGATATCTCGGAAGCGATCTTTTGCAACGCCGCTTTATCTGCTTTTAAGCCGGAGGTCATTTCAATTATCCGGCTCAACCGGTCCCATGGATAGATGTCTCTATAAAATCGGCATAAAATAAAAGCGTCCATCAGCGTCAGTCGATCTTCAAAATCGATCAAAAGCTCGGCTTTCCCTTTTGTAACTTCCGGACTGATCATTCCTTTCAATTCGGGGTTGTGAAACGTCGCCCTTAAATGACATGCGCCTCGGTCTGAGACGGCAAATGCCAACCCGCTGCCTTTAAGAACCCTGGGATCATAACCCGGCGGTTCAAGACCTTTCACATGCACCGCCGTATCTTCCATTCCCCAGACGTTTGCCGCATGTTTAATTCCCCGGGCCAGGATGTCTCCGATGCCCTGCCTGTCTGAAATTTTTTTAAGCAAATCGGCAATGGCATCTACATCGCCGTAATCGATCTTAACATCGATCTTTTTCCTTCTGACGGCCTCAATGGTTAAGCCACAAAGATTCCCGGCAGATATGGTGTCCATACCGAGACGGTCACAAACGTCGTTTAAATACGCGATCTCCTCGATACTGTCGATCATACAAAGCCCGCCAAAGGCAAATATGGTCTCGTACTCCGGCCCTTCGATCCTCAGACCGGCATGACGGCCGTTTAACACCGTGGTCATTCTGCCGCATGCAATAAAGCACTTTGCACAGGCCCGTGCCTGAACACGACATTGTCTGTGCAAGGCCTCGGCGCTGATCTTTTCCCATTGATCGAAAAACCCTTTAGACCAGTATTTGGTCGGAAATGCCTTTGCTTGATTGATCTTTTTTACCATCATCGGCGTCCCCGTGTTTCTGTATGCCTGAACCACCGGATTATTCTTTGATTCTTCAGCGACTTCCTTTGAAAAGCGCTTTACCCCTTTGGCATCGAAAAGCGCGCGCCTTTTATCGCCCTTAAATACGACGGCCTTAAGGTGTTTCGATCCCATGACCGTTCCAACGCCGGTTCTTCCCGCCGATCGCCAGTAATCGTTTTCGATCACCGCAAATCGAACACGATTTTCTCCGGCCGGGCCAATGACAACAGCACCCGATTTTTCTGATCCCGTAACGGCAGTACCGTATCTCCGATTCACGGTATCTTCGGTTTTATAGGTATCCATCCCCCAAACATTTGAAGCATCAAAGAACTCGGCACCATCAGGTTGTACGAGAACCACCGTCGGACGTTTGCTTTTGCCCGTAACAACAATGGCGTCAAACCCCGAAGAATCGATGGCTTCCGGGACTTTTCCGCCGGCATATGATTCCGAATAAAAACCGGTTTGGGGTGACTTTGTAAATACACCATACCGGCTTGAGCCCCATATCCTGCTGTTGGTAATCGGTCCGGTGGCAAAAATAAGGCAATTGTCCGGCGACAGCGGATCGACGCCCGGGGGATTTATCGAATAAAGGAGGTAAGAAGCCAGACCTTTCCCGCCAAGATATGTCAAAAGGATCTCGTCATTTAAAGGCACGAGATCAAATTTTTCATCGGTTAGATCGATTTTCAAATATCTGCCGTAAAAACCATTCATTTGAAGATTGCTCCTATAATAAGAAAGAAAAACGGTTTGGAATTATTACACAACACTTTATGGTTGTAAAGTGTTGCATGATGACCAAAAAGGATAGGGTCTGAATTGACACACAACCGTCTTTTCTATAATTTAAAACACTCAGTTTAGGAAGTAAAGAATCCTGACCCAAAGGACCAGGCTTTGGTTTACCCCTAAAAGGGGCTGTTTCCCTGAAAGCCAGACAAGTTAAAAGTGCCTAAAGTGATCTAAAGTGCCTAAAATTATGGAGTCGCTTCGCTCCGCTGATTTTATATAATTGATAGAATTCCTTAACTTTAGCTCACTTTAAACTTTAGTTCACTTCGAACTCTTGCAGCAATTCTTTTGGCAGAGCCGAAGAACTCTGACTCCCGCAATGCGGGACAGGCAAGGCCCATCGAAGATCCCGCCATGCGGGGAAGGACCAGGTTTTTCAGGGCAAAATAAAATGCGGAGGTGATAAAATGAAATGTAACCGCTGTTCGGAGGACATAAACACCGGAGAAGAAAGAGCGCATCATGGACAGGTTTTATGCGAAGACTGCTATATGGATGCCCTGTCACCGGCCAAAACGTGCGACCCATGGGCGGTACACAGTGCCCAGTCCTTTGCAAAATCCAAAGGCGGCGCCCTGGAACTCAATGAGATCCAGCAACAAATATTGCTCATATTAAAAGAAACCGGCGGTGCCACGCCGGCGGACATCGCCGATAGACTTCAAATAAAACCGGCGGATTTGGAAAGAGAAGTTGCGGCACTGAGGCACATGGAGAAGTTAAGAGGTGAGTTGAGAGATGACAAGAAGTTTTTAATTCTCTGGTAACCCATCATACCCAGCGTCCGGGGATCACCGTCTCGCAATATTTGCATGTATTACCGTTCAGGTTATAGGTGGGCACAAAATAACCGGCTCGTTCAATCAAGAGCTTTTTGCAGTTGTGGCAATAGGTGTTATTCCCCTCCGGATAGGCGGCGTTGCCCACATAGACATAATGGATTCCTTCGGCCATTGCCAGTTTTCGGAACCGAATCAGGGTTGAAAGTGGCGTCGAAGGCAAACGGTCGAGTTTGTATTTGGGAAAAAATCGTAAAAAATGAAACGGATAATCCGGCCCCAGATGTGTCAAAATCCATTGGCACATCTCTTTGACCATCTCGTCATCATCCACATACCCGGGAACCACCAGGTTGGTTATCTCAAAATGGACGCCCTGTTCATGCAGTGTTTTAAACGTATCCAGCACCGGCTGAAGACGTCCGCCGTTCAGTTTCCGATAGATGGCGTCGCTGTAAGACTTGAGGTTGACGTTGGCCGCATCCATAACTTTACATAGCTCCAGCAGCGGTTTTCGGTTGATATAACCGTTCGAAATCCACAAATTGGATATCTTGTTCTCTCTGGCCAGACGCGCAGTGTCGATCATGTATTCAAAAAATGTGACCGCCTCGGAATACGTATACGCAATGGACAGACATCCGTTGCGCTGTGCGGTTTTGACGACATCTGCCGGAAAAAGCTCGTAATGGCGCACTTCGTGAGGTTTGGCCTGAGAAATTTCCCAGTTTTGGCAGTTCAAACAGCGAAGGTTGCAGCCCGTGGTGGCAATGGAAAAGGCTTTCGAGCGAGGTTTGAAATGAAAGAGCGGTTTTTTTTCAATGGGATCCACATTCACACTGCATGGATTACCATAGGTCAAACTGTAAAGGATGCCGTCCATATTGACCTTGGAACGACAAACACTGCGGTCACCCGGTGATAGAAGGCACCGGTGAGGACAAATACCGCACATGACCAGTTTATTGTCCAGCTTTGTATAGAGAAATCCTTCGTGGGACCATTTCCACAGTGTCTCGGGCGAATCCCCTTTGAACACATGGCCACGGATATCTGCCGGACCCGATGCCATCGCTGTCTCTTCTGAAAAAGGCCAGAAAGTGCTGGCAGACATAGCGCTACAGACGAGTCCGGCACCACAATAAAGAAAACGACGTCGGTTAATTTTTTTCATGGTGCCCGAAGATAATTACTAAACTCAACATCTTAAGCCCGATCAGGCCGGCTGCCGCCCAAATGATTCCAAAATAGGGAATCAAAACAACACTGGTAATCAATGTACCGAAAGCCGCTCCGATTAAATCAGCGGAAAAGGTCTGGGTCACCGCCGGAGCGTCTCCGCCTCGCAAATAAAGCGCCACCGGAAACTGGAAGCCACAGATCAGCGACACCACAAAACCGTAAAAAAGGAAAAAACTCACCGGCAAACGATAGCTTCCCTGCCTCAAAGCCACAATCAGCACACCCATCAGGAGAATCAGCAGTCCATCGGCAAGCGCCAGAGTCTGCTTGCTCCTGTAACGAAACCTCTGGCCGAACCAGGCGCCGGGTAAAAGGCCGGCTAGAAAAACGGTGACGATGATACCGATTTGAAAATAAATATAACCGAAAAAAATTTGAAAGGCAAATATTACCAACAGTTCACTCCCCATGACGGTAAAGCCGGTGGAAAATAGAACAAACTCTTCAGCACTGATACGAATAAGGTAAACCATGCACACCACGGCCAAGATAGCAATGAAAGCGGTTGGAGAAGTGGAAAACTTGGCGAACCATTGCTGAAACATCAGGCGCATCAACTGGGGATAATCATCACGATTTTTAGGCGTCAACGGATCTATGAGGGCATTTAAGCGCTCGATTCGTTCATGGGTCAGATTGCCGTAATAATACCCTTTGATATAACGAGTGGGGATATTTTTTCGAGCCAGAAGCGCCGGTATATCGGTATTGAGCGGCTGGGAACTGCAAAGGAAAAATATTTTTTGCCCCGGCAGCAGCAGCACATGTCTAAAATAGTCGTTCACCGTATTATAAAGTGAAGAAAGCTTTTGACGCTGGGGTTCGGCCAAATAATTTTCAAAGCCTTTCATGGCAAAACTCAACACCCCATGTGGGGCCAGATGACGTCTTGCAAGGTCGAAAAATCTGTCTGTAAAGAATCTATTGATTTGGTATGTATCCGGCTCACTTAAGTTGACGATGATCGCATCATAGATCTTGTTCGAATCGGCCAGATAGGCTCGCCCGTCTTGATGTATAACCTTCAGGCCGGGGATTTTTTTTATCATTTTGAACCTGAATTCAACTTCAGCCACCTTTGGATCCAGTTCGACATAATCGATGGAAGCCGGACGATATTTTTCAAGCTCGGTCATCATACCGCCTTCAGCAGAAATCAAAAGAATATTCTGTACCCTGGGCAATTGGGACAGAGGATAATGAATGGTTTCTTCGGCCATGCTTAAATTCTGGGTTCCGAACATCGGGACGCCCCCTACAAACAGGGTAAACTGCTCCTGATCCTTCTGGACTTCAATTCGACCATACCGGGATTCCTTGTAATACACCAGTCTGCCTGAAGGCTGAAGCAGTGATGCCGGTTCCAGAAATATAACGGCAATCAGAATGATAAACGTCATTCCTGTCCCCAGCCAAATAGCAATTCGAGACCTGGAAAAGTTGCGAGATAACAGCAGGAATGCTGTTACAAGTAACGGTAAATTTGCTAAAAATACTGCCTTTAAAGGCGTAACCAGAAAAACAAGGGCAAAAGAAAACAGGGCGCCGCCGGACACATCTCCCAAGTTATCAATGATGTAGATACGTGCGCCGGGATAATCCGGCTTCTCTGCCCGAATGACGAAAAGACTGTAGGGAAGAACAAAACCGATCATTAAGCAATAGGGGGCAATGATCAAAAAAGAATAACTTAACGTCGGATAAAATCCAACGGAACTTCCGTGAATGAAGAAGACATCTCGAAGAAACCGAATGGCCAGAATTTGCACGGCAGGCATTCCTGCAAGAATCAGTGAAAGCCATCCCAGACGGTTTACGGTGGCCGCCCGCAAGTCCCGGGTGACCCAGCGGGCCAGAATCGTGCCGATTCCACCCAGAACCAGCCAGTTGAAGAGAATCAGGGCGATGATAAACTCATTCCCCTGGAATTGGGCTAAAAATTCACGAATGATCAACAGTTGGGTCACAACGGATGAAATACCCGTAGCGATGACCACCCGTGTTATTGCACGTTCATTTCTCCTCTTCAAAGTATTGAACCTGGTAGGTCAAAATATCAAGATTTCCCTTTTTCCATGCATCTGCAGGAAGACCGGCCTTCGAGCAAAGATGGGAAAGAAACTTTTCAGGCTGTGGAAGCTGCTCCCATACTTGTGGCAAAAAAGTGGCGCTGGCCGATCCTTTTCGAAGAATAACCCCATCCACATTGACACGCAACTTGGCAAGCAAATCTTTACTGTCACGGTATTCCAGGGGTTGGGGTTCGGTAAGGATACTCACTTCGATATCCACCCGATCAAGTTCATCGGCTTTCAAAGGGGGAAAACGGGGGTCACGGAAAGCGGCATTAATGGCATTTCGTTCGATCCCGTCCACAATCGGGTCCGTGGAATCCAGGTTACCGATACAACCCCGCAACTGTTTGTTAATGGTCAATGTCACAAAGGTGCCCCTTTTTTGATTTAAGGCCGAGTCCATCATAGACTCCGGATCAACTTTGATCGAACGTTTGTCAAGCCTTTCTTCAATGGTCTGCCGGGCCAGTTTCACTAGTGTTTGACCCTGTTCCTCATTCAATGATTGAGGAGACTCCATACGGTTTTTCATAGACAAACCTCCATAAAATGCGATGGCTGTATAGCCGACAACTCTCGATCGATCACCGGCAGTATCCCCGCTGTTCGAATAATGAAGAAGAACCGGATGCCAGTTGTGTCGACGGGCCATGTTTATGACAACCAGAATCGGTGTCTTTCCGCAAGCTGCATTTTCACGTTTTATCAATTCATTGGCTTTAAGATTTAATATCATCTCTATGGTTTCTCGATCTTTGGCAACAGCCTTTTGGTAAGGTAAATAATGGGACAGGTCGGAGCTGGCCACTAAAAGGGTGGTTTGATCCAGCAAAGGATCAAAAGCAGCTGTCACCTTTTCAGCCAAATCCCGGCCCTGACCCAGCACAACAGGAACAATTTCAAATTTTTTTAGAAAATACTGGAGATAAGGAAGAATCACTTCCACAGAGTGCTCGAGCCGGTCGGAAGCTGGAATTGCCCGAAACAGATATTTATTTTGGCAAAGCCGGACCGCGCCTTTATTGGTTGGGATCCGTCCAAGAGGGGTTTCATAGGCAGATACATCACTGATGGCGCCACCCTGAAAGCCGATGCGATGATCCGGCCCCGTCACAATGACTTTTTTGAATTGATTTTCTTTTAATACCAATGATATATGTGCCGCCGTCCATCCGGAATAGCGATAACCGGCATGGGGTATGATGAGTGCCTTTAGGGACGAATGTGGCGGTCGATTCACATGAATCGGTTTCACCTGGTTGACGAGCTGTTTGATGATGGCCGTTAACTCTTCAGGTGTATCAGGATAAAAACTACCGGCATATACCGGTTTACGGATGTCCTTGGCATTTGCTGCACCAACTGCGGTAAAACATGCCGGAGAAAGAGCCATAACAATCATTAAAAAGGGATTGAAAATTTTCTTCATGGGCATTCCGTTATTCTCTTTGCTTGGCCTATTACCTGAATCTTGCATGAAAATCGATGAGAATCTTTATAATACTTAATTGAGACGGGTTTAAACACCATCATAGCATCATACATTTTACCCAAATGGCAAATCGGATAATATTTTTTTCTCATCAATTTTCACCCCAAAGGGCGAGTCGGAGGCTTTCATCTGCTTCGTTATTAAGGACTCGCAATAGCCGGACTATGTCTTCGCTTTTAAGTGCCTTGTTGGAGCAAAGCGGAAATCCCGTTGTCGGGGCATATGAAGCCTCCAATTTGTGCAAGATTCAGGTACTATAATAAAGGAATACAATTCGCGCGTTGCGCTGTCAAGTAACCTTCCTTTGAGGACCAGAATAAGCGCATCCGATTTCGGCACAGCGAAGCGACGGCGTGTTTCTCTTGGAAACCGAATGACTGTCTGAAGTGCTTTAGCACGCGTTAGCCCGAACCGAATGAAATGATGGCCAAAACAATCAATAGGATAATTTAGCGATAAATGATTCTAAATAACTCCGGTACGGTTCGGGCT